>Ga0228701_1000096_pt1 | contig 107364 bp, 97 predicted proteins | sample McNCre117_Aug_MG_2_FD_178017 | JGI IMG/M metagenome (GOLD analysis project Ga0228701, IMG submission 178017) | Freshwater microbial communities from McNutts Creek, Athens, Georgia, United States - 11-17_Aug_MG | ecosystem: Environmental > Aquatic > Freshwater > Creek | place: USA: Georgia...
TATATCGTGTCGATGGACACGCAGCCCTCGTCAATGATTATGTATTGAATAAAGCCCATATCACTGCGAATGATGTTTCTGGAGGAGAGGTAAGGTTCGAAAATGGTCAAGCAACAGGCCTTTTGGTGGACAATGCCATGGATCTCGTGACGAAAGTGTTGCCCAGTTACTCCCTCAATCAGGTGAAAGAAGCAATATTGGAAATTCAAGAGGAACTATATCAATATGGCATTACCGGGGTTCATGAAGCAGGAATTGATTTCAAGCACATTGCGATGTTTAGGTCCTTGGTCAAATCCGGAAAACTCAAAATGGATGTTTATGCCATGCTGATGAATTCACCACAGAACCGAGCATTTGTAGAGAAAAATGGCAGGTATCAATTCCGCAATTTATCCATTCGCTCATTCAAAGTGTTTGCCGATGGTGCCCTTGGATCGAGAGGGGCACTTTTGAAAAAACCGTATTCGGATGATCCGCATAGCCATGGATTATTGTTGACTTCCGTTGGGGACATGAAAAAAGTGGCCGATTTCTGCTTGAAACATGGTTATCAAATGAATACACATGGAATTGGTGATTCAGCGAATGCCTTGATTTTAGCTATTTATAAAGATGCGTTCAAAAGAAACCCAGATCACCGATTCAGGGTGGAACATGCACAGGTAATTGATCCAATCGATTTTGCCAAGTTTGCTGAATATGCGGTGTTTCCATCAGTTCAACCAACCCATGCAACAAGTGATCAGCGATGGGCAGAAAAACGCTTGGGGAAAAATCGCTTGCTCGGAGCTTATGCCTATAAAAGTTTGTTGAAACAATATGGAATGCTGGCAGTTGGTACAGATTTTCCGGTGGAATCAACCAATCCATTTTTAACGATTCACGCGGCAGTACAGCGTAAGAACGGACAAAACGAACCCATGAATGGATTTTTGTCAAATGAAGCCTTAAGTTTCGATGAAGTCATGAAAGGCATGACCATTTGGGCAGCGTTTGCTTCCTTTCAAGAAAGTAAATTGGGTAGTCTTGAAAAAGGAAAAAAAGCCACATTCGTCATTTTTGAAAAGCCTATGGAAAGTCAGGCTGCGTTCGTTCAAAACTATGCTTGGCGAACATTTATTAATGGTAAATTGGTCTTTGCTCTGGACGAATTGTAAGTTTTTTTGTGACCAATCACAGCCATTGCCGTTTAATTTTTAAATTTGAAAAAAAAGCTCATGAATAAATTTTCCTCATTCCTTATTGTTCTTGGATTTTCAGTTCCACATTTGGTTGCTCAAGCCATTCCTGGCACCTTAAATTGGTATAATGGTGAAGGACAAGGCATGTACACCGATCAGGCCTACAAAATGCTGAAAAAGAAAAAATCTTCCACGGTGGTCGTGGCGGTAATCGATTCAGGAGTAGACATTGAACACGAAGATTTACAAGGGAAAATTTGGGTGAATCCAAAGGAAATTCCTGGCAACAAAATCGATGACGATAAAAACGGTTACGTGGATGATGTACATGGATGGAATTTCTTAGGGAATGCAAACGGACAAAACCAAGAAAATGCACGCTTGGAAAAAACACGTATTTATGCTCAATTGAAGGATAAATATGATGGAGTAGATCCTCAAACTTTATTTGATGCTGCCGAATATTACATGTATGCCGAAGCAAGATCATCCGTTGAGAGCGAATTGGAGAATTTAGATCAATACAAAGAGGCATTAGCGAATGGACAATTTGATGCTGAAACGAAAAAATACATTGAGGATCAGTTGAATTACAATTTAAATATCTACTATGATGACCGTAGTTTAATTGGCGATAATCCAGATGATTTTAAGGATACACATTATGGAAACAGCGACGTGGAAGGTCCAGATGCCTTGCATGGAACGCACGTTTCTGGAATCATAGCTGCGATTCGTGGAAATAACAAAGGAGGAGATGGCGTTGCGGATAATGTGAAAATCATGTCCTTAAGAGCCGTTCCAAATGGTGATGAACGCGATAAAGACATTGCTTTGGCAATTCGCTATGCGGTGGACAATGGCGCTCAAGTCATCAATATGTCATTCGGAAAGGATTATTCTACGCATCAATATGAAGTGTATCAAGCCATGTTGTATGCAGACTCGAATGGAGTACTCATGATTCATGCAGCAGGAAACGACGCTAAAAACGTGGATGAAGAGCCAAATTTCCCAACCTCTCATTATGAATTTCAAGGCGAACCTTTTGAAAACTTGTTGACGATCGGAGCATCAACACGTATGAAAGGAGAAGCGATGGTTGCTGAGTTTTCAAACTTTGGAGCTGAAACAGTAGATGTTTTTGCTCCCGGATTGGAAATTTACAATTCTGTTCCTCAAAGTGCCTATATGAATCTGCAAGGAACATCTATGGCAGCACCAATGGTTACAGGAGCAGCTGCGATGCTGAAGTCTTATTATCCAAGCTTAAGCATGTGGATCATCAAAAACATTTTGTTGGATTCAGCAACGCGCTACCAGGATTTTGGTTTTCCGTCTAAATCAATTACAGGTGGAATCATTAACCTAAAGGAAGCGGTGAAGTTGTGCGAGAAGGAAGTAAGAAAATAAATCTTCATGCGAAGCATTTTCCTATTCAGTTTTCTTTTATGCATTCAGTTCGTCCAAGCGCAAGCGAATGTAGCCATTGAACTCCTCAATAAACAAATTGATGCTTGGCATCAAAGCGCCGCGAAAGCTGATTTTCAAAATTACTTTAGCGCAACAAGTGACGATTTCGTTTTCTTGGGGACAGCTCCAGGTGAACGTTGGAATAAAGAAGCTTTTCAGTCTTTTTGCAAACCTTATTTTGACAAGGGAAAAGCGTGGGATTTTAAACCAAGTAACCGTCAATGGCAATTCGCAGGTAACGGAACAGTTGCTTATTTCGACGAAGACCTTGCTACGTGGATGGAATCGTGTAGAGGAAGTGGAATCTGCGTATTGGTAAATGGAGAATGGAAAATCGCTTACTACAACCTTACGGTTCTGATTGAAAATGAGAAAATAAAGGAATTCATTAAGCTGCGTAAGGAATAATGTTTGTCTCGGATAATACCCTTAACTCGGCAAAAAAGTACTTTTTCGATCGACTTGCTGCTGTGTTTTCGCCAACAGAATTGAAGTCCATGTGGACACAAATCATCTGTAAACGCATGCAATGGTCAACAACGGATCTCCTTCTCAAGTCACAAGAACGCCTATCGGAATCCGATTTATTGTTTGTTCGAAGTTTTGTGAAAGGCTTACTCAATCAAGAACCTTTTCAATATTTACTTGGAGAAACCAGTTTTTTTGGTTTGACGATTTGCTGCGATAAACGCGCGTTGATTCCAAGGCCGGAAACGGAAGAATTAGTAGATTGGGTAAGAAACGCCGTTAATCATCCCGCGCACATAATAGACCTATGCACGGGAAGCGGTTGCATCGCGCTCGCATTGAAGTCCATTTTCCCTAATGCAAAAGTGGCTGCGTTGGATTTGTCACACGAAGCCTTGGAATTAGCAAAAGAAAATGCAGACAAACTGCAACTTTCATTGGACTTTTATCAGGGAGATGTTCTTGAATGGAAAGAAATAGATTTCCCTGAAGGACCCCAATTTGATATCATCATCTCAAATCCGCCATATATTCCCAATGAGGAACGCAATAGCATGTCCGTTCATGTTCTGGATCACGAGCCAGAAATGGCCTTGTTTGTAGATGATTCCGATCCAATCGTATTTTATAAAAAGATCTTGGATATGGCTGAATTCAAACTGACAACTGGTGGATTACTCTTCTTCGAATTACATGAAGCCTTTGGAGAACAGGTAAAAACTTACGCTGAATCGAAGTCCTTTCAAGGAATTGAAATCCGTGAAGATTTACAAGGAAAAGCACGCATGATGAAAGCACAAAAAGTGTAATTTTATCCCATGGATTCATTGCAGGCAAAAGTAGAAATTGATCGTTTGGTTCAGGACTTAAATCGTCACAATCAACTATACTATATTCAACATGCACCAGAAATTTCTGATTTCGACTTCGATCAATTATTGAAGCGTTTAGAACAACTGGAAAAGGAATTCCCGGAACATGTTTCGGAGAATAGTCCAACAAAGCGCGTCGGTGGTGACTTGACGAAAAAATTCGAATCGGTAGCACATCGATATCCCATGCTTTCGCTTTCTAATACCTATTCAGAAGAAGAAATCGTGGATTGGGAAAATCGCATTAAAAAATCGATTGACGAATCCATTGAATACGTGTGTGAATTGAAATACGATGGTGTCGCCATTGGTATTCGCTATGAAAATGGACAATTATCCGCCGCTGTCACACGAGGTGATGGCGAAAAAGGCGAGTTGGTGACAACCAATGTCAGAACCATTCGCACAGTGCCATTACAATTGCACCATGATTTTCCTGCGGATTTTGAAATCCGAGGAGAAATTTTCATGCCACATGAACAGTTTCAACAGCTGAACAAGGAACGCGAAGAGGCCGGTGAGGCTCTTTACGCGAATCCACGAAATACGGCTTCAGGGACATTGAAGTCACTTGATTCCAAGGTGGTCGCAGACCGCAAATTGGATTGCTATTTATACGGTTTGTATGGACTTTCAAATCAAGAAACTGGACATTACGAATCGGTATTAAAAGCAAAAGAATGGGGATTTAGAATCCCAAGTCCAGAAAAACGATTCATCGAGAAAACGTCGAGTATTCAAGGAATCATGGATTTTATTCATTTTTGGAATGTCGAACGACATCACTTGCCATTTGATATCGATGGAATTGTCATCAAAGTGAATTCCTACGACCAACAACGCAAACTTGGATTCACGGCGAAATCTCCGCGATGGGCAATTGCTTACAAGTTCAAGACAAGTCAAGTTGAGACGAGATTGGAAACAGTGACCTATCAGGTTGGACGTACAGGCGCAATCACACCGGTCGCGAATTTAGTTCCGGTCCAATTGGGCGGAACAACCGTGAAACGAGCTTCGTTGCATAATGCCGATCAAATAGAGAAATTGGACTTACATGAAGGAGATTTAGTTCAAGTTGAAAAAGGAGGGGAGATCATCCCGAAAATAGTTGGTGTGAATCTGGGGCAACGTCAATCGACGCAAAAAATCAACTTTATCGAACAGTGTCCAGAATGTCAATCTGCATTGGTTCGAAAAGAGGGCGAGGCGCAGCATTATTGTCCAAATGAAATGAGCTGTCCACCACAAGTCAAAGGAAAAATTGCTCATTTCATCAGTCGTAAAGCCATGAACATTGATGGGCTTGGCGAAGAAACGATTGAGGTATTGTATGACAAAGGTCTGGTGAAGAACATTGCTGATTTATATGTACTAAACTTTGATCAGTTACTCGAACTTGATCGCATGGGAGAGAAGTCAGCCAATAATATGTTGAAGGGAATACAAGCCTCTAAATCAGTGCCTTTCGAACGTGTTTTATTTGGATTAGGAATTCGATTTGTCGGAGAAACTGTTGCCAAGAAATTGGCTCAAGCATTCGGCAATATGGATGCACTTTCTCAAGCAAGTTATGATGATTTAATCGATGTGGAAGAAATTGGTGAAAAAATCGCTATTTCTTTACAGCTCTATTTCCAAGATTCCGCTAATTTAGCTTTAATTCTAAAGTTGAAGGAATTTGGTCTGCAGTTTGAAGCGGTTAAAAAAGAATCGGTTTCCAATGTGTTAGAAGGAAAAGTTGTGGTCGTTTCAGGAACCTTTGAAACGTTTTCGCGCGATGAATTGAAAGAACTCATTGAACGAAATGGAGGCAAAGTTGGTTCATCTGTATCGAGTAAAACAACTTATTTGGTCGCTGGAGCAAATATGGGTCCGGCCAAACTGAAAACAGCAACAAGCTTAGGTGTTGTCATTCTAAGTGAAGATGAATTTATAAAATTGATAAGTTAAGTGAGCGCAAAGAATATTTGGGAATCAGCAAAATCCTTACTTGTTGCTTTTAATTACGAAAGCGATGAGCAATTGAAAGATTTTAGAAAATCTTTGGATAGCATGCTCAATGCGAGTAATGTCGACCGATTGATTATCATTGTTAGCGTCCCGAAGGACGTGGACAAAAACCTACTGCCACCTCACTTTTTAATTTACTATAACTCTCCATTGGACTTTAATTTTTGGAATAAATTGAAGGATGTACAATTGGAGTCAGAATTACAAAGGGCCTATGATTTAATGATTTGGTTTGGACATACGGATGCTAAAATTTTCCCATATGTACAAGAAACGCCCGTTTCGCGTAAAATCATTGTGAACGATACTGATCCTTCCTTTGATTTACAATTGAATGCTGGCTCGGAGGTTCCTTCTGAAATGCTACATTTTGTCATCGATACACTTAAAAAAATATCCTCTAATGAATAATCCATTTACAGGTGCCGGTGTGGCACTCGTTACGCCGTTTTTAGAAAATGAACAAATTGATTTTGACGGATTACGTCGTTTGGTTCGCTTGCAAATCGAAGGTGGTACTGACTTTTTAGTGGTGCAAGGAACGACCGGAGAATCACCCGTATTGACACAAGAGGAGAAGATGGAAGTACTTCAAACCGTCATTGATGAAAATCAAGGGAAACTTCCAATCGTGTATGGAGTGGGAGGGAATAACACGCGCGCATTAGAAGCCATTTTCGCCAAACTTCCGACAGGAGTAGATGGCATCCTTTCCGTTTCTCCATATTACAATAAGCCAATTCAAAAAGGAATTATTGAGCATTTCAAGTTGCTGGCTTCGTACACCGAATTACCAATCATTTTATACAATGTACCGGGAAGAACAGGGTCAAATATGACTCCGGAAACAACCTTGGCATTAAGTGAGATTCCAAATGTGGTGGCCGTTAAAGAGGCCTCTGGAAACATGGAGCAAATCATGGATATTATTCGTCAACGCCGTCCAGACTTTGGTGTACTTTCTGGTGATGACAATTTAACGATGCCTTTAATTGCAGCGGGTGCAGATGGAGTAATCTCTGTGGTTGCGAACGCATTTCCTGAAAAATTCAGTGCCATGGTGCATGCATCGATGTCCGGAGATTTGGACACCGCAAGAAAAGAACATTACGATTTGTTTAACATCACTAAGATGTTCTTCGAAGAAGGTAATCCAGGTGGTGTCAAAGTCGCTTTAAATGTGCGTGGACTCATGTCCGAGAAGATGCGTTTGCCGTTACATCCTGTTTCAGATGATCTGCGTCAGCGCATTACTACTGAAACGCGCGTTTTACTCGGATGATTGTTCGGATTTTCATCGCTTTTTTTCTTTTCAATTTTGCCTTGATTTCTTGTCAAGGGGAGAAAAGTCATGGCCTTCCTGCTTCAAGTAAGTTACCTAGCGTAAAGGAGTCGTTTAACGAACAGCAAAAAAGAAAAGACTCTGTCGTTCTCTCCAAATTTGACTTGGTGGATGTAATGGAGTTCAATGGAGCAATTCTGGTTGATCTAAAATATGCTACAAGCGATAATTTCATGGGGATGAAATTATATGAGCATTTACATCAAGCGTACTTGCAAAAAGATGTCGCACTTCGATTAGCCAAAGTACAAGCGTATCTCAATGAGATTAAACCGGGATTCCGCTTACTGATTTATGATGCATTGCGTCCAGTGAGCGTCCAACAAAAAATGTGGGATGCACTTGATTCTTTGCCTCCCGTTGAGCGAGGGAAATTTGTCTCCAATCCAAAAAATCGTAGTTTACATAACATGGGTGCGGCTGTGGATTTAACCATTGTTGATCAACAACGTAATCCTTTGGATATGGGCGCTGGTTACGATGACATTCGATCAATTGCTTATCCCTCGATGGAAAAACAGTTTCTCGCGGAGGGAAAGTTGACGGCTAGTCAAGTTGCCAATCGCGACTTGCTACGCAAAGTGATGCAATCACAAGGATTCCGTCAACTGCAAACCGAATGGTGGCATTTTAATGCGTGTAGTAGGGCGGAAGGATTGGCAAAGTACAAAGTACTCCTGGAGGAGCCGAAGGAACTTGACTAATAACTCAAATAGATTTGGGTGGTGTCAAACGCTGTTGTGTTCGCTTCTAAATAACCTTGATTCGATGTGTTAAATACCCAATACAAGAGGGAATAAATCGTGTTTCCTTTGTTGATACAATAAATGGAAGTGTCTACTGCTCCGTACAAATCTTGCGCGCTGATTGGGCAACATTCGGGACAAGAACCGTATCCATCTTGTTTGATGTATTGAAAATGATCTTGTGGTAGCGGGTTATTGTTGATGAATTTCAATTCAACCCAGGATTTTGCCCAAGTCGAGAGTGGAAAGACATTATCCGTTTTTAATTTCAACTCTGAAAAGTAAATGGTTTTTTCAATGGGGAAATACAGGTTCTTCGTGACACGAATGATGTATTTTTCCATGCGTTCTCTTGGAACGGTAAAATGATATTTTCCATCTGTGCCAATGGTTTGAGAAGCAACAAACACTTCGGTATTAGAGGCAACTGGGACTTTGTAGATTTTTACGAAAGCCTGATCCAATCCAGTTCCAAACGTTTCGTCTGATATGGTTCCTGTTATGGAAAATTCACCTGCCCCCTTATTGCATGCAAAAAGAAAAAGCGCAAGCGAAAATAGACCAATGATTTTTAAGCGTTCCATGTTGCGACAAGATTCGTTTTTTCGCTTGGGATAAACAAGAAATCACCTTGCTCCGCTTGCTTACCGTGTTCTGCGATACATTTGCCTTGAACGATTCCAAATTGTTCATAGCCGCAGTTTTGAAACAAAGGAAGCATAACTTCAACGTTTTTTGCATCGATTTCGATTTGAACTATCGGTCTCTTGGATTTTAAAATGTCCTCCAATTGACTAAACACTTCCCATTCATGTCCTTCAATGTCACATTTGATGTAATCAATTCGTTCGAACGTACTGAAAAAAGCAGATGTGTTCACCATTTGAACTTCTTGTGTGGTATGTTCGCGATTTTCGCCTTCGGATCGCATGACATGCGGTAATCCAGTACGCATCATTCCATTTGTTTTCGGTAAAACCATGGTAATGCTTCCGGATGTTTTTCCTAATGCGACATTGTGTAATTCTACGTTTTCCTTTTTACCGATAAAGTAATCGAGAATGGCGTGAAATTGTGGCAACGGTTCAATGGCAATTAATTTTCCATTTGGGACTAAGCGCGAAAACGTTTTTGCAAAATAACCGAGGTTAGCTCCAATATCGATGACCACATAATCATCTTGAATCATTTTCTGAATGAAATAATGGTATTTAAAAGCCGGTTTGTTTTTCAGCAACCCCAATCGATACATGAAGTAAAAACTTCGATGTAGCGTCATTAAATACTGACGTTCACTTAATAGAAAATAGAGTAGTCTTTTCAATCGCTTTTAGTTTGAATAACGAAGTTACATTTTTCCAATTGGACTTCCTTGTTTTTCACGTAAAAATGCACACTTTACAAAGAGAATTGTAATTTTATCCTATGAAAAAAATCACGTTCTATTTCCTGTCGATGATGTTCATGTTGCCAAGTGCATTTGGGCAGTTGGATTTGAAACAAATCATGACGGGCAATGACTTTGTTGGAAATTCTCCAGAGTCCTTCCACTGGTCTATCGATGGTCAATCCATTTTCTTTTATTGGAATCCAGAAAACAAGATTGGACCAAGTCTTTATCAGTTTGACCTGAAAAGTAAGCAGTATCATGCATTGACAGATTCTGCAGCCGTGAAGACGGTTTTCTACGATCCAACTCAGGCGGCTTTTTCGCAACAAGTGATGAGCGATGAAGGTGTACTTTGGAGCATCGATAAAAAAGATGGAAGCAGTAGAATCCACTTGCAAACAACCAACGGGATTTTCAATGTTCAGCGGACGTCAAATCCAGATTTGGTGGTGTTTCAGCAAGGGAATCAAGTGTATTCCTTCCATTTAAAAACGGGAAGCTTGAAACAATTGACCAATTTCGTTGCGAAATCTACAGAAAAAGGTAAAAAGGATAGCACTTTTTTGGAACAGCAACAAACTGAACTGTTCGAATACATCCAGGCGAAAAATGCGCGCAATGTCTATTATGAAAATCAAGCGAAACATGTTCGATTTACATTTCCAAAAGAGCACGCACTTGGTACGGCTGATTGGGGTGAAATTCAGGTAGATCCCTCCATCCGTTTTGCACTTTTTCGTGTTATGGAAGGCGCAGAGGGAAAAGCAACAAGCGTTGAACAATTTATTACCAACGATGGATATACCAAACATCAACTCGCAAGAGAAAAAGTGAGCGATCAAGAAGCCAATCAGAAAATGGGCTTGTATCATTTCAAAAAAGACAGCTTGTTCTGGTTGGACTTTTCACAGTTGACGGACATTCGACTCAAACCTGCGTATTTGCGTGAAAAAGATACGAGTCGATTGTATATGAAAGATCGTTCCATTTTTATTCACGCCGTAAAATTTGCACAGTCCAATGCGCTTGCCTTATGTGATGTGCGCAGTGCCGATAACAAGGACCGTTGGATTGTTTTAATTGATTTGGAAAAAGCAAGTGTGAAAGAAATAGAGCACCAACACGATGAAGCTTGGATTGGTGGTCCGGGGATTTCTTCTTGGAACGAATCAACTGGCAATATGGATTGGATTTTAGATGGACAATCCTTCTATTTTCAATCCGAAGAAACGGGGTATTCGAAAGTATACATGTATGATTTAACAGCTGGTAAAAAATCCTGTTTAATGCCGATGGATAAAATCGAAGTGTATCAAGCGCAATTGTCTAAGGATGGAAAAAGTCTTTACATTGAATACACCAATTGTCAGATTGGATTAACAGGAAATCACTCCTTCGGAAGATTAGACATTCAAGCAAAAAAACTAGTTCCTTATGCCCAACTTGGAAAAGGATTCAATGACGTATTGCTTTCACCAAATGAAACGCATTTGGCAGTTAGGCAATCTTTCGCCAATAAACCTTGGGAATTGTATGTGAAAGAAAACAATCCAACGAAGAACGATTTGTTGCAAATTACGCATTCTACTTCAGACGCATTTGAATCCTATCGTTGGATTGACCCACAAGTAATTTCATTCAAAGGTTCCGATGGAGTGGATGTATTCGCTCGCATTTATGAGCCAGAAGCAGGAAAGAAGAATGGAGCAGCTGTGCTGTTTGTCCATGGAGCGGGATACTTACAAAATGCTCACCATTATTGGAGCAATTATTACCGTGAATACATGTTTCATCATTTATTACGCGAACAGGGATACACGGTCTTAGATGTGGATTACCGAGCAAGTGAAGGATACGGGCGCGATTACCGCACGGCGATTTACCGTCACATGGGAGGAAGAGATTTGGAAGATTTTATCGATGCAAAAGCGCTTTTGGTGAAAAATTATGGCATTGATGCGAAACGCGTTGGAATTTACGGTGGATCCTACGGTGGATTTATCACCCTAATGGGATTGCTAACGAAGCCGAATGAATTTGCGTGTGGCGCTGCCTTGCGTTCAGTGACGGATTGGGCACATTACAACCATGAATACACCAGCAATATTTTGAATTATCCAGAAACTGATCCGGAAGCGTATCGCAAAAGCTCGCCGATTTATTACGCGGAGAATTTGCAAGATCCGCTTGTCATGTTGCATGGAATGGTTGATGACAACGTACAATTTCAAGATGTGGTCAGACTGAGTCAACGTTTCATTGAATTAGGTAAAACCGATTGGAACTTGGCTGTTTTTCCAGTGGAGTCACATGGGTTTAAGGAAGCATATTCTTGGTACGATGAATACCGTCGAATTTTCGAATTATTTGAACAGCATTTAAAATAAACATATGTTAGTGAGGGAATTATTGGATAAAACCGAAATGTTGGCGCAATTACCTGTTTTGAACGAATTGTATCCAAGTTTGACAATGGAAGAATATTCCAATGAGTTGGACGATATGTTGCCGCATCGCTACGGACAAGTAGCTGTTTTTGAGGAGGATTCCTGCATCGCCATTTGTGGATTTTGGATTGGCAACAAATTGTGGGTAGGAAAATACCTAGAATTGGATAATATCGTTGTGCGTGAAAAATACCGCAGTCAAGGAGTAGGGAAGTTGATGTTCGATTTTTTAGAGAAAAAAGCGAAGGAACATCAGTGTAATATGCTGTCGCTCGATTCGTACACCAACAACTTCAATGCACATAAATTCTTCTACAACGAGGGATACGCTCCGAGGGGATTTCATTTCATAAAATTATTGAACAAGGACGCTGTCCGATAAGCACAAAAAAAACCGAGTGAACATTCACTCGGTTTTTTTTAAGGTCTTCATTTTCAGACTAAGAATGCTTTGCCGCTAAATAACGCTCTGCGTCCAATGCAGCCATACAACCTGTTCCTGCAGCGGTAATTGCTTGACGGTATGTTCTGTCGGCAGCATCACCCGCAACAAATACACCTGGTACATTTGTTTTAGAGCTACCTGGTTGTGCGTATTTGATGTAACCTGTTTCATCTAAATCGATGAAATCTTTGAAAATTTCAGTATTTGGTTGGTGTCCAATCGCCACAAAGAATCCAGTTGCTGGAATTGTACGTTCCTCTTTTGTTACGATGTTTTGAACACGTGCTCCAGTAACCAATTGTCCATCACCCAAAACTTCGATCGTTTCCGTGTTGAACAAGATTTCGATATTTGGTGTTTTCATGACGCGTTCTGCCATGATTTTCGACGCTCTGAATTCATCGCGACGAACCAACATCGTTACTTTCGTACAAAGTTTAGATAAGTAGTGTGCTTCTTCACAAGCAGAATCTCCTGCACCAACAATGATTGTTTCCTGATTGCGGTAAAAGAATCCATCGCATACAGCACACGCTGAAACACCACCTCCTAATTTTAAGTATTTTTGCTCGCTTTCAAGTCCGAGGTATTTCGCAGAAGCACCGGTGGAAATGATGACCGTTTCCGCATGAATCTCCGTACCATTTTCTGTCCAACATTTGTGCACTGGACCACTGAAATCAACTTTTGTGATAAATCCTGAACGAATATCAGTATTGAATCGCTTCGCTTGCTCTTCCAATTGCATCATCATTTCTGGACCCGTAATTCCTTGTGGATATCCAGGGAAATTCTCCACTTCATTCGTTGTGGTTAATTGTCCACCTGGCTGTAAACCTTGATACATGACAGGTTTCATGTCTGCCCTTGCGGCGTAAATTGCTGCTGTATATCCTGCTGGACCGGATCCAATAATCAAACATTCAAGGTGTTCTACTGTACTCATATGACTTGTTTTAGAAGCACAAAATTAGCGCTTTGAATGGAAAATGGTTTATGAATTCCCGGTGGATTCTGAACAACTTCTCAACAATTCGGTAACATATCAACTAGGCTTCCGTCAGTGAAAATAATTCCTTATTTTCGTGAACCAAAAAAATAGAAATGAAGAAAAGCATATTAATTTATTTCTGTTCAGCCCTTGTATTTACAAGTGTTGCTCAGAAAAAAGAAGAAACCCCGAACAAAGCACCTTTAAACTGGTACTTACAGGATCCAAGTGAAAATGGAATCTATGGTGTAGGTGCAGAACGTGCATACGAACTATTGAATGCTGCGGGTAAAAAACCAAAACAAGTGATTGTAGCTGTGATCGATAGTGGCGTTGAAACAGATCATCCAGATTTAAAAGATGTGATTTGGGTCAATGAAGATGAAGTTCCAGGAAATGGCATCGACGACGATAAAAATGGATATGTGGACGACGTACATGGTTGGTCATTCCTTGGAGGAGCAACACAAGATATCAACAACGAAGCAACAGAATTATCTAGAATGTATCGCATGGAATCAGCATACTTCCAAGGTAAAAATGTTGGTAGTTTATCCTCAGCGGACAAAACACGTTACGAAGCGTATTTGAAATTGAAGAAAAGCTACGAAGAGGATTTGAAAAATTCTCAACAACAGTTGGCTTCCATGAAAGCTTTTGATGCGTATGTTCAAAATGTAAAGAAAGCTTCCAATGGTGAGTTCTCAAAGAAAACAAGCGCAGATTACACGCCAATTTCAGAGCAGGAAAAACGCATCCAAACACGGTTGAAAGCTATTTTTATTGCGATGTCACCTGAGACATTGGAATCGGAAATTCACCACGCCATGGAGTCTGTTGAAGGCAGCATTAAAATGTCTACGGTAAATGCAGATAGCATTCGTGCCGTGGTTGTTGGAGATCATCCAAACGATCTGACAGAAAAATATTATGGATGTAACCGTTACGAAGGTCCAGATGCGATGCACGGAACGCACGTTTCAGGAATTATTGCGGCTACACGCGGAAATGGCATCGGGATCGATGGAATTGCAAACTGCGCACGAATCATGGTTGTCCGCGCGGTTCCAAACGGTGACGAACGCGATAAAGACGTAGCAAATGCCATTTATTATGCGGTGGACAATGGAGCGACGGTGATTAACATGTCCTTCGGTAAATACTATACACCAAATAAGGAAGCTGTAGATGCAGCAATTCGTTACGCTGAAAGCAAAGATGTGTTGTTTATTCACGCAGCAGGAAATGATGCGAAGAATAAGGATGTGGAGGATTCGTACCCAACACGTATTTTAAACGATGGAAAATGGGCAAGCAATTGGATCGATGTCGGTGCAAGCAGCTCGTCTAAAAAAGGAAAAACAATTTTGGCGGACTTCTCCAACTACGGAGCTAAATCCGTTGATTTCTTTGCGCCAGGGGTAGATATTTACTCCACCGTTCCAGATGCAAAATACGAAGACGCTTCTGGTACTTCCATGGCTTGTCCTGCAACAGCGGGAGTTGCTGCGTTGATTCGTGGATATTTCCCAGAATTGACGGCTGCTCAAGTTCGTGAAGTGTTGATGCTAACATCCGTTACTTACAAAAAAGGAATTGTTATTCCTGGGACAAAAAAATCCGCGAAAATGTCCGAAACTTGTATCACGGGTGGATTCGTAAATGCTGCGGAAGCAGTTGAATACCTATTGAAGAAAAAATAATATTTCGACAATCATATGGAAAAGGTCACGTGTCAATGTGGCCTTTTTTTATGCGTACAAGTGTTGATTGTAATCGCTATGATCATTTTCAGTGTTGACTCGAATCATTTTCTTACTTTTGTGTGCATTAAAAATTAGCTTTGTTTCATGACCAATAATCCCGTTTTAATCAGTTTATTCGCAGTCATCATTGTCTTTATGTTGCTGCTGGATTTAGGTATTGTTAACAAGAAAAGTCATGAAATCACCAACAAGGAAGCGTTGAAATGGACCTTTATTTGGATTTCCGTTTCGATGCTTTTCAGTTTAGTGGTTTATTGGCAGTCCGGATTTGCCAAATTTGCTGATTATCAGTCCGCTTATTGGATCGAGGAAGCTCTTTCAGTGGACAACATGTTCGTGTTTATTCTCGTGTTTAGGTTTTTTAAACTGGAAGGAAAACTTCAGCATAAAGTGCTATTCTGGGGGATTTTAGGTGCGATCATTTTCCGTGCAATATTCATCTTTTCTGGAATCGGATTAATCAATTTAACGTACTTGCCAGAATTTAGCATTGGTTCTTGGCACTTTAGTTTAGATCAAGAAGCAAACCGCAGTTTAGCTGAAAACGCAGGGAAGTTTTTCCGTCCAAATGCCATTTTAACGTTGTTTGGTATTTTCTTGATTTACGCTGGAATTAAGTCCTTATTCTCGGATGAAGATGAGGACGATAAAGAAGATTATGGCACAAGTTTTGGCGCAAGAATGGCGCGAAAAGTCTTTCCGATTTCAAAACATTATTACGGTGATAAGTTCTTCATGTCTTGGCACAAAAAGCGATTTGCGACCAAACTCTTTCTTGTTCTCGTGGTGATTGAAACAACAGATTTGGTATTTGCGATTGACTCTATACCGGCTATTTTTGCGATTGCTCCAAATGATCCGGTCATTCTCTACACATCGAATATCTTTGCCATTTTAGGACTTCGTTCAATGTATTTCCTTTTGGCAAATTCCATTCACATGTTCTCAAAGTTGAAATATGGATTAGCCTTTATTTTGTCCTTTATTGGATTAAAAATGTTACTATCTCCATTTATTCACATTCCATCATCGATTTCTTTGATGATTGTGGTTGGGGCATTATTTCTGTCGATTATCGCTTCGATTTACAGCAAGGAAAAAACGGAAGCTTAAAACAAGAAACTTGCTCCTTCTTCACTTTTTGTGACCATTCTTCGAACGTTAGCGAATAATTCTCTTCCAAACGCAAAGGTATCTTCATTGGAAATATAGGTCGCCTCTCGTGCTTCTACTTCCGCTTGATTTAAAACGGTTAATTCTCCATGATAAGAATCCAAACGAATGCGATCTCCTGTGCGGATTTTAGCAATTAATCCGCCATCTTTTGCTTCAGGTGTTAAGTGAATGGCTGCAGGAACTTTTCCGGATGCTCCGGACATGCGTCCGTCGGTCACTAAAGCCACTTTGAATCCTTTCTTCTGAAGAACTGTGAGAGTAGGGGTTAACTGGTGTAATTCTGGCATTCCATTGTGTTTTGGACCTTGAAAAGGCAATACGGCAATGAAATCTTTTTCCAATTCACCATTTTTAAACGCTTTGATTAAATCACTTTGTTCATGAAAGACAATGGCCGGTGCTTCGATGACACGTTGATCATCTGCCACAGCTGCGGTTTTAATCACGGAACGTCCAAGGTTACCTTTTAGGATTTTAATTCCTCCATCAATTGAAAAGGGATTGTCCACTGGACGAATAATCGATTCATTCAAGGTTTCTTTCGCTCCCTCTACCCATATTAATTGGTGATTTTCGATGCGTGGTTCTTGTTTGTAAGCAGTCAATCCTTTTCCAAGAATCGTGTTCACATCTTCATGTAAAATGCCATGATCTAATAAGGTACGAATCACAAATCCCATTCCACCTGAAGCATGGAAGTGATTGACATCCGCAGCGCCATTTGGATACATGCGTGTCAGCAATGGAACAACGTCAGATAAATCAGACATGTCCTCCCAATTGATGATGATTCCTGCAGCGCGCGCAATGGCAATTAAGTGAATGGTATGATTAGTCGATCCACCTGTTGCAAGCAATCCAATGATTCCATTGACGATGACTTTCTCATCGACAATATTGGCGATGGATCGTTCAAATCCATGTTTTGTATTTTCAGCAGCAACTTTGACAGCCTCCTCGTTCAATAAATCGCGTAATTCTGTTCCTGGATTTACAAAACTAGATCCTGGTAATTGCATCCCCATGATTTCCATGAGCATTTGATTGCTGTTCGCGGTCCCGTAAAACGTACAGGTTCCTGGTGAATGATAGGAGTCGGATTCGCCTTTTAACAATTCCTCTCTTCCAATTTTTCCTTCCGCGAAAAGTTGACGGATGCGTCCTTTCTCTTCATTACTAATACCACTTGGCATTGGTCCGCCGGGTACAAAAACCGTTGGAAGGTGTCCAAATCGCAAAGCGCCCATCATCAGTCCTGGAACAATTTTGTCGCAAATCCCTAAGCACAATGTCGCATCGAACATATTGTGAGAAAGTCCGATTGCCGTGGACATAGCAATCACGTCTCTTGAATACAAGGACAATTCCATTCCAGGTTGACCTTGAGTCACTCCATCGCACATCGCAGGGACAGCACCGGCAACTTGTGCAACGGCTTGATGTTTATTGGCGTAAGCGCGTAGGTTCTTTGGATAGTCTTCATAAACTTTATGAGCCGATAACATGTCGTTATACGCCGTGATGATTCCAATATTTGGAAGTTTATTTTGTGCTAAATCGTTTTTGTCATGTGTCCCGCAGGCAGCAAAAGCATGGGCTAAGTTTCCACAGCTCATGGACTGGCGAGAAACACCTTCCTGATGAGCGGATCTCATTTGTTTTATATACGTCGTGCGCATTTCTTTACTTCGCTCGATGATTCTTTGCGTAATTTCTAAAACTTTTGCATTCATAACTTAAGCGTTTTCAGTGTAATAGATTCCTTCAATGAAAGGAATAAATTGTTGAATTGGATGGTTCTTTTCTTGACTTTCCGATAGCACGATTCGTTTTTTTTCGCCGGTAATCATCAGGAAAAGGTGTTTTCCTTGTTGAAGAATTGGACCACAAAAAGTGATTCTATTGGAAGGCTCATTTGGAGACGTCGTATTTGCCATGAGATCAGGGGATGTCATTGCAGCAAAGGAATGCGTGTCGTTCGGAAACAACGAAGCTGTGTGGCCATCATCACCCATGCCTAGAACAATCACGTCTGTGTGTCTGAAGGTTTCATTTTCTAGGATGGCTAATTTTAGGTTTTCCTCGTAATCAGCAGAATCAATGACCATCGAGTGGAAGGTAGCAAGAGCAGCTTTACCGTTCATTAAACTTTCACGGATTAATTTTTCATTGGATGCCTCATGTGCTTGATCGACAAATCGCTCATCTACTAAACCGATATGAACCTTGGACCAATCCATGTCGTATTGTCCCAATTGTTGATACAATTGTTTGGGTGTACTTCCACCAGACAGTAGCATCGTAGCTTTTCCGTTGGACATTAAACAATCAGACAAAATACCTGCAATACGTTCAGCTAATGCGTGTTCTAAAGCAGGTTTAGAATCGAATGAAATTAATCTCTCCATGATTTTGTTATCCAAGATTCGTTTTCATCTAAAATTAAATCACCAGGACCCCAAGTACCAGCTTCATACAGGACATTTGGCATGTTGCTCGATTTCCATGAGTTCGTAATGGATTCGATGTAGGTCCATGCTGCTTGCAATTCATCTTGACGCATGAACAAGGTTTGGTTCCCACGAATAACGTCAATAATTAATCGCTCGTATGCATCGGGAAAACGTTCTTTGAATGAATCGATGTAATCCAATTTTAACGCGATGGGTTTGTAGCGGTATCCACCCGGGCCAGGAATCTTCGTCATTTGAATCAATTCAATGCGTTCTTCCGGCTGAAGACGAATAATTAATTTATTGTTGTTTAATTTCTCTTTCGAAGGGAAAATGTTGTGTCGTACTTCTTTGAAATTAATGACAATTTCGGAATAACGTTTGATCATTCGTTTTCCCGTGCGCAAGTAGAAAGGAACATTTTTCCATCGCCAATTGTCCACATACGCTTTCATCGCAACAAACGTCTCCGTTTTGGATTCGTATTTTTCGATGTCCTCCAAATAGGAATTCACTTGTTCGCCATTGATTTTCCCACGAGTATACTGACCTTTTACGGTGTCCGTTAGAACACTTTTCTTTGTCAAGGGGCGCAATGCACGAAGGACTTTTAATTTTTCATTTCGAACTTCATTTGCTTCCAACGAAACAGGAGGCTCCATCGCAACCAAACAAAGCAATTGCAACAAATGATTTTGCACCATATCCAACAAAGCGCCAGAATTGTCATAGTAGGAGGCGCGTTTTTCAACGCCTAAACTTTCCGCAACGGTAATCTGAATGCTATCAATGTTTTCTGAATTCCAAGCGCGTTCGAACAAGTTATTGGCAAAACGAAGGACCATCAAATTCTGTACAGTTTCCTTTCCGAGGTAATGGTCAATACGGTAGATTTGATGCTCATCGAATGCCTGGGTAATTTCATCGTTGATGGCATTGGACGATTCAAGGCTGTATCCTAAGGGTTTCTCAATGACTACTTTACTCGATTCACTGACCAATCCGCAGGCTTTTAATGTGCGAGCGATCGGACCAAAAGCAGAGGAAGGTGTAGAGAAGTAATAAATATTTTGATAAGAAGGAAACTGTTTGATGTAAGTGGAAAGTTCTTCGTAATCTTCCTCAGTCGCATCTGCTACCTTGATTAATTTAATTTTTTTAATGAATTTTTCAATTTCATTGCGATTGTAACGGTGATGATCACTTGATTCCAAGAAAGGAATAAGCGTTTCGAAAAAAACTTTTTCATCTGGATCTTTTCGCGTAATTCCGACTATGTTATAGTCTATATTTAATTGTCCATCAAGGTCTCTATGAAATAGTGCTGGATAAATTTTTCGTATCGCCAAATCACCATCTCCACCGAATACCACAATATTAAACGATTGAAAACGTTCTGTACTGTAATTGGTTTTTTTGTTGTTTGCATTCATTCTTAGAACAGCATTAGTTTGTGTCAAAATTACACTAAGTAATTGAATAGCGCAATAATTTTACTTAAATTTAGCAACTATTTAATGTTTATAACGTCTTTTAGCCGATGATGATTAAAACAAGTTTTCTTTTCGTCCTTTTCACATTAATGAGCAATGTCAATTGGGCACAGACATTTGTATTTGGACAACTAACAGGATCTCCAAATATGATTACAACAGGTTGGAACTTAACGGGTAATGCGCACATTGGCGACACACCTGGTGACGTTGACAACTTTAATAATGAATTACTATTAACGAATAATACGACGGGTCAATCAGGAGGTGTTTTTTACAATACGCCAATCAATCTTTCTGCATGTCAGACATGGACAGTTGATTTTGAATACAGAATTGCAGGGGGGAATGCCGCCGATGGATTAGCTTTTTGTTTTTTAAGTGTGCCTCCAACTGGATTCGTGAGTGGAGGTGGGGTAGGAATACCTGGAACTGCAAATGGTTTAAAGGTTGTGATTGACACCTATGACAACTGCAGTCAAGGTGGGACAAATCCGGAAATTCAAATTTTCAATGGAATTGGATACAACGAGTGTTTGCCGGCAACCCCTAAAATTCAAAATTCAGGAGGTTCATTGAATTATTTGCGCAATACAAACTACCAGCCTGTAAAAATTATTTACAATAATGGATTGGTAACTGTTTTAGTAAACAATGTTCAACTTTTACAAGCTAATTCTCCTGTGAATTTTACCGGTTACGTTGGATTCACAGCAAGTACAGGTGCTCTTTATGATTTACATTCCATTCGAAATGTTACGATTTATACCAATCAAGCAGTTTCAAATGCGGGAATTGATGCCAACACATGTTCAAATACGGGAGTTGTTATCGGTGCTACCCCGAATCCACTAAACGTTTATTCTTGGTCTCCAGCTGTTGGACTTTCTTCCACCACTGCGGCTAATCCAACGGTTACCTTACCGAATACAACGGGTGCTCCCATTACACAAACCTATACAGTTACAACTTCATTGGCAAGTAATCCGGGGCTGTGTCCAACTACGGATCAGATTGTTGTGACCGTTTTTCCGGAATTTACGAGCACTGTTTCTCAAACCTTGTGTAACGGTGGTCCGTACATGTTTAACGGACAGCCACTGACTCAGTCGGGAACATATTACGATACCTTAAGTTCCGTTCATAGTTGTGACTCCATCGTCACGTTGAATTTAACCATTGGAAATGCACAAGCCAATGCTGGTCCGGATATTTCCATTTGTTCGGATGAAGTCGGAAATTTGGGAGTGAGTCCAATTGCTGGATATGCTTATTCTTGGTCGCCTGCAACGAATTTATCCGCAAACAACATTGCGAATCCCACCGTTTCTGCTGTGAATACAACGGGCATTCCGATCGTTCAGACGTATACGCTTTCAACGAGTTCATCCTCCAATCCAGGATTATGTCCTTCTTCGGATCAAGTCCAAGTAACCATTTATCCAAAGTTTGTGACGAATATCACGGATACCTTGTGTAACGGTGGTCCGTATAATTTCAATGGGCAATCAATTACACAAACAGGAATTTATGTGGATACCTTGTCAAGTATCCACAGTTGTGACTCCATCGTGAATTTAAACATTGTGATTTCCACTGAACCGGTATTTACGCTGTCGGATACAACCATTTGTATTGGGAATCCATTGACATTGGCGCCACAAGGAGTTGGAGGAACATATTCGTATACTTGGACGCCACAAATGGCTGTTCCAACGAGTACGGGTGCGATGACTTGGAATCCAGTGGTATCCAATGAATTCTTCCTGTTAGCAACGAATAACTACGGATGTACGCACCTCGACTCCTTAGATTTAACAGTGAATCCTTTACCAAACATGGGCTTGGTTGCTTCTTCGCAGGCTTTATGTCCGAATGAATCGCTAACGTTAACTGCCTCAGGAGCGGCAACGTATTCATGGAGTGGACCTGGTGTGACCTCGTCTACAACAAATAGTCAAACCATTATTCCAACTGGTTCCGGTGTATTTAATGTTGTTGGATATACAGCTGAGGGATGTGTGGATTCTATTCAAACGAATTTTACGCTTTATCCCAAACCAGTATTAACCATAACCACAGATCAGGATATTTGTGACGGACAAATGGCGTCGATGACGGTTTCTGGTGCAACCAATTATGTTTGGAATCCAGCGACCCTTAATGGTACTCAAGTGTATGTGAGTCCGATTGTCACCACCAACTATTCAGTAATTGGATTCAATCAATTCAATTGCTCTGATACAGTTTCATCGATTGTTACGGTTCATCCAAATCCAGTTGCGATGATCGGTGCAGAGCCATATCTATTGACAAGTGATTCACCCATCGTGGCTTTTACGAACCTTTCGAGTGGACAAGTAATTTCTACATGGAATTTTGACGATGGTACGATTCAAGAACAATCCAACACCAATTTCGATTACCAGTATCCATATGAGGAAGGTGATTACATGGTGCAATTAGTGGTGGAAAGCCAATTTGGTTGTTTGGATTCTACAACACAATTAATTCAAGTGAAAGGCGATGTTCTGTATTATGTTCCAAATGCCTTTACACCGGATGGTGATGAGCACAATAACATGTTTAATCCAGTATTCACTTCAGGATTTGATCCGTTAACTTATCAATTTGATGTATATGATCGATGGGGAGAAATAATCTTCTCTTCCCAAAATCCGCAAATTGGTTGGGATGGATATTTAAATTTTGTGAAATGTCAGGAAGGAATGTATATGTATAACATTCGATTCACGGAAAGTAAATCGGGAGAATATAAGTCCATAACTGGACACGTTAACTTATTAAAATAAGCTTATGCATAGAAGAATAGTAAACTACTTTTCGTTTCCAGTTCTTCTATTTTCATTGCTTCTAGTGATTCCATGTGTGCTTTCAGCGCAAAGTATTTCCGGAGTGGTAAATCAATACGCAGCGGTAACAGCGGTGACCACCAATAGTGCGACATTGAATGCCATTGGACCCTTTCAAGTGGGTGACAAAGTGTTGATCATTCAAATGAAAGGAGCCACGATTACGGCTACAAACACTGCTACCTTTGGTACCATAACAGCCCTGGGAAATGCAGGAAATTTTGAGTTTGCAACCATCGCATCCATCAATGGATCTACTGTGACTTTTTCTAGTAATTTATGTAAAACATATACTCCATCGGGTAAGGTTCAGTTGGTACGTGTTCCGGTTTATTCTTCTGTCACCATTATTGGAACGGTCACCGCTCAACCATGGAATGGTACAACCGGTGGAATTGTAGCTATTGAGGCCACTAACACGATTACGTTTAATGCGAATATTAATGTTTCGGGACAAGGGTTTATTGGGGGTGCTGTATTTTCAGGATGGTTTGCATGCGGTGATGTCAATTTTGCCAATCAAAATGCTGGGAAAAAAGGAGAGGGCATTGCTGTTCCTCCTGTTACTATGGATTCCAATCGAGCTCCTTTGGCCAATGGTGGCGGTGGGTCCAACACGGGAAATCCTGGTGCTGGAGGTGGAGCAAATGGCGGAATCGGTGGACGAGGAGGAAATGAATTTTATGGTTCTTGTCAATTGAACTTTTCTTATGGACTTGGTGGATACGCACCAAGTTATTCGTCCTACAAAGCTTTTTTAGGCGGCGGCGGTGGTGGCGGTTACAAGGATAATGGATTAAACGCCACTTCAGGATCGAATGGCGGTGGAATGGTTTTTTTAAAATCACAAACAATTAACGGGAATAATTTCACAGTGGATGCTCGTGGCGCAAATGTCATTGGAAACACGGATTCTGAAGGAGCTGGGGCTGGTGGGGCAGGAGGCTGTATTTATTATGTTTGTCCCACAACTTCATCTGCCTTAAGTTTGGATGTCCGAGGTGGAAATGGAGGGAATATTTTTAGTACGCTTTGGTCCTCCGCTTGTCATGGTCCAGGTGGAGGAGGAGGTGGCGGTGCGGTATGCTATCAACAAGCTTCCATTCCTGCAAATGTGACAAATTTACTGACAGGAGGAAATCCAGGGATGGTTTTACATACTGGGCCAGCATGTGCAGGAACTTCTCACGGTGCCACTGCAGGAGCAGCTGGAATTCAACTTTTCAATTATCCCACACTTTCTGCGCCAAATCTTCCAAACCTAGGACCTAACATCACCATTTGTCAAGGTCAGACGGTTAGTTTACAATTGAGTCAAACTTTCTCATCTTATTTTTGGAATACCGGGCAAACTACTGCTTCCATCAATATAAGTACACCAGGTATCTATTGGGTTGATGTGCCGAGTGGTTGTTCCATCGCCAGAGATTCTATTGTGGTTGGATTAAGTACTTTTTCATTCGATGTTGGTCCAGATCTTTCGATTTGTCAGGGCGATTCTATCGCAATTTCAGGAAACGGGATCTTCAATTCCATTAGTTGGAATAATGGTTTAACTGCCTCTTCTATTTATATTTCAACACCAGGTATATACATAGGCACTGCGATAAATAGCAATGGATGTACGGAACAAGACACGATGATGTTAAGTCAAATTTCAACCGTTCAAACTGCGTTTTCGGATTCTATTTGTACAGGGAGTAATTATGTTTTTAATGGCCAATCCCTTTCGCAAGCAGGTCTATATGTGGATACCTTGCAAACAGTTCAAGGTTGTGACTCCATTATTCAATTGACGCTTTCGTTGGTCGTCATACCGTATTCTACTGTCAATGCAGCAATTTGCACAGGAACTAGTTATTCGTTTAATGGATTAACCCTAACACAAGGTGGATTGTATGCCGTGACATTGACAAGTCAATTCGGCTGTGATTCCATTGTTAGTTTAAATCTGACTGAATATCCACTGCCGATTGTGCACGTGTCTGATACACTTGTTTGTGAAAACACGTTTTTGAATTTAAACGCAACTGGTGCTCAAACGTTTGTTTGGGATGTTCCTCAGAATGTGGATGGATCCATTTCCGTTTCGCCAATTCAAACAACAACGTATCATGTATATGGAATCGATCAAAATGGCTGTGTTTCGGCAAGTGTTCCTCTGACGGTGTTTGTGGAACCAACGCCCATTCCAAATTTTTACATTGACCCGGATCAAGTAGAAATGGACAATCCGACAATTACGATTTACAATACAACAGTTGGTAACAATCAAAACACATGGACCATTATGGGTTCAAGTTTTGTGAATAATCAAAGTTCATTTCCATATCAGTTGCCTTTCAATGAAGGCAATTATTCCATTCAATTGGCATGTGAATCGTCCATTGGTTGCTCAGATTCTTTAACGTTAACGGCGACAGTTCGGGATAATGTGGCATTGTATGTTCCAAATACCTTTACACCTGATGCAGAGGAATATAACACAATATTCTTGCCGATTTTCTCGACTGGATTCGTTCCCAAGAATTACGAATTAAGCATTTTTAATCGTTGGGGAGAGGAAGTCTTTCGTACAGGGAATTATCTTTTTGGCTGGGACGGTCGACTAAATTTTGTCTTGTGTCCGGACGGAACGTACAATTACCAAATCACATATCAACGTAAAGATGGTGAAGCACCGATCGTTGTGTCTGGACATGTGAACCTTCTTCATTAGAATTTTTTGAGTGCATCAGCCATAAACGCGTGAAATACAGCTTCCACAGTGGCTTCTTTTTGTTCAAACACCAAATGAGCGTCCGCTAAATTTGTTTTGAAAGAGATGCGCTTAGAAACGCCCTCGCACGATTTCATGAGTCCGAATTTTGTTGGATAATGATTCATCCATTGATGAAAACGCAATTTGTCTAAAAATTGATGGAAGCTTGTTGGATAATGTTCAAGGTATTCCGATTCATGTGCATAGAATTCCGCTAAAAAACCAAGGTAATCATCCGCGTGATAGTCCTTCCAGTTTTTAGCGAGTAAGTGATCGAAAAACAAGTCGACGGCAATTGGACCGACTTTGGGAAGATCGGACATTAGCTCCAACTTTAATTCACGTACAACCGGATGTGTGTCAATGTAGTGATCAATTTGACGATGCAGCATGATTCCTTCCTGAATTAATGGAGGATAATGAGTGAAATTGGATCCACGTACAAAATCTCCGAAAAGATTGGCAATCATCAGATCTTTGTCGCCATTGGAAAAATAAAGGTGTCCGAGAAAATTCATGGTCAAAAAAAATCCTGCCGAAGCAGGATTCCATTAATATTCATCTTCGTTAAAGAGGAAATCTTCTCTTGAAGGATAATCCGGCCAAATTTCTTCAATACTTTCGTACATGTCACCTTCATCTTCCAAATCTTGTAGGTTTTCTACTACTTCTAACGGAGCTCCAGTACGAATGGCGAAATCAATTAATTCCTCTTTCGTTGCTGGCCATGGAGCATCTTCTAAGTAAGAAGCAAGTTCTAAAGTCCAATACATATTCTGTGTTTTTAGGTGTTATTTTTTGGCAAAAGTAATTTTTATTTCGAATAATGCAAATTAAATGTAAAAACTATACATCAATCTACCTTCTTACATTCTCGGTTTCCATTCAATTTCTTGAATGTTTAAGTCCATGGCTATTCTTCTTCCAAGGACAAATAAATAGTCACTCAGGCGATTTAAGTAGCTGATGACCAATGGCGCAACGAAATCGTGTTCGTCCAACGTAACCACCAAACGCTCCGTTCTACGACAAACACATCGTGCCACATGAATGTGTCCAATGAAAGGATGTCCACCAGGTAATACAAAACTAGTCAATGGTGGTAATGAGGCGTCCATTTCGTCCATCCAATCTTCTAAACAAGTAATGTCCGATTCCAACAAATCTGGAATCTTCATGTTTGATTTCTCTGGGTCAGAGGCTAAACTGGAACCGATGGTAAACAAACGATCTTGAATTTCAATCAGTTGTTGAACTGCCTTCGTTTGAATGTCAAACGAGCGAATCAAGCCAATGTACGAATTTAATTCGTCCACCGTTCCGTAAGCTTCGATGCGCAATTCCCCTTTGGAAACGCGCGTTCCGCCGATTAATCCTGTGTGACCTTGATCACCTTTTTTTGTGTAGATTTTCATCTTATAATTGACTTAATAGCGTTTCAATTTCTGATTCCGAATGAAAGTAGGAGAGTAGTTTCATCATGACGGCATCTACAATCGAATCTGGACATGAAGCGCCAGAGGTAAGGATGATGCGCATTGTTTCTTTTTCCGGTAAAAAAGCATCTTGCAAATTCATGGATTTGGTGTGGATGTCGTAGGAGTGGATTTCTTTTCTCGATTGAATCTCCTCCGCATCCTTAATGAAATAACACGGGAATTTTTGCTCCAATAATTCGACCAAGTGACTCGTGTTCGAACTGTTGTATCCTCCCACAACAATTGCCAAATCCGCTTCGGTTTCCATTAATCCTAAAGTCGCCGTTTGATTATCATTCGTAGCGTAACACAAGGTGTCTCGCGTGTCCGCAATGTGCGATTTGATATCTGCCTCACCGTATTTCTCGATCATAACCTCGCGCAAGTACTGGGCGATTTCTTGCGTCTCTGTTGCCAACATCGTGGTTTGATTCACTACGCCAATTTTTGTTAAATGCTGCGATGGATTGAAGCCATCGGACATTTTTCCGTCAAAGTACTTTACGAATTCTCTTTCATCCATTTCACCTCGAATGAAGGAGGCTAAAATGTTTGCTTCGTGGATGTCCTTCAGAATGATGGAAGGCGCATTTTTTGAACTATGTGAAAAAGTAGCGCGGGTTTCTTCGTGCTTGTATTTACCATGAATGATAATCGTATGTTCCGTTTCTCCCAGTTTTTCGGAGCGATTCCATACTTTCTCTACGAACGGACAAGTGGTATTGTATGTTGCGATGTCAACACCAATTCCCTTTAATTTATCCTCAATTTCCAAGGTGGTTCCAAATGCAGGAATAATCACAAGGTCATCCGCTGTTAATTGGTCAAAAGGAATGAGTTGGTTTCCTTCCGTATCTTGCAAGAATTGAAGTCCATGACTGATTAAATCTTCGTTCACAGCTGGATTGTGAATCATTTGACTTAAGAGAAAAATGCGTTTTGTTGGATTCTCTTGAATTGCTTTGTAGCTTTTTTCAATGGCATTTTCTACGCCATAACAAAAACCAAAATGACGAGCAATGACAAACGTGATGTTTCCTAAGGTCAATTCACTCGGACTGAAATCCTTTTTGCGTGGATCTTCCAATTTTCGTTTCGCTTTCACTTTAGAAATGATAGGGGAACGATAAAAAGCTGGAACTTCGAATTGTTTCATATGTCTAAATCAACGAATAAGCGTTGAATTGGTTCATTTGCGTTTGTACATTTTTTCATACCGTTCTATCCAATCCTGAACAGTCATTTTTTGAGCTAATTGTCCAATTAAATCAAACGGAATCGGATATCCATGCTTAAAACGAATACACGATTTTCCCATGTCCAATTTCTTGGAGCTATGTTTTGGGAATTCTTCCACGAACCAGTTCAGTAATTTTTCATCACTATAAATCCCCATGTGATAAACAGCGATGAAGTTTTTTTGACAAGCGATGTTCAAAAACGGGAGTGGAAGTTTCGGTGTACAATGGTAGCCATCTGGATAAATCGAATGGGGGACCACGTATCCGATCATTCCGTAACTTTCTGTTTCCTCAAATCCAGTTGGAATGTTGGATTGAATGACCTGCATCAGTTGCTTGAAATCCGCTTGATAAGCCGCTGGAATTGAATCGATGTAGGTTTGAACACTCATATTGGATTAGGCTGTTTTTCCTGGATAAACTTGCAATGCAACACGCAAACATTCTACCGCTTTACGCAAAGAATCTTGATTCAAAACGTAGGCAATGCGCGCTTCTTGTTTTCCTGCCCCTGGAGTCGAGTAGAATCCATTAGCTGGCGCCATCATTACGGTTTGACCTTCGTGTTCGAAGTCCTCTAATAACCATTGACAGAACTTTTCAGCATCGTCAACTGGGAATTTTGCTACACAATAGAAAGCACCGCTCGGTTTCGGGCAGAAAACACCTGGGATGCTGTTTAGTCCATCGACCATGATGTTTCTTCTGGTCACGTATTCTGCCACAACATTATCAAAATAAGATTGTGGTGTATTTAAAGCTGCTTCAGCTGCGATTTGATCAACGGTTGGCGGGGATAAACGCGCTTGTCCGAATTTCAATGCCGCACTCATAACCTCTTTGTTTTTTGTGATTAACGCTCCGATGCGTGCGCCACACATGGAATAACGTTTAGAAACGGAGTCGATCATGATGACATTGTTCTCGATTCCTTTCAAGTTCATCACCGAAAAAGGAACTGCGCCGTCGTAGCAGAATTCGCGGTATACTTCATCCGCGAACAAGTATAGGTCATGCTTTTGAACGATTTCACGCAACTGCTCTAATTCCTCTTGAGAATAAAGATATCCAGTTGGATTTCCAGGATTACAAATGACAATTGCCTTTGTTTTTGGAGTGATTTTCTTCTCAAATTCTTCGACTGGTGGAAGGGCAAATCCAGATTCGATGGACGATGCTACCGGAACAACGTTTAATCCTGCTGTCACAGCGAATCCGTTATAGTTCGCGTAAAAAGGCTCTGGAATAATGACTTCATCACCTGGATTACAGGTCGTCATAAAGCCAAAAATCAAGGCTTCGGATCCTCCCGTTGTAATCAGGATATCCTCACTGTTTACTGGAATTCCACTTTTCTGATAGGAAATCGCTAAATTATTTCGATAGCTCTCGAATCCAGCAGAGTGACTGTATTCCAATACTTTGCGGTCTAAATTATGAATGGCATTTAACGCTGTTTCCGGGGTTTCAATGTCCGGTTGACCAATATTTAAATGATAAACGATTTTACCTGCTTTCTTTGCTGTTTCAGCATATGGAACAAGTTTTCTAATCGGAGAAGCTGGCATCTGAACGGCCTTATCTGAAATTTTTGGCATGTCTATGTTTTTGATTCCTCAAAATTAATCATTCTTCTCAAATAGGAGCAGAATCATTTACCCTTACATCTTATCCAAGTTGTCCGTTTAAAAAACACGAATCCTCCTTTTTCACCGATTAATTGAAGTTCGGGATAAATGGACATGAATTCTTGTTTTTGTTGAATTTTCGCAACAAAATAAGCAGGTTTGGATAAGATGCCTGTTGCTATTGCTTTTTCGTCTTGTGTTACTTCGTTTCCGGGACGCGTATTGCCATAGAAGAGATGTGCGTAGGATTTAAATCCTAAAGTAGTGAAATAGGCATCCTCGTGCTGGTGTCGCTTGTAAAAATCAATGGCTGCTCCTTGTGAAATGTCTTCAATTTTCGGCACGACAAGCGCATTGATACTCACCAAACTTACAATGATTCCAATTCCTAATGACAGGTAATATTTAATGAATTTATTTCCTTTTAAGTATTTAAAAGACAAAAGAATAGTTGTTATTAGTAAAACAAAAGGTATAAGTTGCAAAACGGACCAATCATACCTTTCTTTCATGGCTTGAACGGCAAATGGATCATTGACTTGAATGTAATCTAAGATCAATGAAGTATGTCCTACCAAATAGCCAAGTGCCCCAAAAATAAGGGCTAATAGAAGTAAGAACGAAAGCACGAAGTAATGCACTTTCTTTGTGATGGCAAATCCATTTTGCCATTGATAAAGGACAAATTGTGCAGCAAAATAAGTGATTGGAAAGTAGCAAAAACTGGAGTAGTGAACAATTTTTGTTTTAACGATGGAGAATAACACCAAGGTAAACCAAAGCATGCCATGCATAATCTGATCCACGTTGCTTCGTGTGATCGTTTTATTTCGGAAGTAGGCCAGCATGAAAAACGACGCTGGAAACACACCAAAAAGTAAAATCAGCCAATGGTAATAAATTGGTCCGCCATGTCCTGCATCTTGTGTTTCAAATAAACGCACTTGATACGCAATGAACTCGTAAATGATTTCTTGATGTCCAGTAGCGATAAGCAGCAAGAACCAAAGGGAGCCAATGAATGTGGTGGTTGCTAGAAATAAGAAAAGGTTCCAGATGGACGGAAATTCTTTAAATCTACGAATGATGAAAAAAATCCCAAAGGCACCGCCAATGAGGATGAGTGCTACAGGTCCTTTCGTCAGAATCGCCAGGCCGATAAAGCATCCGGCGAGCACAAAGTTCCGGTGGGTTTTCGTTTGTGTTCCTATGTAAAATTGAATGATGCCATTGAAAATAAACAAGTTAAACCATGGGTCGATGATGCCTGAATTGAAATACATAAAAGGAAGAATCGAACAAGCGTAAAGACTTGACCAAATCAGGCCCATTTGTTCTGAATAGAATTGTTTACCGAAGCGATAAAGAGTCAACAGGGTGAAAACCGCCGCAAGAACATTCGGGAAGCGTGCGGCAAAATCGTTGAATCCAAAGGCAAGCATGGAGAGTGCTTGCATCCAAATAAATAAAGGCGGTTTTTCCCAGAAAGCTTGAAAGTTAATGGTGACATTGAAGTAATCTTTCGTAACGATCATTTCGCGCGCACATTCGGCGAAATTCACTTCGTCCCAATCGAATAGAGCGGACTGTCCAATTGTCGGTAGGCAAGCGAACACCACAAAAGCAATGAGGAGCCAGTGAAATCGTTTGGTCATTTTTTGGATAAATTAAGTGGGGAATCCAACTGTTGAAAGGATTGAGAAAGGAATACTTGCGTGTATTTCATGCACAGAAATCCAATCATCGATCCAACGAACATGTCTTCAAAGTAATGCTGGGAAAGGTAAACGCGTGTAAAAGCAAAAAACAATGCGCCAATAAAGCATACAATTTGTCCTTTCGCTGATTTCGCGTAATTCATGGCTATGAAAGTAAAAAGGACAAAAGAACTTGTAGCGTGTCCAGAAGGGAAACTTTGGGACATGTGATAGTGGAAGTCCTTGATTTGATGAAATCCTTTGACGTGCTGAAAGACATACATTGGTCGCATGTGGTTTTCAAAAACGAAATGTTTGAGGAATTGCACGAGTCCAGAAGACACTAAAAAGGCAATGAATAAAATCAAGGCAAGTTTTCGGCTTCGAAATAAAAAGACAAAAAAAGCGAATAGCAATAGGACAAGTCCATCGCCAACATTCGTCAAATGAGGCATCAAAAAATCCCCAATTGGATTTGCGAATCCATTGAAAAAGATATGTAGGGAAAGTTTATCCGTTTGGGTGATTATAAGTAAGGCCATCAACCAATACACGTAATTACACCAATCAAATAGACTTGATTTCATTTTCATGGCTCAAATTTACGGAATGAAATGCATTATTGAGGAATTCAAGTTGTTTGACTCTGTTTCTTTTCACGGATCATGATGGTAAAAAGAACGGCGTCGTAAGCAAAATGAGCGCCGATGCCAAACCAAAGTCCAAAATGGATAAAGCCAAATGACAGAATGACAATAAAAGGAAGGACAATCATTCCATACATGGAAAACCGCCAATTCCATGGATTCAAGTATCCATGCAGCGCGACAAACACCACCGAGGTTACCCAAGGTCCGAGTAATGGTTGAATTCCAGCGCGGAATAATAATTCCTCGCCCACGCCTGCGCACAGGGAAAGAAAGATTCCATCGAAGTAGGTGAGTGGAAGTTGTGCAATAATATGGTCTACTTTTGAAGGAACTTTATCGAAAAAAGGCGCTTTCATAAAGAGATAGGCAATGAAGGCATATACAAAGCCGAATTCCAGTCCGTAGGTAGTTGGAATGGCGTTGAATTCATCGATTTGCAAGAATGTAGCGATGGATTGAGGGTGGAAATAATGTACAATTAAGTATCCAGGAATCGGGAAGAGAAGCAATGTAACCAAACCAAGAAAACGTATTTTACTAATATTTTGCAATTTTTTTGATTGGAATTTGGTGAGATAAAAAATAACTTCTATATTCGTCTTCCTAAACCTAAAAGAACGCCTATAGATCAAATTTACTTTTAATTGTTGACTTTTCAGCAGAAATTGTAAGTTATGGTTTTATCTTCGTTAAGCGATTCTGAATTAATCCGTTTATACTTGAATGAAAATGAAAGTGCTTTTGAAGTGCTATTAATGCGCTATAAAAATCAAATTTTTAAATTCATTTGTTTGAAAGTAAAAGATTCTGATTTGGCAAATGATATTTTTCAAGAAGCCTTTATCAAGATCATTCAAAACATTAAACTAGGTAAGTACAATGAAGAAGGTAAGTTTCTTCCTTGGGCGATGCGCATTGCACAGAATTTAATCATCGATTTTTTCAGAAAGCAATCCAAAGTGAAGATTTTCTCAGAACGCAGTGCTCGTTCGGAAGATTTCTCCATTTTTCACCGCATCTCTTGTCCAGATAAAAATTACTTACAAGCGGAGTCAACGCGTGAATTGGATGCGCAATTGATTCAATTGCTACAACATTTACCACGTGCACAGCGCGAAATAGTCGAGTTGCGCATTTTTCAGGATCTTTCCTTTAAGGAAATAGCAGAGTCTGAAAACATCAGCATCAATACTGCGCTTGGACGTATGCGCTATGCGTTGATCAATTTGCGAAAAATGCTCGAAGAAAACGAGATTGTAACGCAAATTGCATAAGCTTCTTGTTCATTCTTTTTTCCTTTTTAAGCAAGGGATTTCAGCCTAATTTGGCTATCTTTGTCACTTAAATTTATGAGTAGCTATGTTTGAAAATTTAACGGACAAGTTTGAACGCGCGTTTAAAGTTCTAAAAGGACAAGGACAAATCACAGAAATTAATGTAGCGGAAACGCTAAAAGAAGTACGTCGCGCCTTATTGGATGCCGATGTGAACTTTAATACAGCAAAACAATTTACGAACACCGTAAAAGAAAAAGCGCTTGGAAGAGATGTGTTAACTTCGGTTTCTCCTGGACAATTAATGATTAAAATCTGCCACGAAGAATTGGTGGAGTTGATGGGAGGAAATGAAACAGAAATCAATTTAAAAGGAAATCCATCCATTATTTTAATGTCTGGATTGCAAGGTTCAGGTAAAACGACCTTCACAGGGAAACTTGGTTCTTACTTAAAAAATAAAAAAGGAAAGAAAGTGCTTTTGGTCGCATGTGACGTTTATCGTCCTGCGGCGATTGACCAACTACATGTACTTGGTGAGCAATTGGACATTGAGGTTTACTCGAATCGTGAGGACAAAAGTCCGGTGTCGATTTCCACTTCAGCGATTCAATATGCGAAAAGCAATTCCTTCAATGTGGTCATCATCGATACAGCTGGACGCTTGGCGGTGGATGAGCAAATGATGAATGAAATCGCACAAGTGAAAGAGGCTGTTCAGCCAAGCGAAACGTTGTTTGTGGTGGATTCCATGACAGGACAAGATGCGGTGAATACAGCGAAAGCCTTTAATGATCGCATTAATTTTGACGGTGTCGTTTTAACGAAACTAGACGGTGATACCCGCGGTGGAGCGGCGCTTTCCATTAAAGCGATTGTCAATAAACCAATCAAATTTGTTGGAACTGGAGAGAAAATGGATGCATTGGATGTATTCTATCCTTCCCGTATGGCTGACCGTATTCTCGGAATGGGGGACGTAGTCTCTTTGGTAGAGCGCGCTCAAGAGCAGTTCGATGAAGAAGAAGCGCGCAAGTTGCAGAAGAAAATCATGAAGGATCAATTTGATTTCAATGATTTCTTGGCGCAATTGCAGCAAATTAAAAAAATGGGAAATGTCAAGGACTTAATGGGAATGATTCCAGGGATGGGAAAAGCCATGAAGGATGTTGATGTTCCAGATGATGCCTTCAAAGGAGTGGAAGCGATCATTCTCTCTATGACACCGAAAGAACGGGCGAATCCATCGTTGTTGAACAACATGCGCAAAGCACGCATTGCGAAAGGAAGTGGAACCACGCTTCAGGACGTGAATAAGTTGATGAAACAATTCGAAGACATGCGCAAAATGATGAAAATGATGAGTAATCCGCGCAACATGATGGGGATGATGAGTAAACTCAAAGGCATGGGCGGCATGCCAGGAATGTAATACATGGAAGAATTCGATTTATATCCACCGAAACCACTTATTGAAAAGGTAAAAGTCGAAAGCAATTGGGGCTTGACCTTTTTTTCTATGGTGCTTTTTGTGGGAACTTTCCTGTTTATTTTTAAAGATCAACTACGCTTTGTTTTATTTTTGATTTTAGTGCTGTTCATTCACGAAATGGGACATTACCTTTTCATGAAGCTGTTTAAGTACGAAAATGTCCGCATGCTATTTATTCCCTTAATGGGCGCGTTTGTCCAAGGTAACAAGGAAAAGTATTCGCAGAAAGAAAGTTTCTTTGTGATTTCAGCTGGACCCTTTCCGGGAATTTGGATTGGATCTGCCTTTTTAATTTTTGCAGCAAGCTATAAACAGGAATGGATGCTGGAACTCAGTTTTCTTTTTCTTTTTCTCAACGTGATAAATTTGATCCCAATTGATCCTTTGGATGGTGGGCAACTCTTTAAATTGTACGTGACGAAAAAAAGAGACTTATTCTTGATGGTTTTCGCATTGGTTTCTTCCATGCTTATGATTTTGGTTGGATGGAAAATCGATAGTTATGTGATTCTTGCATTTGGTTTTTTAATGGGATTCAAGGTGCGTAGTTTTCAACGCAGTTATCACCTTCGCAAGGTAATGGACAAAAAGAACATTCGCTATGAATCGACTTACGATGAATTGACAAACGAGGAATATGCTAAAATAAAAGAGGTACTCATCGATGAAACCCCCGCTTTGCAAAAATACTTGAGTTTGTCGGAAGAAAACAACGATGACTTGTTGGCGTCCCATGTCAATGCGGCACTTTTAGCTCCAGTAAAACAAGATGCAGGTCGAACCTTAAAAATACTGGTAGTGTTATTTTGGTTACTTTCCTTGTGTTTGCCCGTCTATTTACTATTGAGCGATGTCCTCGATTTTAGTTGGTATTTTGAAAAATTGTAATCCTTGAAATTCATTCAACACCTTTCCGTTTTTATTTTGTTCCTTTTGCCTTCCTCGGTATTTGGACAATGTGACCAAGTGTTTGTGTCGGGCAGGGTGGAGGATACTTTGAATCGAGATATGTTTTACAATTTGATGGTCATCAATAAAACAACTGGACGAGGTGTTTTCGGACAACCAAATGGTTACTTTTCGGTATATGTTCGTCCTGGTGACAAAATTGCACTATCCACAAAAGGATATCCAGTATATGAATTCATTGCGAAAGCGGATGGCGATTGTCAAAATCACATTTATGCCATTATTGAACGCATACCACAGGAAATTGAACAAGTTGTTGTTCGTCCTTTAAAATCACTCGAACAAATCAAAGAGGAACGTCAAGCATTGTCCCAAAGAGAAACGCGTTTGGTCACAGGAGTCAATGTGCTTCAAAGTCCTATAACAGCGTTGTATCAAGCGTTTTCGAAGAAAGAACAAAACAAACAGTGGATTGCAGAACAACAATACAAAGACGATCAACGTCGTGTCGTGAAGGAATTACTTCGTCTCTATGTTGCCTTTGATATTATTGAACTTCCGGAGGATACGTTCGATGAGTTTATCACTTTCTTAAACATCGATGAGAACTTCATTAAAACGGCATCAGAAATGGAGTTGGTTCTTTTTATCAAGGATAAATACGATCACTTTAAAGCCTTGAATCGATAAACTATTGCAGTCGTTTAGTTGGCTCCCAAATACTCGATTTTATTCCACTAAGAAATTGAAAAAATCCAAGGAATAATGCAATGTTCATGGATGTGAAGTGCAAAATATAGCGCAACCATTTGAAATGAACACCGATTTTCTTCCCGAGCCAATCTGGAATGTAAAGTGCAATCGGAAGCAGAAACAAGGTATTTAAAATAGCATACGCCATGTGTTCGCGAACCAAAAAACTCGATCCGACAAGAATGAACAACATGAAAAAAGGCAAGATCCAACGAAGAAACTTGTGGGAGAAAAAGGCATAAGAGATTCCATCAAAACGGAATAACATCGGCCAGAATCGACTCAAGTTTTGAAAGTTTCCGGCGGATATGCGAATTTTTCGCTTGAATTCAATCCAAGATTCATTGGATACATCTTCGAATACACGTGCGTTCTGTTCATTGATACAGCGAAATCCTTTTTGAAGAATGAGCATGTTCACGTAAAAGTCATCGACCAAAAAGTGAGTTGGAATGGGTTCAAAGCAGGACTTGCGAAAAGCAAAGCATCCACCAAATGGTCCCATCATGGCTCCCCAAATTTTCCCTTCGGCAGACTTGGTTTGTACTTCGTTTGAAATGTAGCCGTTTTCAGCCATGGAAATCCCCGTTTCTTTTACGCCAAAATGTTCCATGCGACTGTCAACTAATCCTATTTTTGGATTTTTGAAATGTTTGACAAGTTGTGCAATGGTGCTTGCTTCGAATAATACGTTGGCATCTGTCATGATGATGACTTCGTTTTCGACTTCTTGAATTAGTTGATTGACAATATTGATTTTCCCTTGACGTTCCTGAAACTCCACAAGCTTCATGTGCGGAAAACGTGATTGATACGAGGACACAATTTCAACCGTTCGATCCTTGCAATTGTCAGCGCCTATGAATAATTGGATTTTTTCTAAGGGAAAATGTGATGCAAGAATGCTGTCGAGCTTTTGTCGGATCACCTGTTCTTCGTTGTGTGCAGGAATGATGATGCTAACAGATGGAAGTTCTTCTTCGGAAAAAACGAGGTCGTTTGACTCTCTAAAACGCGCAAAATATTGAGTTAGAAATGGATAAACAACATAACTGTGTACGATGCATCCAATACCAAGCCAAATAATGATTTCTACAATAAGCATGCGCTCTTCCGTTTCAGGACAATATTAAACATTATTTGGGGATTCTCACAACGCTTTTAGTTGGATTCCATCTCTTCCATGAAGATCTGTTGGACAAATTCCGATGAGAAGCTTGTTTGAATGAACGATTTGCCAATCTCGCCTCGTACTTGTCGCGCTTCTTGATTCTGCAATAACTGAATCAAGTCAAGTGTAAATGCTGCTGCGTTGGCATGTACTGGCATGAGCTGTTCAATGGAGAGTCCTTCCGCTGCCTTTTTTGTCAGTACACAAGGTGTTCCAACGCTCATCGCTTCTAGGATTTTCATTTTAATTCCAGAACCAGATTGCAACGAGCCAACGAAGATGCCATGTTGACGAATAAATGCTAAAGCATCGTCTACAAATCCGTGGAATTGGATGTTGGGATGTGTCAATTCAGCTTGAATAAGTTCACTTTTTCTACCCGCAATATGAAAAGTAAGACTTGGGAATTCGATTAATATTTTCGGGAAGATCTGTGTCACAAACCAACGAATGGCTTCCACATTCGGTTCCCAGTCGAACGCACCTAAAAAACACAGGCTATTTTCTTGATCGATATACGTCCATTCATTTTTTGCCATGGATGAAGGCAAATAACGAATCTTTGTTGCTGTGCTTTTTTCCATTTCTCGTTGGTCGTCTTGGGAAATGGGAAAAATGATATCCGCTTGACGCCAGATCTGTTGTTCTTCTTTTTTTAAGGTGGATGAAAGTTGATTCAAATACCAAGATTTCAAAGGATTTCGCGCATTTTTGGCTAAATCTTCCCAGATGCGAAATTCTAGGTTGTGAGAGCGATACGCGATTTTACCCTTGTAAAAAGATCTGATAAACGGAGTGTAAATAGCTGCGTATAAACTTTCGAAAATCACAAGGTCATAGTGCTGCTGCGACAGTTTTTGCTGTAGAATCTCCTTCACATTATCTTGCTGGAATCGCTCCGTGTGGTACGATTTTTTGCGCAACAAGCAAAACAGTGCAGGAAGTGCTTTGATGCGTGTATCAACTGAAATTCCTTCAAAGTTTATTTTCGTCGACTGAACGGGTTCAAAGGCTTTTGAATCGAATCCATGTTTGAACGTGCTTAAAGTCAAGTAATCAATGTGTTCAATGCGTGAAATCGCACAAAGATCCGCAATGAATCGACTCATGGCTAGACATCCGCCATCTACAATCGGGTAGGGGGGCTTATGACTGAGGACGAGCAGGCGCATTTTTCTTGAACATTCGTTGAATAAACTTATTCCACATTTCTTTGGAGAATACTTGAGAATCATTTGCTGCTGCTCTGGTGATAATCCAAGCTACGGGTGTAAAGAAGATGCCAGCCAACCACATTCCGACAAACGGTGAAACGGTATTCGTTTCGGCTAAATTTTCTCCAATGCTGTTTAGCATGAAATACACCATGAAAGTCAAGGCTGCAATGACCACTGGTGCACCGAATCCACCCTTGCGAATGATGGCTCCAAGTGGACCTCCGACAAAGAACAGCACGACAATCGTGTATGTTAACGCCAATTTCTTGTGGAATTGAATCCAATACAAATCGGATTCTTTTTCCATGACATCCATGAACTGTTGTTGATTGTCCATGGTTTCATTCGTGCGTCGCAACCGAGAGATCACCGTATTTTTGGCCTGGAGACGATCCACTGCGTTTAACTCATTTACATCAATCGCTTTTACCTCTGGTTGACTAAATTCATCTGTCATGGGTTGCTGGTAGCGAATTTTATCATTGAAAGAAACGAACTCTTTTGCGCTGTTTTCCGCAAACGTTTGATAAATCCCTTGCTTCTTCTTTTCCAGCGAGTCCATGGTGGTGCTAATTTGAAAAACGTTCATCATTTCGTATTTGTCGGTAAACAAATCCTCATCTGTCCGATTCAAATTGAATCCCGCAATGCTTAATTTATACGTTCCATGTTCGAAGTATGACACGCGAGATGGACGTCCTGATGGATTTTGAATGCTACCATCCGGAAGAAATAAGGGGTTTTGAATGTCGAGTTCTTCGAGAATCCGTCCATCCTTTAAGTCGAAAAACATGAATTGTCCATTCGCCGATTTGTAAATGCGTCCCTCTTTTGCCTTAACGGTCTTCAATTCGGATGGATGACTGTAATCGTTAATGGTAATGCCTTTGTAAACGGTATCATTGAATTCATTTACTTTAATGGAAAATCCTTCGAAATCCTTCGTGTAAACTCCTGGCGTCAAAATGGATGAAATCTTAGTGTTTTGAATGTCGTAAAGTAAGGTGTGAAATTTCAAATTGAAGACAGGAATCACGTAATTGGCAAAGTAAAACGTTCCAATGGAAATAATCGTGACAATCACCATGAGCGGACGCATGATGCGGTAAAGAGAAAGGCCACTGGATTTAAGGGCTGTTAATTCATTGTTTTCTGCAAAACTCCCAAAGGTCATCAATGAGGAAAGTAAGATGGCAAGGGGAAGTGCTAAAGGAATTAAATTAGCGGAAACATAAAACAGTAATTCGAAAAGTACCCAGACGCTTAATCCTTTACCCATGAAGTCATCCATGTACACCCAAAAGAATTGAAGAATGAGTATGAACATTGAAATGACCAAGGTCACAATGAAGGGACCAGCAAAGGAACGGATGCTAAATAGGTACAGTCTTTTCAATCCTGAAAATTTCGGCAAAGGTAGCTAATAAACGTAGAAAAAGGAGAAGAATTGTGTGGACTATGAGCCAAGGACACGTTTTAAATCAGTCACCTGTTGGTTCCATAACATGATGGCACTTTCTTTATCGGCTGGATAAGCAAAATCGGTGATTTGTAGAGAGACAGATGAAGTCATTGGATCGACGATATACGCAATTTCGAAGTACACATCGAGTCCATCTTCTTCGTCCGATAACCATCTCCAACGAATCTTAGCGTTCGGTTTGTTTTGTAACAATCGAGCTTCCTCTTCATTTCCATCCCATTCGAAGGAATAAATATCGTCTTTAATGTTGACGTCGTCCGCGAACCATTCTGATAATCCATCCGGTGTGTTGATTAATTTTTCAAGGACACGCGGTGAAGTTTTGAGAAGGAATTCTAATTCGTATTTTTCTTTCATGGGACTTCGGTAAATAATTCTAATTTTGTTTAGTCTCTGCAATATACTAAAAAAATCGTGAATGTCAGTCAATTCTAGTCTTGAACGTGTAGGAAATCAACTTTTTAAGTACCGTGGATTTGTACCCGTTTTATTCGCGGTTATTGCGTTTTCTATTCAGTTGATAGACACTCATGAACAATTGTCCTTCAGTTTAGTTGAAAAACTAGCACTTTTTTTAGTCGTTTTTGGACATTTGATCCGGGCCTTGACGGTTGGACACCGCAGCATGCATACTTCTGGACGTAACCGTAGTCATCAGGTGGCTGAAGTCCTGAACACTGAAGGAATGTATTCCATCGTTCAACATCCGTTATACTTGGCCAATATCTTGATTTGGATCGGGTGGACGACCTTGCTCAGCATTGCTTGGTTGATTGTTGCAGCGACCATTGTTTTTGTTGTTTACTACATGTTTATCATGTATGCCGAGGAGCAATTTCTACGCAGAAAATTCGGTCAGGAATATGAAAGATGGCACCGTAGAACGCCACGATTGATTCCGAATCCATTTCTTTATCAGGCAAATCGTAATGATTTTTCATGGAGGATTGTTTTCAAGAACGAATATCCAGGTTGGACAGCTAGTATGACCATCGCTTTATGTATTTACTCACTTCTTGTCAATAAGATTTATCCCTTTTCAGCATTTTACCGTTCCTATTTGGAAGGCTGGTTGGTTTGCGGCAGTGGAATAGCAATTTTCGGATTAACGTTTCGTTACTTGAAACATCGAACGAAACTCTTTCACGAGATGGACTAATGTCCGCTTTGGAATACTTGACGTTGTTGTAAGGAGCGTCCAAGCGTGAGTTCATCTGCATATTGCAATTCCGACCCAACAGCGATACCTCGGGAAATCGAAGTCACCAAACAATCAAAGTGTTGTAGTTTCTTGTACAGGTAAAAATTGGTGGTGTCGCCTTCCATTGTTGGACTTAACGCAAAGATAATTTCGCGGACTTCTTCTTTTTCCATTTTCTGCAACAAAGATTCAATGTTCAAATCCGCCGGACCAATTCCGTCCATCGGTGAAATGATACCGCCAAGCACATGGTAAATTCCTTGATAGGTCGATGTAGATTCAATAGCCATCACATCGCGAATGTCTTCAACGACGCAGATTGTTCCATGGTCGCGCTTTGGATTGGCACAAATAGCGCAAACGGGTTCATCCGTCATGTTGCCACAACTGCTGCAATGCAACACTTTTTGTTTGAAGTCGATTAATGCACTAGTGAAGTCGGCGATTTCCACCTCGCTTCGTTTGAATAGATCCAACGCCAAACGTAGTGCTGATCGACGTCCAACGCCCGGAAGAGTCGCCAATTGATCGACTGCTTTTTCAAAATATTTAGAAGGAATGTGCACGTAAAAAGTTGAGTTCAAATTTACTTATTCTTTTCAAATATGGATAGATAGTTTGGAAATAGTCCAAGGAAGTTTCAAGCCACTGCCAACAATTGATTAACTTTGTTAGACCATGGCGGTGAAAGAACTGAACATACGGAATAAAAGGGCTCGTTTTGAGTATCACCTAGAGGAGGAATTCACTGCTGGGATGGTTCTTTCTGGTACAGAAATCAAAAGTATTCGCAACGGAAAAGCGAGTATTCTGGAAGCCTATTGCATTTTCTATAACAACGAGGTGTGGATTCGCAATATGCACGTGACGGAGTACGAAAATGGTTCCTTTTACAACCATAAGCCACGAGCAGACCGCAAAATTCTCTTGAATAGAAAAGAAATTATCCGCATAGAGAAATTTCTAAAAATCAAAGGAAATACGGTCATTCCATTGAAATTATTTCTCTCAGAAAAGGGATGGGTAAAAATCCACATTGCGTGTGCGGTTGGTAAAAAACTGCACGACAAACGTCATGATTTAAAAGAGAAAGACGATCGCCGAGAAATGGATCGTGCCATGAAGCGATAAATCCCTTAGTCTTTGATGACTGGATATCCAGGGAATTTCGTTTTATCGAATACGAATTTTTTATCGTCGATTTCTGGATTCGAAGTGAACTTCGTCATGGAGTATGTCATAACTGTTCCATCTTTCGCTTTCAAAATCGCTTTCTTCAATTCGTTGTCTGTTTTTGAGATGTATAAAACGATGGTGTGGTATTCTGCTTTTGCAGGAACTTTTGGGAATAAATCGATGACGTAAACGGCTTCTCCGTTTAATTTGTCCTCACGATCAAATTTGTTTTTAAAGCCAGTTTCCCAAATGGTCATTAATTTCTTTGGATTAATACCATCTTCATCGTCCGTTGCATCTGATTCGTATACGGAACGTTCTTCTTTGATGATGGTCCATGTTTTTAATCCATTGGAGATAATGGTGTTATCTCCGTAAGAAGCGTAAAATTTATTTCCTTTTACCCAACCTTTTCCAGTAGCATTTTCATTGGTTCCGTTTTCTGTATTCTTGATGGTTGCATTGAATTCGATGTAGAAAGACTTCATCGTTTTCATTTTGGAAGATAGTTTATCTAGGATCCCTTGAGCTTTTGCATCTTGAGAAAATACGTTTCCAACTTGTAGGAAAAGAACGGTTAAAAGGAGGTATACTGATTTCATGTCTTAAATTTCACTGCAAATATCAGAAATTATGCCAAGAAGAAAAAATATACTTAACGAATGATGATTAGTGGTTTGTTGATCAGCTGATTTTTTGTCTCCAATTGAATGATATATGTTCCAGCGGCCAGTTGCTCTGGAAGTTCAAAGGTCGAACCAGAAGCAAACGAAATGGACTTGATCTTCTTTCCTTCTTGATTTACCAACGTCACTTTTTCAATCCCATCTCCTTGAATGGTCAAACAAGCACCTGCTTGAATTGGATTTGGATACATGGAAATTGACGGAAGTTTCGCTGTGTTTAATCCAGCCAAAGAACCAAGGTTCACGTTGTCGATATAGATGGCATTTCCCCATCCTCCAATGTTTCTGAAGGCCACTTGTAAATTGGTTTGTCCAAAATAGGCGCTTAAATCAACGGAATCGGTCCGCCATTGATCATTTGTTGGAATGAAAAAACTTTGGTTGTCCGGCGAAGTTGCCAAAGTGGTTCCTCCTTTTAAATAAACTTGTTGGTAGGTAACACCACAATCTGTTGAAACCATGACTGCTAAAGAGTCTGAATATCCGCTTCCCCAACGTGCGTAAGCCACGTCAAAATGCAAGTAGGGTTGAATGTCTAAAACAGTCGCATCTAATGGCATGACTAAATCATCAAAGGAATGTTGTGAGTCGATGTTGTAATTATCGAAAAGTGCGGCTTGCGTTGAATTCCCGAATCCACCGGTCGAAGTAGAAAGGCTCCATGTTCCGCCACCATCTTGGTTGTTGATGCTCCATCCATTCGGTAAGAAATTCGTTTGAAAATCTTCATGGATTCCTGTCTGCAATTGGAAGAAAGAAACATTCACGGTTAAGCTATCTATATCGGTGTGACCAGCAGCATCCGTAATTTGAAGAATGGCTAGATGATCTCCTGCGGTTGGAAACAACACCGAAGGATTTCGTTGCGAAGAGCTGCTTGGGAATCCAGTAGGGAAGGTCCACTGCCACGTTGCATTGGTGTGATTCAAAAAGGAATGATCCTCGAAATAGAATGAATCCACTTCGCAAACAGCAACAAGTGAAAGTTTGTCCACGGTGATGCGGCAAATGGGCAAACTTGGAATCTCTGTCAAGGCACTTTCGAAAATTCCTTTTCCGTACGATGCCAAACGAATCTTTGCATCTCTGTAAAACGCATGAAGGATGTTGCCATTAATAAAGGTTGGAAGTCCGGCGTTGTCTAAGACAAATGCATTGGTATTGTTTCGGTAGTAAACGGCCTTGTTTGTTGCTACGTAAATTCCGCCATTCGTTCCAGCAATGTGCTCAATGGATTGCACACTTTCGTTGTTCAAAATGGAAGTCGTTAAATTACTCCAAGTTGCTCCGCCATCGCTTGTTTTAAAGACTTTGTTACCATTCGCACCACTGGCGTATGCAATCCATAATTCATTTTCATTTAATGGATTTAAGGAAAGCACCATGCGACGACTATTTCCTCCAGGAATCGTTACTTGCGTCCAGTTTTGTCCTCCGTCGATTGTTTTCCATAGTTTCCCTATATTTCCTGAAGCTGGTTGTTGATTTAGGTAAATGACATTTGGATTCGAAGAAGATACTTCGATGTACTTAACTTGGTCATCCACCAAGGTTCCAAAGCTATGCAGGTTTGTAAAGGATGCTCCTGCGTCACTTGTTTTGTAAATGGCATTTTGTTTTCCAATGTACGCGATGCTGTAACAGTTTGGATGAAATTCCATTTCACTTGACTCTGCGGCGTAATAACTTTCATTTGGTGAATTGCCAAATGGTGCACCAGAAATAGGATCGCCTAAATTCAAGGGAATGCGTTTTCCGCCGATATCCGAAAAGTACGTCAGGCGATTATTTCCTGGATTCACGTACCCAGTTGCTGCTTCGCCTCCGCCTAATTCTAAAAAGTTCCCTGGACCGTAATTTTCGTGGTATGCTAAGTTTCCATTGTGGTAAAGTCCGCCAACTAATACATCTTCGTTCCATCCGGAACCAAAGCCCCAATAATCGGAACCGTGAACACCTGACATGCGAAATTCCGGTTCAGTTGCAAAGAAATCGGAGGAATGATAAACACCACCATCCGTTGTAATCCAAGCGTCGTTGCCATTCACACGGAAATCTTGATTATCGACATGCATGTGCAGGGGTCCGCCTACATAACCGGACAACGCAGTAAACGTCGCGCCACCATCGGTTGATTTATAGACATTCAGTCCACCAACTAATATTAAGTTTGGATCAGTTGGAGAAGCCATGATGGCGCAATTGTAAAATCCTTGATGGTAGAGCCAAGTATCTGTTCCAATGGCCAAATTGATGTGGGTGGTCGAGTAGGGTCCACCAACCGGACCATTTGGCAAGGTCCAGGAACTTCCGCCGTCATCACTTCGGTAAACACCAATGTATCCAATGTCGTTTGGTTTGGATTCACCAATCAAATAGGCATAAACACGATTTGGATCCGCAGGAGTTACGGCAATACGCGCACCTCCATCGTTTCGTGCGGCATCGTTTGAGGTGTACCAACCATTCGTTTGAACAAGCCATGTTTGTCCACCATCCGAAGATTTCAAAAATTCACAATTCAAACTAGTCGCGTTGTGTTTCACTAAATATAAAATCGAACTATTGGCCGTATTTGCTTTGATGTCGTAGGATGCTTCAGTAAAAACCTGAGTCCAAGTGGTTCCTCCATCGGTACTTTTGAACAATCCTTTATCCGTTGCAGCGAAGACCAATTGCGTATTTGTTGGATGAATGAACAATTCGTTGACACCTAAGCTAGTATTGGGTAGGACATTTGTCCAACTTGTTGCACCATTTGTTGAACGAAAAACACCATTATTTCCTCCGGCAAAAACAATGTTTGGATTGTTATAATCGATTTCCACTGCTGTCACACCACTTCCAAAATCGATGGACATCGAAACACAAGTCCAGTTTAATCCGGCGTTAGTACTTTTGTACACTTCACCGGGTTCGGTTCCACAATAGCAAACGTTCGGGGAATTCAAGCATTGGTCGAAACTGTACGTGTTGGTTTGTCCAGATCCTTGCGTTAATCCTTCTTGATAATTTGTAATGGGTCCAACGACACTCCAATTCGAAGTTTTTTGTTGTTTTTGTTTTCTCAAATAGGCTTGATCTATACGGATTTGTTCTTCTGCCGTTGGTTTTTGAATATATCCTGCTTCGTTCAAATAGGGAAGCGCAGCTCTTCTCCAACGTTTGTAGTATTGCGTGTGATAGGATTTTTCAAACTCATGTGTATTGTAATAGGCGCGGTAAAGTGCATCCACCTCATATACACTCGGATTATCACCGTACATGCGCTGTGCCCATTCGGGTAATAGTCCGATTTCATAGGCGCTTGGTTTTTTGTAATTCTGAGCGTGAATCGCAAATTGAAGGAAAGCACAAATGGTAAGAACGGATAGTTTCTTGAAGTAAATTAATCTCATGTACAGAATTTTGTACGGCTAATTTAAGATAATTCAAGAAGAAACGCTAATGACTAGTCGAGGATAAAACGTGCACTGATTTCTTTGCTTGGAATCATGCATTCGTCCTTTTTTCCAAAGATTGAATACCTTTTTTTAGCGATGAATCGGTAAAAGAAATTACGGATAAACGCAGGAACGATGCGAAAAACAGCAAGAATTTTCCACCAGCCTCCAAGATCATTTAATATCATCAAGATAGCTGCGCTTTCTGTGTGTATTTTTCCGTTTCTCAAATAGATGACAGAATCCATTGCGCTCATCGGCAAAGGTATTTCTTTGCTTGTTCGTTGGACAAATTCAGATTGTGCGGTAGAAAAAAAGAAGTGTTTATTTCGATCGTGCTCAATGAGCCATTGAACAAAGCCGTTGCAAAGGATGCAAACGCCATCAAAAACGACAATCTTTTTGTTCTTCATTATTTTGCTTTAGGAACCTCAATTTTCTTTGGGTTTTTCACTTTTTCCTTTGTTAAGGCCAAATCTAAAACTTCGGACATTTTTGTCACAAAGTGAAAAGTAATTCCTTTCAGGTAATCTTCTTTGATTTCATCGATGTCCTGTTTGTTTTTCGCACAAAGAATGATTTCTTTGATTCCCGCACGTTTGGCAGCCAAGATTTTCTCTTTGATTCCACCAACGGGCAAAACATCGCCTCTTAAGGTGATTTCACCAGTCATCGCTAAGTTTTTCTTCACTTTGCGTTGCGTGAAAACGGAGGCTAAGGAAGTCAACATGGTAATTCCAGCACTTGGACCATCTTTTGGTGTGGCTCCTTCTGGAACGTGAACGTGAAGGTTGTGTTCGTCAAAGACCTCTTGATCGAGTTCAAGTAAGTCGCTGTGTCCTTTCAAGAATTCCAAGGCAATGACAGCAGATTCTTTCATGACATCGCCTAAGTTTCCAGTCAAGGTTAATTTTCCTTTTCCTTTTGTAATCGAGGATTCGATGAATAAAATATCTCCACCAACGGATGTCCATGCGAGTCCTGTGACCACGCCAGCTGTTTCATTGTTGATGTATTTCGTACGTGCTCTTCCTGCACCAAGGAAGGTGAATAAATCCTCCATGGTGATGTTCGGTTCAAAGGATTCTTCCATGGCAATCTGGCGCGCGCGATTGCGCACCAACTTAGCTGTGACTTTGTCCAAGCCGCGCACACCTGATTCGTTCGTATATTCCTCTACAATTTTCTCCCACACTTTTTTATCCACGATGATGTCATCTTTGGTAATTCCGTGTTCAGCGATTTGTTTTGGTAGCAGGTGACGTTTCGCAATTTCGATTTTCTCTTCAATCGTGTAACCATTAACCTCAATGATTTCCATGCGGTCCAACAGTGGCGTCTGAACGGTGCTCAAGCTATTTGCCGTGGCAATGAACAAGACTTTCGATAAATCGAATTCTGTTTCCACGTAATTATCGTAAAAGGCACTGTTCTGCTCTGGGTCAAGTACTTCTAATAAGGCAGAGGAAGGATCTCCGTGGTGATTTCTTCCCAATTTATCAATTTCGTCCAGGACAAAAACGGGATTCGCTGTTTCTGCTTTTTTCAAGTTTTGCATCACTCGTCCGGGCATAGCTCCAATGTACGTTTTACGGTGTCCACGGATTTCTGCTTCATCGTGCAGGCCACCTAAGGACATGCGGATGTATTTTCTTCCCAACGCTTCTGCAATGGATTTTCCAAGTGAAGTTTTTCCGACTCCTGGAGGACCATAGAAGCAAAGAATCGGAGATTTCATGTTGCCTTTTAATTTTAAAACGGCCAAATATTCCAAGATGCGTTCTTTGACTTTTTCCATGCCAAAATGATCGCGTTCAAGAATTTTCTTTGCGCGTTTTAAATCCAATTTGTCGTTGGTATAAACGCCCCAAGGTAGGTCGAGTAACAAATCCAAATAGTTCATTTGAACGGTATACTCAGCCCCTTGTGGATTCATGCGTTGTAATTTTTCTAGTTCCTTAAAGAACAATTTTTCGACACGCTCATCCCATTTTTTGGATTTTGCACGTTCTTCAAATTCGCGGACATCTTGAATTTGAGGATTGTCACCCAATTCATCTTGAATGGTACGCATTTGTTGGTGCAAAAAATACTCTCGTTGTTGCTTGTCCAAGTCCTTGCGTACTCGATTTTGAATTTCGTTGCGCATTTCAAGCATTTGCACTTCAAGTGTCAAATGTTCCATGACCATCATGACGCGTTTTTTCACGTCCATTTCCTCCAGCATTTCTTGTTTCTTCGCGACATCTGCATTCATGTTTGACGAGATGAAATTCACTAAGAAACTCGGACTATCGATGTTTCCAATGGCGAATTGTGCTTCGGATGGAATGTTTGGACTATCGCGAATGATTTGAAGGGCCAAATCTTTGATGGTTTTGAACATGACATCCAATTCCTGGTTTCCTTTTTCAATGGGCATTTCCTTGAAAATATTCACGGTTGCACGCATGTAGGGTTCCGTCTGAACTGGGGTCACGATTTCAAAACGACGTTTTCCTTGTAAAATCACCGTGGAACTTCCGTCGGGCATTTTTAATAAGCGAATAATTTGAGCAACGGTTCCAACGGAATGCAGGTCATCGAAGGACGGAGATTCTTCGTCCTGATTTTTCTGCGAAACAACACCAATGATTTTATTTCCTTTGTTCGCTTCTTGAATGAGTTTAATGGATTTATCGCGTCCAACTGTTATCGGAATCACCACACCTGGGAAGAGCACGTTATTTCGCAAAGGCAAAATGGGCAATTCCGATGGAAACTCCTGATTGTTGACATTTTCCTCCTCCTCAGCGGTGATTAATGGGATGAATTCCGCGTCTGATTCCATTCCAGACATCCCAAAAAAACCGTGTTCAAATAAATCACTCATATCTTATATATTACGACAGATTGTCAGATTAAATCGCGCAGCAACTTCTCAAATTGGAAGTTTACTTTGCTGTGCTACATTCGGCAAGCATTGTGCCATGCCATTTTCGACTGAAAAATAGTCAGATTATGGACGTGTTTTCGCCAAATGCTCGTAGATCTGCCTGTCCGCATCGGTGAATTCCACATGTCGTCTTTCCATCATTGCTTCGGCTGCTTGAATTGCTTTTGGAAGTTCATACGCATGCTGTTCCTTTCCATTCAACCAGGTAAAAGAAGGAAGGTGTTTTGGTGGAAAGGCATCCGAAAAGACATTCACGGCAAAACCAATGACTGTTGCCGTATTGAACATTGTGTTAATTGCACTTTTCGAATGATCACCCATGCAAAGTCCCATGAATTGTAAATCACTCGGTGTGATTTCTTTCTTTTCGTAATTGTAACTCGAAACCAGGCTGTAGTTGTTTTTTAAATTCGAGGAATTGGTGTCCGCACCAAGGTTGCACCATTCTCCAAGAACAGCGTTTCCTAAGAATCCATCGTGACCTTTGTTCGAATAAGCAAAGAAAACGACATTGCTCACTTCACCACCTACACGGCAATGTGGACCAATGGTGGTAGCGCCATAGATTTTTGCGCCCATTTTTACTACGGCTCCTTCGCAGAGGACAAAGGATCCACGAATCATCGATCCTTCCATGATTTCAGCGTCTTGTCCAATGTAGATTGGACCATGTGTCGTGTTCAACGTACACGCTTCAACTGTTGCTCCTTCTTCGATGAACAATAATTCTTTCGGTCCAATCAGGGTATTGGTTTTTGACAATTTTTCCGATGTTCGATCTTCGGTGATCAAATAGAAATCCAATTCGATGGCAGCTTCGTTTTTCCGGAAAATGTCCCAACGATGTTCGAGCACAATTGGTGCAGCGCCCACGTATTGAATCTTTGTGATACCGCTGCCATGTTCGGCTATGAATAGATCTCCTGCGTACAAAGAAAACCCTTCCTCTAAAGCAAAAACAGAAGCCGCTAATTCTTCGTTCGGAATGAGTTGGGCATTGACGCGAATGGCATCATCCAAGGCTGGAAATTTAGCTTGTAAGTGCGGTTCTGTGATAAATCCAACTTCACAATCCGGCAATAAACGTTGCCAGCGTTCATCGTTGGTGTAAATTCCCATGCGTAAGTTTCCAACTGGACGACTTAAGGTAAATGGGGCGAAGCGTAAGTGAAGTCCGTGATCGTCTAAATTGATTTTCATGCGTTGACTGTTTCTGTGGGTGTGCTTGTAAGATAAAGTAATGCGAAGGTAAGTCCTCCGTTTAGAATGAGCATTTCATACCCAAAAACGTAGCCATTTAACCAAGTGCTAGCATCGTAGGATGGATTGAAATACGAAAGAATCATAGGAGCGTAGGTTAGTCCTAAGCAAAGCAATGGGGCGATGATGCATACAACAGGAACCATGATGCTTTTGAGGGTGCGTTTCGTTAATATTCCAAAGGCAAAAAGTCCTAGCAATGGACCATACGTGAATCCAGCAATCGTAAAGATTAAATCAACGATGCTTTTGTTGTTCATCCATTTGAAGTAAAAAACGAGCAGCATGAATAACACAGCAAAGGACAAATGAACTCCTTTTCGAAGCCGGTTTTTTTGAGTTTCATCGATGTCTGTTCGACGTTCGAAACCTAAAATATCAATACAGAACGAGGAAGTCAATGCCGTAATTGCCCCATCGACAGATGGAAAAAGGGCAGAGATCAATCCAATGATGAAGATGATGAAAATCCCGAAAGGTAGGTGTTGCTGAACGATGGATGGAAACAAATCATCCGGTTTGAATTCCCAACCATTCTGTGTGGCGAACAGTTGCAACATACCGCCGAGTAGCAAGAAAAGCGCATTGACAAAAAGCAAAATAAAACTAAACACCACCATGTTTTTTTGTGCGTCTTTTAAGTTTTTTACACTGATGTTCTTCTGCATCATTTCTTGGTCCAGTCCAGTCATGGTAATGGTTATGAATGCTCCGCCGATGATGTGTTTCCACATAAAGTCTTTACGCATTGGATCAGTACTCCAAAGTTTGGTCATTCCACCTTCGGACATTTGATTCCAAATGTGTCCCCAAGACCAATTTAACTCACCTTGAATGGAAATGATACAGACCACCAAGGCCAATAACATGAATACGGTTTGCAGGGTGTCAGTCCAAACAATCGTTTTTACACCGCCTCGGAATGTGTAGGCGATGATCATCGCAATGATGATGATGGTGGAAAGCCAAAATGGAATGCCAACGCCATCAAAGACAAAGATTTGCAGGACATTGATCACCAAGTACAAACGAACGGTCGCTCCCAAAGTGCGCGAAAGAATGAAATAACCGGCACCCCATTTGTATGCGGAGAATCCAAGTCGGTACTCTAAATATCGGTAAATGGAACTGAGGTTATATTTGTAGTAGAGTGGGAGTAGGACATAGGCTACGACGAAATATCCGATGAAGAAGCCAAGCACCATTTGGTAATAGTAAAATCCATTTGCGGTCACCGTTCCAGGTACGGAAACGAAAGTTACGCCCGAAAGGGAAGTGCCGATCATTCCAAAGGCCACCAAATACCATGGACTTTTCTTATCTCCTGTGAAGAAACTATTGGAAGTCGAATTCTTGGACGTAAAATGAGAAATAACAAGTAGAACGCCAAAATAAGCGATGAGAATGGCAATGATAAATGCTTGATTCATGCAATAAGTTTGAAATGTAAAAATAACGGAATCATCGATATCCGCGGAAATTTTTGAGCATTACTTTTCAATCCTTGTTATCTTTGTGCAAAACAACACCTATGGAACTTTGGCTCTTTCTTGTATTATTGATTTTCTTCGGACTGACAATCATCGCTTTGGTTTATTTCTTTTTAAAACGCCAAGAGGATCAAGAATTGGTTAAGTTGCAATTGGAATTACGCAAAGGACGCCAAGAGTTTTTTTTACCGGCACGATTGGAAGCATATCAACGCGCCATTTTGTTGATGGAACGTATCCACCCAAATAGTTTGGTAATGCGTGCACACCAGGGAAATGTTAGTGCATTGGCGCAACAAAGTATTTTATTGAAAACCATTCGCGAGGAATTTGATCACAATGTCGCACAGCAACTTTTTATCTCTGAAACGGGATGGAAAATGATGCGTGATTCCAAAGAAGAGTCGATTCGCTTGATCAATTTAGCTGCAAGTCAGATGGAACCAACGGCAACGTCTTTGGACTTATCAGCGAAAATCATGGAGTTGTTGTCGCAGTTAGAGGCGATGCCTTCAGAGGTGGCAGTTTCGTTCTTGAAACAAGAGTTTCAAGCCTTACTTTGAGGATAATTTAGCGCGTAAAATTTCAATAATCATGGGCAATAATGAAATGCCGATGATGCCGAAAATGACAATTTCGAAGTTTTTACGAACGATGTCCAAGTTGCCGAAGAAGTAACCAAGCAAGGTTAATCCACATACCCAAGCGATTCCACCAATGACGTTGTAACGAAAGAAATTGCGGTAACTCATGTTGCCAATTCCAGCTACAAATGGTGCGAAGGTTCGTACAATTGGGACAAATCGTGCGATGATGATGGTTTTTGATCCATGTTTTTCAAAAAACGCTTGTGTTTGGTCAATGTACTTTTGTTGAACGATTTGACGGTTTCCAACTTTCCACGTTAAGGCTTTAAGTCCGATGGTTTTTCCAAGAAAATAATTTAGACCATCTCCAAGAATTGCCGCCACGATTAAAAGAGCTAGGACAATAAACAAGTTCAACTCTGCTGTTTCACCTTCCTGAATGACTCCAGCGCAAAAAGTACCAGCGGCGAATAACAGGGAATCTCCTGGAAGTAAAGGCATGACCACCAATCCCGTTTCGACAAAAATGATGAGAAATAAAATGCCGTAAATCCATGTTCCGTAATCTTGAATTAAGGCGAACAAATGGACATCCAAGTGAAGGAAAAAGTCCAAGAAATCTTTGAGAAGTGTCATTTAGTCTAGTTTTAACGAAGGATCTACTTGAGCAATCCAATTCGTGATTCCACCTTCCATGACAAACACAGCGGGAAAATGAAATTCAGTTTCTAACAAATTTACGACAGCTTCTGCTCGACGTCCAGACTGACACATGATCACCACGTCTTTATCAGATGGAATTTCATCATGACGCTCAGCGATTTCACCCATTGGAATGTGAGTGAATCCGGCGTTGCAATGTTGGTATTCGTAGTTTTCGCGAATATCAATAATGATCAAATTGTCTTGCTTCGACAATCTTTCTTGACAGCTTTTTGGATCGATGTAGCGCATAATTCGTTTTGGCAAAGATAAGATTTGCATTTAATTGGACGACAAGTGAATGAATTTTGCGCCAAATTTCAAGGAGTTTGGATGCTCCACCCACGGCATGTAGTAGCTTTTTGTCGTTGAGTTTTGTTTGGATGAAGCTTCCGAAAGAATCGCTATTCGATGCGTGTTGAGCTGAATCAACAGGTCTTTTTTGTGCCAGTCCAAGTGTAAGGTAAATCTTTCATTATCCACGTGTACATTCTGATGTTTGATCGAATAATACCTTGGCTCTCCGGGAAAAATCTTCAGGTAGTTTTGAACGGAAAACTTGATCTTATCTGGATTGTCATCGTTGTAAAAGCAATACATCTGTTGGTTCTTTTTTACGAGAATGCAGCATTTGTTTTCGTTGAGGATACACAAGTGATCCTCCTGTATGTTTCTCCACCGCTTCCAAATGATCAAACTTAAAATGACGATAAAATGGACAGCATTGATCCGCCAGTATGGTTCCGATGGATTTCCAAGAAGTAATACCGCTGCGATGAAAAATAAAAATGGAATCCAGTACAGCGCTAATTCAAATCCATAAACGAGTGCGCCCGGCCAGGACTCAATCCATTGGATGAAAGCAAACATCATCCAGAGTGTTAGAAATAAAAAAATGCCACTCAGTTTTCCAATCAATGGGACAAAATGCAATCCCAAAATGAAAATCCCGACAGCCAAAACGACCGATGAAAGCCCCATGAGTCCTAAGTTTGCGACGGCAAAATAATTTGGGAATTGATGAAAATAGTAAAGTGTTAATGGTGTCGTGACGACTTGCGCCGCGAATCCAATGGCCGTTCCCTCCCACAGGTAAGCAAGAATTTTATTGGATGGCGTCCAGCTTTTTTCAATGATTGGATAAAACAAAAAGATGCCCAACATGGCCAAATACGACAGTTGAAAACCGATATCGAAGAAATACATGGGTTTAATGAGTACGATGACGAATGCCGTGAAAAATAGTGAATTGATGGATGAAATTTGAATACCTGTCCACTGGGTTAAGGTCAACACACTGAACATAAAAACCGCACGGATAACGGAAGGTGAAAAACCGGTCATTAAAGCGTAAAACCAAAGTAATACGACGATGAAAAAGATGGCCTTGGAACGACTTATCCAATGAGCAGCGAACTGCATGAGGAAGATCAATAATTGCAAGATGAGTCCAATGTGTAGTCCAGAAACAGCGAGAATGTGCATCGCTCCCGTGGCAGAAAATGCACTGCGAATCTCATTGTCCAACATGGATTTATCTCCTAAAATCAAGGCTTGAGCAATGCCAAGCTCCGTTCCTTTTAAATGACTTGCCAGAATGTCCATGCACAATTGATTCGCTTTTCGCACGCTTTGTGTCAACCAGGAAGCTGGCTCATTTCGCAGGATGTTAAAATCAGTATCTTCGATGAAGCACATGCCTTCAATTCCTTTGGTTTTCCAGTAGGTTTTTAAGTCGAATTCACCCGGATTTCCTTTGTTCTCCATGCGAATGATCTGTGTAGTAACGCGCAATACATCGTCCAGTTTTGGAAGTTTTTTCGCTCGAATATACATGCAGACAGGCATATCGAAAATTTTCGCTCCGTCCTTCCAATGAATACAAGCGATTGCTTTTGACCAGTCCGAATGTGATTGAAATTCGGTGATTTTCACCTCAAAGGTTGATTTCCCACGATGGAAATGCCAGTTGCTCCATCCGGATTGTTGTTCTTGCTCGTGATGTGCTAAATAGCCAAGTAAACTGAAGGACCACAGCAAGAACAGTTGTTTTGGAAGAATATCGAAACGGAAATAAGTATTACTAATTCCCGCACTTACGAGCAGTAACGAAGAGAGTAGGAGCAATAAATCTTGATTCCATAGCCATTTTTCTGCAAGAAAAATCCCCATGCAAAAATAGCAACAGAGGTACACAAACGGATAGCGCGAAAAGGCAGGACGAAAGTCCGGCGTGACATGAGACATGGTAGAAAGTTTAGTTCAAGTAAAACTTTCCGTCGATAGTTAAGATGATTTCTTGGGATAATAAAACGCGTAGGATTTCCTTTATTTCGTTTTCAGGAATGCGAAGGGCATCAGACAATTCTCTAGATGACTGTGGTCGTTCCAACAAATGGATTAATTCACTTTGTATGGAATCCTTGGGGATTTTATTTCGCTGACAGACATCGCATGTTCCACAAGGTTCGGATGTTTGTCCGAAGTAACGAATCACTTGTTGTGTACGACATTCATCGGATAAACAAAACTGCAACATGGCCTCTGCCTTTGCAATGGCCACATCTCGTCGATCCTTGTAAATTTCTGGCTTTAAATTAACGTAGCTATCCGGCAGTCTTTCAGTTAAATAAGTGACTGTTGGGAGGTTGCTTCTTAAATTTAAATCAATGATTCCGTGTAACTGCATAAACTCTAGTTGTTGCGTTAAACGTTCAAAATTGATTTTTAGTCTTTTACAAATCTCATCTTCGTGAATCGCATGAAAATAATCGAAGATTCCGGGATAGGAACGAGTCAGTAAAGTCGATAAGGCGTGAGCGGATTCGTATTGAATCTGAAAGTTGTATAGTTCCCGGTTGTCGACGAGAAAACGCAACTTGGTTGGGTGATACGTGCCTTCAGAAAAAAGCAGGTTTTCATTCAATTCTAATATGCGCAAGGAATGAAAAGTTGTTTCGTAATCCAATTTAAACACTTGGCAAATCTTTTTCAGATCGAGGGGATACGTTTCATCCTTACCAGATCCAATGGCAATTTTTAAATAATTGGAAATCGCTCGGTAGGTATTGAGTACATCTTCCTTTTTGGGGAATTTCTTCAAGGTTGACTCTTTCAATTGAAGTGTGTCTTTTTCCTCAAAGAACAACAATGCTTTGGATGTTTCTCCATCTCGGCCACCACGTCCAGCTTCTTGAAAATATGCCTCCAAAGAACTTGGGATTTCATAGTGAAGTACGAAACGAACATTTGGTTTGTCGATGCCCATTCCAAACGCGTTTGTGGCGACCATGATTCGCCGTTTTTCAGTCATCCAGTCATTGAGCATGCGCTCGCGCTCAGATTTCGTGAGTCCACCGTGGTATACGCCACACGAAATGCGATTCGACATGAGTAATTTGACCATTTCCTTTACGGATCGCCTGGTTTGGCAGTAAACGATTCCAACGCCATCGGTCAATTTGCAATGCGCTAGGATCGATTCAATTTTATTACTGGTTTTACGGACTTGGTAGTGTAAGTTTGGACGTTGGAAAGAAGCCTCATGAACGACCACTTTTTTCAAGTTTAGGTGCGTGATGATGTCCGTTTTTACCCGTTCCGTGGCTGTTGCTGTCAACGCAAGAATGGGAACTTGGGGTTTCAATTCACGCAAGTTTTTAATGTGCATAAAACTTGGACGAAAATCATGTCCCCATTCCGAAATGCAGTGCGCTTCGTCTACAACAATGAGTCCGACATTCATTCGTTTAAACCGTTCAATGAAAAGGGTGGACATCGTTCGTTCTGGAGAGGTGTAGAGGAAATCCAATCCACCGTAACGCGCATTGTCCAATATTTGGTCGATTTCCTTGTAGCTCATGCCAGAGGTGATGGATTTCGCTCGGATTCCACGCTTGCTTAAGTTATCAACTTGGTCTTGCATGAGGGCAATCAGCGGAGAAATAACAACGGTAACACCTTCACGCATCAATCCAGGAACTTGAAAACAAATGGACTTTCCTCCCCCAGTTGGCAAAAGTGCCAGCACATCCTTGCCGGCAAGGGCATCTTCCACAATGGCTTTTTGATTCGGTCTAAAATGATCGAATCCCCAAAATTGTTTCAATACTTGTTCGCTGCTGTTCACTTTGTTGGATTGTTTTACAAAAGTACAAGAATTGTCTTGTGAATAAAATTAGTTGTGAAGGAGGAATAAAGGACGTATATTCGCGCAACAATATACGCGTATGTCAACTACATCTCTTACTTTTTCAGTTGAAAAAACAAACCAATCTTCACTCGCTCAAGTTGATTGGGATAATTTGCCTTTCGGAAGAATCTTCTCAGATCATATGTTCATTATGGAATATGCGGATGGAGAGTGGAAGGAAGGTAAAATCATGCCATTTCAACCGATTCCAATGCATCCTGCTATGTCTGCGTTGCATTATGGACAATCTATTTTTGAAGGATTAAAAGCATACAAAAATGCGGAAGGTGAAGTGATTTTGTTTCGTCCAGACATGAACGCAAAACGTTTTGCCGAATCTGCTGCACGCATGTGCATGCCAGAAGTTCCAGAAGAAATTTTTCTTGAAGCGGTGAAACAATTGGTTGCCGTGGATAAAGACTGGGTGACGGATCGTCCAGGATACTCGTTGTACATTCGTCCATTTTTGTTTGGGACAGATGAATTGGTTGGAATCAAACCATCTGACACTTATAAATTCATGGTTATTACTTCACCAGTAGGAGCGTATTACGCGGAACCTGTTCGTGTGAAAATTGAAGAACATTATACACGTGCTGCCAAAGGTGGTGTTGGACGTGCAAAAGCGGCTGGAAATTACGGCGCTTCGTTGTATCCAGCAAAACAATGTCAAATGCAAGGATTCCACCAATTGGTTTGGACAGATGCGAAAGAGCATTTGTACATTGAGGAATCAGGAACGATGAACATCATTTTCCAAATCGGTGGAAAATTGATTACTCCATCAGAGGACGCGGATACCATTTTACGTGGTATCACAAAACGTTCGGTGTTAGAACTTGCGGCAAGCTGGGGTGTAGAAATCGAAGAACGTCAAGTTTCTGTAGAAGAGATTGTGACAGCTGCGAAAAATGGCACATTGGAAGATGCATTTGGCGCAGGAACTGCGGCGACGATTGCACAAATCATTGTCATTGGTTACCGTGATGAAATCCTAGAATTACCAGCGTTTGAAACTCGTACCTTGTCGAATCGCATCAAACAACACATGGACGATTTGAAAGCAGGTATTGAACCGGATATTTTCAATTGGAACGTTCGCGTATAATTCCTTGTGGAATTTTTCTTTTAACGGCATCTCATGCATAAGATGAGATTACTGCTATTTATTTTCTTGGTATTAAGTTCCATTCATATCGATGGACAAGTGCTTCGTTTGACGTGCATCGACAAGCGATCCGGCGATTTAGTTTCCAATGTCGGGATTACCATGTCTCCATTTCCTGGAGGAGATACCATTATTTATCAGGTTACTTGGAATGGAATGTCGGATTATTCATTGGATAAAATGAACTTGGGGAGCACCTTGAATTTTGAATTCCGTCATGCAATTTATCAAACAGCCAACATCGAATTTCACTACAAAGAACGAAAAGATACGATTCATTTGGAAGTCTTGTTGATTCCTATGCGCATTCAGTTATCGAAGGAGGTCATTGTGAAATCTGTTGGTATTCCAGATACGGTTTTTGGGTCCAAGCGATTGAGCGTGGCGGATTTTGAATTGCAAGCGAATGGCGATATCATTTTATTGACGTATCCCAAACAATTGCAGAAAGGTAGTGAGTTGTTATTGTACAATGGCTCAGAAACCAAATCAAGTGTTTTATTGAACGATCAAGCCTTGGAATTGAAACGAGATTTTCGTGGAAATGCCCATGTCATCTGCAAAGAGCATGTCTATGGCGTTTATTCCGATGGCGATCAGATTGAATTGGGTCAAATTCCCAAGGATTATTATTTCAAGTACATCGAGCCGATTGTGGACACTAATACATCCAAGATTTTCTTCTCCGATTTCAGTAAAATTTATCCAGCCTTCGATTATTACGTGTACGATAAATTGGATTCATCCTACAAGTCCATCGTGAACATTAAAGATGATTTGATGATGGAACTTTACCGTTCCGAATACAAGTGGATGGATGTCCGCACCAAACTTTGGGCGAAAAACAAGGAGTTAGAGACGGGTATTGACGCGGAGATTTATATTGGAGCGAATTATTTCACGCAAAGCATTTATTACGAGGAAGTATATGCGCCGATGTTTCACCGAAATGATTCCATTTTCATTTTCAATTATCCGAAGGATGTGTTGTTGATTTACGACATCGAAGGAAAGCGTTTGGATTCTATTCCGATTTACCATCATTACCAGGCGAAAGAAACGGGATGGAGACGCAATGTCTTGCAAGACCGTGTCACAGGATCCATTTACGCGACCTATGAAAAAGATGGTTCGTGTTACCTAGGACTGATGAATATCAAAACCGGAGAAATCAGCGAAAAAGTGAAATTGAGTTTTCGCTATGTGGATAAAATTCGTGTGCACAACAATTACGTGTACTACATTTATCGTCCGTTCGAGTCCATTCAAAAGAAGTTTCTCTACAAGGAAAAACTACCTTATCAATTTAAAGGTGTTGAGAAAACTTACGGAACTAAAATATCGATTGATACAGGTAAGTGATCGCTGTATCCCCCTAGGTATTTATCTCCTCCGTAGGTTCTGAAAGGCACTTTGTTTCCTTTGTATTCGGTAATTAAGTAAGGGAAGGAAGAAATTTTCCCTGAATTCTCTACCATGTGTACGTTTCCGCTTTGCATTCCTTTAGACACATAGATGTGATCTAATACGCCCCATTCCTCTTTGTAGTTGTAGGACCCGCCAAATTCTCCAGAAGCGGCTGTAATGACAGGAATCAAGCGTTGCTGAATGATTTGTGGAGCTTTGTCTTGCGGATGGTCGTTCAAGTCGCCCAAGTAAACGATTTTCGCCGAAGGATTGATTTTCATGATGGAATCGATGAACTGTGCACCGGCTTCCGCTGCTTTGATGCGTTTTGGTTCGCTGGTATCTGTTCCGGAACGACGACTTGGCCAGTGATTAACCATCACGTAGATGTACTCTTTGTTGCATTTGAATTTCGCCCAGACGATGTCGCGGGTGAGGGGAGTGGTGTCGCCCGGAAGGACAAAACGTATTTTTCCAGATTCCTTCAAGCTGAGGAGTTTCTTGTCGTAGATCATTCCGACATCGATTCCACGTAGGTCTGGACTTTCGTAATGAACGATTCCGTAAGTCGAGTATCCATCCTTGATTAAATCCGTCAAAACGCTTTTATTTTCAATTTCACTGAATCCAACGATCATTGGACGATTCAAATCGTTCATCACCTGGCGAATATGCGTCAGTTTTTCATTGTAGCGTGTTCCATTCCATTGGGACTTTGATTGAGGAAGAAATTCCGCGTCGTCGTTTGGACCATCAATGGTATCGAATAGGTTTTCTGTGTTGTAAAATGCAATCTTGTACGTTTTTTGCGCAAAGGAGCACTGAACGAATAGAACTAGGAAAAGTAAACTTTTAAATCTCATGTTATTTTTATTAATTACCAACTTCCACCGGAGCCACCTCCGCCAAAACTTCCGCCTCCGAATCCACCGAATCCGCCTCCACCGGAGCTTCCTCCGCCAAATCCACCGCCGAATCCTCCAACGAAGAATCCACCGCGTCCAAAAGTAGTGCCATTGCCACCGCGTCCACCTTTACGAATAAGTAGAATAACAATGATAATAATGGCAAGGAATGCAAAAATTGAACCTGCTAGATCATTTTTACGGTTTGCTCTTCGGTAAGACATTTGATTGATTTCACCTTTGGCCATCTTTTCCAAGACGGTAATCGCATTTTTGATTCCCGTGAAATAATCACCTTTTTTAAAGTTGGGAATGAGTTCATTGTCCACGATTTCGCCACAAGAAATATCGGTGATCGCACCTTCTAATCCTGCTCCTGGAGCAATAAATACTTGGTGTCCGCCATTATCCTCGGTCGGTTTCACTAAAAGAACGACGCCGTTGTCCTTGTCTGCTTTTCCAACTCCCCATTTTTTTCCAAGTTCAGCGGCAAAATGCCAAGCTTCATCACCACCTAAGTCGTCGATAATGACAACCGTGATTTCGTTGCTTGTTTCTTGTTCAAATTGGTCCAACATAGCCTCCAATTCTGCTCCTTGTTCCTCACTGATAATGCTCGTTTGGGAAAAGTTGTTGAAGAATCGAGGTGGGTTTGGAGCGTCCGGAATTTGACTCCAGCTCATGGTGCTAGTCCACAAAAGCACTAAAATGGCTAAAATCGCTTTCATGCTTCCGTGCTTATTTCATTGGACAATTCATTTTGGTCGTTTTCCATGTAAGGAAAATAGGAGCGGAGTTGTGTTCCAGCTTCTTCGATCGCAGCAATGATTCCAGCCGCGAAACGATTCACTTTAAACTCAGCAATCATTTTGTTGCGTGTGCTTTCCCAGAAGTCTGTAGGAACGAGTTCGTGAATGCCTTTGTCTCCAATGATGGCTAATTTACGATCTCTGAAGGAAACGTAAATTAGTACGCCATTGCGCAATTCTGTTTGATGCATGCCTAATTTCTCGAATACCGTGACTGCTCTTTTGACAGGATCGGATGAGCATTTTTTGTCGATGTGCACGCGAATTTCACCAGAAGTCAATTTTTCAGCTTCTTGGATGGCTTGTACAATGAGGTCGTTTTCCTGTTGGTTGATCATTCCAATTCGAAATCAGGTGCGTTTTCACTTCCGCTATTCGCTTTGAATCCATCTTTCTTGCCGAATTCCTCTCTGTTCAATAACATGCTTGCAAAGAAGCTACGAATATGTGTATTGTAGGTTTTCACTGCGCCGTTGTATTCGTCACGGGCGTAATTGATGCGGTTCTCAGATCCTTCCACAGCACGACCGAAGTCCACGAATAACTTTGTCGAAGTCAATTCTGGATACGCTTCGTACGCCAAGTTAATTGCAGTATTGATTTTTTTACCCATCAATTCTAAATCGTCTGGAGTTTTTGCGTTCACGATTCCAGCTCTTGCTTGTGTCACTTGTGTGAGGATTTCGCGTTCGTTTTTCGATCCAGCTTTCACTTGTTTTACCAAAGCAGGAATCAAATCGGCGCGACGTTGGTAGGCAGACTGAACATTTGACCATTTTTCATCTACCGTTTCTTGGTATCCAACGGCGTTGTTGAATAAGCTACGGTAACCTAAAAAGGAAAAAAGGATAATTGCTCCAATACTCGCTAAGACAATGTAAATCGGTTTCATAATATGTGTTTTAAATTTTTCTTAATCAGTCAATTTGTGTTCCAAGATTTTTGTTGTGACATTTTGGCATTATACAGCTTTTTCTGCATTGTGTTTAATATGGTTTAAAACACGTAAATGAATTTTATGAATGATGTAATCACTCCAAGCGCGCCAGTAAATCGCTGGACGTATATTGTGGTAATACCATGTAGTTCCCTCCAATTTGGTGTTTCCGTTTGGAAGTCTAGTCAATTTAAATTGACCTTTTTTCGATACAAAATAATCATGTAAATGTGGAGCATCGACGTCCCAAAAACTCAATTCTTTCATCGGCGCAGGTTGTTCCAGTACTGAGAATTGAAGCAAGTTTGGTTCATCCCAAATTTGAACAGGTTCCACAAAGCATCCCGTTGTGAAATGGCAGAAGCGTATAGAGCCAACACCAGAGCCTTTGATGCTAGCATGTGTCGGATAAGCAATTCCAGCTTTGAAAAGAATTTCAGTTGGCTGAGCTAGATGTGGAAAAGCGACCACTTGTTTCCATACTTGTTCGGGAGTTGCATCTATTTCAATGCTCGTGATTACTGGTTTTACCTCTGGCTGAAGATTCTTCTCTGTCCATTGAACGAGTGGAATGAGGGCCACAAGCACAAACATTGGTTTCATATCCTTATTTTGTGAGCGACTCAAATATTGGAATGTAAGCCAACATGCGACGAATTGACATAAAATAGCGAGGGGAAGTGCCATGATGATGCAAATCAATCCTTCAATCGCGAAAATCAGCAGTCCAGCAGTACAAACTGTGAGTGTCAACAAGGCCAATTTCCAACTTTTCTTCCATGTGATGACTTCGTAACGTTGGTAAATGAAAGAAGGTAAGGCGCCCATTAGAAAAGGAATCAATATAAAAACAGCGATTCCATAGTCACGAATCCAGTAAATTCCTAACAGTGCGAATGCCGCGGAAATCAAGAAAGTGATGCCAATGGCGATCCATTCTCGTTTTTTTTCTAGGTTGTTATAACTATCCGTATTCATTTGCAATAAAGTTAGTACTTTTTGTATTTGTCCATTTTCAAAACAATATTTCTTTAGAATTCGTCGTTACTCTTTTTTTAACTTTTGCTTTCTTGTCAAAACTACTACATTCGCTTAGTTCACAGCAGCGATCGCCGCGTCATAGTTTGGCTCATCGGCAATTTCTCCTACCAATTCGGCATGTTTGACCATTCCATTGGCATCGATGACCACCACCGCTCTCGCATGTAAGGCTTGCAAAGGACCATTCGCCATTTCTATTCCGTATGTTTTTCCAAATGTTCCTGCAGCAAAATCGGAAGCGTTTACCACATGTTCAATTCCCTCTGCGCCGCAAAAACGTTTCTGTGCAAAAGGTAAATCGCGGGAAACACAGACCACTTTTGTATTCTCCATGGCTGCAGCACGCTGGTTAAATGCCCGAACGGATGCAGCGCAGGTTGGCGTATCAACACTAGGAAAGATATTTAGAATCAAATTTGTTCCCTTGAAATCGTTTAAGGTCAAAGCGGAAAGATCTTCTCTTACCAATGAAAAATCTGGTGCTTGTTGTCCAACCGTTGGAAGTTCGCCCGTTGTTTGAAAAGGATTACCTTTTAATGTTACTGTTGCCATTGTTTATTTTTTTTTAAAATGAATGTGAATTTCGTTTAACTTACTTTACGCATAAATTCTCTGAAGCTTAACATGCGTTTGCGCTTTAGCCTATGAATGTTCTATAAAAATAGAAAAATACTTGGTCGATCCTCGAAGGAAGTACGAATTTGTTGAATTTTCGATACCTCCACATCATGGTATCACATTTTGTGATACCAAGTTTTTCATTTCTTTTTCTATGTATGCCTTCTGTTATTTTTTATATCCCACTTGTTTTCTTTGCCTCTGTTGCGCACTTTGTTTGTCTTTCTGTATAAAGTAATTTAACACTTGTTCAATGCCATCAAAGCGCTGTCCGTGGCTTCGCTCTAACTCTTCTAATCGCTCCGCTAGTTCATGATAGGTGAGGCTCCATTGACGCATCATCACAAAGGCGCGCATGATGGAAATGTTGATTTGGATCGCCAATTTACTTTTTAACACACTGGATAGCATGGCAATTCCTTGTTCGGTGAAAGCGAATATCCCATGTCTGGTGCCTCCCCAACTTGACATCACAAATTGTGATGTCAAGTTTTTCATTTCGACTTCTGTCAGTTCAAACATAAAATCTTCCGGAAACCGATCGATGTTTCTGCGTACAGCCTGTTTTAATACACGCGTTTCTACTTCATACATTTTTGCTAATTCATAGTCAAGAATGACGCGCTTCCCCCTGATTTCGTGAATGCTGTTTTTGATTGTTGTTAGTTCCATCTTTGTTTTTTTTCTATTGAATTTAGTGAAAAATATCAATTTGATTAAAATATCATCAAAATAAAAGATGAATATCTAATCATTTTAGTATCTTTGTTGAACCAACGATAGCACGCATTTACTTTAATCTTTTTGATCATGTCCGTATTGCGTTCGATTGTTCACATGGACCTAGACACGTTTTTTGTCTCCTGTGAACGTTTATTAGATAGTCGTTTAGTTGGAAAACCCATTTTGATTGGCGGGACAAGTGACCGAGGTGTGGTCGCTTCCTGTAGTTATGAAGCACGGCAGTTTGGCATTCACTCTGCGATGCCCATGAAGATGGCGAAGGAACGTTGTCCAGAAGCCATTGTCATTAAGGGGAATACACAAACGTATAGTGGATACTCACGTGCGGTGACTGATATCATCCGCGAGGCTGTTCCCGTGTATGAGAAAATGTCCATCGATGAATTCTACATTGATTTCACGGGAATGGACCGCTTTTTCGGCACCTTTAAGTATGCAGGAGAATTGCGTCAACGCATCCTCAAGGAAACGGGATTGCCGATTTCCTTTGGCTTGTCCCAGAATAAAACGGTGTCCAAAATTGCGACAGGCGAAGCGAAGCCGAACAATCAAATTCACGTCGACTATGGAACAGAGCGGGACTTCCTAGCGCCATTGTCCGTGAAGAAAATTCCGATGGTGGGAACAAAGACCTATCAAACCTTGTGTAACCTTGGCGTGCGGAAAATCAAAACCGTACAGGACATGCCGATGGAAATGATGGAAGGTGCTCTGGGGATGAACGGTGTGGGGATTTGGAAGAAAGCACAGGGAATCGATCATTCGCCCGTGGAACAGTACAATGAACGGAAGTCCATTTCGACGGAACGCACCTTTGATCAAGATACAATCGATGTGGTCAAGTTGAACGGAATCCTCGCAGCCATGGCGGAAAATCTCGCCTTTCAGTTGCGCAGAGGAATGAAGTTGACGGGCTGTGTGACGGTGAAAATTCGTTATTCGGACTTCCAAACGCAGACTTTGCAAAAGCAAATCGCGTATACCGCGGCGGATCATGAGTTGTTGCCCGTTGTGGCAGAGCTGTTTAAGCGCATTTACAACCGGCGTTTGCTGGTTCGACTCATTGGCATTCGCTTTAGTTCCTTGGTTGCTGGACACCATCAGTTGAACCTGTTCGACAACGATGCGCATTTTGCTTCCTTGTACAAAGCCTTGGATCAGATTCGCATTCGCTACGGTGATCGCGCGGTGATTCGGGCAATCGGTATGGAGGCTCGGACAATCGGACACCACAATCCATTCAATGGCGAACCACCGATGTTATTGGCAAATCGACGGGTGTAAGGTATCATGAAAACAAAGTCGCATTTTAGTTTGAAATACGGCATTCATTCCCCGGAAGCCATTGTGCAATGGGCGGTGGATAGCGCGTATCCGTATGTGTTTTTGGCGGACATCAATTCGACCGGAGCAGTACTCGCGTTTGTGCGGGAAGCGCAGCGAAAGGGAATTCCAGCGGTCGTTGGGGTGGAGCTGCGGAATGGACGCGAACGGATGGTCACCATCATTGCACGAAACAACCATGGATTGAATGAATTGAACGTGTTTTTAAGTCAGTTTATCCATCAAGGAAAACCCTTCCCAAAGGAATTTCCGCACTTTTCTAGTTGCTATGTCTGTTACCCCATTGAACAGTATCCAACGAAGTTAAAAGAACACGAATACATTGAAATACAGGTCCATGACGTCATTTACTTAAATTTAACATACAAGAAGGTTCCGCGTGGAAAACTGATCGCTTTGCAATCGATGATCTTTCAGTCGAAGGCGGATTTTAACGCGCATCGCTTGCTGCGAGCCATTGACCACAATTGCCTGCTTTCGAAGTTGGAAAAAGAAGACCAGGCAGACGAGAACGAACGTTTTATGTCCTATGAGGAATGGCGAAACGGCTTTGTCGATTACCCGGAAATCATCGAACGCACCGAAGCCTTGTTTGGACGTTGCCGCGTGAACTTTGAGTTCGGTGACGATGCCAAACCCCAGAATCCGACAACGTATACGGGAAGCATTGAAGGAGATCGTGCCTTGTTGAAAGAATTGTGTGCGGAAGGACTCGACTATCGATATGGCGTGGTGACGGATGAAATCATCGAACGCATTGAAATGGAGATTGAGGTCATTGCGGAAAAGCATTACTTGTCCTATTTTTTAATCACTTGGGACTTTACCTCGTATGCGCGATCCAAAGGATATTTCTATGTGGGACGAGGGAGTGGGGCGAATAGTATTGTGGCGTATTTGCTGCGAATCACGGATGTTGATCCACTGGAATTGGACTTGTATTTCGAGCGTTTCATCAACCTGTACCGCAAGAATCCACCAGATTTTGACATTGACTTCTCGTGGAAGGACCGCGATGACATTGTGCGCTATTTGTTTGAACGTTATCCACATACGGCGTGGCTGTGCACATATAACACCTTCCAGTACCGCGCGACGATTCGGGAATTGGGGAAGGTTTTTGGTTTGCCGAAGTCAGAAATCGATTTGTTGAGTAGTGGAAAGTTTCACTTTGATCAGTTGGATCAATTCTCGCGCTTGGTCTTGCGCTATAGTAAGTACATCCAAGGATTGCCTTCGCATTTGAGTGTGCATTCGGGTGGAATTGTGATCAGCGAGCGTCCAATGACCTGGTATTCCGCCACTTTTTTACCGCCAAAAGGTTATCCAACGACGCAATTTTCGATGATGGAAGCGGAAGACGTTGGACTGTACAAGTTCGATATTTTGAGTCAGCGCGGACTCGGGAAAATCCACGATTGCTTGGAAGTGATTGCGTATAATCGTCCCGAAGAACCGCCGCACGACATCCACGACGTGGCACATTTTAAGCAGGATGCGAAAGTACGTCAGCTGTTGTTGGATGGAAAAGCCTTGGGTTGTTTTTATGTGGAATCCCCAGCGATGCGCATGTTGATGGCGAAATTGAAAGTCGAAACCTACCTCGAATTGGTGGCGGCTAGCTCGATTATTCGTCCAGGAGTGGCGCAGTCGGGAATGATGCGCGAGTACATTTTGCGTCACCGAAATCCAGAGCGACGCAAGGAAGCGCATCCGATTTTACTGGAAATCATGCCCGAAACGTATGGTGTGATGGTGTATCAGGAAGATGTGATCAAAGTCGCGCATCACTTTGCTGGACTGAGTTTAGCGGAGGCGGATGTCCTGCGGCGTGGAATGTCCGGGAAATTTCGTTCGCGGGAGGAGTTTTTGCGTGTACAGGAGCAGTTTGTTGGCAATTGCACGAAAAAAGGCTATGAGGAAAAATTGACATTGGATGTTTGGCGTCAGATTGAGAGTTTTGCGGGCTATGCTTTTTCAAAGGGACATTCCGCGTCGTATGCGGTGGAGAGTTATCAGAGTTTGTATTTGAAAGCCCATTATCCTTTGGAATACATGACGGCAACGATTAATAATTTCGGTGGATACTATCGCACCGAGATTTATGTGCACGAAGCGCGTCGTTTTGGTGCAGAGATTCATGCACCGTCCGTGAATGAAGGAGCGTATGAATGTCTTTTGCGTGGGAAAACCTTGATTTTGGGTTTCAATTTAGTGACAGGCATCGAGGCGGCACTTGTTTTACGGATTTTCGAAGAGCGTCATCGCGCTGGAAAGTTTCGTGACTTTGAGGACTTTGTGCGACGGGTGAATCTTCCATTGGAGCAAACATCGTTGCTGATTCGCATTGGTGCGTTGCGCGACTTTCCGGAGAAGCGAAAGGAAATGTTGTGGAAGGCGCATTTTCATCACCACAAGAATCCCCAACGGGAGCGTCACATTGAATTGTTTGAGGTGCGTTCGCGCCACTTTGAGTTGCCTGACCTGGAAGAATCGGAGCAAGAGGCGTATTTTGAGCAGATGGAATTGTTGGGATTCCCCTTGTGTAATCCTTTTGCGTTGCTACGCGATCCCGTTCCGCAGGCACATCTTCGCGCACGTGAAGTCCCGAAATCTTTGGGGAGAGTTGTCGAGATGTATGGGTATTTGGTTGCGATTAAGCAGTCGAAAACGAGTAAAGGAGAGCTCATGAATTTCGGAACCTTCATCGATTACGATGGCGATACGATTGACACCGTGCATTTTCCGGAGAGTGTGCGGCGTTTTCCCTTTCACGGTAAAGGCATTTATCACTTGCGGGGAATTGTCATGGAGGAATTTTCGTATTATTGTTTGGAAGTAGGGTATATGCAGAAATTGCCGTTCCAGCAGGATATGCGGTATATGGAGTTGTGAAGTAATCTAAGAAAGGTAATTTCAGGGATCGTTTATAAAAACCAATTAGCGTGAGAAAATTTCATTACTTTTAAAATAATTAAACATTCAAATGAACAAATACGTAAAGTACATTCTAACAATTGGTTGGATACTTTTTTCAAGAAGTTATGATGCTTATTGTTCGGTGTTATTGACTCCGGATTTAAAAAAGGAAGCAAATCCACTTGTGACAGCAGGAGGTATTTCATCATGGACACCACTCCTGATTATTCTTAGTGTGCTGACAATTTATGTTTGGTACGCATTTCACAAAAGTACCTTTAGGCCTATGGATATTCTGCCACATGAAAAAGGATATTCATTTGGTGAATTTGTTTCATTTATTTACTTGGGACAAAAAGATCATTGGACGGCTGTATTGTACAAGTTTCCCAAAGATATACATCGATTAAATCAATATATTGGTCAACTATTGACAAAGTTTTTAGTGTACGCAGGATTTGTTTCCACGTTCATGTGGTTGCTGATTCACAATTCTAGTTATTATCAAAAAAACCACAGCGCTTTTCTGGTATATAGCCTACTAATTAGCGGTTGTATAATCATCGCTATCAGATGGAATTACACTATGTTTTCCAATTACAAAAAGAAGTTTTAACTAAGATCAATCCCATGAAAGGCAACATTTATCCATGTTTTTGGTTTGACGGAAAAGCCAAAGAAGCGGCGGAACTGTATTGTTCCTTATTTCCGAATTCAAAAATTACATCCGATTCTGGATTGACGGTCTTTTTTGAATTAAACGGACAAACATTCATGGGATTAAATGGTGGTCCGATGTTCAAGCCAACCGAAGCCGTTTCGTACACAATTAATTGTGAAAGTCAAGAAGAAATTGACCATTACTGGAATGGCTTAACTGCGAACGGCGGAGAAGAAGGTCAATGCGGCTGGTGCAAGGATCCGTACGGATTTTCATGGCAAGTCATTCCTGCCGATTTAGGAAAATGGATGTCACATCCCACGAACGGACAAAAAATCATGGCAGCCTTCATGAAAATGCACAAGTTCGACTGTCAACTTCTGGAGGATATCTACAACTCCTAATGTTACGCATTTTTATCCCCATTGTCCTTGGACTCATCGTCTGGATCATTGTTCTGTGGCAGGTGCTGGTCAAACGAGAAAAAATCGATATGCGTGCCATTTTTCAATTGACAGTGATTTTCATAGGTATTTGGCTGCTGATTTATTGGCTGTTGTTTTGGTATTAGTTGTTCGATGTCCGTTTTCCGATGTCCGATGTCCGTTGTTTCATTTCTGAAAAATAGCATTCATGAGCACATTGGCACACTAGCACATTAGCACACTGGCACATTAGCACAATATCCCTCACATTTTCGAGTTAACTAAACATGCGATTTTATCATTGATTTCAGGATTCACTGATGATCAAGTTTTCTTTTGAACGATTAAATCGAAAAAAAAATCATTAAAGTTCGGTTTATATCAGAACTTATTACTAATTTTATGTTGATGTTCGATGAGGGTCATAGGAAGAAAAATTTTGATGAAAGTCAAAAAGAAGAATCTTGGAAATCAAAAACTCTGGAAAGAAATTGACAAATTGCTCTTAGCGTTAGAGGCGTTTAATCCAGTAGATTCAAGTCTTCAAACCATTCGAAAAGATGCAGATCAAGTGCATCCAGATGGGTTTTATTTTTTCAATATTTCCGTTCATCGCACCATGGTTTTGATTGAATTGGAAGACGAGGGTGAAGCCACGATTGTTTGGGTAGGTTCTCACCAAGAATATGAGATCGTATTTAAAAATAATAAAAAAGTCATTGAGAAATGGCTGAAAAACAAGGGGTATATCGCAGCATGAAAACAGAATTTGACATCGAAGCCATCTTAAAGAAAGGAAGACTTTCCAATGAATTAGATTATGAACGTGCGTTAGTGGCGGAGCGTAAACTTCGCTTGTTAGCCAAAGAAGATGCACAATTTACCACCATGCGTCAACAGTTGCGTGTGTTACTTGAAGCATATGAACTCGGAGAATGGTCCGATCCAAGCTCCATAGATGATCGTCAATTCATCCAAAGCGAAAAAGCGGAGTTCATCGCCGAACAAGAACGACAGTTCATGGAAACGCGCAAACGCACCATTCGAAATCGCTTGAAGCAATTGGAATTGACACAAGAAAACATGGCATCCATTCTTGGACACAAAAGCAAAACGCATATGTCCGAATTAATGAATGGCATCAAACCATTTACCTTGAAAGACTTAATTATCATGCATCGCCTGTTGAAAATTGAGATGTCTGTCCTTGTGCCGGTCTTCCTATCTGACGCCGATCAAAAACGTGTGAAATCTGCCGTCGATCAACTCGATAAGCCCAAAGTGAAATTAGCCGCGGAGGATTTACTTTTTTAGTAGGATTTCCGTTTTCCGTTGTTCGATGTCCGATTTCCGATTTCTGAAAAATAGCATTCATTAGCACACTAGCAAATTAGCACATTGGCACATTAGCACATTAGCACATTATTTTCCGTATCTTTCACTTTCTTTTTTTGAAAATATGGATTCCCTTTCATTTTTACATCTGAGGAAATGGAACTTTAACTAATGAAAACGATGCGTATACTAAAAAGCTTTGCTTGGATACTTTTTATGGGAATTGGATTACAAGCTATTGGACAAACGAATAAAGAAAAGGCGAATGCGTTAAAAAATGAAGCCATTGAACTCATGGATAATGGTGACTATAAAAAAAGTCTTTCCTTGTTAGAAGAAGCAAAAAGCCTAGATCCAGGCAATGTCGATTATCCCTACGAAATGGCTTATGCCTATTACGCTAAAGGAGATTACAAGAAGGCAGCTAGTATTTTGGAAGGATTGAAGTCGCACGAGGATGCTACGGACCTATTTTTTCAATTATTGGGAAACAGTTACGATATGATGGGGAAAGCAGATAAAGCGATTGATGCGTATGATCAAGGCTTGAAAAAATTCCCTAAGTCAGGACGTTTGTTCTTGGAAAAAGGAAACGTCTATTGGGGCAAAAAAGAATACGAGAAAGCATTGCCGTTGTACGAGGAAGGAGTGGAAGCGGATCCATCTTTTCCTTCAAATTATTTTCGTTTGGCCATTCTTTATTGTCACACATCGGAGGAAGTTTGGGGGATGATTTATGGAGAGCTTTTTATGAATTTAGAACGCAATAGTGAGCGTACGGCACAAATCAGTAAACTATTGTACGACACCTACAAACGGGAAATTACGGTGATGGGTGATGGAGAGTACTCCATTAGTTTTAGCAAAAACGCAAACGTCATCAATGTAAGCTCTGAAGGAGTAAGCAAGGATAAATTAAAGGTTCCTTTTGGTATGTGTTATGAAACCGCCTTATCTTTCTCAATGATAAACGTCAAATCAATTGACATGAATTCCTTAGATAGCGTTCGTCAGTCATTTGTAGACTATTATTTCACGGAACAGTATAAGTCATACCCAAATGTCCTATTCGATTACCAAAAAAAGATCAAAGACGCGGGACACTTGGAAGCATACAATCATTGGATTCTGATGAAAGGAGATGAAGCTACATTCGGTGAATGGCAAAAACAGAACGAAGAAAAATGGGATGCTTTTGTCGATTGGTTTAACGAAAACCAATTGGAATTGGACGAAAACAATCGATTTTATTCCTCCCAATATGAATAACTTTGTTTGAAGATTCAACTGAAACAGTGGATTCAATGAGGGAAGAATTTAACGTTAAACGATGGAATTAAGGCTATTTTTACGGACATTCTTTTGGATCAGTTTTCCGCATCTACTTTTTTGCGTGATTGCTTATCGTCATTTTCAGGGAGCTTCTGGCGGAGATATTGCCTTCCGATTCTGCTGCATGCTTTCCTTGAGTGTCTATATCATTCTTCTTTCAGTATTGATTTTATGGAAGTTCAAAAAGAAAAAAACTGGATTCCTTTCCTTGCTGCTGTTGATTATTCTTGAGTTTGTCCTTGTATTCACGAGGTAACGAACATATAGCAGCATCATTAGCATATTAGCACATTAGCAAATTAGCACATTAACAGTTCGTTATTCCTGCGGAATCTCTGTTAGCTTAAGGCTCCTCAGAATTTGCTATATTTATCCCTGTGAAGCGCTTTCTTACCTACGTAGCTACCTTGATTTATCTTTTTGGAATCGTTGGATTCTTATGGAATTTCTCACTGGGGATGTTTGGCGTGAATATCAATGGTGAAATGCCGCTGTTTGACATTCAGCGCATTGAAGAAACGAACAATAGAATTTACGTAGGACTCGGGGCTTATAAACGCGTTCAAGTGTACGATTTAAAGGGGAATTACCTGAAGTTCATTCCGGTTCGTGGTGCTTATCAGTCTTATTTCTTTTTCGTCGACGAGCAAGAGCATTTAGATGTCCCGAAGGTATTTCCAGCGGTGGCCGACAAGTTAAATGACCTTTTCATGGAAGAATCGGACTATCAAATCACCTCATATTTCCCTCTTGTGATTTCGAAAAAGCAAGATGGAAAATCCACGGAGGTCATTCGTCAAACATGGCTTTACCTGTTCGCACCCGTTTCTTCTTTGCTGGTTGCCGGGTTAGGAGGGGTTCTCGTTTTTGCATTGAATTTATTCACTATCATAGATATAATAAATCTCCCCGGAGATAAACGTGATAAACGAAAGCAATTTTTCAAGCGCGTTTATGGGAAAAAGTAGAAAACACAGATGCGCACTATGATCAAATTACTGACTTGGATTCCCATTACTATATTGCTTATTTCTGCGTGTGGAAAAAAGCGGGCATTTCAAGTAGAGGACCTTATAGGTCAAGTTTGGATTTACAATACAGACTCACTTGCGGATAGCATCAAGAAGTTCACGGATAACTACCTGATTTTTGAGAAAAACGCGGTCACGATGAATGGAGAAAACATGGGGGAATTTACCATCTCCAATGATACACTGAAGATTTTTAAATCGTACACCATCCTCCTTGGCAAAGGGAAAGAGGTAAAGAAGGTGGATTACCTGTTTGTTGGAACGATTCAAAAGGCAGACAAACATCAGTTGGTCCTTCATAAAATCGCTGGATTTTTCCCGATAAACTATCAACGGAGTAAAGGTTCTTTTGATCCATCGATGCGCATTGTATTCAATAATCAACAATCGAGGAAAAAGAAGATTGAACATTTTCAGTACATCAGTATCGCGACTTCCACAGGCGACAACATCGAGTTAGACGCTCAACGAAACATCTCTTATCATTGTTCCTTGCGTTGCTCAAAAACCGGCTATTTTCAAGGACGCATTTCCAAAGCGAGTATACAGAAGGTCTTGGAAGCGATTTCTTATTTGAATTTACATACGGACACGACCAATTACGCTGTCGGAATGGATATGCCGGAAACACTGGTAAAAATACATGTCAACCATAAAATGAACTATGTTCGGGGTGATTCGAATAACTTTCAATATGCGCTACAACAGTTGATCTCCGAACTCTTAGAGCTTTGTGAAACATCCAACTTGAAACGCTCCACTCAAAAGTTGTTCTTTCGGGCTGACTTGATGAAAGAACACGAAATAAAAACGTCATTTATCCCGCCGATTTCCCAAAAAGATAACTAGTGTTCGCTGAAGCTACGAAGAACTTTACAAAAGTCTGTATCGATCACATCAGGTACTTGGATTCATCTACTTCATCTAAATTAAATGATTATTTTCGTTCAGTCCTAGGATGAACAGACCAAATTAAACCCCAAACATATGCATTTTCTTTTTAGTCTTTTATTTCTCCTTTCAGTGATCCCCGCATCAACAGAGATTTCGATGTTGGGTATGCACATCCACGATGCTGAAAAGGTATTAGAGGAATTGAAATTGGACATTGTTTCCAAGGGAAAGAACATGGTGAAATTCAAGACGGAAAACGGCAATCATTTTTCCATTACGACGGAAAAAGGGAATATCGTTTACATGGAAAATGACTGGTTGCAACAGCCGAAAAGTAGGGGAGCCTTGATTACTGATTTTCAGTTTGGACTTACCTCGCTCAAGGATATTCGCACACGTTTTGGAACGAATGGCTATACCTACAAAAGCAACGCAGCGTTTACAACAGATACACATCTGGTGATGTTCAATTGTTTTGAACTCGATTCGGAAAAGGAGGAAATCCTAGTAACGATTACGAAAATTGCCCTCAAAGAGGAAGTTACGGAGTCCAATGTGGCCAGTAAATTAAGGTTGGACGCTATAATTCTAGCGGATAAATCCTACTTGGATAAAATCTGGGGAAAGGAAAAAACCTATGATGCAAAGCGGAAAAAAGTAACGCTTTAAACATCGAAATAGAATCCGATGAGCAAAAATGAACGAACGATTACGAGAATGAAAAAACAGCATTGCTTTTCTAAGCGTACCCTATTGATTTTTTCAAATGCCACTTTTTTCATAGGAATTTTTGTGTTGTGTTTCGGTTTATTTTCTTGCGGTCGGACAAAGGAAACTAGTCAAAAAAGCGCTTCGAAACATTCTGCATGCCAAAGGGACAATCGTGTCAGTCAAAAAGGCGATAGCCTCGAACAGTATTTTATAGAACTGATATCAAATAGCATCCAAAAGCAAGGAATTCAGGGCGACTTTGAATTCCTGACCTATCGCTATCCTTCCGAAACGGATCCGTATTTTTGGATGAAAGTAGGACAATCTACACCGAATCGCTTTCAAACGGAATTCAATTTTGTCTGTCATTCGAAATCGAAGGAAGTTAAGTACGTCAATGTGTTCACCGGTGATTCGATCGATGTAAGGTCAAATCACTGGTACAAGAAATAAAATGAGAATGCCGCTACCAAGCATAGTTAATCACGTGGGTAGCTATGTTTAATTTAATTCCGTAAAAAATGGAGCAAAGAAAATTTTTCGATGAAAAAAATGTGAAACCAAGTTTCATCATTTTGGTGAGTGTACACATGGCAGGATACTTTACCTTGAGTTATTTTAATGTCGATTTATTCATAAAACTTGCCTCGAGTATCTTGTTTTTGGCTTTAGGGGTATCGCTGGCATATCTTTGGTTTTTGTTGGTGGATAAGAAAAAGTGAGATAAATAGAAACGTTGGATTAATTCCGATCAAATGAACATAAGTTTCCCAACTTTTTGCCTGCTGTTTTTTGCACTGATTTCATGCGGAGCACCCGATATAAATAAGTTTCGTCATCAGTCAATGAGAAAATTCGCTCATATCACAAGTTGTGGAACATGGGTGAACGGTAAGAAAACAAAGGTAATTCAAGGTAATTTTTTTAATGAAAACGTGAAAACACGCGTTGTGATTGAATACGTTCAGGACAAAAATGTTCGTTTATCGTTTTATAAAATGATTTCAGATCATTGGGTCAAAAGCTTTTCCGATTCCATGCCTATTATGTACTATATGAGTGATACAATTTTAGACTTGAATGGAGATGGACCGAAAGAATTGGTCCTGCAAAAATTTAGGGGAATGGGTAATATTACCGACTATTATCACTGTATTTACACATTCAAACAAGGCCATTTTTGCAAATTGGAAAGAATAGAAAAATTTCCGAATATGAGCTTTCAGCCAAAAACCAAATCCTTTACGGTTTTGGAAAAATCTGCGTCCATTCAAAAGGGAAAATCGTACAGGTGGAATAGAGATTTGAGTTATTCTCTCAGAAAAATGGAACTTGTGAAATGGGAGGATAGCAATCGGTGCCAAAAGATAACGTACATATTTAAAAATGGCGTACCAAAAGTGCTTAAACAGTCTAGAAATGAAAAGATGGATCCTATTTATTTTGGTTTTCAAAATTGGTGTGATTAATGTTCAATAATTTTACAAATAGGTGAAACGAATTTTTATGTGGGGAAACATGAAAACATTTAAATTTTTACTGCTTGTGTTGATTTGGGTCATTTTTATGATCACGCAAGAATCAACTGATCATCTCAATGGTAAAATTCTCGTTGCGGATAAAGAATTGATTGAATCGAACTTTAACGGTGAGGTAATTACTTTGGATGAAAGTCGAGGTTTTAAAATAGAACTAAAAAATGAAAAGTATAAAGTTTACAAGCCTTCGAATTATTGCAATTCATCTACCTGTCTGGCAGGATTCTTAAAGATTGGTGATACTTTGTATAAGCATAGCAACTCTGATACGATTTATCAAATTAAAAAAAGTAATCACAAGAAATATACATGGGTTTTGATAAAGTGAATAAACTAAATGTTACGCACCGCTGGTGTTACTATCCATTGAATCATAATCCCACAGCTAAAATGATTATCTTTAGTATAAGTAAACATGAATAGACTCGTTGAACTCATATACTGGATAAAAATATTTTTATCGCCCTTCTTGATCCTAGTTGCTATGGGATGGGTCGTTTACGTATATGACCAACACTTTTTGTGGATTTCGCTGCTGCTCGTAATAACGGGGACAATCCTGGGTGTTTTTTGGGCGGAAAGAGTCAGAAGAAGGACAGGGACTGCTCAATACATGGCGAAGTTTATCATACAGACGACATCGCTTCTTACGATGAAAGAATACGACAAGAAAACCAGGAAGCAACAAAGGAATGATTCTGAAAAGATTTTTGCTGATTTCGTGTGTTTTCATGTGTTGTCAAGCGTTAAAACTCCGTTATAACCAACATTCTGACACTATATGAACGCTGTTTTACTCATATTGCTCCTGCCAATGATTGTGTTCGCATACATTCGTTTGATAAAAGGTGAAATGCACTGGTCAAAAAAAATAGGCTGGACATTCTTAATAACGGCATATGTCTTGTTTTGGGCCTGGTTTTTATTGGAATATTCGGACACGAATGACTATTGGCGAAAAATTGATACATCGGTCTTTTATTCACCGATTTCAGCAAGACACTCATTGACCTTTTGGGTCTTTCATCTATTGAGTGTCATGGGCTTGCTAAGCCTTTGGCATAAGGGACGTAATCAAGCGCCTTTAGTCCTTGTATTTAGTTCGATGTTCGTCCTGTTTGGTGTCATTCTTCAAGGTCTTGTCATTGTGCAGTTAGTACATCCTTGGGACTATATTTCTAGGGCACATCAAATGGGATTATTACTTGGACCAATCATTCACATTTTTATTTCTATACTATTGTTATTCAGTTTATTAAAGAATGAAATGAAATTAGCGAATGAACGCACCTTTAAACATTCGGGACTTCAATTTCTCAATGAGAAAATCAAGGAGTCAGAACACTTGATGCTCTGGGTTTTGATCTTGTTTCTTCCAGTCTTGATCCTAATCACCTTGGTACTGATCTTGTTCGGACAGGAATACGATTCCTTGGCGAAAGTATTTACAGAAACGACAACGTGGAGCTTTTCACAGAAACCCCATCCACCGTATATTGAGCACCAAGGACATTACCTGTGCACGGTTGCGGCTTGTGGCTCGCCGCGCATCGTCAAACCGCTGCGCTTGGGAAAACGTGCTGGACAAGACATCATTGTCAACCGGCAACTGATGGTTGCAAACGCCTTCGAAGCATTGATTCAAGATCGCTTTCCTCGTGCGCATCGGTTCATTCGCAAAAACTACGATACCTATGGATATCCGCTGTCGAAAGACATTACGACACCGTTTAAATCCAACGTGACGTATATCCTGATGAAACCCTTGGAATGGTTTTTTCTACTATTTGTATATTCGTTCAGTGAAAAGCCTGAGCAGTTGATTCATTCGCAATACAAGCTATAGTAAACATCAAGCTTGAGGTGAATGAAATGAACAGTTTTATGAGAAAAAAGGGAATCAGTGCCCAATTTTAGGATTAGGATCAGGACCTCCATATAAAGAGAAAAATGAAACAAAAAATATACATATTCAGCGGACTCGGTGCGGATGCCCGCGTTTTCAAACATGTTGATTTCGGCGAAAACGAAGTGGTTTTTTTAGATTGGCTTTTACCTGATAAAACAGAATCCATCGAAAACTACGCAAGGCGGATGGCACGATTCATTGATGCCGAAGATCCTATCCTGATGGGTATTTCCTTCGGTGGAATCATGGCCATTGAAGTGAGTCAAGTCATTCCAACAAAGAAACTCGTCTTGCTCGCAACCGCTAAAAACCGCTCTGAACTTCCAGCCTTGTATCGTTTCTTTGGACGCATTCAGGCCTTGCGCATTTTTCCAGTCGCGCTCATGAAACGCACACATTTCTTGACGTATTATCTTTTTGGGGTGAAGGAAAAAGAACACCAACGGATTTTAAGTGATATTTTCCGACAGACGGATACGCGCTTCTTAAAATGGGCTTTGACACAAATCTTGCAATGGAAACGCACCGAAAAACCCCTGAATGCCATTCACATTCACGGAACCAAGGATCATATTATTCCATGTAAACAGGAAATGCAAGCGAAGGAAATTCAAGGTGGGGGACACCTAATTACCTTAAGTCATCCGAAGGAATTAAATGACTTATTAACTCAGGAATGGAAGAACATCAACGCGTAGCATCATGAAAATGTTAAAATTAATTGTTCAACTTTTGATGCTCTGTATCGTAACACTGGTGATTGTATTATTCATCCTAAGGTTTATGGGGGTCAATCCACAGTCCAACTATCAATCAACCGTGGAGGCAATCGAAATCTATGGATTTCCTATGGTTATTTTACTGAGTCTTTTCCTAACCTTAGACAAGCGCAATGGAATTAGAAGAAACATCTCATGGGTTATTGTAACGCCCATTCTTTCATATACCTGCATTTTTTTAATGTCCATAGTTATGCTGTTTTCCACTCAGCATTGGATTGATTTTACCATTGCTTATCAAAACAAAAAAGACCCGAATCGTACCATTCGCGAGCAATTAATGGACCTTGGAGCACATGGCTATGCGCATCGAGGAAGGGTAGTGGAGGTTCGTTCAACCTTAGGATTTTTTGAATACTGTATTCCCGTTGATACAAATAAACTTCAAAAAAATGAATGGCGCTATGTCAATCGAGATGGCGATATAACGTTTCCGTGAGATTCAACGCTAACCTCGTTGAATCAAACGATACATCGTTTTCGTTTTGTCACCATCTTTTGTAAAAAACCCATTATCCACTCCGATTTTCAAATCCCTACTCGCAGTGGCCGTTGAGATGTGTTGAAAAACAAGCATATAGTCTTTTCTTGTAAAGATCGGACTTCCGATTTCGCGAAAATAATCGAGTCGTTCTAAGGTACTCATGATTTTGGCTTTGTAGTCCAATTGTTCATTTAAGGCACTCAAAAGAATGCCCAATAAGTATTCAATAAATGGTGTAGAATGTCCGGACTTATCACTATCCGACAAGGCTTGATAATACGCAGATTGCGACTGGTGAATGAGGTTTTCAAAGGGAAGAAATGCAAAGAGTGGATATTCCTGCATGAGTATGAGTGTTTGCCAAAGTCGACCCATACGACCGTTTCCATCTTGGAATGGATGAATAAATTCCAATTCATAATGAAAAACACAACTTTTAATCAGCGTAAGTTCCTCTGATGTAGAAATGTAATGAAAAAGGTCCTTCATTAAAAAGGGAACATTTTCTGCCGGAGGCGCCATGTGGGTAATTTGATCTCCAGAAACAACTCCAACACCACCTTTTCGAAATTTCCCAGCGCTTGAAATGAGTCCTTGCATCAGCGACGCATGTGCGTTCAAAAAGGAATCCATTGAATTCGGTTCAAATGTCGATAGTCTTTCATAAACGCGAATGGCGTTCAAAACTTCTCGAACATCTTTCTCTGGACCAATCACCTGTTTGTTGTCCATTAAGGCGGTAATTTGTGCTTCACTCAGTGTGTTTCCTTCAATTCCCAAGGACGAATGAATCGTCTTGATGCGGTTTTCCTTGCGTAATTTAGGCGTGGGTTTATCCAAATACTTTGCATTGATTTGTCCAATTCGCTCGGAAATTTGCGCGACAAGACGCAGTATTTTTGGTGTGATGGAATAGGGTGGAGTCATCTTGATAGTATCATTTGATAGTATCAAAGTTACTTTTTTTATTATCCAATTCGTTTATTTCTTAATTTCAATCTCTGAATCAACTATTCTATCGCTGATGAAAAGATTATTATTTCTGACATGTTGCTTATTGACCTTTCCATTTTACGCTCAATTTTCATTTCGACCAATGGAGTTGGACATGAAGATAGTAACGGAACCTCTTGAAATAACGATGCAAGTACCTGGATTATACGTGAGCATCCCCTGCGGATTAAAAGATTACATAAACACGGAAGGCAAAGAATCCTTTTGTGTCATGGAGAACGAGCTCATTGTGCCGCATATCATTCAGGTCAAAGGAATGAACGAAAAAAAGAGTTTAAAAGATTCGAGTTATCAAAGGACAGTGCTTCAAACGTATTCTAATAATGAAATCAAATACATTCAACAAACATTAGGAATTGAGCTTATCAATCCATCGAATCAATGGGTGAAAAGCAAGGGGAGAGATTGGTACATTTGGTACTTTAAAATAGCTTCTCCGAGCAAATCACCCGGAAATGAAATGATGATCCAACTATACGCATCAACGATCATCGGTGATAAAATTTTCTTAATCAATGCACCCGTCAAAGGTGATGGTGATTTTTCAAAAGTCGCTTACTTAGTAAATGACATGATGGAAACAATGATCGTTAAATAATAGCCTTGGAATATGAATTTTCATTCTTTTTCACTTCTAAAAACACTGGTTTTCTTCGCATTAATCGGGCTTTCGGCTGAGGCTCAAATGAACCCAAAGCTGGATGAAGGACAAAAGATGAAGTCCTTTCCAGACCAATGCATCGGCACTTGGAAAGGCATGATGTACATTTACGCTTATGGGAATTTGCGGGACAGCGTCCAAGTGGAATTATCGGTTGCTAAAATCGACGACAATTCGTGGAAATGGCGCACGGATTATATTTCTGAAAAGATGCCTGTCACAAAGGATTACATCATGCGTCGAGATGCAAAGTCCGTTCATACCTTTCTGCTCGATGAAGGTGATGGTGTGGTTTTAACGAATTACCTGACAGGAACGAAACTCTATTCAAACTTCGAAACGGAAGGAATCCTACTTGGATCCAGTTACGAATTTATCGGAGGGAATTTAGTGTTCGAAGTCACATCAGGTAAGAAACTCAACGAAGCTGAAGAATCCGGTGTGACCAACTTTTCCGTGGACTTTGTCCAACGTGTGGTCTTGCAAAAGATTCGCTAGTTTTTACTTCAGTTTTAAATCCAAGGCATAGATAAAACTGGAAATTGCTGCAGCGCCTAATTCCAATTCACGACGATTCACACTTTCAAACACATCGCTCGGCGCGTGGTGATAATCGAAATATCGTTGGGAGTCTGGCACGAATCCAAACAAGGGAATTCCTGGATACTGTTCCTTCAATGGACCGATGTCCACACCGCCATAGCCTTTTTCAAATACGTGTAAGTCATAGTTTTTATAGAGTGGTGCAAAGGTTTGTAGGAAAGCAACTTGCGCATCGGAACCGTCGACACCGAATCCACGCGGAACGAATCCACCGCGGTCAGACTCCAATGCCGCAATGTGTTTTTCTCCAGCGGCTTTCGCAAGCGTCGCATAGGATTTTCCGCCCATGTTTCCATTCTCTTCATTCATAAAGAAAACGACGCGCAAGGTGTGTTTTGGTTTGTAATTCATGGCCTTCAAAATGCGCAATGCTTCCAAGCAATGAATCACCCCAGCGCCATCGTCGTGCGCTCCTTCACCTGCATCCCAGGAGTCTAAGTGTCCACCAAAAACAATGATTTCTTCCGGTTTTTCCGTTCCGCGAATTTCCGCAATCACATTGTACGACGTCGCATCTGGATACACGCGGCAATCCATTTCAAAAACGAAGTTCACTTTTCCTTTCGCCAATGCAGCGGAAAGATCGTTGGCATCTTGCGTGGACAATGCGCCTGCAGGAATGCGTGCCACCGAATCCTCGTAATGCATCGATCCCGTGTGTGGATGAATGTCCTGCGGGAGTCCAAGCGAGCGAATAATCACCGCTTTCGCACCCAGTTTTCCCGCTTCCACTGCACCATTTCCTCGGATGGCATAACACGCACCATACGCCTTAAACGTTTGAATTTGCGCGGCGTCCATGGCTTGATTCAAGAACACTATTTTTCCTTTGATTTTCGAAGCTTTCGCTTTCTTCAGCTCATCCAGGTTTTTGAATTCTATGACTTCTGCCTCCATCATGCCATTGGTACCGATGGATCCACCCAAAGCAAGGATGTGAACTTTGCTTAATTGTCCGTCAGCAGTACGAAACCATGCGCTTTCTTTTGTTCCTCGTTCCCAATGCGGAACTTTGATTTCTTGTAAGTACACACGATCGAATCCGTAGCTTTTCATTTTCGCTTCACTCCATTCCACAGCCATTTGCGCGCCTGTGGAACCGCTCAAACGCGGACCGACATCCTTGCACAGTTGGCGTAGATTCTCGTAGGACTCACCACGCAACAAGGCTTCATCGTAAATGGCGCGAATCATGATGGAATCCTGTGCGGAAATTCGTACAAAAAGGGATAGAACTAAAAGGGAAACGAAATACTTCATTGGATTAATTTGGGATAAAAATAACCATTTTCAATTGGATAAATTCTGTCCTGTAAATTCTATCGATTTTGGCGGTCCTCAAAGGCAAGATTCTTTGTATCTTTGTTCTCTAAAATTGAGATAGAATGGCTTTAAAATGTGGAATTGTCGGCTTGCCGAATGTTGGAAAATCAACTTTATTTAACTGTTTATCAAATGCAAAGGCGCAATCGGCGAATTTCCCTTTTTGTACCATAGAACCGAATTTAGGAACAACATCCGTTCCGGATCCACGTTTGGAGAAATTGGAAGCGTTGGTAAATCCAGAGCGCGTCATGCCAACAACAATGGAAATCGTTGACATCGCTGGATTGGTAAAAGGAGCTTCTAAAGGAGAAGGATTAGGGAACCAATTTTTAGCAAATATCCGCGAGACGGATGCCATTTTACACGTGTTGCGTTGCTTCGACGATGGAAACATTGTCCATGTGGATGGTAGCGTAAATCCAATTCGCGACAAAGAAATCATTGACATCGAATTGCAGTTGAAGGATTTGGATAGCATCGAAAAGAAAATCCAAAGTTTGGCGCGTGTCATTAAATCTGGTGATAAGGACGCTGTCAAAGAAAACGAACTCGCTCACAAAATCAAAGAAGGTTTAGAGCAAGGACGATCCATTCGTGGTTTGGACTTTACACAAGAAGAATTTGACATCATTCATAAATTCAATTTGATCACATCGAAACCAGTGATGTACGTTTGTAACGTAGATGAAGCATCTGTGAAAACAGGAAATGCCCATGTCGAAGCGGTGAAAGCTGCCGTGGCGGATGAAAATGCCGAAGTGATGATCATCGGTGCGAAAATTGAAGCGGACATTACGGAACTAGAAACGTACGACGAACGTCAGATGTTCCTAGATGAACTTGGATTAGAAGAACCAGGAGTGAACCGTTTGATTCGTCAAGCTTACCACTTATTGAACTTGCAAACGTATTTTACAGCAGGTGTGAAGGAAGTACGTGCTTGGACGATTCGCAAAGGAATGACCGCACCACAAGCGGCAGGAGTCATTCACAGTGACTTTGAAAAAGGATTCATTCGTGCCGAAGTAATGAAATACAATGATTTCATTACCTATGGATCAGAAAGCGCGGTGAAAGAAGCCGGTAAATTTAAAGTAGAAGGAAAAGAATACGTCGTAGAAGACGGTGACATCATGCACTTCCGATTCAACGTATAATTAAAAGAACAACTGATGATTGCAGCAAATAATCCAGCATTACGCTCATGGATTTCCGTTCCAGAAGGATCTGATTTCCCGATTCAAAACTTGCCATTCGGTGTAGCGAAAACAAATGGAGGAGCTCCGTTTGTGGCAACACGCATTGGTGACACGGTTATCAACATCGCCCAACTCGTTGAAATGGGGGCATTGCATGTGGACGGATTCTCGGTAAGTGATTTTCAACAAGCGTTTTTGAATCCCATGATGAAAAAAGGAAAAGTAGCGACGCGTCAATTGCGTCAAGCGCTTTCAGATCTTTTTTCTGCAGATAATCAAGCAGCGAGTGAGAATACCACACTTCGTTCGGCGCTGCTTTCTTTGTCCGATGTAGAAATGTGTATGCCGGTGCAAATTGGTGATTACACGGATTTTTATTCGAGCAAAGAGCACGCAACAAACGTTGGAATCATGTTCAGAGATCCAGCGAACGCCTTGTTACCGAACTGGTTGTGGATTCCTGTGGGTTACCACGGACGATCTTCATCTGTGATTATTTCCGGTCAGGACATTCATCGTCCAAAAGGACAAATCAAACCAGACGACAACGAACCACCAATTTTTGCAGCATCGCGTCAAGTGGATTTCGAATTAGAGATGGGCTTCATTACGTACGACGGAAAACCACTAGGCGATTCCATTTCGACGAACGAAGCAGAAGAGTATATTTTCGGTATGTGCCTGTTCAACGACTGGTCAGCACGTGACATTCAGAAATGGGAATATGTTCCACTTGGTCCATTTTTAGCGAAGAACTTTGCCTCATCGATTTCATGTTGGATTGTGACCATGGATGCGTTGCAACCATTTGCCGTGGATACTCCAGTTCAAGATCCAGCGGTACTTTCTTATTTGAAATTTGAGGGGAAGAAATCCTACGACATTCATTTACAAGTAGGATTAACACCTGAAAATTCAACGGAAAAAATCATTTGCAATTCGAATTTCAAATACATGTATTGGAACATGTCACAGCAATTGGCGCATCACACCGTAAATGGATGCAATGTACGTTGTGGCGATTTAATGGGGTCGGGAACCATTTCTGGTTCAACTCCTGATTCCTTTGGTTCCATGTTGGAATTGGCCTGGAAAGGAACAAAACCTCTTGCGATGAATGATGGGACTGAACGACGTTTTATTCAGGACGGCGATACCGTGACTATGCGTGGATTCTGTCAAAACGATGAAGTTCGCATTGGTTTTGGTGAAGTGAAAGCGAAAATCCTCCCAGCGAAATAAATGCAAAATTACGACTCCGCGAATATCGACCTAGAATTAGAGCGCATTGAAATTTTAAATGCGTTCAAAGGCTTGTTGAGGGCGATGAAAGATCGTAGCCGCGAGGAGACGAAAATGGTGCGCAAGGCTTTTGATATAGCCTTGGAAGCACACAAGGAAATGCGTCGAAAGTCCGGCGAACCGTACATTTATCACCCCATTGCCGTGGCGCGAATTTGCGCGGAAGAGATGGGTTTGGAGCCGACAGCTGTTGCTTGTGCCTTGTTGCACGACACTGTGGAGGACACGTACATTACCTTACAAGATATTGAAGATATTTTCGGATCGAAAGTTCGTGCCATCATTGATGGACTAACTAAAATCCCAGAAGTATTTGACGAAAACACCTCGATTCAAGCAGAGAATTTCCGTAAAATGATCCTCACGATTTCGGATGATTTTCGTGTCGTGTTGATCAAATTAGCCGATCGCCTGCATAACATGCGCACTCTTTCCAGCATGAAAGTGGAAAAGCAATTAAAAATCGCTTCGGAAACACGTTTTCTCTACGCTCCATTAGCACACCGCTTGGGATTGTATCCCATTAAAACGGAACTGGAGGATTTGTCGATGAAGTACTGCGAACCGGAAGTGTTCAAGGAAATCGACTCCAAATTAAAAAGTACCCAGGATGTGCGAAATCGATTTATTCGTCGATTCGTTGCGCCAATTAAGGATGAATTAGAACGCCAAGGATACAAGTTCGAAATCAAAGCGAGACCGAAATCCATCTTTTCGATTTGGCGTAAAATGCAATCGAAAAGCGTTCCGTTCGAGGAAGTATTCGATTTGTTTGCTTTGCGCATCATCGTGGACACGCCTTATGAATTAGAGAAGGCGGATTGTTGGCGCATTTATAGCATCGTTACTGATTTCTATCAACCGAGTCCGGATCGCTTACGTGACTGGATTTCCACTCCACGTGCGAACGGGTATGAGTCCTTGCACACCACCGTAATGTCCCCACAAGGACGTTGGGTTGAAGTGCAAATTCGCTCCAAACGCATGGACGATATCGCTGAACACGGATTGGCAGCACATTATAAATACAAGGAGTCCAAAACCGACGAAAACAAATTCGACCGATGGATCGCTGAAATCCGCGATTTACTCGACACACCGGACATGAATGCCTTGGATTTCGTGAATGACTTTAAATTGAATTTATTCAATGACGAAATCTATGTCTTTACACCAAAAGGAGAACTTCGCGTACTTCCAACGGGATCGACCATTTTGGATTTTGCTTACGACATTCATACTGAAATCGGGAATCGTTGTATTGGCGCGAAAGTAAATAACCGTTTGATGCCATTAAGCTATCAGCTTCAAAATGGCGATCAATTGGAAATCCTAACATCCAAAAAGCAAAAACCAAACGATGAATGGTTGCGCTTTGTGGTTTCTGCACGCGCAAAACAAAAGATCAAATCATCCTTAAACGACGAGCGCAAACAGATTGCATCCGACGGGAAAGAAATCTTGGAACGAAAATTCAAGCAGTTCAACGTCCGCATGAATCCAGAGAATATTCAATATTTAACGAATCATTTTCACGTTTCAACCATCACGGAACTTTACTTCCGCATTGCCAAAGGGAAAGTTGATTTGTCAAAATTACGCGAATTGGAAGTCGTGAACGGCATGTTGCAATCGCAGCGTAAAATTCAATCCAAAAAAATCAATAGTGGTCCAGAAGAGGGAACTTTTGAGGGCATCAACACAGACAAGGACACCATCATCATTGGTGAGGATTTTAAAGGATTTGATTATCAGTTGGCCCGCTGTTGCAACCCCATTCCTGGGGATAAAATCTTCGGATTCATTACGATCAATAATGGGATTAAAATCCACCGTTTTACTTGTCCAAACGCCGTACATTTAATGTCCAAATTGGCCTACCGATGTTTGAAAGCGAAGTGGGAGGGAGAGCAGTTGGTGGAACGCATTGCGGCGATTCGCATTGTTGGAATTGACCAATTGGGAATGGTAAACCGCTTGACGGAAATCATCTCAAAACAAAACCATGTAAACATGAAGAGTATTTCCTTTGAAACCAACGATGGTGTTTTCGAAGGTCGAATCAAGGTCCTGGTATTTGACACGGCACAATTGGAACAATTGACGCGTAAATTTGAAGAAGTAGAAGGTGTTCAGCGTGTAACCCGTTGGGATTCAGCTGATGGGGAAGAAATTCAATAGTCTTTTCGAATGTCATATGGACTCTTCGGTCGCAAGAATGGATTCCAAGAAAATCCTTTGATAAATTGTTCTTCTGCTTTGATTTGATTCATGGGATAGAAAATCCCATCCGGCTTATCGAAATAGGTAATGGATTTTACCTCGCCGCTATCCAAATCAATGAGTAAATCAGAAGCATACAAGCGATTCATTCCTTTGCGAATCTTGACTAAACTCGAGTCTGTTTTCTTTTCTTCCTCTGGATAGAAAATTGTCCAGGCATTTCCTTTTATGTCCGCTTTTACCAATTCATTCTTTTCAAAATAAGCAGTCATGATTCTTCCAGCCAATTGATTGTAATAGTTACCCGAATCTATTTCCATCACCGCACTTGCTTGATCCATGATTTCAATTTGCTTCAAAGAACTATCCTGCATCGAAATTTTCATGGTCAATCCTTTCAGTTCTGCATTTTGCGACCAAATGATGGGTTGGCTGCGCAAAAACAACTCTTCCAAATTTGGATCGTAGCGTGCCGTATCACAAATGCCTTGCATTCCTTTGTTGTATATGCGCACATGTCGATGCGCTAAGGTTTCGGTGGTTCGATTCAAACTGTCCTTGTGCATAATTAAGGAGTCCGCGTGTAAATACAAGGTGTCACCATCGTACACTTTAAACGCAAGCGTGTTTCCCGTTAAATACGCCAAATGTAGGCTGTTACTCGATTTCGCTTTGTTTCCCATGAAAGCCATGTTCTGGGTGAAATCTTTGTAGAATACATTACCACGTCCTTCGTAATTATTGAGTTTAGTATTCAAAAACAAGGTATCTCCTTTGATGATGCTCGTTTTCTGAATCACTTCCGCTTGTTTATACAACACACCTTCCTCCGTTTGCACATGAAACCAACCTTTTCGGCAATGAATCGTAATGCTGTCGTTCTGCATGGTTGATGGACCGTAGAAATAAAGTTTTTGTTGTTCGTATGCAAATTGCAAAGTATCGGTGTTGACCTTCAAGTCATTCTTACGATAGTCCACATTACCACTAAAAAAGAAGCTTCCATTATTGGGATAAAAATAACCCAAGGTACTGGTGATGCGTTCATTGGAAACGATGGATTCGATGCGCCCTTTGTTTCGGTAGATGGCTCGTCCGCGTTTCGCATCGTAATCGAGTGAATCTGAACTGAGTTTGTATTCTTGATCACGCACGCGCACATCGCCCCAAAGTTTGGCGTATTTGTTTGCTTCATCGTAAAATAGGGAATCGCAGTATAAATTGACATCTCCTTTGCGAATGTGTACGTTGCCGTAAGCATGAACGATTTTTTCTTTGTCCTGGTAATGCGCGGAATCACAGTACATTGTATTACCGTGATAGGCAAAACTAACTGTCCCAACCAGTCGATGACGTCCAGAAGCTTTGTCGTAGTAGATTTTCTCCGAACCTGGAAGAAGTTCCAGCGTTTTCTTTTGAGCATGGACGATTCCACTCAAAAAAAATGCGCTCAAGAAGAGCGCAATTTGTATGAATGGATGTTTTTGCATCTTAGTGATTTGCTAATGTTTGTTTTCTGTCTGGTCCGACAGATACAACGTTAATTGGCACATTTAATTGTGCTTCCAAATACGTCACGTAATTTTTCAAGGCATCTGGTGCAGAAGCGTAGTCAGATAATTCCGTTAAATCGCAGTTCCAACCTTGTAATGCTTCGTATACTGGCGTAAATTCCAAATCACTCACATCGAATGGGAAATCGTACACTTTTTCTCCGTTCACCAAGTAATGCGTACAAACATTGATGGTGTCGAAAATACTCAATACGTCTGCTTTCATCATGGAAAGTTCGGTTACACCGTTAATCATGATGGCATAGCGCATCTGAACAAGGTCGATCCAACCACAACGACGCGGACGTCCAGTTGTCGCACCGAATTCTCTTCCTTCTTTACGGATTTCCTCACCGATTTCATCGTCTAATTCAGTAGGGAAGGGGCCACTTCCAACACGTGTACAATACGCTTTGAAAATTCCAATGACTTTTCCAATACGCGTTGGCGCAATTCCTAGTCCGGTACAGGTTCCAGCGGTCACCGTATTTGACGAAGTCACAAATGGATACGTTCCAAAGTCGATGTCCAACATGGTTCCTTGTGCTCCTTCAGCCAAGACACGTTTTCCGTTTAACAAAGCCGTATTTAAGTAATGTTCACTGTCGACAGCCTGTAATTTTTTCAAGGATTCAATGGCTTCCATCCATGGCTTCTCCAAGGAAGAAAGATCGTATTCGAATCCCTCGTAATGTTTCAACATGCCCACGTGTTTCTCCACAAGAATATCGTATTTCTCTTGAAAGTTTGGTGAAAAGATGTCACCCACACGCAAACCATTTCTACCGGTTTTGTCCATGTAAGTTGGACCAATTCCTTTCAACGTGGAACCAATTTTATTTTTTCCTTTTGCCGTTTCAGAAGCAGCATCCAACAAACGGTGTGTTGGCAAAATCAAATGTGCTTTTTTGGAAAGTAACAAACGGTTTTCAAAATCAATGTTAAATGGCGCAAGTTTGTCCAATTCACCTTTAAAGATCACTGGGTCAATAACCACCCCGTTTCCAACAAGATTCACCACGTTTGGATGAAAGATTCCAGAAGGAATGGTGTGAAGAACGTGTTTGATTCCGTTAAACTCAAGCGTATGTCCAGCGTTTGGCCCTCCTTGAAAACGCGCGATAATATCGTATTGCGGTGTTAAAACATCTACGATTTTACCTTTTCCTTCATCGCCCCATTGCAATCCTAATAATACATCTACCTTCATGGTTATTTTTTAAAGTATGCTTCGACTTCCACCATGGTATTCACCAATTGGAATACTTGATTGATTTTAGTCAGTTCAAAAATTTTCACTAGTTGTTCGTTGACATTCAGCATCACCACATCCCCTTGGTTTAAGCGAGCGCGTGTCAATACTTTGACAAAAAAAGCGATGCCCGTAGAGTTGGTATATGCTAACTTAGATAGATCTAAGACGACATTCCATTCCGAGATTTTCGACAACAGATCATTTGCTGATACTAAATCAGCATCCGACATGATTCTTCCATCAAAAGACAAAACGCTAAAAGAGGCTTGGGTAACGAGGCGAACTTCCATCTCTATGAATTTGGTTGGTTTTTAATTCCGTAAAAATAAAGAGAGTGGTGTTGCACTTTGACATCGAATAATTCCTCGATGGTTGCTTTAATTTGTTGAATGCGTGGATCGCAAAATTCAATCACTTCGCCGGTGTCTGTGCAAATCACGTGATCGTGTTGTTTGGATCCATGTGATTTCTCGAACTGTGCCAAGTTCTTTCCGAATTGGTGTTTGCGCACTAAGTTACACGCCAACAAAAGTTCGATGGTATTGTAAAGTGTGGCACGAGAAACGCGGTAATTGTGATTTTTCATTTTAATGTAGAGCGACTCGATATCAAAATGTCCTTCATATTGATATATCTCAGCTAAAATAGCAAAGCGCTCCGGTGTTTTCCTGTGGCCATTCTGTTCGAGGTAAGCCGCAAAAATATCCTTTACTGTCCCTGAAAGATCTGTTATATTCATATTTTCAGCAGAACAAATTTACGTATTTATTTAGTTGGTGAATTTATCAATCGCAAGGAATGTGCTAAGTTTATTAACACCTTTTTCACGTTTATGGACATAAAAAAAGGGAGCCGAAGCTCCCTTTTCTATGGGTATGGAAAGCGATTATTCGCCTTTCTCCATTTTTTGTTTCAATTCAGCCAATCCACCTAAATCACCTAATGTTGATTTTTCCGTGTTTTGATTGATTGCTTTCACTGCTTGATCAGTAGAGTTACCGTTTCCACTTCCTCCAGCTGATTTTTTACCAGCTTTAGTCATGGTTGGTTTGTCTTCACCTTCTTCAAACATACGTGTGTGAGAAAGAACGATTTTCTTCGCGTCTTTGTTGAATTCAATCACTTTAAAGTCAAGGATTTCTTCCATTTTCGCGTTAGAACCGTCTTCTTTTTTCAAGTGTTTCGCAGGACAAATTCCTTCTACACCGTAAGGAAGAGCAACGATACCAGATTTATCTTTCATATCGATGATTGTTCCGCTGTGAACTGTTCCTTCAGCAAACGTTGCTTCGAACACATCCCATGGATTTTCTTCCAATTGTTTGTGTCCTAAAGAAATACGACGGTTATCACGATCGATTTCCAAAACAACAACTTCCATTTCTTCTCCTACTTTGCAGAATTCAGATGGATGTTTGATTTTCTTTTGCCAAGAAAGGTCAGAGATGTGAATTAATCCATCAACTCCTTCTTCCAATTCAACGAATACACCGAAGTTTGTGAAGTTACGTACTTTCGCTTTGTGGCGAGAAGAAACGGCATATTTCACTTCGATATCGTTCCATGGATCTGGCATCAATTGTTTGATACCTAAAGACATTTTACGCTCTTCACGATCTAATGTCAATACCACTGCTTCAACGCTGTCTCCAATTTTCATGAAGTCTTGTGCCGAACGCAAGTGTTGAGACCAGCTCATTTCAGAAACGTGAATCAATCCTTCTACTCCTGGAGCGATTTCGATAAATGCACCGTAGTCAGCCATCACAACAACTTTACCAGTTACTTTGTCACCAACAGCGATGTTTGTATCTAATGAATCCCATGGATGTGGTTGCAATTGTTTCAATCCTAAAGCGATGCGTTTTTTGTCATCGTCGAAGTCAAGAATAACCACATTGATTTTTTGATCCAATTCCAACATCTCTTCAGGATGCGTAACGCGTCCCCAAGAAAGGTCTGTAATGTGAATCAATCCATCTACACCACCTAAATCGATGAAGACACCGTAAGAAGTAATGTTTTTCACAATACCTTCTAATACTTGTCCTTTCTCTAATCCAGAGATGATTTGTTTTTTCTGTTCTTCTAACTCAGCTTCGATAAGTGCTTTGTGAGATACAACCACGTTACGGAACTCTTCGTTAATTTTAACAACTTTGAACTCCATGTTTTTACCTACATAGATATCGTAGTCACGGATTGGTTTCACGTCGATTTGAGAACCTGGTAAGAATGCTTCAATACCAAATACATCAACGATTAATCCACCTTTCGTGCGACATTTAACGAATCCAGTGATGATTTCACCTGTACGTAATACATCGTTCACACGAATCCATGCGCTGTGCATACGTGCTGTACGGTGAGAAACAACTAACTGACCAGTTTTGTCCTCGCGACATTCAACATAAACATCAACTACATCTCCAACTTTTAAATCTGGATTGTAACGGAATTCGTTTGCTGCAATAACACCTTCAGATTTGTAACCGATGTTCACGATTACCTCTTTTTTGTTTAACATTGCAACTGTACCTTGAATGACTTCTTTCTCGTTGATAGAAGTTAAGGTTTTTTCGTAAACGTCAGATAACTCTGAACGTTGGATTTGAGTGTAACCGTCTAATTGTAACGCTTCCCAATCAAAATCTGCAGCTCCCTGCATTTCTACATTTTTTGCCATGTGGCTGAATAATTTGTATTCCGGATTCCCTGATTTTCCAGAAGGATGAAACATATTTGTCATTGTGAACAGGGCACAACTTTCTCTTTTGAGGGTGCAAAGATAGGAATAATTCCTTTTCGGAACAAGGAATTTTGCATCCTTCAGTGCATTTCAATGAATGACGGATAAAAATGGATTAATTGTCCGCGATATTCTTCGGGAAAAGTGCAAAGGTTTGAAACTGTTTTCCTTGTAAGGACATGCATTTCCGCCAAAGATTGTTGGTGTTTTTGGCTAAAATAATTTGACTCGAAATATTGTTCACACTAATCCATGCGCGCTCTTTTATTTCTTGTTCAAGTTGACCTGCACTCCAACCTGAATAACCGATGAAAAACCGAATTTCTGACTTTCGATTTGGATCAGCGAAAAGCAATTCAAATAAATGTGTCAAATCACCACCAAAATAAAGCCCTGGCAATATTTCTTCACTGGATTCGACATCAGGGAATGAATGAAGATAAAACAAGGAATTATTCGCCACTGGTCCACCGATAAAAACGGGAATTCCCTTCGGTGCGATGTCAATTAAATCAGTTAACTCAACAACTGCTTTGTGATTGAGAACAAATCCAAATGTTTCATCGGGCGCATGCTCGCAGAGTACGATGACGGATCGCTCAAAATGTGGATCTTGCAGAAATGGTTCCGAAAGAAGAACGCTTCCTTTTACCGGAGGAATGCCATTCACAAAATCAAACGTTTCATTGAGCTTCATAGAACAAAGATAAGGAACGAAGAATCTTTACTTATATTTTATTTGAAACTAAAAAGATGGAAAAAATAGCAACGAAAAAGATTCATTTAAAAAGTCGTCTAAAAATCCGATGGCAATTCAAACAATTTGATCATGTCAAAAAGTTGTAGCGCTTAAAAGAGGTAACAATCCTCATTGGAAGAAAAACATTGACTGACTCGTCATTTGATTTGGTTGTAACAAGTAAATCTGGGTATAACTTGAACATCCCCGTAAAGTGGATAAATTGAAGGTTGTATTGGTCAAAAAAACACACGCATTTGATTGTAAAATATGGATCATAAATTTAGATGTGTTCTCAAATCAATTAAAGAACTTAACTTTGTATCGTGTCATTCAGTGACGAAGTAAACGCATTGAACACACAACCACTTCGAATTATCTAGTTAGCTATGGCTCAAAAACCATCCATACCAAAAGGAACACGCGACTTTCTTCCAAGCGAAGTAGCGAAAAGAACTTATTTGTTTGAATCCATTAAAACGGTGTTTAAACGCTATGGATTTGCTCCCATCGAAACACCGAGCTTTGAATTGTCCTCTACCTTAATGGGGAAGTACGGAGATGAAGGAGATCGCCTCATCTTTCGCATCTTGAATTCTGGAGACAAAATGCGCAAAGCAGATCTCGATGCCTTAGCAAATGACAACTTGCCAAAATTCGCTTCTTCTTTAGCAGAAAAAGCATTGCGCTACGACTTAACTGTTCCCTTTGCGCGCTTCGTTGTACAACATCAAAATGATTTATCTTTTCCATTCAAACGTTTCCAAATTCAACCGGTTTGGCGCGCGGATCGTCCACAACATGGACGCTATCAGGAATTCTATCAATGTGACGCCGATGTGGTCGGTTCCGATTCCTTGTTGTGCGAAGTTGAATTGATTCAGATATTTGATGACGTGTTGACGCATTTGAACATTCCATCCTTCACGATTAAATTGAATAACCGTAAAATCCTCAGTGGAATCGCGGAAGTTTGTGGGGAAGCTGATCGCATCGTTGATTTGACCGTTGCGATTGATAAGTTGGACAAAATAGGCGAGGAGGGAGTTCTGAACGAATTAACCCAAAAAGGAATCAGTGACTCAGCCATAGAAAACATCAAACCTCTGTTTCAATTCGCCGGTTCCAACCAAGAGAAACTCGAACTTATGCGTCGCTATTTAGCCGCATCAGAAGTCGGAATGAAAGGAATTGAAGAACTTGAATACGTTATGCATATCGTTGATTTAATGGGTCTTAAGCGCGCTGACTTAGAGTTTGACTTAACTTTGGCGCGTGGATTAAATTATTACACTGGGGCCATCTTTGAAGTGAAAGCAAATGGTGTGAATATGGGATCTATTTGTGGTGGTGGACGTTATGATGATTTGACAGGCCTTTTTGGTTTGAAAGGATTGTCTGGCGTGGGAATTTCCTTCGGCGCAGATCGCATTTACGATGTCATGTCAGAGTTGGATTTGTTCCCCGCGTCCGTGACCAGCGGACTCAAAGTACTTTTTATTCACTTTGGAGAACAAGAAGTTGGCGCATGCTTGAAATTAGCTCGTCAAATGCGTGAAAAAAACATCGATTGTGAAGTGTATCCAAGTGCAGCGAAATTACAGAAGCAACTAAAGTATGCGAATGACCGTAACGTTCAATACGTGGTTCTTTTGGGTGAAGAAGAATTCGCAACAGAAACATTGACATTGAAAAACATGGAAACGGGAACACAAGAGAAATTATCTTATCAGGACTTCCTGACAAAAATTGAACAATTATGAAAAAAATGCTGTTAATCAGCGCTTTGTTTGCTTTTGCAGCATGTACAAGCGCAAGTAAAAAAGGAGCTTGGAATGAAACAGATCGTTCGGAAGCGTTAAAGGATGTCAAAGAATTCTCAAGCGCATTAGAAACGGTTGGAACAGCGAAAGACCTTTGTTATGATTGTTACATCGATAGTTTAGAGAAAAGCTACGATAACTACGAAGCAGCTAAAAAACTGAATGAAGATGATCGTTTAAATATCCTGATGGATTGTGCCATTCAATACATGCACTTCGATTAATCTCAAGAAAATAAAATAAAAAAGGCGCTTCCTTCGAGGCGCCTTTTTTATGATTAACAAATTGGTTTTACCAGATTCTAGCGACTTTTTTCACGTCATTACGCATAGGAGAACCTTCTTTTACTTGAAATGCATCAAAGAATTCAGGACAATTTTTCAACGGTCCATTTACGCGATACATACCAGGTGAATGCGGGTCATTCGCAATGCGATTTTTCATTTCTTCATCCGTGTATTTAATTTTCCAAAGTTGCGCATACGCAATAAAGAATCGTTGTGAAGGCGTAAATCCTTCACGGATTTCATTGGCTTTAAATTCTGCCGTGCGTTTGTACGCATAATACGCCATGGTCAATCCACCAAGGTCAGCAATGTTTTCTCCCATTGTTAAATCTGGATTTACACATTGACCTTCCATTGGACAAAAAGCGGCAAACGTTTCACCCAACACTTTCGTTTTCTCTTCAAACAACTGAAGATCTTCATCTGTCCACCAGTTTTTGAAGGATCCATCCGCAGCAAATTTAGACCCCATATCGTCGAATCCATGCGTGAACTCGTGTCCAATGACCATACCAATTCGACCATAGTTTACCGCATCCTCCGCTTTCTCATCAAAGAACGGTGCTTGCATGATTCCCGCCGGGAAAGCGATTTCATTTAACAATGGATGGTAATACGCATTTACCATGTGTGCTGGCATTCCCCATTTGTCTTTGTCCACCGGTTTTTTCAAATCAGCAAAGTTCTTTCGCACACTAAAACGATTCATTTCCTTCACATTCGCCAAATAGTCATCCGCAGAGAAATTTAAACTCGAGTAATCTTCCCATTTATCCGGAAAACCTAATTTTCGTCCAATAGAAGATAGTTTTTTAAGTGCTTCTTGTTTTGTCGCATCGGACATCCAATCTAATTTCTCGATGCGTTCTTTAAAGACTGCTAGTAAATTGTCTACCATTTCGTTCACGCGCGCTTGTGCTTCTTTTGAGAAGTGACGTTCAACGAATGCTTTCCCCAGTAATTCTCCAATTTCAATATTGGTGATTTCGTCAATTACTTTTTCGTTCAATGGTTTTTGTTCTTTTTTACCGCTCAATACTTTACCGTAGAAATCAAAATTCAAGGAAACGAATTGATCATTCAAGTTTCCAGCATAGTGATTTAACACGTTCCATTTCATGTAGTTTTTCCATACGGACAAAGGCTCCGCTTCCAATAATTCAGCGACTTTTTTCAAATAAACTGGATTACTTACAATGATGGTATCGGGAGTTTGACATCCTACTAAAGTAAAATATTGGCGCAAATCAAATGAACCCAAGAGTCCAATAGTTTCTCTCAAACTCATTTTATTGTACGTTTTTTCAGGGATACGCATTTCTGCTGGGCTCATCATGGACTCTGCCAATTTCTTTTCAAAAGAAACAATCTCTTCAGCCATTTTTTGGGCTGTCTCCGAATTTTGTCCCAAAAGAACAAATGACTTGGTGATGTGCACTTTATATGCCGCAAGGATTTCCTTTTTATTTTCAGCGCTATAATAATCCTTATTTGGAAGCCCAATTCCACCTTGACCCATGTAGGCCGCATTCATTGAAACATTTTTCATGTCTTGCCCCACACCAAAACTGAAAGCTGAACCAATGCCATCTTTGTGATTTGCCGCGATCAAATTCACGATGAAATCCTTGCGATTGATGGAATCCACACGTTGTAATTCGCTTTTAATTCCAGTAATTCCCAATTGATTTCTGCGTTCCATGTTCATGAATGACGCATAATAAGCGCCAAGCAATTGATTTTGGGAACCCTTTGGACCTTGATTGGATTTCGCATCCTCCAAAATAGCAGTCAGTTTTTTCTTGTTTTCTTGATCTAACTCATTAAAACTTCCCCATCGTGATTCGGATGCCGGAATCTGATTGTTTTTAATCCAATTTCCATTGGAAAATAAAAAGAAATCGTCCTGCGGCTTAATGGTTTGGTCCAGGTATTCCATGTTAATGGTCGAAAAAGAATTTCCAGATTTGGAAGCTTCTTTGTTGGCACAAGCAGCTAAAACAAGCACACTTGATACGGCTAATAGACTTTTTTGAATCATCTAAATTTAATTAATTGGTGTATATAACATTTCAACGTGTGGAATTCCATCTTCCTCATATTCCTTTCCTGTCGAAAAGAATAAATGTCCGTTGTAAAATCGTTCTAAATGTTTTTGAGCAGAGATTCGCACAGGTACACGTCCAAACTCTGCTTCGCAGAAACTCATGCATTTGTTCATTAATTCATGACCTTGTCCGTTTCCGCGCAATTCTTCTTGGAGTACAACACGTCCAATGGAAACTTCTCCGTAAGAAATACCGGGAGGTAAGATGCGTGCTGTAGCAACGATATCACCTTTTCCATCCCGACAGATTAAATGGTAACATTTTTTATCCTTCCCATCTAAATCTTGGTAAATGCAATTTTGTTCTACAACAAAGGTTTTGAGTCGAACAGCAACAATATCGTGAAACTCGACGACACTTAACTCATTGAAATGCTTGCATTGAAAATTTAAATTCATGGCCCCTAATTTAGCGCTTTTTTAGTTGATGGTCATCAATTTCGGTGATTTGAATAGTTGATCTGGAGAAACCATTGGCTCATCATAAGGAATGTCATTTCCATAGCGTTGCTTCATGACTTTCCGCACAAGTGGACCATCGATGTTAAAGTCTCTCAACGGCAATGGCGTGGTTAACTTGATTTGACACGCATTCAAATAACATTTGTAAACGAGCTCTGAACAATACATTTCTTTGTCTGACCAATGAAAGACACCATCGTAATTTTTTCCAAATTGAGCCACGGCATATTTCTTCATAGCAGCAATTTCTTTCATTCCTAATATGGTCGTATCCTTGAGTCGTTTAACCACATACATTTCATTTACGCCACTTTCAATCCAATCGTCTAGTGTTCGTTTTCCAACCGGCTGAACGGCTTCATACACATAAGGCACACCATTTTCATAAAAGATGATTCCACAATGTGAATAAGGTGAGTTTGTCGCCTCCTCAATCGCTGCACTTTGTTGGGAATAAGAAGATTGAAAAATAAGGTCTCCATCCTTGAATTTCTGTCCAACACCATGAAAAGACAGCAACAATAAAACTAGGAGGGAAGCGAGGATTTTCATGACCTGATTAATAAGATCCATAATACCGTCTGAGGAACCATTCTCCTGCAAGCATCAAAAACAACAAGGAAAAAATCAAAAGGTAATCCATCAAATCATCAAAGGTGTGATCTTCATAGCTAACGATGGCAATGTCCTTTCGCTTGGCTAAATCTTGCAATAGTTTTCGATAGTTTGCGAAGGAATAGAAAGCTCCATTCGACTGTTTGGAAAGTTGTTTCAAGGTACCGTGGTTTGCGAATGACTCCAATTTTTCCAATTGAATTTCCTCAACAATGAATACGCCAGACTTCATGTATTTCTTTCCGTTGTACGTTGTACTTGCTTTCCAACTGTATTTCCCCGGACTCAATTTTCCTTGATTTAATTTATAAACACTTCCAGCAACGGCGAATTGAGAACGGTATTGTTTTCCTTTTTCACTCGTGAGGACAAAGTCGATTTTTGGCTGTGTAATTGGCTCCATGGATGCATTGTAAAACGAAGCAGTCACAACTAATTCCTCTTCACTCGTAATGCGTTTAGGTAATTGTACGCGCAAGCCCATCCCTTGGTTTTTAACCATCAAATAATTGGCTATTTTTCCAATTAGCTCATTGAATACATCGTGGTTTTGATGACGAATGTAGTCGTTCAAACGCCAACGCCAAATCCCTTCACCGTAAATCACTCCGTTTTTCACCTTACTTCCCTGAGTAAAAAACACCAATGGATCATTCTTTTTAATTTGTCCAACGCGTTGATACAGCAAAACTTCCGCCGTTTGATCCGCTTTCATTCCTCCAAACCGTGTGGTGAGTGGTGGAAAAAACTCAATGGACGATTTACAGGCATCCGAAAGTTCAAAGGAATTAAACCCAGCATTAAAGGTTGGCTCCAATTCCTCTGTTTGACTAGACGCATTTGACTTCACACCAATTCCTAATTTTCCAATTTCATTGGCGTCCGTCTGTGGACCAAGAACGTACAACACAGGAATGCCTGCTTCACGCAAGCGCTGGTGCATCGACGCTTCGAACTGCAATCCCGGTTCGTGCCAAATAACTAAGTCTATTTTCGAAAATGACTGATCCCAGTCCTTCAGTAACATACTTTTTACCTCGTAATTCTCATTGCGTTCTAAAACATCTTTGAAGGCACTCATGTCTGGATGCGGCGCCGCAGAAAGGATCAAAATTTTACTGCGTGAATCTATCACTTCGATGTAAAAATTTCGTTGGTTGTTTTTAAGGGAATATTCTCCGTTGATTGTGGAAACAATTGCCGTGTAGGATTGAACGCCTACTTTTTCTGCTTTGAGCGTAAAGTTTACTTGCTTGAAATCACGTTTCTGTTTTCCGTAACTCACGCGCTGACTAGCGACAGTTTTACCGTTTTGAACGATGCGCACATCCACGGTTTTACCGGCTAGTTTGTAGGATTCGAGATCCACTTCCACAGGAAAATCATTGTTGAGATAAGCCAAATCATTTGCCGTGACATTCTTGATGAATTGGTCTCGTTTCGGCGTGGTATCTCCAACCGCCAAACAGAATACCGGTGTTAAGTTTAACTTTTCCGCTGCATAATTCGGATTCGATCCAACGTTGTAGTTTCCATCTGAAATCAAGGCCACTCCACCGACGTTTCGATTGTAAAATTGATTGTTGATTTCTTCAAATCCCAATTCCAAGTTCGTACTATTTTCGCGAAAATTGGCCTTCTTCGTTCCGCGAGAACTACCAATGGTCCAATTGACCAACTCAAATTGATCACCGTATTTCTCGGTCAATTCCTTTTGGTAATTTTCCAGCGTTTGCTCAATTTTCGCACTATCCTTGAAATTCTTCATGGAAGATGAATTGTCCACCAGCGTAATAAACACAGGCTTTTCATCTCGAAAATGCGTCGCTTCAAAGACAATCCCAAGCAACAAAACCCCGATGAGGAATAGGGATGCAAAACGTAATCCTTTGACCAAGTTTCTTTTCCAAGCAGTTAATTCTGTCATCCAAGCAACCCTTCGGTAATAGAAGATGGTTAAACCGAAGGAAACGATGCCAATCGGAATCAACCACCAAAATGAAAAATCAGAGAGTAAATGCATGGCTTCAAAAATAAGGACAATTCCGTAATTGTGATGATTTCTTTGATGGATAAATCGATTTAAAAAAGGATTCCGTAAATTCGTGCAAATTTTACAAGCATATGTCAAAAACAGTTTACATCGTTGCAGCTGCAAGAACGCCCATGGGAGCATTCTTGGGTGGATTATCGACAATCCCAGCGACGCAATTAGGTTCCGTTGCCATTAAAGGCGCGTTAGAAAAAGGAAAGATTGATGCTACCATCATTGATGAAGTATTCATGGGAAATGTACTACAAGCTGGAGTTGGACAAGCGCCTGCTCGTCAAGCTGCGTTAGGTGCAGGACTTGGGAAAAATGTACCATGTACAACCGTGAACAAAGTATGTGCTTCAGGAATGAAAGCAATTATGTTGGGTGCACAAACGATTCTTGCTGGTGACAACCACGTGGTTGTGGCAGGTGGAATGGAAAACATGTCCCAAGTTCCTCATTACCTTGATGGTCGTAATGGTGTAAAATTCGGAAACATTTCCATGTTAGATGGAATCACGAAAGATGGTTTACTAGACGTCTATTCAAAAGTTCCGATGGGAAATTGTGCAGAATTGTGCGCAAAAGAACACAACATCACTCGTGAGGACCAAGATCAATTTGCGATTGACTCATACACCAAAGCTGCTTCAGCATGGAGCAACGGTAAATTCAATGACGAAATCGTTCCGGTAGCTGTTCCTCAACGAAAAGGAGATCCAATCATGGTTTCCGAGGACGAAGAATATAAAAATGTTTTTTTAGATAAAATCCCTGGATTGCGTCCAGCTTTCGATAAAGAAGGAACCATCACAGCAGCGAATGCATCTACATTGAATGATGGTGCATCTGCTTTGGTGTTGGCATCTGAAGAGGCAGTAGCAAAATACGGTTTGACGCCTATCGCGAAAATCGTGAGCTACGCGGATGCTGCTCAAGAACCTGAGTGGTTTACGACTGCACCTTCTTTAGCCATTCCAAAAGCACTAGAAAAAGCAAACATGACGATTGCAGATGTTGACTTCTGGGAATTGAATGAAGCATTTGCGGTGGTTGGAATTGCAAATACAAAAATCTTGGGAATCGATCCTGCGAAAGTAGACGTAAATGGTGGTGCTGTTGCACTAGGACACCCACTTGGGAATTCAGGTTCACGTGTAATTGTTACCTTGATTCATGTATTGAAACAAAACAACGCTAAAATTGGTGGTGCCGGTATTTGTAACGGTGGAGGCGGTGCTTCTGCGATGATTATTGAAAATATCTAAGCTGTTACCGTTTTATAGACGATACGAAAAGCAGGATTTTGTCCTGCTTTTTTGTTTTTGTACTTTTATTCCATGAGAAAATTACTTTCCATCTTTCTGGTTTTTCCAGGACTACTTGTCGCTCAGAAACAAGCACTGACAACTTTTGTGAATCCGTTTATTGGAACACAAAACGCCGGGCACACCTATCCAGGGGCGACGGTTCCTTTTGGATCCGTTCAATTAAGTCCAGATACCGATACCATTCCCATGTTGGTGAACGGACAATATCAAAAGGATGTCTATCGTTATTGCGCTGGATATCAATACGAAGATTCAACAATTGTGGGATTCTCTCATACGCATTTTAGCGGAACAGGACATTCTGACCTTGGGGATATTTTAATCATGCCTTCAAATGGAGCTATTCAGTGGAATCCTGGAACGGAAAGTCATCCTGAAAAGGGATATCGTTCCACGTTTCAACATGTAAACGAACATGCAACACCGGGACTTTACACGGTTTTCTTAGATGAACCAAAAGTCCAAGTGAAATTAACCACTACTGACCGTGTCGGGATTCATCAGTATCAGTTTTCAACATCGAAGGACAATCACGTCATGCTAGACCTAACGCATGGCATTTACAATTACTCCGATAAAAATGTGTGGTGCTTTGTCCGCATGGAAAATGACACCCTGTTGACTGGATATCGTCAAACCAATGGTTGGGGACGAACCAGGACCGTTTATTTTGCGATTTCCTTTTCAAAACCTGTAAAAAACTACGGGTTTAAAAATGTAAAACCAAGTTCCTACAATGGATTCTGGCGAATATTTGACGTGGAAAACAATTTCCCAGAAGCGGCAGGAGAAGGATTAAAAGCGGCTTTTTCCTTTGGTAATGAATCAATGGTCATGATCAAAGTGGCGCTTTCACCTGTCAGTATCGATGGTGCTTTATTGAATTTAAAAAGTGAATGTCCGCATTGGAACTTCGATGCATATGCAAAAGATGCCGAATCTCGTTGGAATGAAGCCTTAAACATGATTCAAGCAGATTTTATCACACCAGAAGAAAAAACAACTTTTTACACTTCCTTGTACCACACCTTATTGGGTCCAACGTTGTATATGGATGTCGACGGGCAATATAAAGGCTTGGATCAGCGCATTCATCGTGCGGATGGATTTACAAATTATACGACATTTTCCTTGTGGGACACGTATCGTGCACAGCATCCATTTCTCAATTTGATGGTTCCAAAAACGAATGCCGATATGATTCAATCCATGTTGGCGCATTACGACCAGAGTGTCCATCACATGCTGCCTGTATGGTCACACTACGCGAATGAAAATTGGTGCATGATTGGATATCATAGCGTTTCAGTGATTGCAGATGCCATGGTCAAAAACAATCCAGGCTTCGACTATAAACGAGCATTTGAAGCTTCGGTGACGACATCGAACCAACGACAATATCAAGGAATAGCAGCGTATTTGGACTACCATTATGTCCCGGAAAATTTGAGTGGAAATTCCGTTTCCAAAACCTTGGAATACGCTTATGACGATTGGTGTATTGCGCAGATGTCCAACAAACTCGGACTCGATACCTTTTCGCAAATCTATGTTAAACGAGCACAATCGTTCGAACAACAATTCGATCCAAAAATCGGATTTATGCGTCCACGTTTATCCGATGGCTCCTTCAAAAAGGAGTTCGATGTGTTGAGCACGCATGGACAAGGTTTCATCGAAGGAAACGCCTGGAATTATTCCTTGTACGTTCCTCAAGACCCGAAACGATTAATGGAAATGATGGGTGGAGAAAAGCGTTTTATTGAACACCTCGATTCCTTATTTACGATGTCCCTTCCGGATAAGTACTTTGCGGAAACGGAGGACATCATGCGGGATGGCATTATTGGGAATTACGTGCATGGAAATGAACCTTCGCATCACGTTCCATATTTGTACAATTACACCAGTCAACCTTGGAAAACGCAGTCGTGTACACGCATGATTCTGCCGAAGCAATACAAAGCAAAGCCGGATGGGCTAGGAGGAAACGATGATTGCGGACAAATGAGCGCTTGGTATGTGTTTAGTTCACTTGGCTTTTATCCAGTTGCGCCTGGCTCCCCAAATTATGCCTTAACAAGTCCAAGCGTGACCCATGCGATTTTACATTTCGCCGACGGAAAACAATTGGAAATCAAGACAAAGAAACAATCGGCTCAAAACGTTTACATTCAATCGGTCACTTTAAATGGCGTCCCATTGGAATTACCTCAAATAACACATTCCCAAATTACGGGTGGTGGAATTTTAGAAATTACCTTGGGTCCAAAGCCAAATAAGACCTTATTTCGTCCGTAAATTTTTATACGTGCATGAACTTTTCACCCCAAAATGTGTTAAGAATACATGTATCAACTCAAATCCACCCAATTTATTCCTGCGAGTTTAGAAACTTGCTGGGATTACTTTTCCTCTCCGAATAATTTAAAGGAAATTACGCCTAAAAACATGGGCTTCATCATCAAAACGGATCTTCCTGGTAAGATGTATGAAGGCATGATGATTGAGTACATTGTCACGCCGTTGTT
>Ga0228701_1000098_pt1 | contig 105728 bp, 158 predicted proteins | sample McNCre117_Aug_MG_2_FD_178017 | JGI IMG/M metagenome (GOLD analysis project Ga0228701, IMG submission 178017) | Freshwater microbial communities from McNutts Creek, Athens, Georgia, United States - 11-17_Aug_MG | ecosystem: Environmental > Aquatic > Freshwater > Creek | place: USA: Georgia...
TTTTTGTCGGTGATGCGGCCCAGATTAACCACCGGAACTTCGTCGTACCCCAGTGCTTTTGCGGCATCCCAACGGTGTTCACCGCCGATGATTTCAAGGGCGCCGTCCGACTTCTCACGCACGACGATGGGTTTGAACATGCCGAAGCGCTTGACGCTTTCTTCGAGCTTGGATTGGTTCTCTGGCGACACGATGTTGGTGTTCCAGGGGTTTGGACGCAGAGAGGCTGGATTCAGCATCTCCACTTTGATTTTGCTTGCTTTGTGGTCAGCCACGGGATATTGCCTTATGGGGTGTTAAGTCACGACTGACTGAACTATAATCCTTATACAAAGACTTTGCAAGCCTTACAGAAGAGAAATTGGATGACACAATCAGTAACCATCGCCTACAACGCAACCATTGCCAAATTGCATGAACCGACAAGACAAGCAAAACTGGCTGTGCAGCGGCTTGTTTCCTATCGCGTCGAAGGCGCAGAACACACCGGCGCGTTCAAAACCGGCAACTGGGATGGTCGCTCATCCTTCTTTGACTTCCGAAGCGGCACCTTTCCTGCTGGCTTCGTGAACTTTGTCGCCGCGCACCTCACCCGCGCCGGCTACACCGTTCATCGCGTTCGAAAGCCCCTGCCCTTGCCACAAGGCCCAGAGAACCCAAAGGTCGATGAGTTTCCCGAAGACCCTCGCTACGACTATCAGATGGAGGTAGTCAATCGGCTCTGCAAGCACGGCTCCATGATTGCGCAAGTAGCGACAGGTGGCGGTAAGTCTCGTATCGCGCGCCTGGCGTTCATGCGAATCAATCGCCCCACTCTGTTTCTGACAACGCGCGGCATTCTGATGTACCAAATGAAGGACACGTTCGAGACAGACCTTGGCGTGGCTTGCTCGGTGCTTGGCGACGGTCAGTTTGGGCATGTCGGCCCCGACGGACGCCAGTACATTAAGAAAATGTCGGTGGGCATGGTGCAGACGCTGGTGTCGCGCCTTCAAGAGCCAAACCCCGACGATCCTGTGGACGTGCAAAACCGTCAGACCGCCATTCGCAACCAAACCATCGAGCTGCTTGGCAAATTCGAGTTCGTTATCGGCGAAGAGGCTCACGAAGCGTCGGGCAACAGCTATTACGAGATTCTGCGCCACTGCAAGAACGCTCACTACCGCTTGGCGCTAACTGCCACACCGTTCATGAAGGACGACGAAGAGTCCAACATGCGTCTGATGGCTGCGTTCGGCCCTATCGGTATCAAGGTCACGGAGAAGATGTTGATCGACCGTGGCATCTTGGCGCGACCCATCTTCAAATACCTGCCTCTGACCGTCAAACCCAACCACCTCATGCGCGGCGCCGGATGGCAAGCGGCGTACCGCCTTGGTATCGTTCAGAACGAGCAGCGTAACGGCATGATTATTGAAGAAGCCGCCCGCGCCGCGCGTTATGGCTTATCGACAATGATTCTCATCCAGCAAAAGAAGCATGGAGCGATTCTTGAGCAGGCGCTGAACGCGCGTGGTGTCAAAGCTCGGTTCATTGACGGTGACAGCGACCAAACAGAACGCAAACACGCGCTCAAGCAGCTCGCCAATCGTGAAATTGATGTGCTGATAGGTTCGACAATTCTTGACGTTGGTGTAGACGTTCCTGCGGTCGGTATGGTGATCTTGGCCGGCGGCGGCAAAGCAGAGGTTGCCCTGCGTCAGCGTATCGGTCGCGGTCTGCGCGCCAAGAAGAAAGGCCCGAACATCGCCTTGATTGTGGACTTTGCCGATGACTTCAACATGCACCTGAAGTCTCATGCGCAGCAGCGCCACCAGATCGTGAAGGACACCGAGGGTTTCGGCGAGAATATCTTGAAGGCTGGCGCAGACTTTGACTACAAGGCTTTGGGGTTGATTTAATGTTGCAAAAACTGTGGCATGCCTTAGAATGTAAGTCATCAAAGACTTACTCCAAAGGTTCACACATGGGATATGCAATCGCTCTCAACCTTCTCATCATCGCCTTCTTGAGTGGAGCGCTCTACCTCACAAGCAATCCGCTGGTGCTGTTCGGTCTGCTGCTCCTGAAAGAACTCCCTTATGGCTTGCTCGTACCGGAAGATGACGAGGAAGAAGGTAAACCTATGGGTTTCGTACACCCAGAAAAGTAATACCTTTGAGTTGCAATCAAAACAAGTGCAACAAAAATCGTGCCAATTCTCAGAAAATAAGCGCGACGACCGTATAATCAAGCTCAGGATCATTTCTGAATACCTCCATGCCCCGACACTCGGGGCTTTTTTTTGAACTTTTTTGTTTGTATAAGGTTTGCGACAGTACAATACAACCATTCGCAATCATTTTGAAATTTTCACTGGAGAAAACCATGCAAGAAGCTGAAGAAAAAGGCAAGCGCTACGCTATCGTCGTCGAACAATCGGTACAGAACAAGCTGGCCGAGCTTGCCAAGCAGCACAAAATCTCTCAAGGCGCTGTTGTCGAAGAGTTGATGGGCTTGGTCAACACCGACGCACTGGCAAAAGCACTCGTTGCGCGCCGCGAACACAAGGTCTCAAACCGCAGCGGCAAGAGCGCAATCTTGAAGAAGCTCTCCAAGCTCAGTCCTGAGCAATTGGAAGCGCTGGCAGCTCAAATGAAGGTCTGACGTGACCTTAGAGACGTATGCGGGTGGGCCAGACGATCTGCCTACCTGCCCCATCGACGGATGGCGGACTCAGACCATCGAGACCGACAAAGATGACGTGAACATCACGATCGAACTCTGTCCTCACTGTGGCAAGAAGTTTCGCTACATAGCGGAGGAAGAATGAACACCCAAGACCAACCTAGCGCCCCCTCTTTTGAGTTTACGGGCGTTGCCAAGCGCAAGCTCGACGGCTTGCTGTCTGAAGGCTATGAGCTGAACGGCTACTGCTTTCAACAAACCTTAGAAGACGGAACCGTCAAGCGCGGAGCAATCACCGAGGGCGGAATGGTTCTTTGGTGGCACTCTGACCACCCGCCTGTCAAGATTCCGTCTCGCATGACAGAAGACCCCTGCCCTGGCTGTCGCCCAGGCGTTGTCTGTCGCACCCCTCGCTGCGGACGACTCAAAACCCGCACCTAACACCCTCATAGCAGTGCCATGACTGAAGCAGAAGACTGGGGCGAACTGTCCGAAGACGACATTCTGGAGCTTGTCGCGCCTACGCCCATACTGGTCGAACCCACAATTAACTACATCTGGGTGGCGCTCTACATAACGGAAGGTTGCAGCCTGCCCATGACCATGACTGGCTGCGACCGCAAACAAGTCATAAGTTGGGTGCGCGGCAGCTCCGCACTCGACCGAACCAAGCCAATTAAGCTGTACCGATTGGAATACTGATGCCTGAACAACCACGCTATTGCTGCCACAAGTGTTTTCACAAAACAGGTGGCTTTCTTGACCGTATGCTGCTGTGCCCCGAGTGTGGCAACAAGCGCTGCCCCAAAGCGACCGATCACGATCTAGCCTGCACGGACTCAAACGAGCCAGACCAGCCAGGCTCAATCTATGGTGGACGCCCCGTCGAGGGAGCAACCTCAGATGACTAAGAAGATCATCCTCAACGCCGCAGGCAAGGTCGAGCTAACCGTATGGCACAGCGGTTCAAACGTGTTCATCCAGCAGCCAGGCGCGGGACAGTCCTCGATGGACGTGCTGCTGCTGCCAGAACTCATCAAGCAGCTTCAGAAAATCCAAAAAGAGACCATGCCGCTCCCACCCAGGAAGAACGACTGGAAAGAACTCGAAAAGACCTTCATGGACACCCAAGCGAGACTTCTGCAATGGGGACTGCAAGAGATACGGCTGCGAAGACAAGACCTGTCAAACCGAACAGAAGGCGGTCTGAAGATCGCGAAGCTGGCTGCAAAATCACGACGCGAAGCCGCCGGCCTGACCGAAGCGGAAGCTGTGCTGTGGATGAAAGCTGCCCGTAAAGAGCTGGCAGACAGTCTCGTCAAAGAAGATGAGGCCCAAGCCACGATCAGCAGAGACGTTCCAGCCACAGACGAGGTGACATGGTGAGCGACGCATGGAAACTCGGCAACCAAGCCGCATGGAGCTGGTGGGGAACGCCACAACCACAAAACCCATTCACGGAAGGAACGCAAGAAGCAATCGACTGGGAAAAGGGTTTCGATATTGGCTGTGAAGACTATACGAACTGGTGGGAAAGCGAATGAGGGTTCTTGTCTGTGGCGGTCGCGATTACAGAGATTCTGCTTTCGTTAGTTTCGTTCTGGGCGTAATTCACGCAAAAAAATCAATCAAGCTGGTCATCCACGGTTGCGCACAAGGGGCAGACACCTTCGCAGAGCAATGGGCGTCTCAAATGAGCGATACGACAGCTTACGGTGTACCCGCAGACTGGAAGAAGCACGGTACGAGAGCTGGTCCCATCAGAAACAGGCTCATGCTGGAATTGGGCAAGCCAGATTTGGTCATTGCGTTCGAAGGCGGAGCTGGCACAAGGGACATGACGACTGCGGCGACAGCCGCTGGAGTGAAAGTCCTGTTTGCCGAGAAATTGCGACCACATTTCGAATCTTGAGCCACTCAGCTCGAAATTTTTTGCTTGTATAAGGATAGACAATGTCCCCATCGGGTCATTTTTCTGTCGATCATGGGGATTTTGGTCAAAAATGTCCTCATCGGGGCATTTTCCATTGGGTCTTACGGATTCGGAGCCGGCTGTATAAGGACGTGAACTTAGGGTCTGCCTGGCTGTATAAGGGGCGCTAGGGGAGGTGGAAAACGAGGAAGGGGTCGCCTCCAAACCGAAGCACTTTTTCTAGGACTTCGGTATTATTTCTCCAATGTTTACTTTACGGTAAGCGCGTCATGCACTAACCACAAACAATAAACAAAACCTATTGCAACCGCTGCACAATCAATTAAATCAATCATTGTTTAAACCTTGTTTGTTTGGTAAGTGGTGCAAGCTGTAACGCTTGCACCGTGTCACTCATTAAGCATAGAACGCGATAACCGCGCGCGCTGCGTCATTCTCTCGCATTGTGATTGCATCATTGTTTTTTTGCTTGATAACGTTCGCAAGGTTCAACGCTTTGAGCATCATACGTGTGCTGCTTGCTTGAGTGCTTGCAGTTGATTCGCTGCAATTGTGCAAGCGTTTGAGCGTTTGCACTTGCTCTGTCTCGCTGTATTCGATTGATTTACAAATGCTCATGCGTGATTCTTTGTTATTGATTGTTTGCAGCTTAACCAGATTAAACAAAATCGAGTTAGTGTAACCATCAAAACCAGAACGCGCATTGTTTGCAATTGCGTAAAGCGCTTTGCGTACTTTTTGCAGTGCATACACTGCGAGAAAATCATTTTTTGATTCTGTCTTCAATACTGCTATTTGACGCGCAAGCGCTTGCAAATCAATTTTGAGCGCTTCGCACTTGCTCAGAATTACCGCTGCGTTTGCATCGTCAAAAAAACGATATTCTGCTGTGAGCGTGTCACGCTGGTTATCATTGTCTGCGTTTTCAATTCTGCGTTTGATAGCTGCTAAAATTGCGGTTTGTGCTGCTGCTGCTGTGTCTGCTGCTGCTGTAGTTGCAACCTTGCTTTGCTTTGCTTTTTTAGCTGCTGTAGTTGCTGCTGTGTTTGCGTTTGCTTTGCTCATGTTTTCACCTTTAAAAGTTTGGTTTTTGAAACTCAATCAAAATCAATTGAGTGAACGTAGTATAAACCAAAAAACAATCAAAAACCACGCAAGCACAAAAAAAAGTTGATTGTTTTTTTAAATCGCCATCATAGCTAAAAACAATCACACAAAATGCTTGTTTTGTGGTATACGTGAAAAACAATCAAGTCTCCTATAAGACAGGAGACAACTCTCCTAGGAGACAGGACATGGGTCTCCTATAAGACATAAGACAGGAGACAGGATGCGGACGATTCTCATTTAGGCGCCGATGCGGATGATCCGCATTTGCGATGCCGACTCCAGCTCCGACCCACGCACTGCCCTCTAACCTCCTAGGCAGCCCCAACCAGAGTCCATGCCGTACTCCATGCTCCTAGGCAAGTCCAACCAAAGCCCCTGCCGTACCCAATGGCGATGAGTACCAGTGTCCTACCCGTACCCAACCAGTGTTCGACCCGTTCCTAGGCGTCATCACGCTGCATAAAAGGGTGTGAAATCCATTCACACCCCCTGCTCTATCCGTTAACGCTCGTCGTACAGGCGAGGTGTTCGGCGTACCGAGTGACCCTGACGCAGCATCTCTAGCTCCACGTCTTCTTGCATTTGGTCGTAGAAGTCTTCCTGGTCGTCGAATCGCTCGACAAATTGGAAGGTGTTGTTCTCTGTTGGCACAGGGTTAGTTTGAGCAATGCGTGACATGAGGTACTCCTGAAGCGGTTATTGCTTTGCGCTTGGTGTGGGGTACTGCATGCCGAACTCATCGGTTCGCTCGTCGTCTAGATCGCTATGCCCAAGAACATGCAAGCAATTGAGAATGGACGACATAGTGAATCCACCAGCGACATACAGACCGAACAACCACAGAGCGCCACCTCCATGTTGTTCAATTGCTTTGATGCAGGCGTATGCGATTGCGGAACAGACCGTGATGGTCATTAAGGTGAGAACATAAACAGTTTGGCGATTGTTCATGATTGTCTTTCATTTGTTGCACTCAAAATCGAGTAAATGAATTACATCATATAAAACAATCAAAAACCGCATGCCTAGATGATTGCCTGAAAGATCGCCTGCACTGGCCTAGGCGTCTTTTGGCCTACAGGTCAATGCTTACGGCCTAGGGGAATGTGTGGCCTGTGGCCTGAGAACCGAGCCTATCACTCGCTCGGTTTCTGTGGCCTACTCGTCGTCGAGATTCACGTAGTCAGGGGCATCCTGACGCTCAACCACGCGAATCGTCACACCTTCACAGACCGTTTCCAAGACGCTCTTGGTCGTTCTAACCAGCGCATCGAACGCTTCCTGCTCTATGCGCTCGTCACGATTGTTCAAGGTCGCAAGCACTTGGAAGTCACCATCATCGCGGTCAAAGCCTATTGAAACGACTTCATGTGTCATTGCGCACTCCAGTTCTTTTGATGCTCTTCCAACTTGATGGTCAGCGCGTAGATTGCTTCAAGCATTAGGGGAACAATATCAGCGCTTGCTTTCTTCGCTTTTTCCAAGCACTCAATTGCGTAATTAGGTGTGAAGAAGTAGATGGAGGATTCGTCAGCGTGATGCGAATCTTCGCCAAAACAATTGATAACCACACACAGGAGGTCTGCTTCGTCGTCGGTAAGGTTGCACTTGTCCAAGATGTTCATGATGGTTTTGCGTTGTCACTCAAAATCGAGTGATTGAACTATAAGCGCAAAAATCACTGCCTAATCATGCTCGGTTCAATTCCCCTATAAGGTGTCCAATTCATGCTTTTCTCCTAGGGAGTTTCTTTTTAGGGGCAAACCTTATAGGGCAATGCCTAGGCAAACTTATAGGAGTAGGCAAGCGAGCCTAGGCGAGCTTATACATTGGCAGAGCTTCCTAGAGTCTCCAATTGGCATTACCAGTGCCGCAGCCGTACCCAGTGGATGAAAAGCCATCAAGGACATACCAGTCAGACAGCCGTACCCAATGGGTCAGTCCCTAGGGGTTTTGGATGCTTCGGACGCCGCGACTGGTCACGCTTTCTAGGCTTGGTCTCCTGTCTGCGAGTAGGCATGACGCCGATCCTGGGCTTTTGCCTAGGGACTTTGATGATGATCGTTTCTTTGGACATGCTCGAATTGTAGGGCGAAATTTCTTGTATAAGATTCGCCGCCGACTGCGTTAAATGATGAAGGGAATACTTCCCCCCAAACCTTATACATCTTTCCTAATTTTTCTTTTCCTACTCTCTATCTACATACCTATACCTGAAGTTCTTCTTCCTAGCTTTTTATCATTCATTCTTCTATTCATCCTATGATTCATCCGTATGGTAGTTGTGGTCGTAGTCCTAGTCTTTATGCGGGTTCTTCGTTTCCGTGTCCGTCGTTTTGCTATTCATCTATCTATTCATCCTCTTAGCTGTTCCGATGTAGTTTGTGGTTGATTTTGTGCCTGTTCTTTTCTTAGCTGTTGTCGGTTCGGTTTGCTTTGGATTGTTTGTTCTTAGTTGTTTTGGGTGCCGAGTGTGTAAAGTTTGGGAAAGTTCTTCTTTACGTTTCTTGGGTTCTTTTTGGGGATGTGGGCAATTTCGGTCTGGCGTATATTTATATTTATTGCTTTTAAGGCTTATAGATTAAATGTCGCGGGATGGAAGAAAGCCTGACTCTGGCCTACGGGAGTTTGCTTACACTTTTCGGCCTCTGATTGTTCTCGGCCTCGTGTTTGATGCTTACGTGTTTTGGACGGTCTCTTTAAACGACTTTTGAGCGCTTTTCCTGTGCTTGCTTAGTCGGTGGTATCAATGCTTGTTTGGCAGCGTTTTTGAGGTCGTTTTGAGTGCTTGGCCTATGGTCGTTTTTGCTTGCGTTTGTTTACATCAAAAAAGCTCAATTCCTGACAACTCAGGTGTCAGTTAGTGGTTGATGGGTCTTCCTCAAAAGTGGCGTTTTCCTGTTTAAAATCAATGACTTACGCCAAGGGGACGAATTGTATACAAATAACCCCTAACTCGTAGGGGTTATTGAGTGTTTTTGTACTCGATTTTTAGGCGATTTTTAGGTCGTTTTGAGACGCTGCCAAAGTCGGTGTTTTTTGGCTTTTTTGGAGCTTTTCTAGCTGCTGTTCACAGTAGATTCGGACACCGTCACGAGCAGCCTGCGGGCTGTGATTTTGAAGTGTGTTGTCGTGGATTTCTTGGATCATCTTCAGCTCCGAGACTTTCATGCCTGTCACGGTTTCGACGTTACGCTTGCCTAAGAAGTCTTTGGCGACATAGTCGATAGCTGATTCGTTGTAGCCTGCTTCGTCGATTGATTTCAGTTGGGTTTTGCTGAACAGCGAGCCTACCGCGCAGTTGTTGCCTGAAGCGTATAGGTACTCGCAACCTCCATCTTCCCCTTCTCTCTTAGGGCCAATCTTCTTCAAATTTGCCTGTTGAATGATGTGTCGCAGGCTTTCTTCGCGTGTTCGGCATTCGACTCCGTTGATGATTTGCATGATGGGTACTCCTTTGGTGTTACTTAGTTGCCGATTGATTCGTAGTGCTGGATGAGGTGGTTGAGCCAAGCGTGTCTTGTCGCCTGAATCTTCTTCGGGTCGCGGAAGTTGCCATTTATCATGTAAAGGTCTTCCATACGACAGTGCTTATTGGCGACTAGCCAATCTTCGAGCGTAGTGTGGCCGTTGAGCAGTTCGGAGATGACATGCTTGGCTGCATAGATTCTGTCGTCATGGAGCGGGTGCCGAGCGAACAGTCGATTGATGGCGTGACAAACAAACTTTGGCTGATATGGTTGTCCGAAACCATTCCAAAGTTCGTATTTGGCTTCGCGGAAGATTTGACTGAGTTTCATTCTGCCGCCTCCGTCTTTGCCTTTTGCAGCCAAAAGATCATGGGCTTTGGGTCATACGTTGGCAGCTTCATGCCGTAGGCTATTCGAGTGAAGCAATGCCAGGGCGACTCCCCTTCATCAGAGCGTTCGGCATCACAGGGGACATTGCCTCGAACCTTATAGAGTGGGCAGGCTTCGCAGAAGACCTCGTCTCCATCTTCGTTTTCAGTGGTGGCGTCATCCGTATGGTGAAGAAGGCATAGGGCGCAGCTTTCGCTGTAGATGTAGAGATTAGGCGGATCGTATCGGTCGCCGTCCAAGTCAATTACCATTTGGTCAAGCATCGTGCATCGGTGTTTGGCGAGGTTTTCAGGCAGCAGGCCCAACCACTTCTGTAGGCTGTGGTCGATTGCGTCCTTTTTGCTTACCTTGCTTGCCTCAATCGGATAGAACTCCGCTTTCCATGTTTCTAAGCTCATGGGGTACTCCTTTGGTATTGCTTTTACTCGTCTGCCGGCGGATTGACGGGGCTACCCATCCAATTCAGCTCTAGCCTGATGTAGTTGTTGAAGTGGGCGCGAACCTCGTCACCCTCCACCCCTGAGAAGAACATGCCTGCAACACCGCCATCCGACACTTCGAGCTTTTGCTGAATTGCGAGACAGGCGGCGTTGAGCGCGTCTTCGGCCAAGTCTTCGATTTCTTTTGCGGACAATGTCATTCGTTACTCCTGTATGTCTTTCACTGATGACTTAGTTTCGCAAGCGAGTGATGGACTTGCAATCGTTCCTATCACTACGCCTGGATATATCCCATGACTCTCTGCATGGTGGCGCTTCATGGCGTCCGTGATGAATCCAGGCTGATTGACTTGGTCTGCCCATGATTTGCCATTTCGAATGGCGTTTGGATCACACATTCCCATGTCTGCCTCCGCTTGGTGGTAAAGGCACATCGCCTGTCTTCTCACAGTACGTCATGCACGCCTGTTCGCTTTCATGGCGCATGACACTCAAATGCCCCTGCGGGTTGTAGCTTGACCACTGAGTTGGATGCGTCAGTGTTGGCAGCGTTTTACCAGCTCGTTCTTGGTGCCAAGTCGTCATCATCCCCTCCTCATGCGCGCCATTTCGGTCGCTTCTTCAGTGCTGAACACAGGCACGGCATTGCTCTTGTGGAGTGTGCCAATGCCGATCATCTTGGTTCCTGTGTAGCGTCGGCCAATCACAGGTTTAGTACCGCCTGTAGCGCCGGTGTCCAATGACTTGAACTCATGTCCTGTACTGCGCCCAGGCGGTGTCGTGAGCTTTGGCAGTGCGCTTGTAACATTGGCCTTGCATGTAACATCGCCAATGTTAGAACGTGAAAACTTTGGGACACTCGCCCATTTGCGTTGTAAAGCATCGAACGCTTCCATCGCCTCGCGTTCAGCTTTGGTTGGGTTGCGGCGCTTTTTCATGCTCAATACTCCGAAGGCAGAAGCAGCACGGCGTCAATGAGGTAGAAACTCCAAACGCCTTCTGGACAATCGGTAAAGTCGATTTTCTTTTCCCAAGACGTGTTGCCGTTTCCATCTTCGACCACAATGGTCGCCTTACCGTCTTTGGAGACCAGCTTCACTGCTGCGAACTCATGACCTTGAGGCATGACCTCGGTGCCGACAATATCCAGAAACCAGTACGCTCCAGCGTTCTGTGCAAAATACCGCACGCCATCGGTGTATGTCATGGCGGTGATATTGTGCTTCCACCACTGTTCGGTGCCTGTGAAGTGTGCGAGTCCAGATTTAAGTTCTTGGGTGTTCATTGCTCATCCTTTTGGTTTGTTTGCTGACAATTCAATTGTGACCATCGACTTATGGACAAACCAGCGAATTGGTTGGCGACTTAATCAACTCTGACGAAGTGTCCACTCTGGGTAGTCGAGTCGTTGGCGGGTGTGGCCTTGCTTCACCAACTTCCAATCATCGAAGGAGTCACACTCAGCTTCTGAGAGCGGAATGCCGGCCTGCGCTAAGAATCCACCATAGTCACGGAGTTGATCGGCGCGTTCTTTAAGCGCCTGATTGATTGCGTCTGCGTAACTCATGGCTTACTCCACAATGATGAAGTGTCCATCTGGGTAGTTGGACATGAAGAAGTTCTCACCCTGAAGCAGCCAGTTGCCATTCTCTTTCTTGGACAGACACAGGTTCTTCTCGCGTCCGGTGTACCACTCGCTTTTGAGGCGCTTGGTCACTTGCTCCCTGACGTTCTCAAACGTGACGCCATGCTTATTCATGTAGAAGGGAGCGATCGCCTTAGCGAACTTCTCAGCCAACTCGTTGAACCGATTGTCCGTAAGGTAGCCCTCGTAGGGCACGATGAAATACTTTTGGTCTTCAGGCTTAATGCCGGTTCGCAGCAGCGTGGTCAATGCCTTTGGAAAGATGCGCTCAGTCATTGTCGTTCTCCTCGTCGTCCGTTTCGATGAATCCTTCTGTCTCTGCCATGTCTGTCACCTCGTCCTCACTCATGTAGTCAAGGCAGCGTTCGGCGAGAGTTTTAGGGTCAAGAGTCCCCTGCTCCATCATGTCGAGCAGCTTGCAAGTGTTGGGTCTGGCTTTGCGTGTCATACCTCTATCTCCTCTTCCACAATGGTGACTTGCGCCGAAGTACCTTGGTTGTCCAATGTGCGCTCAAGGTGGCGCTTGAAGTCTTCCATCCACCCGTCAGGCGTATCCATCGGATGCGCGCAAAGTGGCATGTCCAGCAAGTCGATTCGGATGTGTTTCACTGTTATCTTTGACATAGTCACCTCTCAAATAGGGTTAGCGCTGTCGAGCTTGGCGTAGATTGCTTGGAGGTCAGCGCGGTACGCTTCATCAGCCCTGCGTACAGAACCAGCCATAATTCCGTGAAGCCCTGCGTAATCGTTGCCGGCAATGAATTGATCCAGCTCCGTGATACGGTTGGATAGCAAGACTTGCAGGATGCGAATCTCAAATGTCTGTAGGGAGACTTCGTTCATCTTTCGCCTTTCGGTGCGTTGTTTCGATATATGTATTGTCACAACTGACTTATGGACAAACAACGCAAAACACAGGCTAGTACGCTTCTTCCGGCCACATCTCCTCAAGCGTTCTGTGGTTGATAGTTGGGATGGCTCTGCCTCTGGAAACCTTCACTCGAATCTGTAGCTCCTCACCCTCTTGCGCGTACTTAGTGAGCTTCTCCACCTTGTCTCGAATCTGGGTGAAGCAATCAGCCAAGTCATAGACTGAGGCGTCACGATAGCGGCGCTTGGCTCTCCAGTAGCCTTGCCTAATCCACTGCTTGATTCGATCCGAGAGATAGACGTTGGCGGCTTTAAATTCGGCATACGACTCCTCTGGGTCGTACTCAAACTCGCTTCCAATCAGCCTCTTGGTTTCTACGGCGATTTCATGCAGGTCATGCTCCAGCGTCTCGTCAAGATGCCTGGGTCGGCCTTTTACTGGTTTCAGCCCCTCACCATCATTGAGCCAACGCTCATAGATGAAGCGCGCCAAATCGGACGCCATGTTCCGAGCAGGTGTACCGTAATTGCCATTCGAGTAAAACCAGCCTGACTCCACTCGAATGTAGAGCATCGAACCGAACGCGAGGAACTCCTCCTCAAGCGTCCCTGCTGCGATGTTGAAATGCTCCATAGAGTCGTGCGCAACTCCAAGACCACTCATTGCGTCAAACTCAGGCTGTATCTTAGGAATCCAGCCCTCACTGCCGTTGTTGTCTATGCCGTAGGCGAAATCAAGCTGTACTAGACTCATTGGCTTTCTCCGCTTCCAAACGCTTGCGTCTTGCGGTGCGCGTCTGTTCTGCTGTTGCGGCGTCGAGACCTGTGGCACCGAGATACATCGCCAACTCTTTCCGACCTTCATAGATGGCGACGTAGTCACCCTGAATCAGAAGCAGGCGCTGCGGTTCACCCTTGATGGCGCGTGGCAGCTCTGGGTTTTTCCGAGCGAAGTTGAGCGCGTCATTCCAAACACAGTACGCATCCATGATGGACGTGTACTCGCCCATAGATAGGTTGCCCTCCAACGTCGAGTGGTCTTCGTCGTAGTGCTTCAGGAAGTAGCGGACAGAGTCGTCGGTGGCGTCGGCAACTGAATTGCCATACGACTGAACGAACGCCTCATCCGATGCGGTGATTTCTCTAGTCATTGGAATAGCCCTTCTTGGTTCTTACCAGCTTGGTCGCCGTTCCTGGCGGCTTTGACCCAATCCGATGCTTCAGGTAGTTCGTCCTCTTCAAAGCTGTCCACGTATGCCGCGAGGCACTTGGGACAAACCTTGGCGCGGAACTCTGGGTTGTCTAGTGGCGCGTAAATCATGTGAACGCCTTCATCGTGAGGCTCTTTGACTGCGCCGCAGATGGGTGTGCCTGCATAAACGCCTGTCATGGTGAGGTGCATGGTCATACAAGTGCCTCCTGTTGAAGTTGAACGGTGTTCGTGAAAAGGACTTCGTAGCTCCAGTGGCGGGGCTGCTGTCGGTTCCAGCGCTCGACTACTCTTGCCACAGCTTTCAGCATCTCCTTGACACTCATGTCGTTGATGCCTGGCACTTGAGTTGAATTGAACTCCTCCTCATAGGTCTGCCCTGTGCGAAGGTTGCGGCGTCGATACCGAAGGTTCAGAGGATTTGCCATTTGGTCTCTCCTGTTTTGCGATACTGAAACTCAGTTGCGCCCGCTTCGTCGGTTGCCCAATCAAGCGCTTCGAAGGCGGCAAGCTCGTCAGCGATAGCTAAGTCGCCACATTTACCGCCATACAAAAGGTTGTCGTCGTCGTCCAAAATCTTGAACTCGTAAGGCAATGCGGCCGCCAGCTCGTCAAGCTCTTTGATGCGGGGGAATTTCGTACAGTTGTGGAAACTGCCCTCGTACCTGCCTGTGAATTGCTTTTGGTGGTCGGGGTCATTTGTGATGATCCAATCCATTGCTCACTCCTTGCCTTGTTGTTTCGATAGTTCTATTGTCACGACCGAACATTGGATAAACAACGTCAGTCGTGACTTACCCTGCAAGATCGCCTTAACGAGCGTCGAGTTCGGCAACAATCGACGCCAGGGCTTCTTGGAGCTTCGCGATGTTGGCCGCAATCTTGGTGGATTTGGTCTTCACAGCCTTGAGGTCTGCAATCTGCTCCTCAACACGCTTGATGGCGCTGATGAGGGCTTCTTCGGTCATATTCTTCACATCGTTGCCGAAGATGTAGGACTTGGTTTCGAAGGCAGGTGCCAGTGTCGCGGTTGCGCAGGGGGATTTTGCGTAGTTGTCGTTCATGGTGTCTTCTCCTAAAGGTTGCAAAGTGCAAGGTTGGGGGTCGCCGAGAACTATCTCGACACACGGATTTGTTTTGGCAGGCTGATATACATTTGCCTTCTGCACGCCTCGCGGGGTTAGCGCGTAGCCTGCTTCGTTGAGTCGATCCAACTGATAGCCAAACTCAGCCCGATCGTTGCTAGTGGTGAACTGGTAGGGTGTGCCGAGCAGTCGGTTCCACATTTCAAGGTAAAGGAACGACCATTCAATACCTGAGAGAGCGCCAGCACTTGACTCGCCAAGTAGTAAGCGAATTGGATGGATGTGTCTTCCAACCAAGCGCCTGAATTGTGAGAAGTTGCCTCGCTCGACTTCGTGTTTGGCTTTGAGTACGAACGCTTGATCGTTCTCCAAGCCCCACACGTACTGAACGGTCATGTGGTCTAGTCTTTCGGGTGTCATTTCATGGGTACTCCTTTACCGCTTTGCTTGCTGAAGTCTTTATTGTGCAGAGCGAGTACAGGACAAACCAGCGTTCCAGCCAGTTGCCCTGTAATGTCGCCTTAGTCTTCGGAGTCCTCGTCTTCATCGTCGTGGATGAAGGTAATCACCGCCTCGATGACTTCACCCAGGCTGTTGCGGCGGAAGTAGCAGTTGTAGCTGCCATCGCCGTAACCCGAACTAGACGCTACGCCAAACTCGACAACGCCAAAGCTCTTGTCATCCAGCGTGAGGTCGCACACCCTGCCATAGAAGTCTTCAAACGAAGAGTCCTGCGAGTCTCGTCGTGATCGGCTGTCATCTTTGTCCGAGACTGCCGCTGCGTACTTGAACACGTCAAAGAAGCCTGCTTGACCTGAGTCCACACCAACATCAATGTCGGACAGTTCCCAGTTGAAGTTCAGAGTCTCGGCGTGGTCGAACTCCTTTTCGAAGCCTTGAGCAACGATGTGAATGTAGGCAACGCGACCGATGTACTTGGCGGATTCTGCATCATATCGAGCAATGTCAGAGGCGTGCATTGCCGCCCACACTTCATCACCCCTCGCTTTCGCCTGCTCCATCTTGTCAACGTGTTCCTGGCGCCACTTGGCGCTCATCTCCATGTCGAGCGAGTCCTTGTGATAGCCGACGTGAGCATCCCAAGTGCCATTGCGAACATTGTCTAAGGTGCCTGCGCACCACGTATCCATGCTGTAGCAGGGGTCGGTGACACGCAGAGCATTGGACGTGACGTTGAATGTCTCAACTGCGGAGACTGAATCAATATTGGCTACTTTCATACTTACCACCATGAATCGTAGGCAACAGCGCCACCATCAGCGATGACTGCGCGAGACTTGGCGACAAAGTCCAAGATGCACTGTTGATCGTCGGCGTCCAAGATTTCTTCGCTACCGAAGAAGAAGCCGGAGGTGGGTTCGAGGTTATCTCCCGCTTTCGCGTCACGCTCCAAAGCATCGAGGTCGTCAAGCGTCAGGCGAACCGTGTTGCAGTTGAATTTTTCGTCCCTGCCACCCTTATCGGTATACAGGCGAGCCATCCAACCATGCAGGTTGTTGAACTTGCGCCAGTAGGCAAAGTCGGTGTCCACACCCTCGTTAGCTTTGCCGTCAGTGAATAGCTTTTCTTGAAAGTCCACCTGATCGTCGTCATTCAAGATGCCTGCTTTCATAGCGTAGGCGTACATATCGAGTCCCATATTTGCTCTCCGTTTGCTGTCAAAATCGACAATTGAAGTATTTCAAGCCAGTCTAGGACTAGCAAGTCACTTGTGACTTATCCCTACTATATCGCCTGTTTCCTTGTTTGAACGGGGACGAAGCGATTAGAGCGTGCCTCCGGTGCGGTTGATACCGAGGTAGCACCTTGTCATGGAAACACAAGGCCAACGTGTTTAAAGTGGTCGCAAACCAGCGCCTGCTGGCTCGTGTATGTGCGTTTGTATAGCGTCAGGAACCACAGAACAAAAAAGGAGAGACGCACAGGTCTCTCCAAAGGGGTCTTTCGACCCTGAGCAAAATCTTCAATTACCAGGCGTCGTCGCCATAAGCAGCTACAGGCTTGTCGTTCTCGGCCAGCTTCTTAGCATGAGCTTCCTGAGCAGCGCGATTCTTAGCCATAGTCCTGAGTTCGTATTCTTTCTCGATGACGGGGTTCAGCGACCCTGGGGAAACCTTCCAACGTGTCGGTAGTTCCGAATAATTGTCGGGGTTCACCTCTTGTCCACTAATGGTCTTCGGGTTCACGCGCTTGATGCGGATGTATCGCTTGTCACCCTTAGCGTCCAAAAACCACGCAATGCGCCCTGTGAACAAAGCCCCTGCCGAACGCTTCTTGAGAACTGCCATACACTCATCACGCATCGCCTGAAGCGTCTCGGTACTAAGTGTTTCCAGCTTACTCAAATCCATCACTCACTCTCCTATTCAATGACCCGCATAACGCGCAGCCAGGTTTTAAAATCGTTTTGCTTCCACTGCCCTGTCTTGATCCACTCATAGACCTTCTCTACCGGAATGCTGGCGATTTGGTCGTCCGTGATAAGCCCTTTGTGCTTGATGTGGCTTGCTTTGATATGAATGATGGCGCCCTGAACGTGTTCACTCATATCAATCCCCAATAGCCGCGAACTCAGTCTCCAAAGACTCAAGCCATGCGTGACGGTAGTCTTGGAGCTTCTTCTTGTGCTCCGGTGTGTAGTTGCGAAACTCAAACTCCGTGATGTGTCCATTGCGCAACAACCAACCCTCCACACTGAACGCGCCCTCAATGCGCGTCTCGATGATGTTCCTGGAACGCTCGGCGTCAGCCTCTTCAATCACGTTGTCGAAATTCAACAGCGCCTTGATGTTGTCGCAGATGTAGGGTGAACCTTCCAAGTCAAACTTGGTGCTGCCACCTGCCTGCATACGCTCACGAGTGAGGCGAAAAATTGTGCTTAACTTCATTTACTGCTCCTGTGTTGCTTACCACTCACCGGAAGGTTCCATTTAGTGAAACCTTTTGGTGAGTGAAGGGGCAAAAGCCCCTTCGCTTTCTCACCCATGATTAAGCTGCCAACTTTGCCTTCACAACTTGAAGGATGATGCTGTCTTCGTTAGCTGCCATGCGCCCCTTCTCGCGCTTGGTGATGTTCAAGAGTGGGAACAGCATGAACATTTGGTTAGCCTGAGACGCTGCGGTGCCTGGGCTGTAGGGCTTACCGAGCAAGTTGGTTTGCAGGTTGCCATTCTTGCCAGAGGTCAGTTCACCGTCCTTGAGCAACACTTCGAAGGAGCGCTTCATGACTTCATTCATTTCGCCGGCAGACTTGCCGCTATTGAGCCAAGTCATGAGCATGATTGCTTTGTCCTTGACCTTGTCAGCGATAACGTCACGAGCGTTCATGTTGGCGATGAACTCGTCGGCCAACTTCTCTTGTTCTTCAGCAGACAGTTCCTCAGCGCGTTCGAGCGAGAACTGGAGCAGCGACTTGTTGCCACCGATCAGAGCAAGCAAGCGATCGCCTGGCTTGTGAGTGATTGATGTAACGCGAGGCTCCTTCGGTGCTTTCGGCTCCTTAGCCTTCTTTTCTTTCTTAGCCTTCACAGGTGCGACTTCAGTGTCGGCAGGTTCCGCTGCACTGGTCTCTGCCACAGCAGCTTCGAGTTCAGTGTCGGGGACTTCCACAATCTCAGCGTCTTGAGCGTGAAGGTCAGCCAGCAAGTCATCTACAAGGCTTGCTTCCAATGCTGCTGCATCGGCTGCGGAGGGTTGAGTTCCGACCATATCGAATTGAATGTCGGCGGGTTTGGTGGCTTTACGTTTGGTCATAAGTGACTCCTTCAAAAGTTGAATTAAGTGGAACGGCATCGCATTTGCGATAAACAGAATGTAATCAGCGAACATTGGGGTCACAAGCGTTTTGCTTGGGGACTTTTTACATTGCCTTCGTGATTGCTTTCCGTCTAATCGTTTACTGCAATGATTGAATTTTGAAGTGCCGATATAGGACAAACAAGCGAAAACGCAGGCTATCCATTAGGGAACATGAGCCAGTTGGAACTGACTAAAACGCACACGCACACGCGCGCGAAATACACACGAGATATTGGAGAGTCAATGCGTTTCCCAGGCGATATGGCTGGAAATATTTTTCGCCCGAGGAGTCAATGGCGCACAGGAAAACCGCCTACATTGGCGGTTTCCTACGGTGATGCTCGGGTCAATGGAGAAATAGACCCCAAATAACCATACCAGCCTGTCTGCCGTACCAAATGGGCGGCAAACTTGCCAACTACCAAGCTCCGAAGTCGTCGGTCAAGCCTTCAATCTTCACGTCAGCAGGTTTGTTTGGATCAGGTGGTGGCGGTGGTGTGTAAATGTTGTCCACCTCAAAGAACTTGCCATCATCATCGCGATCACAGTCTGTCCAAGTGAGTAAGAAATCCTCATAGCAGTCGATGGCGTTTTGTTCGTGCGCGAACGTCTGTCCGCTCATGTTGGGGTCTACGCGCAATTGACCGTCGCTGCCATAGTTCCACACGTTGATGGAGAACAGCGGCCAAGTGTCGCGAAAGGATGATTTCTCAATGCTCGACAACTTGCCTAACCAAACGAGCCGAGCCTTTACGACGCCATTGTCGAAGTTGCGAATCAGGCGGTAGTCCTCGTCTTCGCTTTTCAACTTCCACTCAGCGAGTGACATTGGACGACCTGTGCGGTCATAGTAAAAAGATGCCATACATTTCCTTCCTAAACTTCAAGCTCCGGCATCCGGTATTCAAACCACGCCGGCACATCACGGTTAGTCCATTTACAAATCTCTGCCTTAGAACCAATGTAGTAGCGACGATAGGCCAACACTGGGTCAATGTCGCGGTACTGATCTGGCATCGCCTGGGCAAATGGTGTCTGTCCAACGACAGGTATTCCTCGTGGCAGAGCATGTAGCTCGCCGAAGACGTAATACTCCGTCTTGTGTTTGCGGCCGTAGCGCGCCGTGTATTCGCAGCACATGGCCTTCGCATGTGCCAGAAGCCATGCGTAATTGTGCGCAGAGTTTCCAGCCCAGAGAGTGCATGGATGATGCTCATGGGTGGAGCGATACGTAGCGAGGCTGCCATATCGGTGATGAACGGTTGCCATGATCTGCGCAGACTCCACGATCATCTTGACGACATGGCGGTCGCAAAGCATTTCAGCGGCTGTCGCTGGATTGGAGTCAAGAACGAAGATGTTCACAGGGAGACCTCCGAAAGCACCTCGTCGCCAAGCGTGAGTTGTACCGTATGGCGATCAACGTAAAGTGGCCCATCCATGCCGCCTGTGTACTCGCTTGTGGTCTTCACATCGAGGCGCAAGTTCTCGCGCAGGAAAGCAATCAGTTCTTCTTGGCTCATAACGACTCCACAATGTCGAAGCAGGAGTGGTAGATCAAGAAGCAGTTAATCTCGGGGTTGTCCACCTCGACGACATAGGTCTTCTCTGGAGCCGTCATGGATTGGGTGTCCACGAATGTAATTTTCATTCGTAGGCTTTTCATGTGCGCCAGACCGAGCGTCTTGCCAAAGCAAATTTCTAAGCCTTCGTCATTGAGGACAACAGTGTCTCCAACTTTAGGCACTGGATGTGACTTCATTACTTCTTCCTTCAAATCGTTTGCGGCTGGCTGAATATCGCAGACATGAATCCACTGAAAGCCAGGCATGAAGCCGCGCTCGTCTAATGACAGAAGGCGCTTGCCGCAGGTGTTGCAATTCACTGCACAATCTCCGCGCTGCCCACCACGTTGCCGTTGGTGTCGCGTAATTGTGGAAAGCTGACATAGCCTTGAGCCAGCATCTTCACGACAGGCGTCAAGATGCGAGAGACTTCGGCTGCGGCGTCGGACTTGTCGCCAACAGCACCGAAAAAGGCGTCGTTGTCGCAGTCAATCTCCAGAATGAATTTCATAGAAAAGCTCCATGTGTTTAGTTGCTGATGACTTAGTGTAGAAACCAGCAACAGGGGTAGCAATACATGCCTACGAAGTCTCCAAGCACAAAGCAATGCGCCATTAAAGTGACACTATGGTGCTTAGTGCATCTTTAATGGCGCATTACAAGCGCGTTCTAAGCGCTTGCCTGATGTGTCATTACTGACTTATGCGGTCAAACGCGAGTGTTGGGGTCTTCTTCGCTTTTCTCTACAGGGAAAGGTTCGCCTGCAAAGATAGCTTTCATGTATGCCTGAATCTCTTCTTCGGTAGGCTCTTCCGCTTGCACATCAATCAAGCGAACACCGCAGGCTTTGCCAGTGATGCCAGCAAAGAAAGAGACCGCGAAGAACAGGACGACCTTCACGATAGCGTCCCAAAGCGGTCTCACAAACGTGTAAAACAGGATGAAAGGCAGATGAAAGATTGGCGAGAATACGCCGACCACGAGCGACTGCAAGTAGTTGGGGTTACGCTGAACGCGCAGATTGGCTGGTTCTGGCAACCAAGTGGGGGCGAATGTGTACTTGAATCGTTTAATCATGGGTTACTCCTTTGTAGTGTGGTGATCGACAGTCGTGTGTCCACGACCATCCATGTAAGCTCTAACATCGTCCAATGAGTACGGTGTCAGGTTGTTCGTGTCGCAGCCCACGTCCATGAGCCGCATACCTTCGTAGGGATGTTTTAACGTGCCATGCGAGTGACCGTGAAGCATCCAAGAGCCGTAGTGCGCTTTGTTCCAAGTCAGCATCGGGTAGTGGCACATCACGATGCGGTCGTAACCTCCATCGCTGCGCTGCACCTTCAACTCCTTCAGGTCTTGAATAGAAGCGAAGTGTTGCGTCACCAGTGCCGACTGCCTGGCTTTGTCGTGGTTGCCCTTGATCCAGTGTTTGACGCCATTCAGACGCTTGAGGATGTTGTGGGTGTACTCGGCGTTCTTGAAAGACAGATCGCCCAAGTGAAAGATGGTGTCTTTCTTGCCTACTACCTCATTCCAACGCTCGACAATGGCTTCGTCAACTTCAGCGGCAGTCTCAAAGCCACGATTGACGTGCTTGATGATGCCTTCATGACCGAAGTGAGTGTCGGACGTAAAAAAGTAATTCATTAGAAACTCCCCCAATTGCCTTCGTACTTTTGTCTCATTACTGCGCGAGTGAGCGGATAGCTCTCCACAACAACAGGTTCTCCACCGTCGTCCACGTCAACCTTGGCAACCTTCTCAAGTCGAAATGGAACGCAGCGAATGCCTGTATCAGTTCCAAACTCTTCCGCATCGAGGTGGTAGCGAAAGCCTAAGAAGTCGAACGTGAGGTGGTGATAGAAGCCATTGGTGCTATGACTGACGTAATCAACCGTGTTCCGCATTACCGCATCGGCAATCGTTTCGATGGCGGCGATGTGCAGACTATTGGCGCATTCGATTACGGACAGATCGTCCGGCCACTCAAGCGACTGGAGGCGAATCATTAGTCCACTCTCTCGTCGTCGATGTAGATGGCGCAACTGCCAGCGCCAGCAATGCAGACCTTGTAGTCGTTCAATCCGAAGATGCCTGACACCATGAAAATGACGTGCAGAGCGCCGACTACAGCAAGAGCCTTAATCACAGCACTTGCGTACTTTGTACGGCCAATTTTCCTATCACCAGCGTTGTGATGATTCCCAGAATGGCGATGACAATCAGTAGCTCGATGAGGGTGAAACCCCGTTGTTTGGCTTTCATACATGCTCCTTAGTCCGCTAAAGTTTCTGGCACTTCAACTTCGACACCGAACGCCAAGAACACACGTTGAATCATCCAGCTTGCAATTAGCTTGGAACCATTTGAGAGCGTGTAGCCTATCGGGTTGAAAGGCTCGATTTGCATAGACTTGCAAAGCTGAAGCCAATTAGCTTCAACAATCGGCCCTGCGACAGACCAATCGTTTGCGTAGTCGGGGATGGGAAACGGTTGGTCGCCCATGAAAGCGTCTACCGTCTCAAGATAGTGGAGACCGTCTTCAGTGAGCGTTAAGCCCTCTGCTTTAGCCACAGCGTAGTTCAACGCTGCACCAGTCAGGCGTGAGGTCAATACCTTCTTCATTGTCATACCAGTCCTTTCGGTTTATAAAAGCCACGAGCAACGCCTTTGAAGAAGCAGTTCATCATGACGGAAGTGTCGTAATCAGCCGAGTGAGCAGCGCCTTCGTCGTAGCTGACGCCAAGCGAGAAGCAAAGCTCACCGAGTTTGGGGAACTTGCCGTTAGGTGTAGCCCAACGAGCGTTCTCCATCGTGCAAAATATGTTCAGCTCAGGCAGCGTGAGACCAGCGTCCAGCAGCTCTGAAGCGATGAATGGGGCATCGAACCCTGCGTTATGAATCACAACGAGGTCAGACGACGCCAAAATGCGGTGTACGTCAGATGCTATGTCTGCGAACTTGGCGCACCCTGCAACGTCGGTATAGACGATGCCGTGAGCGTCAGAAGCGCCTGGGTCGATAGAGCGTTCAGGGTCAACCCGTTTGACGAACTCCTCGATGGGCTTTTTGGTATCACTGTCAAAGCTCAGGAGCGCAATCTCAATGATGCGGTGGCCTTTAGACAAGTCCAAGCCTGTGGTTTCAAGGTCAAGACCCGTAATTCGCATTGACTGCCTCCTTTTTAAATTCACGCAAGCGGTAGCCATCTTTAGGTTCGACGTGCCAGTAGTGAGCGCAACCGCCCTCTTCCACTGGCGCGGTCACGAAAAACGACTGACGGAACTCATTTGGTATGGCGCGGTGGCGATAGCAGGTCTCTGCTTGCTCGCACCCTTTACCGTCGCACATGGATATATCTGGCATATCTGCTCCTTTGAAAACTTACTCTTGCAGTTAGCCTGTATGTCACTACTGACTAACTGCAATGGTAAGCACTCAGCTCAGGACAAACAAGCGTTATCGCTGGATATTGAGCATCTTCCCTGACGATGACCCATCGAGAATCACCGTACCGCCTCGTTCCGCGAACTTCATGAGGACTTGGTTGTACTCGTGCTGGAGAAAGCCAGGTGTCAGCGTCAGTGCCGTTTGTTGCGTAGCTTTAGCGTTGGCTTCAGCGACCGCCACGTTCAGCTTTGCAGCCTCAAGCTCTTTCTCTTTCGCCACGACGTTGCGAATGGATTGCTCGATGGTTTCGTCCGTCTTAACTTGGCGAACGACGACTCGGGTGACTTTGAATGCGCCAGGGTCTGATGCGTCCAGCTTCTTCTGAATCGCCGCCTGAGATAGACCAGCCAGCTTCTCGCGTTGGGTGTGGATGACCAAGCTATCCATTGTGGAGACAGCGTCCGCGATTTCACTCTCGGAGATGCTTTTGACCAAGATATACATGGGCCACCAGATGCCTTTGCCATTATTCAAGGACTGACCCGTGCGCTTGACCGACAGATCACGAATGGCGTTGGGGTCAACCGTGTAGTAGACCGTCATGTCCAACTCTGCCAAAGACAGGTTGTCGTGCGCTTTGGGCTTCAGGTTGTCCAGCGTGACTGGAATCTCTTTAGCCGAATACTCATCGACATGGCCGAACATGGCGGTGTAGAAGCCAGGCGACTCGATCTTCTTGTTGACCTCGCCATTGAAGTCGGTGCGAACACCGATATTGCCTGTCTCAATGCGGCCGCAAGCGGTCAACATTGTGGCAAAGCAGATTACGAAAAGGGTAAATAGTCGTTTCATGGACTCTCCTTAAATTGCGTGTTCGACCGTGAACAGGAACGAGAAAGCCACCACGGTCACGACAATGGCTACCAAGATCAGGAACATCCAATTGCCTACCTTACGAGCGACGGCGATCGCTTGCTTGGGGTTCTTCTTGGAGTACCAAATGAGGAACAACGAACCGAAGAAAATCGGCAAGATGAAAAAGAAGATGACTCGGAAGATCATTGGAACTCCGTTGTCTCGCCTTTGCGCAGCAAGTAAGCGTCCGAAACGCTCTTTGCAATCTTGCGGCCGTACTGAGGGTGTTGAGCCTCAGATGCCGACTTCACTACAACGCCTTCGCGAATCTGGCTGATATAGTTGCGCGTGATGGTTGGCTGCACGAGTGTGTTGCCATTGGTGTGTTCGAGGACGACCTCTTTACTGTAGGGGCCGACAAAAAGAACAGGTACGATTGGCACATCCATCTCTGTAGCGGCCGCGCAGAACTCGTCCCAATGGAACCACTGCTCATTGCCTCGTGTGCCGCAGACAGCGTCAAACATCCGAAAGCCAAGCTGTTCGCGGTCATAGGTCAGGTCTTGGACGCCAGCGCCACTGAGCGTCAGTCCATAGACTTCGCCCACCATGAAGTGCGGCTTGTTGACTTCGTTGGCGGCGTCACCGAAGTATTTCAGCGCCTTCTCAAACAGGTCATGCTTCTTGGCGCACTGGATGTAGAGGTTGGTTTCGTCAGTAAAGTCCAGAACGAAGCCTTGACGACCCATGCCTTTGCTGGAGATGGTCACACGCCCTTTGTAGTAGCGCTCATTCGCCATTGATTCAGGCACGACACCGATCTGCATGAGCGTTCCATGAATCTTCTCGGTGATGACAACTGTCTCGCCATCTTCGAACAGTTCAGGGCGCTTCTTCAGGTTCTCGAAGTCGTAGCCGAGCGTTGCTGCCAAATCGACACCAGCGATCTTGCCAGCCATGTGCGATGGGATGTGCGGCTCCCACTTTGTAATACCTAAAGCCTCAGAAGCATCTTCACCTTCGGCCAAAAGCGCCATGCCCTGATTGCCTTCATGCTCTTGCGCGACTACCATGATGGAAGTGTCGTTGTAGGGCGTGCCAGGAACCATCAAGCCTTGCGAGACGATGCCACGCAGCTTGATAGCCTTCACACGGTTGCCCACGCTGCCGGCGAGACCACCCTTGCCACGAGTCGAGTCCCACAGTCCCATTTCTTCGAGCAGCCACTGAGGTACGAGCGCTTGCTCAGGGATGTAGACGCCAAGATCGCCGTCTTTGAACTGGCCCTTCTTGACGATTGATTGATAGTCGCCAACCCGAGCTATCTCGATGGCGTCTGCGTTCGGATGCGGTTCGATTTTGACGCGAACCACTTCACAGGCAAATGTACTCATTGCTTTTTACCTTCCAACTGTTGTTTCTTTTGCTCTAGCTCTTTCATGTGAGCGTCCAGCTCCTTCCACTTCTTCTCAGTGTGGAGCTGGTGAGCGCGACTGCCAGGCATCAGGGCGATGCCCTGATAGATGATTGCGCCTCTCATGCTGCTGCGGCGACAAGCGGCACTACAGATGCTGCAAACATCACCGACTGAGGGCGACCGCTTTCACCCTTGCGAGTGCCAGAACGGTGCATGAGCTTCTTCTTCTCCAGCGTCGTGTAGCGCGCCGTTACGGATGAATAAGCGAGTGTTGGGAAGTGCGAACGCACCTCGTCGGAAATGCAGCCTCGAACGCCGTAGCTTGCGATGACCTTCAGGACTTCCGTCTCTAAATGGTTCGTATCTACGGATTTCAGGGCAGCCATTGATGTTGCAACTGAGGGCATGGTTTTACCTTTCTGTCAGTGGTGACTTATTAAATATGGCAATCAACGACTGTCAGGAGCGTGTCGTCAGAGAGACTGGCGATCATTTCGCCAACTTTCGCTGCCCACTCAATGTCAGTCATGTTGTCTGTGGACATTCCCCACCAGCCCATTTCGCCCTTCTCAAACCATTCACCGCCTTTCAGGACGGCAAAAGTATTGACGGCGGTAGTGTGAGCATCGTTCATGAACTGCTCTCGGCTGACGAGGAATTTCGAGGGCGCAGTGAATGGGCCGAAGTGACGGCTGAAATCAATCACCGGAGGCTGGCTGTTGTAGACCTCGCGAGCCTTATCCCAGTCAGTTTGACCTTCGGCGTTCTTGCAGCTTTCACGAACCTCTTCCCAAGTGCGGAAGGCGCGATCTGCAAACAGTTCGTGAGCTTTGTCCCAGGCTTCACCAGCGCGGTCAGCAGCTTCTTGACGCATCCCATCAAAGTCGATTGCGCCCTTACGAGCCGAATCACAGACGCCAGCTTGAGCAGGTTTGCCGCGATCCATCCAGGGACGATCACCGTTCGTGCCGACTGCGCCTTCTTTGAGCTTCAAGAAGCCAGACCAGCGACCGCCGACTACATACCAGTCCCATTTGCGGTTGGGGTTTGTGCGGTCGACCGCTTTGATGAGGACACCATCTTTAACAATGGCGTAACCGTATTTGTGGGGACATTCGTCGCCCACCTTCTCGACCTTCGATTCATCGTCCACGATCTTGTCTTCAAGGCCGTAGTGGCCAAGAGCTTCTTCGATGGATTCGGGGTCTTCTTTGTCGTCAATGCGAGCCTGAATCTCCTCAGTTACATCCTCATCCACGACATACTGGTCGTTGCTGCCAGTACATTCAAACTCATGAAATGGGGCGAGTTGTCCATCAACGTCATCCCCGATAACCAAAACGGTAAAGTGGCTCATATCTACTCCTTGTGTCAGTCATTAGCGACTGATTGAATTATTCAAAACGAACAGTGGGCTATCAACCGATAGCGCAGGGAACCGTCACTTCCCGCAAAGGTCTCCTGCTAGACGCTGACACTCGGCGCGAAAGTAGTCCAGCCACAGCAGACCATGTGCAGAGCCTTCGTAATATGGACACTCCTCAATAGCGCCGTTACGAGCAGCCACCTCGGTGGCGTGTTTTTGAATTTGGAGAATGTCTAACATACGAAACAATGCCTATTTTGAGAATCACTAAGTCAGTGGTGACTTTGATTATAGTGGTCGAAGGCGTTAGTTCGCGTTCAGGAACCACCAAATCAAGCCAGAGATGGCGAACAGAACGGCGGTAATCTCCACGACAAACAAGTCTTTGTCACGGATACCGAAGCCTACAGCCGCCCACATGGATGAACCTGCGGCGCTGAAGACGATGTTGATGGGGTAGATGTTGAAGGCTGTCAGAAACATGCCGATGATGCACAAAATGGTGCCAATTCGTTTGAGAAAGGCGTACATCATTCGGGTGGCATCCTCACTTGAACGTCCAACGTCAAGGTTTTAGCGAAGTCGTCATCCACATAGCCTTTAAGCAGTGCGCAACGAGTGCAGCGTGGATACCCTCCCCTGCCTGGAGTTGTGTACCAGTTGCCTGGGCGATCGTCAGAGCAGCTTGTTCGTCCATGTTCAGGCACCTGTTTCAGCAGCTCATGAAAGAAGGCTTTATTCACCATAAGTCCTCCGAGAACAGCTCTGGGCCTTGATAGCCGCCAGGATTGCGATTGAGCTGTCCGGTCTGCTCGGCGATCAGAAACGCCTGCTTGCGGTTCAAAAACGTGCCGTTCGCATCCAGAAAGCCTTGAACGTCTGGGCCGTAGACGCCACCGATCATGCGAATCACGTCATGGTGACGGTTCGGCGCCGGCAGCGAGAACACCTTGTTGGCGTACTTGATGGCGACGTGCGTGATCTTCTGAGGGTTCTCCAGCGCTTCTTGTACTGGGTCTGGCTTCACCTTCTTGCCCCAAATGCGCTCATGACCTTCCTTGAAGGCTTCTGTAGTCACTTTGGTGGCGATCAGGTCGCCGGTAATATCGTTCTCTGCAATCATGCGTTCTCCTTTACGTTGTTCTCGGTCTCCACGTCATCGACGAACACATACTCCTCACCCACTTCTGCGCGGTGCTGTTCCAATTCGTTTAGGTAGGTATTGAGTTCGTCGTAAAGATACTCAGGCAAACTGTCGTACATGGCTTCAGTCTTGCCGTCGTCCCATGTGAAAGCGACTTTGACTTGGCAGATGCGTTTTATGTCTGTCATTTCCACTCCTTTGGATTCCACAGTGGCGCTACCACTTGAAAGAATTGCAGAACCGATCGGAACACCAGTTTGATGGCGTCGATCACGAAGTCACCCATCGCAGCGGCGAGAAGTATAAGGGTGGCGAAAATTGAGTAAAAAAGTTGGCGCGGGATTTTCATTTTCTGGGTTTACCAAGTTTGAAGGTCTTCCATCACCTCGACGGCTGCCGGCTTGGGTCGTGCTTCGCACAGAGCTTGAGCCTCACCGATAAGGTGAATGAAGTCCTTGTCGTGGACGAGACCCGAAACAGCCATAAACAAAACGTCAACGCCTGTTGAGAACTGCTGCGGTGTGATCTTTTCTTGGGAAACTGCGAGAGTCAGCCAAGTCAATGTCTCAATTGCCTTGCGGTCGATTTCTTCTTGAAGGGTGGGCAACTGAGACATAAACTCCTCGCATATTTGCTGTCGATAATTGATTGTAGAAACAGAATCACGGGCAAGCTAGTCACCCGTGACTGATTCCCTAGTGGATAGTTAAAGTCCCCTGAGCTTTCAATGATTCGTAGTTAGCGAGAACATTGGACTTCGAGCGTGTGACCGCCGAGTGCAGAGCTGAGACACGATCATCCAAGTTGGTCATGTGGCGAGGCATGTAAAAGTGAGAACACTTCACACTCTCGTCCACCGACAAGCCAAAGATCAACGAGTTCAGATGCTCGATGTACGCCTCATTCATTGCGGCTTTACCCTCTGCTTTCACGAGGGCGATGCCTGGCTGAACGAGTAAGATGACTCCAAAACGCTTGTTGGTCGTCTCAAAGCACTTGTTGACGTAGGCTTTGACACGATCTTGGCAGTTATCGGGGACTCGGTCTCCGATAGCGTCACCAAGAAGGTAGCCAGCCATATCAATCGGCGTTCTATCAGTCACAAACTCTGTGCCAGATATGGCGCCGTACTTTTGGTCGATGCGCTCAAGAATTTCTTCCTGAATGCCCAAGCGAGTCTCGAAGTCGTACAGTGCGGCGGGGTCGTACCCAAGTTCGCGCCAGATGGCACTTACCGAGGTCTCGAAAAAGGGAATGCCATGCCTGTCAGCGTAAGCCTTTGCAAGCGTTGACTTCCCTGTTCGGTGGGCGCCACACAAACCGATCATTCAGTCTTGCCTTCCAAGACAGCACGTTCGGCGTCGAGGTCACGGTTCAAGGTGCCTTCGGCATTAAAGGTTTGACCCTTGTTGCGCAGCTCCAGCTTCTTGATGTTCTTCTCGCGCTCAACATCCTCGTCGGTGCCGGCAGCATCGTGACCCAGAGCCTGATACCAGCTAATGTCGCCACCGATTTCTTCACCCCAACCTACCGTGTCGAATGGTTTGCCCTGAAGTTGGTCACGAACCAATTCCAACGCTTCACCTGCTTCTGTGAAGATGCCAATTGCTGAGTGCAGTAAACGCAGGTTGATGTTCTTAGGATCAACGGTACGTGCGTCTTCGGGGAGCGCGTTGTATTGCTCCTTGTCGTTCTTGTCAGCCAAGTGATCGCTCAACTCGTAGGTCAACTGGGCGAAGCCACCAATGTCGCTTGCCAGCTTACGAACCAGTTCACCGTCCAACGGCTTGCCGTAAAAGATGGTGCGCTTCACTTGGTTGAGGAGTTCAGCCATCTGAATCGCGCCTGAGAGAACGATATGCAGGCCGACCTCGCCGAAGTTCAGTTCAGAAGGCTTGCTTTCAGTCAGCAAGGCGCGTTGTTGGTACTCTTTGAAGTTCATGAATGTTCTTTCTTAGGGGTTGATGATTGCGCTCAACTTGGCGCGAACACTCACGGCGTTCGCAGCTTCGTCTTTGGCATTCTTTGCCGCAGACAGGGCATCATTCGCGATTGCGGTTTGACGCTCTGCTTCGGCGGTTTGCGCGGTTGCTACGGTCTCCAAGTCAGTGATGGCTTGGGCGAAAACGCTCATAACGTCAGAGACGGTGCGTTTGGGGTTCAAAATGTTGGACAACATGGTGCTGCTTCTTTCTTTCAGTTATGACTTATGACTTTACCGTCAAGGTCGTGGGGAAAAGCGTAGCCTCGACGATCTTCCGGTACTGTTGCCAGCCCCTGAAGTTGCCAGACCATTGATCGGCTCCGATTGGAGACGCTTGATGCTCGATAGGCGACGCATGAAGCGGAACGCTACCGACGAGGCGATCGTAGAGAGCAATGTCCTTTTCGATCGTTGGATTCTCACCGTCATGAGTGAGGTAGGAGACACGAGCGCATCGTGCGGCAGAAGCCTTGAGTAAGGTCTCAATGTCCAATTGCTCTCGCTCTTGATCTTGGACGTAAGGCAGATGCCAAACACCATGCTTGAGCGCTTTGGGCGTTGATTGCTCCATTGCGGTCTTCATCACAATGGCAAGCGCTTGAATCTCTGGCTGCGCATCAGGATGTGCGCGCAAGGCAAAGAAGTTATCCCACTCTGTAGCCGTCACAATCACGCTAATGAATTGAAACGGTTCCAAGATGCGGTTCGCAACTTGCTTGTGCAGTCCGTGCTTCTCCATGAACTCAGCAGTCGCGGCAGCTTCACGCGCAGCTTGTTGCCAAGCTCGCATCATGGTCTCAAGCTCTTGCCCCTGCATTTCTGCACTCGCCTGCATTCCTGGCTGATTCTTGCCCCAGTGAACTGGCATCGCAGGGTTAGTGCGAACCTGCTCAATCATCTTGGCAACAGGAATGGCGCGTGACGAGCTGGCGTTACGGCTAAACACCCGATGCGTCATGAACTCAGCATGGATGAAGCGCGGATAGCGCAACTGAAGTGTGGTCAGACGAACGCCACCAGGGGAAATGGAGTCTTCAATGACTCGTGCGGAGATTCCACTCATTAGTTGGCTCGCATAGCTCGGGTCATGGGGCCGCCAGGTGCCTTCACAGACGCCTTGATCGGTGTGACTTTCTTCGCCTTGACCAGCTTGAGACGGGTCGAGGAGATGAACATGCTCTCTGCCGGAGTTTTCTTCGTGGCGTTCTCAGGCTTAGTCACGTCAAAGTAAACGCAGCCGTTCATGAAGATGGACTTCATGCTTGCGACACCTTTAAAGCCACTCAAGATGCACTCCACCTCGTCACCGAGACTGATGGACACAGGTTGAGGCTCTTTAGCGAGTTCGCTGATGCCTTTGCCTTTGACCTTCAAGGTGGCAGCGTCAAAGTTCACTTGTTCGGGGAACTTCTCAGAGCCTTTAGTAACCTTTGGGGTCACGGTGTACTGGACGTTGCCGCTAAACAGCTCGATGCGGGCAGTGGCAGTGCCTTCGTAACCTGATTGCAGGTCTGTGACGATTGAGCCTAATTTAATGTCTTCCATGAAAACTCCTTAGTTCGATTGAGGCGTGCGGTTGAACGCGCTCGGAAAAACAATCAGCTTGATGAAGCCAATCAGCACAAGCATCCCAGTCATGTCCCAGAAGCCCATGTTGAGATACACGGCTGGAACAAAACTGAAGTAGATTGGGCCGAGCCAACTCCAGAGAAAGCTAAGAGGCATGGCAATGAAAATCGCCATGAGTGCGGAAATGATCCAACCGACGATCGGCAGAATCGTGAGCTTTGCTAGTCCTTGCATGAGAACTCCTTATTTACGACCGTAGGACGAGTAGCTCGTACTGCGGCTTGGGGTGCTTGAATGGCTGTAACCTGTGGTTGCAGGCTTGTACGCAGGCACGGGAGCCGGTGCTGGCTTTGGTGTAGCGACAGGGGCTGGTGCAGGCGTGGGGACTGGCGCTGGCTTCGGTGCTTCATGGACAATCGTCTTGTTGATGACTGTCTTATTGACCACCGTCTCATGGCGAGTAGCGCTGCCGCCACCGCTGTTGCCAGAACTACCAATCATGTGACCGATCATTCCACCGATCAGCATGTTTTGCAGGGTGTTGTCGTGCTGCTGTGGCGCTTGCTGGACAATCACCTGTTGAGGCTGCGGAGCTACCGCAGGTTGTTGTTGGGCCATCTGCTGCTGTTGCTGTTGCAACTGAACCGGAGATGGGCCAGCGTCGTTCTCATGACCGCCACAAGCTGTCAAAGCCATCATGAGAGCTGCCAATGTGGTGTACTTAAATGGCATTACTCAAACGTCGCATAGGAGTTAATTACGAACATTGATTCCAACATTCGACGAATCGGTTGCTTGTGATCGTGGCGACGAATCATCACAGTCGAGCCATCAAAGAAGTTGGCTGCTGCATAGGCGCGACCTGCCAGCTTTGTGGGCTTGTCATCTGGGTGGCTGATGGCTGTCGAGATTTCGATCACGTCTTTGCGCACGACGCGATAGGCGATCGTGGTGCCGTGACCGTGAATGTCAGCTTGGTAGCCATGACCAGGGGTCAAGCGTCGGATGGGAACGAACACGAAGCGAATGTCTTGCTCGATGGCGTTCGCGACGGTCTCCTTCATAGCCAGGCGTTCTTCAGCAACTTTCTGTTGCCGCTGAAGTGCCTTCTCTTGTTCAGGGTGCATAGATTTCTCCGGTAGTTAAGTCACTAATGACTTTGAGATTATAGAGAGCGAAAACTTATAGAAGACGGCAATGCGTCAAGTCCCCAAATGAAAACACCTGCTAAATGCAGGTGCTGTTTTGGCGGAAGCGGTGAGATTCGAACTCACGGAACCTTGCGGTTCGACTGGGTTCAAGCCAGTTGCCATAGACCACTCGACCACACTTCCTAAATCTTGGTGCCCAGAGTCGGACTCGAACCGACACGCCTCGCGGCGACGGCTTCTGAGGCCGTTGCGTCTACCAATTTCACCACCTGGGCTTGGCGAATCGAGAAGGAATTGAACCTCCAACCTGCGAATTTGGAATCCGCTGCTCTGCCAATTGAGCTATCGACCCATCATGAATGAAGGCTTTCGTCCAGCTCGGGATAGGTCGGTAGTTAGCCGTTTCAGTTTCACCCGTCCCCTGGGAATCGAACCCAGAAGCCTTCATTCATGATGGTGCCGCCTTGAGGAATTGAACCCCAGACCTTCTGCTTACAAGGCAGCTGCTCTACCAACTGAGCTAAGGCGGCTTAATGGTCGGAGATGCAGGATTCGAACCTGCGACCCTCTGCTCCCAAAGCAGATGCGCTACCAGACTGCGCTAATCTCCGATACTGGTACTCGGTGCGGGAATCGAACCCGCCTTACCGCCGTGAAAGGGCGGTGTCCTAACCGATAGACGAACCGAGCGTTCCATCAAGTCTGTTCTCTCGTGGGTCAAGCTACTCCTTTGCCGTCAAGAGGCTTGTTTCACCATTCCTCTTAGAGAGGACAGACTTCATGGCTCCCCAGGGTGGGTTCGAACCACCGACACATGGATTAACAGTCCATTGCTCTACCAACTGAGCTACTAGGGAATGACGGTGCGTATGGAGTTGTACCCCAGACGTTTGTCGGCTTTTATAGTCCCCACACCTTTAGGACTACCGTGTCTCTGTTCTTCTTGCAAGAAACTGGTTGCGGGGGCAGGACTCGAACCTGCGACCTCTGGATTATGAGTCCAGCGCTCTAACCTACTGAGCTACCCCGCTTCAATCTTTCAATGTATGAATCTTATATAAGTTTTCGCGGGTTTGCAAGTCACCACTGACTTATTTTAAAGATCGCCTGATTATTTCTTCTTGAAAGCTGCCTCATGCTCAGAATAGCGTTCCAATGACTCGCGCAATGTTGTGAACATCGCGATAGCTTGGCGCTCTCTTTGAGCTTCTAAGACGGGGTCAATCACGTCCTCTTCAGTGTCGGTTTGGTTCTCAGTCATGGTTACTCCTAATGTGAAACTACCGCCCGAAGGCGGTAGCTGGTTGGTGGTTAGGCTTTGTCTTCAGTGAAGTCGATTGGACAGCCACCTGCCCCGCAATCAACGTGTTCAAAGCCAATGTCTTCCTTGACCTCTTCGCTGTCCTTAATGGCGGCGACGATCATTTCAAACTCGTGCTTTGTCACGGGTTGCTCAGGCTGGTATTCGTAGGCTGTGGTGTCAGCTTGTGGCATCACCGAGCAGCAGCGAATAGTGGACTGACCTTCGAACAGAGTGCGCTTGAACTCCTCAAACGACACAGTCTTAGGGTCGTACTTCAGCGTGTAAGACACTTGGTTGCCACGCTCTTCGAGAGGCGTCACACCGTCTTCTTCCACACCAGTGATCCAATACTTTTCCATCAAGCGCAGGAACTGGTATTGCTCTTCCGGTGTAGCTTCTGCGGCCGTCACGAGTTTGTCACCCATGCCCAACTTGCAGATTTCAGGGATGGTTGGGAAGCCAACGATGGTCGTGCCGCTGTAGGTCTTGAGCTTCTTCACTGGGTAGCCAAGTTCACGGTACTGGTCAATCAATGGATCGTCATTACGGAACTGCACCCAACGCAGGTACTCACGCATTGAAGGCAAGTGAGCGCCTTCTGTCAGACCGAACAGCTTGGACGTTGTGCCGGCAGGCTTCATGGTCGTGTTGGTGTGAGGTACAGCGACGCCCAAAGCCTCTGAGTAGCTCTTGGCTTCGCTCTGTACGGCGCGCTTGAAGCGGCTCAGAGTCAGCCAGAAGTCCAGCGACTTAGCTTCGTCAACAATGTCCTTCCAACCATAGCCAAAACGTGCCCAGGCGTACTCGTGCAAGCCGGTCATGCCAACGCCGATACGGTTTGTGCGGCGCACTTCTTTACCGTACAGACTGTCCATTAGGTTGGTACGAATCAGGGCGCGTGTCGCGGTGCGGAAGGAGTCTTCAGCATCGTCGTCCCACTCCTCGTTCGTCACTTGATCCAAGCCTGTCGCAGAGCGTTCGCCAGCATGGTACGGAACCACGTCAGCAATCACGCAATAGCCACCCAAAGCACCCAGAACGATTTCGCCACAGGGGTTGGTGATAACCTTATAGGGCGAATTGAGCCATGCTTTAGCCAGTGTTGCGGTCAGTTCGAGGGTTTCGGTATCGAGCTTGTAACGCTCCGACTCCGCGAAGTTACCATCCAGAAGCACTTCCGTACCCTCGTCGCTCCATGTCAATTTATCAACGCTGATGATGCCTGGCTCGCCAGTTTGATCGTGGTAAGCAGCGTCACACAGGGCATTGAACACGGCGAAGGCATGCTCTTGCTCCGCATCTTGCATTGGGTCATGGCTGTGTACGCCACGCATGGCATTATCGACGTGACGCCAGAACTCAGAGTCCACAGTCACGCTATTGTTAGACGACCACAGGAAGCCACCGCGCTTGACTTGAACAAAGTCCAGCACGTTCTTGTCACGCCAAGTCTTTGTCGCCATACGAGCTGCGCGACGAGCGCCACCCACCAGCACACATTCGGCGATGTAGTGGTCAGCGTACATGGCGGCGCGCCAGGGAGCCATACCAGCGTCACGCAGTTTGCCGACATTACTCAGAGCAGTCATCATTGGGCCAGGGCCGGACGCAGGACGATTCTGCATACCGCCGATCGGTGCGCCGCGAGGACGAACCTTGCTGAAGTCCAAAATCAAAACGGTGTCGCGCTTGTCACCACGGAAGGCGGCATACTCCATCTTCTCGATAGCTTTCGCCCAACCTTCGCGGCTGTCTGGCACCTCGAAGATTTCCATTTCACGACCGGCGTACAGATGCTTGGCAGTACGTAAGTCCAAAGCGTTAATTTCGCCAGACTGACAATCCTTGTGCATCATGTCGATGGTGCAGACAGTCACAGGCAAGTTGTTCAAATCAGCCTTAATCATGGCGTTGTCATAGCTGCGGCCGACACCCGAACCATTGAGCAAGAGATAGAAGGTCAGGAAGGTCGTGGCTGCTGTCGAACAGTTGGTGAAGACTTCCATGTTGCGAACCGCTTGGGTCTCGTCACCATGTTGCAGGTGGCGACCCGACATGAGAATGGACGCTTGGCGCAGGTGGTGGTGCATCTTCTCGTACTCAGCAGTGCGTTGGCGAGCCAGCTCCGCAAGTTGCGTACCTTCGATCTGAGGATGCAGTGTGGCGTTGCCGTAAGCGACACGAGCTGCAACGTCTGCCCAAGTCTCAACTTCAATGTGGCCTGTAACGGTCAACTCAATCTTGACAATCAGTTCATCGCCATAAGCAACGTGATAGCCCTGAATGACGATGTTGTTGGACTTGCACCACTCGTCTACTTCATGGTCTAGCGCCATGTCATCGCGGCGCGGCAGCTCAATCACCTTCGTGTAGCTCTCCACCTGGCGTACTACTTTACGGTTAATTGTGCGATCCGCTACGGCGTCACCAATACCTTTGGCGTATTCCCGTGCGGGCGTGTTGATACTTTCGTGCATAAAACTCCTTGTTGTGTTGTTAATTTGGGGGACGGTGATTCTATTGCAGTCACGAGTGACTTACCATATAAGGACGACTACCAAGTGTCCGATTCGGTAGTTGGGGTATCTGGACTGCGCGGCACTTCTGACTCCAGTGGCGCGCTGTCAGTTGGAATGAGGCTCATGAGTTGCATGTCGTCGGTCTTGATGCGGGTGTAGCTGAATACGCCACCTCGTCTGTATAAGGTTTCGTTCTTACAGCGAATTTGGACTTGATCTGTCTGTCCGCAAGAGACGCAATACTGCTTGGTCATGCGCTCCAAGTTCTCTTGCTCGTCAACCTTGATGCTCGAACAGCCCTCACATTCCGGTACGTCTTTTCGGAGCGTATGAGTGATCTTGAGGCGCGCAGATTCCGGAAACTTGGACTGCATCGCTTCAAGGCTGCTTACTTCGAAGAAGAACTTCTTGTTGCAAAGGCGATTGGGCGTCACCTCTTCCGTCTCGTACTTAATTGTTTCGTAGTCCACAAGCGCGTTGTAGCGCTGCGACATGCCTACAGAATGAAACGCCATATCAGGCAGCCGCCTTGAACAGCGCCATCACAGAACGGAACTCGGTGGACTTCAGGCCAGCTTTGATTGCAAAGCAGGCATCTGCCAAGTGTTCGTTGTCATTGAGGAGTTTGGTTTCACCTTTGACTTTGCGTGTAAGCCATTTGGCTTCAGGAAACTCTTTGACTGCCGCTTCGATCATCTCCGACTTCTCTGCGGTCTTGTAGCCAGTGGCGGCCAGCTTCACCTCAGAAGGCGTCACTTGAATGATTGGAATTGGGCAAGCAGCCAAGACACCGACGCAGATGCCATACGACGCCATTGCTCGTGCGCTTTGTGAGCCTACAGGAACTTCAACGAACGCGAAGGCTGCGCTCTTGCACTCTTCCATCATGCCGTCGTAAAGCAACTTGGCGCGGCGTAGGTCGTCGGAGTTTTTGCGCACCGTCTTTTGCTTCGCCGCATTGTCCTCGGACTCTACAAGTCTCATGCTGTCCACCTTGAAGGTGAGCGAGTTCGCGTCCAGGGTTGCACTGACGATGCCAAAGTTACGCAGTGATGGGTCGATGCCTATGATTTTCATTACCAGCTTTCTGTTTCTGTTGAGGGTTTATCTGTCGTTGGGACAGATACGATTTCAGGGGTCTCTGCGCTTGTTGGCGGTTCGATGTGTATTTGCATCAAGTCTCCTTTGCGGTTGATAAGCGCGTTCTGGAGCTTGGTGACTTCTGGCACTTCCATGTACGCCTCCACCATTACTCGCACCAAGCCAGGGTTCGTTGAATTGCCTGATGCGAGGTACTCGTAACTGGCGAGACTGAAGTGACCCTTGATTACCACGAGCCAAACCCCAAGTCTTCGTACTTGTCGTAGCGGTCTTCCAGGGCGGCGCGCTCTGCTTTGTCTGCAATCTGGCGACGCGCTTCTGCGATGGTGGAGTCAAGACCGGCGGTCGTCTCTTTCAGGAACTCTCTGAATCCCATCAAGCTGCGCTCTGCTTCGTCTTGCGCCATCTCCATCTCTTTGTAGTCGGCGGTCATGATTGGCTTGAAGACGCAAATCATCTTGCCTCGCTTGCCCATGTAGACGCGCACAGGGCGAAAGTCTTCAGAGCCAACGTGAGGCGCCTTCGAGTAGCCCTTCTCCTTGAGAACGGTCAGCGTCAAAGGCTCCATCAGCATGAAGGTCTCGTGGGTCGCCTGCATTGCTTTGGTGATTGCTTCAACCAGCGGCGCCATCACGTCTTCCGTGATTTGTTCCTTCTGGGTCTTCTCTTCCATTACTGCTCCTGCTTGTGTTTCGGTTTGGTCATTGATTGTAGTCACGGGTGACTTATTCTCTCAGGCGAGACGTAATCACCCTATGAACTATCAAGCGCGTGTGGCGCCAGACAGCGTACCGAAGCCGCTTTCCTTCTTGACCGTGATGACGTTGTCGATCCAGTCAGCGAGACTGTTGTGGCTGATAACCATGACAGTGCCGCGCTCCTTCGCTTTGTCGTTCAAGACCGTCATGAGGCGTTCAAGACCCGATTCGTCCAGAGCGTGATCGACCTCGTCTGCCACAAAGATGTTGATAGGCTTGGTAGCGCGAGACGCCACCATGTCTTGCAGTGCCATCGCAGTCGCCAGACGAACCTTGCGCTTCTCACCGCCAGACAAGCCGCTGAATGACTCGGCGCCTTTGTCGTTGACCACTTCGATATTGAACTTCTCCTTCAGCTCACCCTTCGCGCTCTTTGCCAGAGTGTTCCAGACTGCGTGAATGTTGCCGTCCGCAAGTGCAGACAGGTAATGAGAAGTCCTATCATTTAGATATGGCGTCACGGTGTCGAGAATGTGTGCGCGAACCCCTGCCGGCCCGAAGACCTTCACTGCCGAGTCCAGCAGCTCATATTCCTCTTCGAGAGCAACCTTCTCAGCGGTAGCCTTTGTCAGAATGGCATCATTCTGTTCGATCTTGGCTTTTTGCAGCTCGATGATCTTCGTAAAGGGGTTGGGCGCCTCAAGGTACGACTTCGCTTTCGATTTAATGTCCTCAATGTCGCGCGTCTTTGCGGTGACTTGCTTCTTATACGCTTCAACGGTTGACAGGACAGCGTTCAATTCGCTGCGTCGTCGAGCCATTTCGGTCGTGTCAGTCATTGACGCTTTGAACTCAGTGGCGCGCTTCTGCGCTTCTTCAGCGTCGGTCTTGGCTTTCTTGTAGACAGTGGCAGCGCTGCGCAGCTCTGCTTCCGCCTTCGCTACATCTTCGGTACGCAGCTTCTTCGCTGCCTCAATGTCGTGTTCGCAGTAGTCTTTGCCGCACTCACCGCATGGCTTGCCCACCTTGTCGTCAACCGTTCGCAGCGCCTCGACTGCGTCGGCATGTTTGCGCTTGGCGGTAGCGGCGGCAGACTGCGCCAGTGTGAAGGTTCGATCAAATGCGGCAGCGGCGTTCTTGAACTCTTCCAGCGCGTTAGACTCCGCTCGAAGCGAGGAGAACTTGGTGTCGATGACTGCCAGCTCCGCAAGCACATCAGTCTCCTTCAGCGAGGCGATTTCGTCATTGAGCGTGTCAATCTCTGCCTTGATGGGCACAACCTTAGACAACTCTGCTTTCGCCAATGGCTTGCGGTTGTCTTCGTGGTGTTTGAATCCAACTTCTGAGCCTTCAAGGTCGTCCTGAAGAACCTTTTTGTTGTTGGCGGCCATGTCGATGCGCGACTGAGCCACGGTCATTTCACCAGCCTTCAGATTGAACTTCTCACGCGCCTTGAGGTGAGCTTTGGCAAGCACTTCAACGCCGGCAGCTTCCTCGATCATCAGCTTGAGCTGCTTGTCGGTCATTGCTGGCAGATCGGGCATCTTCTCCTGACCTGCGTAGACGGCTGCGGTGAAGACTTCGAGGCTACATCCGACCACCTTGTCGATCACCTCTTGAGTCTCACGCTCGGTGCCTTTATGAAGTTCGATCGGCGCTTCGCCTGGGTTCTTACTCTTTTGCAGAACGATGGCTTGATTCTTATACGTGGCGTGTTTGCGGTAGCGAGTGATTCGATACTCGTCTGCGCCATCGGAGAGCGTCACCTCGACAAAACAGTCCTTCTTCGCCGTCTTGTTGACGACAGCATCGCTGGCAACGCCTCGCGCTGTGACGCCGTAGAGCGCCCAACAGATCGCGTCAGCTACTGATGACTTACCGGCACCATTGGACTCAGCCGAGCTATCGTCTTTGTTCTCGCCCTGCACCAGCAGCAAGCCGCGCTCCGACAATTCAATCTCGAACTTCGAGAGGGTCAGAAAGTTTTCCCCTGATACGCTTACGATATTCATTATTCTTCTCCTCGAACTTCGGTCAATATGGAATGGCACAGCGCGTTCAACTTGGCTGTGTTGTCAAAGTCTGCGCCGTTGATGTAATCCGAAACACTTACTTCAATGGATGCACCAGCTTTGACTGTGGATGCGGTACGTGTGACGCCAGTGGCGGGTTGCGCAACGATGGTTACGCCACGAGCGCCGCTGTCGGTGAGAAACTTGCGCAGCGCTTCCAAGTCAGCAGACTTGCCGCTGTAGGTCTTTGCTCTTACGTAGTTGCCATCAACGATCAGTGGAATGTCTTCAGGTGCAGTCGCGGCGTCAATCTCAACAAAGCTCGGCGCATGTGAGGCATGCCACTTCACTTCGCTGTCTGAGACGACCAAGAAGCCAGCTTTGCTGCCAACGTCAGACCATGTTTGATGCGTCAGAGCGCCGATGCTGTAGACGCCATCGCCCAAGTCGCGGTGATGGTGGTAGTGACCAGCGAAGACACGGCGAAAGCCCAGACCAGCCAAGAACTCTTTGCTCAGACCGTGATTGGGCAGACCTTTGATGACGCCGTCGATACCTGCGTGGATGATTAGGTCAACGTCCTTGCTGTCAGTAACGCTAGAGACGCGCGTCAAGGCATCTTTCAGGTCAGCGACTTGAGGTATCCAGGGAACCATCACCACATCATCACTGGCAGTTGCGCCATCGTCGATTGAGTTGATGACTTTGCAGCCGACTTCTTGCAGCGCGGTAATGGCGCTACCGATGCTTGTCGCTTCTTTGCCCTCAAGGTCGTGGTTGCCTGAGAGGATCACAATCTTGAAGCCCATGTCGATCAGCTTCTTGTAGACCTCCAGTGTGGGGTTCAGCACGGACGGAGCAACACTGCCGCGCACATGGAACAAGTCACCAGCGTGGTAAATGGTGTCGCCCCCTGCTCTTCCCACTTCGCTTGCGCAGCGAATCGTCTCGTCCAAGATTTGACGCAGCCGACTGTTGACGCCAGACGGCAGCGTGGTCGAGAAGGAAGACCAGTTGTGGTTGTGTGTATCTGAGATTAAGCCAAATGGTTTCATATTTCTCCAGTCAGTTGTGACTTATGCCTTACGGTAAAAAATGTGCTTGCCAAGCACAGCGGTCTTAACCAAGTCATGACGCCACACTGGACGCGCATCTTTGGTGTGATAAAAAGTTGCTCCACCATGAGTGAAGTCGCCGATCTTGCCAGCTAGAACGACCTCTGAAATTCGCACTGCTTTTTTCCATGCGTAGTCATCTTGAGGCAGACCGTTATCTTTCAGATAGAAGCGGCCATCTTTCTGCTTAACCATCTTCGTTGTCCAAGAGAATTGACGCTTGGCTGTCACAGTCTTGCAGACTTCACTTGGCTTGCCGGCGCGGTTCATTGTGACTTGCGCGACAGCGTACTGCCCTGGAATCATTTCAGAGCGCGCCTCATGGTAGACGTTCAGTGCGAGGCATAACAGTGCGGATTCGAGAATCATTTTCACCTTTCAGTTATTAGCTTGATGGTATCGAGCGAGGTTTGGAGTAGCTACGCTTTTCATCGGAGACGCATAGCGGAATCAACAACTTCCCTGCGCATCGAGGGAGTGACCCTGAACTTGTTCAGCGGCAAACAGCGCTGCAAAATGTTCTGGGGATTCGTGAATGAATCGGGGCCAAAAAAGTCCTCGACGTTGGTTAGGTAGAACAGCTTCTTCTTCCCGTCCTTCACGACGACACCAGCGGCTATGTAGCCTTTGGTGATCGTCTCCTCAAGGGCAAGGCGTTCTATGCACCAAGCGTTGCGCTTGCGATAGATGTGGCTCATCCGACGATGAGCCAAGTACAACCCCCTGCCGTCCTCTAACTCGTACCAGCCGCCGCAGTGTTTGAAATTTACTTTGTGCGGCTGGATTTTCATTACTCAACTCTCCTTAGACCGACCACCGTGAAAATCTTTGACGGATTGACAATGTGCGGCCCATAAATTTTCAAAATCGTCTTGTAGAGGCTCTCTGACGGATTCTCGGACTTAGTCGCAAGCTCCGTGTGATTCTGAGAGGCGTACAAGACACACATTTCACTCAAGGTTCCTGAATCGACGTAGGTGACTTTCGCCATGCCGATCACAGCCTTCTTTTTCTCATCCATGAGAAGAACATCTTCACCTTCAGGCAGCTTGCTTAACTTGCGCCCCATGCGAAAGGTGTTGAACTCTCCATCAATGCCGACAACCGGCGGGATGAAACCAATAACTTGGATTTCCATATAGCTCCCTATAAGTTTTGTTTGCGAGAACAAAAGTATAGGGAGCCAGTTCTTACCTTACGTTGGCAAAAGTTTCAGCAGTTCCGAGTGCGTACCTTCTTTGGTGATCTTCTCTGCCAGGGCTTTCACGAAGTATTGCTTACCGTCGATCCAAGTCACGCGCGGTTTGCTGTACGTAATCATCTTGTGGGCGATCAGGTACTCAAGCAGGCTGAACGTGGTATCAAACTGTGCAGCGCCAAGCTCGTCAAAGCTCATGCGAACCGAACACTCTTGGAATGGTTTGGTCATCTTGGACTTCACGCATTGGATAGAAATGTTCTGTCCCACGAAGGTCTTTTCGCCGTCTTGTTGCTCCATGATCTTTTGACGACCCAAAGCCAGACGTGCGGTTGCGTAGAACTCCATCGCTTTACCGCCTGGGGTGGTGCGAGGGTCGCCGTAGACAACGCCAGGCTTCAAACGCATTTGGTTCAGGTACAGGAACGTCGCGTTGTATTCTTCGCAGTGCTGCGCCATCGCTTTGAGTGTTGTCGAAGTCACGCGAGCCAAAGCCGTTGTGTCGTTCATGGTGTACTCGTCAATCTCCTTCTCAGCTTGCGACTTTGGCAACGCTGCGGCGATGGAGTCAAACACGAACAAGATGGGCGCTTCGTCTGGAATGGCTTTGGACTCACGAATGAGTTTGCAAGCCTTCGCAGCTTTGACGTTACCTTCTTCCCATGTCTTTGGTTTGAAGTACAGCCAGTGTGGGCGCTCAGACTTCAGTCCGAAACCTTCAGCGAGGCTCACGTCGAACGAGCGCTCCCAGTCGATGAAGCCGGCAACGCCACCCATTTGTTGAGCGCGAACCATCCACATCGTTGCCAGTGCGGTCTTACCTGTTGAGGATTCACCGAACATTTCAACCATGCGGCCGAACGGCAAGCCACCGTCATAGCGACCCGACATGATGTGGTTCAGCGGAGGGTAGCCAGTGTCGATGAAGTTTGTAACTTGTTGGCCGTCTGCATTGGCGCCCAACTCTTTGTCCATTGCGGAAAGGAGGTCTGTTAAGGCTGACATTTGTTTCTTTCAGTTTGCGAACGGTCTTACGAACACGTCCATGTTTTTTAAGATGCTGTTGAAGGCAAGCTCTTCGCAGATGGCGGTGAACTTCTCTTGATTGAAGCTATCCGTGCGAATCTCCATGTCTTCTTTGTTCGGCTTGGCAACCTTCATGAGTTGCATCATTCGCAGATTGCGGCCAAAGATTTGACGCCCTTCTGCGCTTGCAAGTCGAATGTGCGCCTTCTTCTTTGGTACGAATGCGCCACTGTCGCACTGCACCCAGAAGTTGCGAACGCTACCGAACTCTGCCAAGAACTCAGGTGCGCCCTTCTCACCGATACCGCCGACGCCTGGAACATCGTCAGAGCCATCGCCCTGAAGACACTTACCTTCGAGGAAGGCTAGTGGTGTCTTGTATCCAGTCTTATCGTAGAAGTTGCCAGCGTTGATGATCTTGGCGTCATTGCGGTGGTCACGCCAACCTACGTTTGGTCGAACCAATTGCAACCAGTCTTCGTCGCCTGTAATGAGCTGAATCTCGTTCTCAGGGTTCTTAGACAGAGTAGCCACCATGTAGCCAGCCATGTCGTCAGCTTCTTGGTTTACCGCGCGCATTTGGCGAACACCTAACGCCGCAAGTGCGTCTTTGATGTACGGAGTTTGCTCGGTATAAGCCTTCTTGATCGCTGCTTTCTTGGGGTCGTTGTCTCGCGTACTCTTGTACGTTGGAAGCAAGTCAAAACGCCACTGAGCGCGGCCGTCCCAAAGCACAAGAATGGAGTGGTCACGGTAGGTCTGTCGGAGGTCACGCATTGTCTTCAGAAAGCCAAAGACTGCCTGAGTCTGCATGTCGCCTGACGTGAGCTTGGTTGCGTAGTGAGCAGCCCAACCGATGCTGTTGCCGTCGATGATTAGGGTCTTCATAATGAAGAAGGCCAGCCAACCAAACCCGAAGGCTTGGTTGAGCTGACCCTCACTCCCTTTAGCTCAAGTCGCTCAACAGGTCGTCGAGTTCCTCATCCAGCTTTGGAGAGGGAGCTGCTGCTGGCGCTGGAGCGCGCGCGGCAGTCTCAATCACTTCTTCAGCTTCTTGAGCGATAGTGCGAGGCACATCGGGGTTACGACCAGCGGGAGCTGGCAAGAGACCAGCCACCGAAGCGATTGCGCCGAGAGCTTTACGCTTTTGCTCGTCGCTTTCCTGATGCACGTACTCATCCAGGTTTGCCAGCTTGCCGTAAACAGCGGCGGGGACTGGGTGCTTCTTGGGGCTGACTTGAACCGAATACTTCGTGTTCAAACCCTTGCCTTCGCGAGTGATCGTGAGAACTTGTGCGCCCTCTGGATCAAAGATGGAGGCAGCCCATTCTTCAACTGCTTCAACCAACTGTCCGAAAACAGTAGTACGCACTTCGAGAATTTGGGGAGTGGTCGGGTCTTCCGAGTCGAGAGCCAGCACGTTGAGCAAGAAGCTACGGCCTGCTTTGGCCTTCTTGAGCAATTCGGTCGTTTCGTCGTCCGAAGAGGCGTGCATTGCACGGTTCAAACTGTCGCAGATCGGGCAAGGTTTGCCGTAGATCGCTTCATTACATGGGTACACAGCTTGAATTTCATCCGCTGCGTTCTTGATGTAATGCTGGCCGAAGTCGTGATACCAAACGTGTTCTTCACCCTTGCGCCAGCCTGGGAGCAGAACATAACGATTAGCGCCAGGAGCGGGCTTGATCGTCTTGTCTTTGGTTTTCAGAGCAGCTTTTTTAGCTTTCATGAGTTCGAGGAGTTTCGAGGTATCCATTTGTAGTTTCCTTTGAGGTTGAGGTTAATGCGTCCCGAGAGTTACTTCGCGTCTGCATTTTCATTATATGTCAGGAGTGACTTATTCAATCGCCCCGTACACACAATCACTGAATGTTCCCTACGGCCGCTCGTGAAGCGCGGTCTTTTAGAGAACTAATGTTGTCCTTTTCGGCGAGAACACGGGCTGCACCCTTGTATTCTTCGCGTCGGTCGGCACCGAGTTGGATCATCATGTCGCGGCGATCAGCCAGGGACGCCACCAACGACTTGTTGATGTTGGCAATGGTGTCAGCTTCGATGACGGCGTTCTTGGCTTGCAACCACTTGGGGTTCATCTTCACGGCGTTCTCAACCATCTTCTCAGTGGTCTTCTCGCCTGCTGCCGCCAGGGACTTACGAGCGTCGTCGTACAGCTTGGCCTCCAATACCTCGAACCGAGCCTTCAAACGAGCATGTTGGGCTTCTGCGTTCGCTGCCTGGGCACCGTAGAAGGCGCGCAGACCGGACTGTTCGATCATGCAGTTGTCCAGCGTGGCTTCGGTCAGCTTGGTTTCTTTGTTGAACTCCACCACGTCAATTGAATACTTTAGCTTTGCCGCAGCCGACGATTGTGGAACGTCTGCACTAATAGCTTCATCTTCAGCGGGTGCAGCCATGTCAATCTCTGGCTCTGGCTTTGGTTTCGCAATCGCTTTAGGCTTTTCGACCTTCACAGGTGCTGGCTCTGGCAGAGGCTCAGGTGCTGGCTCGGGTTCGGGTTCAGCGACAGGCTGTGGTTCGGGTTCGGGTGTAGGTTCCGCAGCTTTGGCTGGTACAGCAGCTTGCACGGGGAAGCTGGCGTTCTCACGCTCTAGCTCATCCATCAATGCGGCAAGCTCTGCGTCTTCTACGGAAATCTCTGGGTTTGACATGGTTACTCCTTGTGTGTCATAAAACTCTGACGCTTGATATTAGCGTCTGAATCGCGGGGTTGTAAGTCACCTTTGACTTATCTTTTAAGACAAAATCTCGGCGACTTTTCGGAATGCTTCATCCAAAATCAGTTGCTTGTCTGGGTCAAAGCCAATCTGCTGTGCGTTGAGGCCACAAACAATGGTCGCGTCCAGCTTGGGGTCGTAGAACGCCTTACCAGCCACTTCTGCTGCCCCACCCTTCAGTCCTGGAACGAACTTCTTGATGGTTGACGAGCCAAGCGCCACGATGATCGGTGGCTTAATCAGCTCAATCTCACGGTCGATGTAAGCGGAACAGCCATTGATCTGCTCGTTGGTCAGGAACTTGTCTTGCTTCTTAGCTTTGACCAGTGTGGTGTAATAGCCTTCAGCTACGTTCAATCCTGCATTCTTGATTGCCAGCTTGACGTACTGAGCGGCGTCACCTTCCAGCAGCTTGTCTTTCTTCTCTTCTTGCCATGTTGGGCAGTCCGAGACAACCATGAAGCGGACGTTCGTCTTGCAGCGTACTGTTGGGTGAGGTTCGCCAGCTAAAGTGCAGCCTTCGCATTTCTTGTAATCCTGAACCACCTCGATGATCTTGGTGCGCAAAAAGCCAGCACTGAGGTCAGCCGATCGGTCAGCCTTCACCGTGTCGATAATCAGTCCTGGCAGCAGTTCCATCTGCGCTTTGCGGCGACTGAAATGCAGGGGCGACAGCTCAGTCTTGTCGATGCTGGCGTAAGCGCCAATCAGCTTCAAGTTCTCCACCACCCGAGCGTTGACCTTTGAGCCAGGCTGCGAGGCGGCAAGCTCGAACTCTTGAGGCGTATCGAAACGACCCTTGACTGGGGCTGCCTCATCCATCTCCCACACGTCCTCGACCGTCCCATCGCGCTTCTTCTTGGTCTTGACGACGCCCCAGCTCCGGTTGCGTTCACGCAGCTCCACAATGCGTAGCGCGGTATTCTCGGAGACGCCCTTCACGGCAGAGAACGGTGCCAAGATCGTGCTGTTGTTGGGGATGGTATACCGATGTGTGGACAGGTTAATGTCTGGCGGCATGACTTCAATCTTGTACTCACGCGCGTCCGTCACCAGCCCAGGCAGCTTGTCTTCGGCCACGATCGACATACAGGCAGCGAAGTATTCAGCGGGGTAGCGGCAGCGAACCCACATCGTCCAGTAGCTGATGATGGAGTATTCAACGGCGTGCGAACGGTTGAAACCGTAGCCAGCGAACGCTTCGATCTTGTCAAAAATGCCACCAGCGGTGCGCTCGTCCATACCGACGTTCTTCAGACAACCGGCATTCCACTGCTCACGCATTTCAGCCATCTTGTCTTTGTCTTTCTTGCCCATCGCTTTACGCAAGTGGTCAGCTTCAGCTCGTGTGAAGCCTGCAAGATCAACGGCAACCTGCATGACCTGTTCCTGATAGACGATAACGCCATAGGTCTGACGCAGCGCTGGCTCCATACTTGGATGGTCGTAGTATGGGGAGCGAATACCTTGCTTAATGGCAACGTAGTCATCCATCAGACCGGAGTCCATTGGGCCTGGACGGTACAGCGCGGTTGCGGCAGTAATGTCTTCGAAGGTCAATGTGCCACCGACAGCCAAGTCGCGCAGCAGCTTCTTCATGCCTGGCGATTCGAACTGAAACACGCCGGTAGTGTCGCCACGACCGAATGATTCCATAATGTCAGCTTCTTCAAGAGGCAGATCGAGGTAGTCAATCTCAACGCCATGACGGTCATGGATGTATTGACGCGCAATCTCCAGTACGTCGAGCGTGGACAGACCCAAAATATCCATCTTGACCAAGCCCCAGTCTTCAACCACACGCTTGTCCCAAGACACTGTGGGCGTCGTATCGTCACCGCGCGTCTCCACAACGGCACGATTGACTAACGGCTCACCAGCGACCACTACGCCGGCAGCGTGTCGTCCAAAGGCTCGCATAGCACCCTCTAAGTGCAGCGCATGCTTCCAAATCCCTGGGCGCTCGTCTTTGAACTTGTCGATTTCAGGAACAGCTTTCGCTGCTTCTGACAGCGTGAACGATTGACCATGCTCTTTTGGAACGAGCTTAGTAGCGGTTAGCTCAATGCCATTGAGACCATATACGCGACCAGTGTCACGCAGCGCGGAGGCGCTCGCTAACGTCGAATAGTTTGAGATTCCTGCGACACGATCTGTACCGTATTTGGCTGACAGGTATTCGATAACCATGTGACGCTTGGAAGACATGAAGTCCAAGTCAGCGTCTGGCAAGTCAAGACGTTCAGGGTTAATGAAACGCTCGAACAGGAGGTTAAATCGAATCGGGTCAACGTCAGTGATGCCAATTAGGTAAGCGACCAATGAGCCGCCAACCGAACCGCGACCTGGCCCCACGATGATGCCGTTGTTCTTAGCCCAGACCACCAAGTCTTCCACGAGTAAGAAGTAGCCAGCGAAGCCCATCTTTTTCAGCACACCCAACTCGTATTGCAGGCGCTCTTGGTAGACCTTTATCTCCGTGCTGTCTGGCTTGTGACCGAGAACTTCGCGACCAAAGCGGCGCTTCCATCCTTCGAGACACTTCTTACCGAGCGCCATGAACTCGTTGTCTGCCATCTTGGGCAGAGAGACGGGCAACTTTGAGAAGGTGTAGGCACATTCATTGACCAGTTCTTCGGCATTCTTTAAGCCCTCAACCCACAGGTTTGGAGCCGACACACCATCGAACGTGGCAATGCGCTTTGATGCGCCCTTGACGCGATCAACGATGTGCTTGGGTTCGTGAATGGAGAAGTCCTGCACGTATTGAATGGGACGGTACGACACATCCATCTTGCTGCTTGATGTGATAGCCGCCAGTACCTCAAGACTTTCGGCACAGTTATCGTCACGGTAGAAGATGGGGTATGTGACAAGTGGCAGACCGATGCCAGGCTGGTCATCGAGCAACAGCATGGCTTTTGCGTTCAGGGTATCGAACAGCGGCGTATTGATTGGCGTTAGCTCGATGTAGGTCTTGAACTTGTCAGCCAGCTTGCGAACGATCTCTGCGTGGTTTGCCATGTGAAAGACGTTATACATATCGCCAGTGCTGATCGACACGCCCTCAAGCTCAAGCACGTCCTCTAAGCCGACACGGGCGTGATAGTAGAAGTAGTCTTTGGAGTAACCCTTTGACAGCAGCTTAATGAGCGAGTGAATGCCAGCGTCATTCTGGACGTAGACCTTCAGCGCGTAACTGGGATTAGGCTTCTCTACTTCGCCCGAAGCCTTTGATGGTTTGCGGTAGGTTGGGTCTTGATAGACGCGAAGACGGCAGCCGATGATAGGCTTGATGCCTGCTTTCTTGCAGCGGTTGGTAAAGTCAACCATGCCATGCAGGGACATAGTGTCTACCAAAGCCACAGATTCGTAACCTTTCTCTTTAGCCTCAGAGACAAGGTGTTCAATCTGTAGCATGGACTCGCCAATACTAAAGTCGCTTCTGGCAGACAATGCGTGATTCAAATACATTCAATACCCTTCTTTTTTGTTGCTTATTCATTGTCTGCGGTGAGTGTTGGGTTCACAACATACATACCGTCTTTCTCCACGATGATTCCCAACGCGACAAACGCTGGCGTGACAATGATGTAATGCGAGGACGCAGTCCCCTTCTTCCATGACAGCGCGGTCATGAGCGCCATTTCGAGAGACTTCTTTGTGTAGCCGCCACTGAGCAGCTTCTCGCAGGTGACTGACAAGAAGCAGCGGCGCGCTTGTGATGCGTAGGGGTTGCGACCGTGTGACAGCTCTGTCTTGATGACTTCAAGCATTCCGTTCTTCGCAAGGCGATGCACTAAGGCGGCTGGCTTTTGGTTCAGATTGTCGATGATCGCCTGAACGTCAGTGCCGATGGTGAAGACTTGTTTCTCCACAATGGTTGCGCGGCGCTTCACTGGTACAGTGGGCTTCTTCAGTGAAGGCATGAATTTGATATTAGATGCCTTAGTGTTTTCTTCTGGCTGCGCGGCTTCGATCGTTACCTTGCGGGCGTTCTGATGGCGCTTGAGCAGATGGGAAATGTCAATGCTTTCACGGAGCGCTTGGAGTGTGTTCAAAGATGCGGCAGAACACGAATCGAAGGCGGGGCACGACTGGCAGATTTGCGAATCGTGAGCGAATACGCTTGGTGCGGCGAAACATGCTGGTGCTAATGCGGGTGCGGTCAAACCTTGATACAACTCCATTTTTCTTTTTCCTTAGAAATGATTTTCCATTGTGGTGTTCTCCAACTTACGCAGCTCGGCTAATGCACTGCGAACTTGCGCCTCTGTGACACCGCCCAACATCACGATGAATTGCCCTACATAGCGTGGCGATACATGGTTCATGAAGCGGCGCTCATAACCGAGACTTTTGGCGTACTGAATGTGCGCTTCGGCTTTTGCTAACTCTTCCAAGAACTCCTTCGGTGGCTCAATGACCCACTCCATAATCAAGAACGCCAGAGGTGAAAGTTGTTCACGAATCTGAGCCACGAACTCGCTACAGGCGTAGATTGCTTCAGGTGTCGCGTTGTCCTTCATCAGCACTTCTTCGAGATTGAAGTCTTCGCCGTTGGACTTGTTGTTCATCTCCTCGATGCTGACAACGCCATAGCGAAGACGCTCGTCAATCATCTTTTGCGCCCAAGAGTTAATCTTGTTGAAGGCAGCCATGTAGTAGTAAGTCGTGAATCGGTTGCCCAAACTCGCGTCGAACCCCTCGTATGCCTTCAGGAAGACGAGAGACATTTCTTGGAACACATCGTCATAGTCCAAACCAATGCCTGCCGCCTGAAGTCGAGCGTAGCCCTTCTTCGAGACGGCGTGGACAAGACCTTTGTTCTCCTTGTAGAACTGGTCTACGTTCATGATTAGCTTCCGAAGATGCGTTGAGCCAAGCCGTCTACAACTTCGCGGTCGATCTTGGACAACTTGTTGATGAACGACAGAGTCAAGCCCTGACGGAACGAACCGCGCTTGACGCCAATCTTGGCTGCGTAGATCAAAGTACGAGGCGAAATCACATCGCTGATCTTTGCGCCGTCATACGCATCACGGACGAGACCTGCGAAGTCCACCAGCTTGTCGGCATCTTCTTTGGTCAAGCCAACTTGATTCTGGAGAATCTGCGACTCGGAAGCCTTCTTCATGTACTGCTTGTGGATCACCATGCCGAAGCGGTCATAGTTCGCAGAGTTCTGAAGGTTTGTGCCTTGATACAGACCCGTCTCGTCGCCCGAACCGTTGGTGTTGCCAGTAGCGCAGAAGCGGAAGTTCGGGTGAGGCTTGATAAGACGATTCTCAGCATCGGCTTCTTTAATCATCAGTGACTTACCTTCGAGGACAGCCTGATAGACCGATAAGACAGAAGGCAACGCGAAGTCGTATTCGTCAGCGACATACATCCAACCATTTTGCATAGCGAGTGGAAGTGGGCCAAGTTCGAAGACGGTTTGACCGCCCTTCACCGTCCACTGCCCAACGATGTGTGATTCTTCCGTGTTGACTGTGTGCTGGACGCGAATCGTGGGTCGGTTAGTACGCGCGCCGATTTGTTCATACAGCTCAGTCTTGCCAGAACCTTTGTGACCCCACACGTAAGACGGAATGTTCAACTCAAGTGCCAGGATGACGTTTTTCAATTCGTCAATGTCGTACACGTAGTTGTCCGAAGGTGTCGGAACCATGTCGCTGAACTCGCCAGCGGCAAGTACGGAAATTGGAATGGCTTCGCCCTTAGAACTCAATGCAGACTTGAGTTTGCCGAGATTGAAGGTTTCGTGAAATGCTTTTTTCATCACACCATTTCGGGGAGCAAGAGCGGCCACATTCGTGCCAGCCATCTCCACTTTGGTGGTTGCTGCCGCTGCGGGTGCTGCGGTAGGATTTGTCGCGGCATGTTCCGCGATCTTCTTCTGCGCCAGTTGAGACAGCAGAGGTGCGTCTGGATAATCCATCGCATACTGCTCAACAGTCATTTCTGGGTGTGCATCCTTCAAGTGCAACTTGATGGCGTGAACATGCGCTCCACAGATGGCACATGCGATCTTTTCGTCTGACATAGGTCTCTCCTTAAAACGTCAAAATTGACAAAACTAAATTTCTCGAACAGTTCAAATGTTAATACCTAAATTGCGGGGATGCAAGTCACTTGTGACTTACCCTGCAACATTGCCAAGTTACGCTGCAAGCAAAAGCTGGCGCAACTCTTTAATCACAACGCTTGGCAACTGCTCCACGTTGTTCAACACAAGACTCTTTGGATAGAACTCGCGAACGGCCTCCGATTGAATGCCGATGCCGATGATCTTTACGCCTGAGTTGGCAATGTCACGCACCTTCTCGCGCAAGTGGCGACGCAGGTCGGCAGAGTTGCCGGCAGCCGCTGGATAACCGTCCGACAGCACCAGCATGATCTTGCCCTCTTCGCGACGCGCCATTAGACGACGAGCGGCCACCTCGATAGATTCGCCATCGACGTTACTGCGAAGGATGTTTGTGTTGGGAAGCCAACCGAAGCGCTCCTTCACGTCTGTAGTCATGCGTTCCTCGTAACCCTTGAGAATCGGCATGTAGATGCCTTCCATACGAGAGAAGCCACGACCCATCTTGCTCTGCTGCTCACGCATATCCTTCTGAGCGCCGCCAATGTCCTTCGTGGTGAAACAGATTACTTCATTCTTAATGCTCAAACGCTCCAACACGGCTGCCAGCGCATACGCAGCCTGACAAGCGGTGTGAACCTTCTCACCAGCCATCGAGCCAGAGGCGTCAACGACGAGTTCGACTGCCACATCCTTGCTGGTTGATTCCTGCTTGCGGCTAAAGACACGGTTATCGTTCACTGCCAGGCGAGACAGGTTTGGTGCGTGGAGACGACCGGAGCGGTGTCCGTGTGATCGGGTGGCGAGAGAACGTGCAGCGATGGCGCGCTCAAGGTCTTTCTGCAATGGCGCGACCATGTGTTCCGTCTTCTCTATCAGCTTCTTGGTCATGGCTGCGTTGTAGCCGGAGCCGATTGGTAGCTTCTCCACAACGTCATAATCTTTCGTGAAGATCAGGTAATCGGCATTCTCCGCAACCGCGCTGGTGGCGTCGCTGATGACTTTGCTCATAGCTTCGTCGTAGCCGTTAGCACTCTCCTTGTCGAGCGCTTCCCATACTGGCGCAGAGTCGCCAAGCTCAACATCTTCTTCGTCTGAGGCGGTCGCACTTGGGGACGATTCGTCATCTACAGGGTCGGGTTCAGAAGGCTCCTCTTCCTCTTGCTCTGCGATCTCAGGCTCTGGCTCCGATTCGTCTTCTGATTCTTCAGGTGCTGGCTCTGGCTCTGATTCGTCTTCAGATTCTTTTTCTTCTGGCTCTTTCTCAGGTTCAGACTTCTCAGGCTTGGACTCTTTTTCTTTCTCGTCTTCTTTCTCGCCAGGCGCCTCTTCTTCTTTTTCTTCTTTCTCTTTTTCGCCCTTGCCCTTGCCTTTACCCTTTGAAGGAGTCTTTTCTTCTTCGCTTTTTTCTTCTGGCTCTTTCTCAGGTTTGGTCTTGCCGCTGCCAGAAGACTTGTCTTTTTTGCCAGAGGTTGTCTTGGTGCCGATACCGCCCGACTTGCTAGAACCACCCTTCTCGCTCTTCTCCTCACCCTTGTCGCCACCTGACGAGCCTTCGCTCATGCGCTTACCAATCTCGGCAGCCAGCTCAAAACATTCTTCGGTAGAGGCGGCAGCTTCGATCTTCGGGGCCAAGTCTTTAATGCGTTCATACACAGGGGCGACCGTTGTCCAGTGGTCTTTCATGAACTCTTGGAAGACCATCTGACCCGACATAGCGCGAATCATTGGAACCATTAGCGATTCGATAACGCCGTTCACGTCACCGGCAGCAGCTTTCTCTTGCAAGCGTGGCTTGACGAACTTGTCCAGGTAGAACTGTCCAGTAACAGACAGGTTGTGCGCAGAGCCTTGAAAGCGCTTTGCCATGCACTTCTCGATGCGAGGGTCTTCAAGTGCATTAAGCAAGTAACCGATGCGCTTACCTTGCGCCATCGCCTTGCTCATGACGGTGAACTCGGTAAAGAGGATGTGAGCAACCTCGTGATCCAAGAAGCCTTGAATGGCGTTGCACAGGTCTTCACCAGCGTTGTCTGGCAGATATGGCAAGTTGACAACCAGCGGCACACCGCGATGGTCGGCACGAACGTATGCGCTAACACCCTGTTGGGTGACTTTGATGCCCTTACCGGAGAGCATCTGTGTGATCTTCACGACGGACTCGCGAAGGATAAAAACTCGATCATTCTTCATTGTCGCTCCTTTAGTCATTAGTGACTGACAGACGTAATGTAAGCAATGACTTCAGGAGGTGCAATGCTATTGACGAAATCCCCTGAGACGTTCCCAAGGTAAGAAAAAGGGGCCGAAGCCCCTTGATAGTCAGGCAAAGATGATGGCTGACCGGCCTATGATTGTCGAAACGATATGTAGAGCGCCCAATGAGGGGTGGTCGCCAAACTGGATAACAGAGACGCCCAGGTCTATCGTGGACTGGATGGTCATGGATTCAAGAATTTCGGCACATTGCTCTAAAGACAACTCCTGAGATTTGGTTTCTTGCACTAGCATTACCTCTCCTTTTTGATGAGAACGCCCGTAATTATAGTCACTGACCGCTTAGTTATTGCTAACTGCAAAAAATAGAAATGTGTGATAAATTGCCAGTAAAACAAACTCACTACTTATTTAACCCGCGTTTATAATTTAGAAGTCAGCTCGACGTTTGAGCTAAATTTTTGGGAGAAAGCTATGGCTATCACTAAAGCTGTGCGAGTCACTCCACCGACCGCAAGTAAGCCGAAGAATGTTGCCGAATACATATCGTGGCAGATCAACCTGTGTGGCAAGAAGCAAATCGAAATCGCTGAAGAAGTCGGCTTTGATAAGCCGAACGTCATCACAATGATTAAGCAGGGAAAGACCAAGGTTCCGATCAACAAGATTGGAAAAATGGCGAAAGCACTCAATGTTGACCCCATCTTCTTCTTGAGGATGTGCATCAATGAGTACATGCCAGACATGATGGAAGCCATTACCGCCATCATAAACCAACCCGTTTTTACGGCCAATGAAATTGATTTCATTGAGGAAATGAGAGCTTCGAAGATAGTTAACCCGAAGCTGGAGACCAAAGATGATCGCGCCAGATTCAGGGAGTTCTTGAAGACACTGAAAAGCGACAATGGCGGAAACTGAGCAAAGTTTCGTCACTACTGAATAAGGCACCTTCGGGTGCCTTTTTTTTCAACTAAGGATTTAGTGACTATCATATAAATTCACTCGTGACTTATCAACAAGCCAAATGATGATGCGTTTTATAAAGATTGCCGAAGTCGAACAGATTTCAGGATTCAAGAAATCCAAGATTTATTCCATGATCCAACAGGGCGAGTTTCCTCAACCCGTCAAGATCGGTCGCTCGTCTAATTGGCTACTCTCGGAGCTTGAGGGATGGATAGCCTTGCGCGCCATGCAGCGAACCACTCCCACGGTTGAATGGAGTAGTTACAGTTCCCAGAGCGCAGGTCATCCAGATAGTCAGCCCACCCCTGCACCATGATGCAGCGCTCTTGCCAATACTCAGCGCGGTTGTAGGCGCGTTCAACCTTACTCTCCAGCTCGTGCGCTAATTGCTTTTCGACAACTTTGGAATCGAAGCCGCCCTCTTCCAACAAGGTCTTGGCAGTAGTTCTAAAGCCGTGTGTGGAGTGAATTTCTTTGTAGCCCAGGCGATGCAAGTTCTTCATGAAGGTGGTGTCGCCATAGACGCCACCTCGCGGACTTGGGAATACAAGACCTTCCGAGCCTGTGACTGTTTTCAGGTTTTCAAGCATTTCAACTGCTTGCTTGGACAGAGGGCACAGAAAGTCTTTTCTTGCTTTCATCTGATGCGCCGGTAATGTCCAAGTCGCATTCGGAAGATCAAACTGTTCCCATGATGCGTATCGTAAGTTTTGCGGACGAACGAAGACCAACGCATTCAGGCGCAACGCAATCACAGGCAATGTCTGCTCGTCGTTGTCCAGCTTTCGCAATAACTCCCCAAGTTGTTCAGGGACAATGAGTGCAGGAAAGTGACGCTCTTTATGCTGCGCAAATCCATCGCGCTTTACTCTTGCAATTGGATTGCCTGGAAGTTCGCCGCGATCATAAGCGGCTTCAAATGCTCGATTTAGGAGTGATCGTACTCGGGTTAGCTTGTAATTCGCACCGCGCTTTTCTACTCTTTCAAGCAAGCTCCGAATGTCATCAGGTGTGATACCGATCGCCTCGCGTTTACCGATGAACGGTAGAACGTCTCGCTTCATGGCAATCTCATAGTCGTCGTAGTGAGTGTCGCTCCAATCTTTCTTGTTGCGCTCCATCCACCCGTACAAAAGTTCCGAGACCGTTTGGTGCTTGGTCACGATCCTCTCGACACGACGAGCCTCGACAGGGTCTTTCCCCAACTGTACTTTTTCCCTAGCTTGCTGTGCCAGGGTACGAGCCGTACTTAGCGAGACTGCGGGATAGGTTCCGATGGAATAGGTCTTACGTTTTCCATACAGGGAGTAGTTCAAAGTCCAGCTTGCAGAGCCGTTGGGTCGAACGACTAGGTACAGGTTTTCGCCGTCCGCTATCTTCGTTACTCCACCCTTGTCTCTTGCTTGCTTGAGCCTTGATTCTAAAGACTTTTGGGACAACTCATGTAACGCCATGTGGTAACGCCTCCAAACAAATGTGGTAACGGTCTTGAGTGTAGTGACCGATTTCTTAGTTACCACCGGCGTTACCACTTTATTTTCTGGAAGTCAGGGGATTGGCATGGAGAGTGGTGGAAAAGAAAAACCCCCAGAACCTAGTGGTGGTGGGGGTTTCGCTTTTGCTGAACACTCTGGCGGAGGTCAGCGGACTACCAGTTTCAAGCAGGTGCCAAATATTTGGCGGAGACGGAGGGATTCGTACTTCTAGTCTCTATGAGGCTTTCGGGAGGATTCCAAATTCGTTACCACCGCCGTTACCACTTGAGTGAGCCGGCGAATAAACCGTCCGAATCAACTCATCTACCACCGTGTCAATGTTGTCCTCATTGAACCACAACAGGTTTACATCTGCCAGAGAGCGGCATTGCTCAAACCAGTGCGTCTCTTCGCCCATCATAACACTGAGGCGCTTCGAGTAGGTATCCAAGACTTTCTCAGCCCCTTCTGGATTTCCGATGCCGCCCACGATGAAGTCCTGGATCATGCGCTCCAAGAATCGTTTGGCAATTACGCTGTACGGATTGTTCACAAAAACGGAGACGATTCGAATCCCCTTTTGCAATCCATATTCGCGAACTTGGCGAAGACCTTCAGGCTCAACAACGACGACAACAGGCTTGCTTTTCGCAAACACTCGTTCCACTTCGCAAGCACTGACGCCGTACAGGTTTCCATTAAATTCAACCTGCTCAATGTATGCACCTTCGGCTGCATTCTTTTTAAATGCTTCAGGCGACACGAAGTAATATGATTGCCCATCTACTTCGCCTTTTCGCATGGGTCGAGTGGTCGTGGAAATTACGTTCTCAAAGCCTGCTTGTTTTAGCCTTGCTTCAAGTGTTGATTTGCCAGAGCATGATGGGCCGGTGAGGGTTAGGATTGTTTTCATTCTGCAATCTCCTTGAATGTTGTGTAGTACGTGTTGATCTTCAAGGCGTTATTGCCGTTGTATATGATTGAACCTTGAGAGCCGAGATATGTATCCAAACTCCAACCTTCGCGTTGAAACATTTTGTCTGGGTCTTCTTTCAACAATTGGCGAATTTTTTCCTTGTTGTATGTCTCTATGCCTTTTGACTCCAGGTACTCCTTAGACAGCTCAAAAGTCACCGACTCCACAATTCGACGTTTACCTATCTTGTCAAGACTGCGGACAACCATGTTTGCCTCTACATTTGAAAGGCCAGTTAGTGCTTCTGCAAAACTAGCCAGAGGCACTTCAAGTTCGACAAATTCAATTCGACTTGCCTCATCTTGAATGGCTATTCTGATAAACGGGTTGTCGTCAGATCGAAAGCCGTATGGCCTGCTGATCGTTAGCTTTCCTTTAAGGGTTTGCTTGCTCATTTACTTTCTCCTTTGGCGTTAGCTTTTTGGTAATGAGCATCAGGAAAGCCGTCATTACAAAAATGGGGACTTCCTCCCCGTTCTTGTCGATGACTTGAACCAACCCACCTAACCCTGTTGGAGTTACTTTCTCTGTCCAGGGAAAGGTGTTTTGTAACGCCTTGAACTGCTCATCATTCACTTATGCTGCCTCCATCGCCGCTTCTTGCTGAGTGATGATTCGCGCTAAGTCATCGGCGACTGACTTGTCTTTGCGCTCCTCAACAAAGCGAGGCAGAAATAGTGAGTGAAGTGAATTACTTTCGGATGGGCGCATGATGCTGTTGGCGCGAACCGTGATGATCTTTCCACCGCCACTCCACTCGTCTCGCGCTTCGTGAATCTCCTTGCGCTTGCCGTCTGTGAATCCAGAGACCGACACTTGAAGTTCGCCGCATGAGGATTTGCAGATCATGGAACCGAAGGTGTCTGCGTTCTTGCCGTTACCAGCTTCAAAGCCGATAACCTCAAGCTCAACCTCAAACTCCAGCTTCAGCTTGACCTGCTCTTTACTTGTCCCATCACGCCAGATAGCGTGAGGGTTCTTGATGATCGTGCCTTCCTTACCTTGCTTGAGAAGGTCGCGGTAGTGACCATAGGCATCGCTCAGTGAGTGATAAATGCGTGTCTCGATCAAAGCCACAACTTCACCTTGCGTTGTCTTTAATTGACGGTTTAGCGAGGCCAAGCGTCTGATGTACGGCACTTCATACTTGCCCTTTGTAACTACCGCAGACAAGGGAATTTGGTCCCAAATGAGGAAGATGGGGCGCTCATTGGCTGCGAATGAACCGCCGCTCAAGATGCTGTTCAGAATGCCGTTACCAATCTCACGCGCACAAACCACGCCGTCACGCATCACTAACAGTTCGCCATGACTTTGAGTGTTGGGAGTTAAGCGGTCTGCAATCTCGATAGCCAGCTCTTCGAACGCCTCGATAGGGAATGGTGAACCTTGACGACTTGTAATTCGAACAATGCCGCCCTCTTCCAAATCGACGTTAGCAAACATACCATCCGCTTTCTCTTGCGAGAACACGCCGAGAGTCCAGTCAAACTCGTTGAGCTTGGCATCTTTGGGCAGTGTGCAGCGCATGTAAGGAAAGTCGGGGATGAGACCCTTCCAGACCTTGTTGCAGGTGGATTCGCTGAAGCCGGCGCGCATGTCTTTTGAAACGATGCGCCAAAGCAGCTCGGCCGATTCTTTGTTCAGCGCTGTCAACTCGCCACGAAGGTATTCGATAGCGTTGTTGCCAGTTACTTTGCGGCTGATTAAGTCGTCCAGGAGTTCGAACGTGCCTTCGTCAAACTCATTGTCGCAATGCTCACCAATCGTATCTGGACGCTTTGCAATGCCGTAGGTCTTGAACGGGTTGTAGGCGTACTCAAGCACCTTCTTGAGCATGTCGTCGTCCTTATGGGCCGACAGGTGTGCGATCTTGTCGTTCTTGCCAGACGTTTTGGCGACGTAATCAATTACGTCAAAGGCTTGGCTGGAGTTCATGCAGCGCTCTTTTCTTTCTCGTCAGCCAGCGTCTTGTCGATAGACTGATACAGGCCGTCGATATGAGGAACCAACTCCTCCGCTGCGGTCATGAACATGGCTTTAGCGTCTTCGGCTGTCTTGCCGCTTTCGTATGCGCCGGCAGCCACTAGTTGAATCAAGCAAGTCATACAGCCAGAAACAACGGCGGGAAACTCGATGCCGTCGTCTTGCAGCTTGTCGGCGGTAATACCGAATTGCTTGATGGCGTCCATGATCTGACCCTGCATGTACGCAGTGATGATTACAGGCTGTTCGTTTTGTTGGTCACTCATGACTTACTCCTTTGGGTGTGAATTTTTCATGTGCAGCTTGGCGATTTCCAAGAGGCTCATGCCAGGTTTTTGAACTACGGGTTCGGGTGTCTCGACAGGTTCGGGTGTCGCAGCTTGCGCTTGCGTTTCCTTGATTGCCGCATTGATTGCTGCGGCGTAACCATCTTCTTCATTAGAAGTTGATTGTATTGATTTCGCTGCTATTTTCGGTTGGGGAGTTGAAGCTGCCGTAGGCGATGTTGTCCCGTGCGCTGGCTTCTTCACAGGTGGGCGTTGTGCTGCGTAGGCTTCGCGTTGTGCTTGCGCTTGTTTGTCCAGTTCTTCAAGCATGAGCCTGCGATCAACGTAGTACATGGCTTTGCCAGCAAGCTGCTCTTGCTCACGCATCGGCATTGCGGGGCATGACTTACCCTTGATAGCGGTTTCACATACCGTATAGGCAGACAAGCTGCGGTCACGCTCGAATGCCGCGATCTTATTCAGACACACTGCGTAGCCTGCGCGAAAGCCAGCTTCTTTGCAGCCCACCGTGTAGGTGTTGGTTCCACTCATTGATTGCGCTGCGGGATAGATGGGTTGTCTCGCCAGTACCGCTTCGTTGATTGCATCACTCATACTTTCTCCTACCATGTGCCCCACTCAGGGCGTTCGATTAAAAACTGTTTTTGGGCCGCGACATTACTCAGCACTGACGTAAGTCTACTGCGCGCATTAAGGAGTTTGGTTGCTTCCTGCGAAGTCTCCAGCATCTTGAGTGCAGCTTTCCCAATTGCTTGGCTCTCTTCAGTGTTTTTCACTAGAGCCTCCGCGACTTCATCAATCCAGACGCTAGTTAGTTCTGTGCCCACGATCTTGTGAAACGTGGCTAATTGATCGGCGGTAAAGCTAATGGAAGGCATTACCAGCTACCCCACTCTTCGCCGCGCTCCGGTTCAGGTTCTGGCTCCTCGCTGATAATGTCCGCTTCTGTTACGTCATCTGCCGGTAGCAGAATTTCAAACAGACCTAGCGCCTCCCAAATTTCGTCAGTTGAGCCGTAGTGGTTCTGAATTGCGCGTCCTAGATCGCCGTTCTCTACCGACAGCTCAGATACGCCAAGACCATGCAGCCCATACGACGATGATGTAATGTTGTAGCCACGATTGACTTTGCTTGAGACTGTCCGATCTGCCACCTGCTGCGCTTTTCTCAGAACGGGAAAACCCTCAACGGACTTTTGTCCGACTGAACCATTTGCGCCCCACCGTTTAACCACAACATACTTGCCTTGTTCAGAGTTCCAAAACTCCACTAACTCGTAGAATTTTGTACCTCCCTCGTGAGCCAAGAATTTTGACTCGATATGAATTTTCATAGCTCTCCTCTCAAACTGATATTTCAATTCAAACTATAGAGTTCAAATCGCGGGGTAAACAGACTGGCTCACTTATTCCCCGCTGTATTGAATCTTTAGCCTGGCCGCAACGCTTGGGGAAATCGCTTGGGCCTTCCAGTAGGCTTGACGCACGACGCTTGCCGGCACTTCGTTCGGGTCTTTACCCTTCGGCAAAATGGCAACCTTGGCGATTAGTCCGATCTTCTTAATCTCCAGAGCTGCATCTACGGCGTCGCAGATTGCTCGGGACTCACCGTCCCACATCAGCGTAACCACCTTCAGCCCCTTTTCCTTGAGCTGTAAAAGTTTTGCCATCTGACTGACTTCGTCACCGGAAGACAGATGCTTGCCAAATGTGCCAACAGGAATGACATTGCGCAACGCCATCTCCTGATCGAACGCGATCTTGACTGCCGCCACGTCGAACACGCCCTCATTCAGCACGATGCTTTCTGCGCCAACTGCGTTGTGTCCGTTGTAGAGGTATGCGCCTGTCGAGGCGTAGCCAGGCGGGAAGAGGTACTTCTGTTTGGCTGTGCCGCTAATGTCGCGACCTTGGAAACTGACTAGCTTTCCTTCGAGGTCAAAGATGGGGATGATGACCCGACCCGAGTAGTCTTGGACGATCTTGTCGCCATCAACACCCAAGTAGGAAAACCCGCCGTTCTTGCAGAAGCGCAGGTGGAAGTAATCTGCGATCGCGCCAGTGATGCCACGATTGTCGAGATACTTGAGGTTGCGCCCTTGATGTGGCAGCGCGATGGATTCGGGTATTACCAACTCTGAAGCCATTTGTACTGGCGCAGATTTCTTGCGAGGTGGTTGCCAGCCAAATTCAGCCGCGACTGCCTTCACATGCTCAACCGCTTCTCTATCTGAGATTCGTCCGAGCGATGCCTTGATAAACTTCCAGCGATTGAATTTGGTTTCGCAATCGCCTGAGAAGCAGTTGCCCAAGCCGTTGTCGGCGTTGAGGTAGACCTTCCACTTTGAGTTGCCACAGCAGGGGCACTCTTTCACATTTAACTGAACGCCTCTCGAACCACGGGTAACTCGGTAGTCAATCCCCTGGCGGTCGAGCCAGCCTTCCATGTCAATCTGTTCTAGAGCCTCCTGAAGTTCGTCACTGCGGGTACTCATTTGGCAAGCTCTTGCTGGATGAGCGCCCATGCCGCTGATGCTTCTCGAACAGCCTGTGCGTAATTGAATTGCGCATCCACTATCGCTCTTGCGCGAGCCAGCACAAATGCCTTAATAAATTCAGCCTTGTGCATTACTCGACCCTCAACACCGATTCCATAAACTTCATCTTGGCAAGGTTCTGCTTAATAAAGAGCGTGAAGCCTGATTCTTGGTTTCGTGATGCGGCAAAATACAAACGTGCTTCACCTTTGCTGCGCTCCTCATCCGTGATGTTGATGGAAATCATCAAGTCAACGGTACGCACCTTGTTAAAGTCTTCAGCAACGTGTTCCGCTTTCGCGACTGTCGCCTTGTAACCCTCACGGTTTGTTTGTGTCGCGGTGAGCATCGCAACATCCTCTTCGGATGCAATGGCGCGAAGGTCAACGTAGACGCTCTTGGAGTTTTCAATCGGGTCGTTGTAGCGAAAGTTGGGCGCCATAATGTCAGCGTAGTCCACAACCACTAAGTCGAACTTCATGCCTTGCGCGGCGTAGCGATGAATCAGTCCGCGCAGCATGTTTGGAGAGAACGTACCGCTTGGGAACTCATGAATCTTCAGGGCGCCGGCCTTCGCTGCGAGAGCCTCAATCTTGGCTTTTACGTCATGAATATGGCTGCCGAGCTGTTTGACTTCCGTGTCCGACAATGAGGCGTCAAGACGCTCTGCAATAATGGTGGACGACACTTCGAGGGTCGCGTACAAGACGTTAAAACCTTTGAGAGAAGCGGCCTTTGCGAAACCAATCAAAGCGGTTGTCTTACCTGATTTGGCGCCGCCCATGATTGTGGCGAGTTCTTTTCGACCCCAACCCTTGTGATAAAGGAGTTCGTCCAGCTTTAAGTTGCCGGTAGTGATGCCTCGCGCTGGTCGGATACCAGAGGCGTCGTCGATACGGATGGTGGTACGGTCTCCGATCTTCTCGAAGTAATCGTAGGCATCACCATCTTCGTTCACGCCTATCTGGATTGCCGCTCGTACTTCCTCTTCGATCTTGTCGAATTTTTTCTTCTCGATCAGATCAACGGACTTCAGGATAGCCAGACTTACGGCTTGGTGACGCGCAAACTCAGCAACCTTCTCTTCGACGAAGGCGCGATCACTGATGGGGAAACCCTTGATCTTGTTCAGGGTGTCTTTGACAACTGGAACGAGGTCGCGGCGAATAATGCCGTTGGCAACTTGATCCTTGAATGTTTGAATCAGTGCTGCGCGGCCTGGCGCGCTGTTGTACTTTTTGTAATACTCCAGCGCGATGTTGACTACGGATGCCTCACCCACATCTTCGAAGAATTGTGGCTTCAGAAGGTGAGCGATTCTCCGCATGAACTCAGAATCAGCAGCAGCGAGTGCCGTGATCTGTGTTTGGAAATCAGCGTCAAAGCTAAACTTTTTGACTTCTTCTTCAGGCTGTTCAACTTCAACTTCTTCAGTCGTTGGCAGCTCACCTGAAAAACTGGCCCCGATAGCTTCCGCTGCGGCTTTCTCTGCCGCTTCGAGAGTTAGATCGGACATGCTTAGTGTGTGGTTTCAGCGTTAGCAATGCCAGGAGTAAAGAAGAGACGAATGTCGTGCTTGAACAGGACGTAGACTTGATAGCTTTCGTCGGAGTTCGTAACCTTCATGGAGATGGTGAACTTGTCGCTATGCTTGACGGTTCCAGTCATGGATGTGCCGTCTGTAAATTCGCAAGTGACTTGTGCGCCAGATGCTTCTAGCGCCTTTAGAAATGCCTCATGACCTTTTGGTGTTGATGCTTTGGGTGTGCGCTTGTTGCCGCCGTTGAAATGTGAACGGGGTTGAGCTTCGAATGTCATGGGTACTTCTCCTTGTTGCAAAATCGTTGTGACCTTCACAGTATAGTCACTTGTGACTTATTCTGCACCGGAGAAGTCAATTGCCTCTCTAACTACCCGTTCAGGGAAATGTTCGATCGCTTTCTCTATACGTATCGCGTCTTCAATATAGAGTGCAGCATTGAGTGCGAAGTGTGGTCGCTGCCTAGTTTTGATGCTGTCGATGATGAACTGCTCATAGGCCAACTGGTCGGCATGCCCAAAGAAGTTGGAGACCTTGTAGCGATCGTCCACTGCGAACTGCATACGTGCGCCACACTCCTCTTCCCACGCCATCATAATGTCCGTAATCATTTCAGGGTTGGTCATTAAATGGCTTGGGCGAGCTGGTTTAGTCCATCCGTTTGCGATGCACCAATCCATGCCTTTCATCAGGTAGAAGTCGTAACGAATGCCGAGCTTGTCGATGTGCTGACGTAGTCGCCAGAAAGACAGCCGTTCTTTAGACTGCATGAAGTCTAAGCCCTTGAAGCCTCGCATGTACGGGGCCGACCTTGCGTCTTGGGTAATGGAGATGAAGCGCGAATATGCCTTGTTGTAGCAGTGCGCAAGAAAGTAAGTGGCCTTTGTCGGGTGCATCCGACGATAGTCAAACCACTTTACCTGCATGAGAGCCGACTCCTTCTTCAGCAGAGCGTCCGTGACGTTTTGAATCGCCAGGACTTCTGCGTGAAGAAAGTCTATGTCGTGCCCGTAGAAGTAGCCGAGCCACTCCCCGTGTTTGGGTTCTGTATTTGGGGTTTGGGTCATCCGTGCCGTCTGTAATAAATCATGATTGACTTATTTTAGATAGCGTTTAGTTAATCTACGAGGGAGACTTTATCCCCGCACCCAATTATTCGTCTTCACCCACCTCATAGGCTTCGACAATCTCTTGCACCAAGCCGGAACGCACCACGTCCTGACGGGTGAAGCGAACACATTTGACTGATGGGATATGGGAGATGCGCTTCACGGCGTCGTCCAGACCCGATTGTCCGTGAATGTCTTTCTGACGAATGTCGCCGTTGACCACGACTTTGCAATCGTGACCGATGCGGGTCAGGAACAGCTTCATTTGGTTGGGAGTGGTGTTTTGCGCTTCGTCCAAGATCACGAAGGCTCGCTTGAAGGTGCGACCGCGCATGTATGCAAGGGGTGCTGCCTCGATGCGGCCGATCTTGAGCATGTACTCGACAAAGCTCTTGCCAAGTCGCTCATTGAGAACGTCGCGGAATGGTTGGAGATAGGGGTCAAATTTGTCTTCGATTTCGCCAGGGAGGAAACCGAGTGACTCGCCTGCTTCGACTGCGGGTCGGGTGATGATGATCTTGTCGATCACGCCTTCTTGAAGGGCTTGTGCTGCCAAAGCTCCACAGAGCCAAGTCTTACCTGTACCAGCGGGGCCGGTGGCGAACGTCAGTTCAAAACTTTTGATGGCGTTAATGTATCGGCGCTGCGATTCATTCAGAGGTTCGATTGGACTTTTGTCTACCTTCTCTGCCCTGACGGGGGCGGCGTAACCATCCCCTTCGTCTATTTGAGTGTTAAAACGTAAGCCTTTACGTTTAACTTGACTGCGGGATGGTTGCGCTTTTTGTTTAGCCATGCGTTGCTGCCCTTAAATTGTTACTGCGCCACCACTATACCTCAGTCAGTGGTGACGTATCAATATAAGGTTACAAAACAGTCAGCGTTTTTGGAATGGAGCCTTCGTGTTCGGCAGGATTGCGATAGTAGAACTTGCCGCCGGAAACAGCGAAGTCTGTCACGCTCACGTAATCAAAGTTTGTCGCTTTGGTTTCGGTATCGACGTTAACCATCACAAAGCCGTTGTGCCAGCGCTCGCCTTCGCAGTACGAAGCGGAGCGACGATGACCGGAGCCGAGCTGGTGCCACTCATACGGGCCGTAGATGGGGCTGAACTCGCTCCACACTTGATGGCGATGATGATGGCCGTTCACGCCAGGCAGACCCATGTTACGTGCATGTGGGAAGTGGTGAATCAGGACGGACTCGTAATAGATTTTGTAGTTCGTTGCCAACTCACGTTCGAAGTCTCGCTTGGTGAATGCGGCGAGATCAGCTTTGGCGATGTAGTTGATTTCGAACTTGTCCAAGCCAAGCAGCTTGGCGATTGTGAAGCCGTGAAGGTCGGACAACACAGCTCGGAGCGCAGGCGTAGCGTCAGCCAATTGCCGTAGCATCCGAGCTTCGTGGTTGCCTTCAATGAAGTCGATTTGAGTGTTGGGACAGGCTTCGCGCAGTGGGCCGAGAATCTTCTCGTGTGCGAACTTGATGCGCCCCACTACGTTCCATTCGCGCGGGTCAACACCATACTTGCCAAATTCAGGGAGGTCGAAAATGTCGCCAGCCAAAACGATCACATCTGGCTGTACGCGCTTGGCTGTGTCAATCAGGACGCGCAGATAGAACAGGTCAATCTCAACGTCATGGAGGTCGGAACACACCAAAATCGTTTTGAATCGGGTGTTGTTGTTGCGGATGTACTTGTCTGCAAAATCAGCGCGTTCAATGTTCAGGCGGCGATAGTGGTCAACCGATGCGTGTTTCGCAATGGCGCGCTCATGTGCGTGTTGCTGACGTGAGAGCTTGATACCTGCTTGACGCTTGAACTCTTCGAACGTACCGAAGTAGCGGTTCCAAGTTGATTCGGAGATGGCGCTATGGTTGCGGAAGTAATTGCGAGTGACGATCTTCTCGGGGTCGATCTCCGAGATGCGTTGCAGCTCGTTGATACAGTCGTCAGGCGTCCAATGCTCCATGAATTTTGAAGCATCTTCTGACATGGGGTTGTCGTTGATGTTGGCGCGACGAATTAGCTTCGGCGCGGTTGGGTCTGACTTACCCATTGTGCGAATGAAACCAGCCTTGTTTCGCACTGTCTTGATTGAGATACCGAAGTGTTCCGCAACATCGGCAACAGACGGGAATTTCTCCAGATCGTTATAAGCCTCTGTAAATTGTTTAATCTCCGCTGTCATAAAACTCCTTGTTAAAACGAATCAGGCCGTGAATGATTTGCCTGCTTGTAAGTCCGCCAGCTTCAGGCCGCCTGTGTACTGAAAGTGCGCAAGTTCTGGAAATGACTTCCATCGCTTTGCCCATTCAAGGCCACAGGACTCACCTATCGCACCAACCTTTTCCCACAACTTTCCGTCTTCGCCAGTGGTTCCCCAGACAGGTTTGCCATTGACTAGCGGCACTACATCGACTGCCACTCGGAAGTTATGAAAAGATTGCCCAGGCTTGGCGTTTGTCACGATCTTGCCTGGAGCAGTACGACCTTGGGCATACAGCGCGGCTTGCGATTCCATGTCCCGAAAGGTGCTTGTCACAAGAAGATCAATGCCTGCTGTGTGACAGGCTTCGATGAACTTGCGAACCTTTGCGGCGACGACTGGATGAAGTACGTCTAAGCTACGACTGTTGACCATGATTGCTCCTAAGTATAGTCACGGGTGACTTATGCTGCGCCATTAACGAATGGCGTTATATGCGTCGATACAGGCGTTCAATTGCCGGATGGCTTTGTCGCCGTCGTTGGTGATGGCGATAAGGTTGTCAGAAGTCTCTGCGTCAAGTTCGGCTCGCGCTTCTGTCCGATTTCCGGTGGCAGAGGTGGAACCTTCGCAGGTGTATATGGTTGTGGGGACTGACAGCCGACGAGTGCCAGCGCGAACATCAGCGCGCAGCCTAGTGATTTCAGTGTCTGCATCTTTGTTTGCCTTTGCGAGTTGAAAAGCCATGTCATTGATTTGGGCTGTATGCGCTTGTTCTTCGGCGCGCGCCTTCTCATTCAGCTTTGAAATGGCGACTTGGTTTTCAAGTTGAGACGCCTCGTAACCTTTGTGATGGCCTAGCCCAAATGCGAAAAGCGTGGATAGAACCACGCCTAAGATCACGTAAGGACTGGGCAGTGAAGGAAGCGTCATGAGCGTTTTGCCGTAACTGTCTTCTTGGCGACAACAGTCTTCTTAGCCGGCGTCTTCCGAACTGCTGGCTTTTTTGCCGCAACCGCAATCTTCTCGTCCTTGTGGAGAGCGACAACAGCAGCCTCGATCTTTTCTTCGCGCTTTACTTGGTGAAATTCTTTGTACGCCGCAAGGCCGTAACCGCCACCGATCGCCGCGATGCCATACGAGATGAACGCCCACGAAGGGAACGACAGCACCGACACCGTGATGCCAGCGACGAGGTATTGCAGACACTGTGCAGACTGCGCAAGCAAGCCTACAGCAGCGACAATCAAGCCAACTTTGTGATACGAGGGGAACAGGTGTGAACGCTCATGGAGCAAGCCCACGACGATCACAGCGAGGCCGATAAGGTCGGCAATCAGAACTGAACTGAACAGAAGATCATTAGCCATCTTTACCCCTTGGTTGTTGCTGGTTTTCTAGGCTTGCGCGTAGTTGTCTTGCGGCGGGTAGCCTGCACTTCTTTTGCGACTTCCAGAATGTCTTGACCTTCGCGACGATCAAAGAAGTTGGCGATGAAGTTGATTAAGCCGACTGAGGCGACGCCCAAGATGAAGCCGATGCCGAGTGCTGTGTCCATGTCGGCGAGGTCGAGACCAGCCCAACGTGCGACGAGACCACCAAGCGTAAAAGCGCCACCAACGGAGATAGCTCCAATGATTGCGCCTGCGGCTAGTCGTCCATGTTGTTTGATTTTTTCAGGCTGCCAGAACACGCTAATGCTCAAGCCGCCGATAAGACCCGCGAGTGCGGAAAGGCCTTTGCCGATAACAAAGCCTGTACCTGCGGCGGTGGATGTGATTGGTTCTGGCATTGAAGCTCCGATGTGATTAAGCGCGGCGTCCGACTCACATCAGAGTGCGGTATTTGTAAATCGTGTGGAGATACTGCTGGATGATTTCGTCGATGATGTTCTGGATGGTGGTGTCCTTGATTGGCGAAACCAAATAGCGGTTTGCGTCAATCCAGGCCACTTGCGCTTCCAGAAGTGTGAGCGAGTCGGTTTCAATATCCAACTGATCTAGCGAAATGTTTTCGATGATGCCGTTGCGACCCTGATAGGTTTCAACGAACTTGTCTGCCAAGTCCACGATTGCATCGTAGAACTCACCCAGTGCCATGTGGCGCGCATAAACGGTTGTCCGCAGGTGTTCTCGGTGAGTGAAGTTACGGGCAAAGAACATCAGGGAGACAAATTCAGCGGCTTTTGACATTGGTTAATCCTTATACGAAAACGGCATTTCGGGCGAGATTGTCGCCTGAAAATGCCGTTTTTGTCAAGTCACTCGTGACTTACTCTGGTTTCGGATATTTAGCTTTGACAGCCTTGCAAGCGGCGATGTAAGCGTCAATTTGCGCTTTATCACCCTTCACTACACCGTCAAGATAGTCGGTGATTGGTGGATATTCCAATTTGCGAAGAACGTCATAGCTCGATTGAGGCAAGTCAACCAAAATTGGATTTCCGCTTTCATCACCGCTAATAATCTTTCCAGATGATTGACCCGCAAGCAGCTCCTCATGCTTTTCTTTTGTGATTTCGACAGCATCGTTTGGAATGCCGTCTCCATGAATATCAGCCACATAGAAGCCAAGGGTTGATTTTGAAAAATAGAACTTGTTCATTTTTAGTTTCCAATAGCTAACCAGCAGCGAGATGTGTCATAGACAAATCGGTAGTTTGAAGTTGTTATCGACGCAATTGCTGAATAGCCATCGTCGTACGTTCCAGATTGCCCGCCAATGTGAGTATTGAACACTCCAAAACAGTTATTAGGGAATGCGATGTTGAAGCTGCGTGTTGCGCCTCCGCCGTTGCCAACAGTGTAACTGCCCCACTGAATGATGAAGCCATTGCTAAAAACCTGATAGCCATTAGCAACGCCAGATAATGCGCCATTGCCACCAACAACAATCCAGTTAGCTCCATCACACACAAATTGATAGCTTGTCCCAGGCCCGCCAGCCTTTAATGTAATTGTCGCTGCAACGCCAGGCTCTCCATAAATTAAGCCAGATGGGGTCGTGAAAGAGACTGTATTGCCCAGGCCAGATTGAATGTTGAACGTAATGGAGCCGCCGCTCACATTTGGCGTTGGAAGGGTGATAGTCCCGCCGGATGCGTTCACTGCGACGTACTGACCCCATGCTGATGCCGTTAGCGTTGTCGGCAGTGAGTTGATTTGATTCGCTGCGTTAAAGTTACCTAAAGCGCGTTGCACAAATGCTGTCGTTGCTGGCGCCACACTATTGTCGAATTGCGCCGGCGTAGTTAAATTCAGCCCAGAGGCCGAAACCTTCCCATCACTACCGAGCAATGCGGCAAGTTTTGATGCGTATCGAGCAACACTCATTTTTGCGCCCCTTGTAATGCGGTCTTAATTTTTTCAACTGTTTTAGACGAGTCAATCTTGTCCTGCATCGCTTTGTATTTGTCGCGAATTGCCTGACGCTCTGCTTCGATTACAGCCACGTCAGTGCCTGGAATCTGTTTCATGATGACTTCGTCCAGAGGCTTGAACTCCTCCGCGCGAGCTGCGCGGCGAATATCATGAGCAATCACTTTTGCCTTGTTAATGTTGATGGTAATCATGCCACTTCCATTTCCGCGCGTTGAACGTCAATAAGTTTGTTGAGTTGGTCGATGCGAGATACCTTGCCGGTTTCCCATTGGGCAACAGCTTCTGCATGCGCTGCGGCAATTTGCTCATTTAGAGCCGCGACTTGAGCCACCAGCTCTTCGTAGCCGGCGTCAATCTGTTCAGGCGTGAAATCCTCTGGAAATTCAGCTTGATCTTTTGAAGCGGCGACCAATGGTTTGGGAGTGGCTGGCGCAGTTTCGGTATTGATTTTCTTAATCTCCACTTCATACTGCTCGATAAACCATGCTTGTGCGCCGATGCCGTGACCATGCGGCTCAGAGAAGTCGGCTTCAAAGGCATCAAAGAATGTCATATCGGCAGGCACATTTGCTTCATCTATGATGAGATGCGGCAAACCTGCCGGCACATCTTTACGTGCAATTTCTTCAATTGAAATTCCACAGTTAGGAGCTGGATAAACGATGGCAATGCCGCCACGTTCATTAGGGTAAATGATTACTTTATTCATTTGCTTTGCTTTGAGTTAGCGGAAGATATTAACGGACACATCTGGCGAATCGACGCGAATGTATCCATCATGTCGGGTGTAAATACGAAGAGAAGTCGTCGTTTTTACTCTGCCATAGTCGTAGTTTTCCAAACCCATCATCATGGCAATACCAAAGCTACCGTTTTGAACACTGCCGCCGATTGAGTAGTTGCTGTCAGGCATTGCGCTAGACATGCCAATGTCAAAACAGCCTGTCGCAACACGGGTCAAGGAGGAGATGTTGCCAGAACCAAGAATGGCAACAGTTCCTTGTCCATTAAAATTCAACCAAGCGCGGCAACCGTAGGCTGTAGCAGAGGAGCCGAAGCCTGAGTTGAACATCATTACGCCGGCGGTATTAACTCGGAATTGGTTTACGTTGGCGTGCCAACCACCAATCAAGTCGCTTCCGGTAACACCCGCTTGTGAAGTTGCCAGCAAAGCGGTACACCCGCTTGCACTTGCTCCCAAATTGGCCGCAATTGCGTTTTGCGTATTGTTTGAATACACGGAAAAACGCTCACCGTAAGTGGCTGAGTTTGTATTGATAAATACGTTGCCGTTTGCGTCAACAGCAATTGGTAATTCCTGCACATCACCAGCACCCGACGTGTTACGGCCAAGCACCTTGCCAGCAGAAACTTGTTGCATCTTGGCGTAGGTGACAGCGTTGGCTGCCAAGTTTGTAGTACCTACTGCGCCAGCGGTTGTAGCCAGCTTGCCAGCGAGAAGAGTATCCGTCTCACCTTTGCGGTAAGTGTCAACCATCGACACAGGCCAGCGAGCTTTAGCTTTAAATTCCTCACCAGCCGCGCAAGCCGTATTCAGAATAATTGTTGTGCCGTTGGTCGCTGTGTAGTCGGATGAAGCCAGCTCAGTACCGTTAATCAACACATCGACGTAGCCAGGCAAATACCCGCCATCAGGCGAGAATGTGGTTTGGCCTGCGGTCGCAATCTTTTCAGTGACCGTTTGAACTGTCTGGCCGAATGGTGGAACACCTACGTATGACATTAGTTACTCCGTCTTCGGGAATTTGTTTTTGACTTCTTCAATGGTCGCTTTCCAGGCGTCGTAGCCGCCGTGGTAAAGAGTGTCCAATTGATCTTGAATGCTTGGGTATGCTGCGGCGCGTTGATACTTGTATTCGTTTGGATCGACCCAGGCATCGACTTTCTTCATGTCGATTTTGACTCTCTTACCCTCAACATCAAATGCGCCAGCTTCGCTATCGACGCAGACGACATTTGGATATAAAGCATAAATAGCAGCGTGATTCATCCCGCAATCTCCATCAATGTAATTTGACTTGGCGCCGTAAAGCCAAGCGCGTTTCCAGTGTTGTATGAGCCGCCAACAATCGACGCCACGCCACCCTCGGAACACATCTGCACGCCATAAGTAATTGGCGACGTAGTGCCAGGGCTGTCCAGAAATTTCAAACTATGACAAGATGGATACCAGTAGGCTGGAGTTCCGCCTCCGGCACCAGCTTGAGTTAGGCCAGTTCTGGCGTCGCCTAAGTCGATCGCAGAACCATTACGAACCAAGCGCGTTATCGTTTGATATTGCCCACTGCTGTTGCCTGCGCAAATGTAAGCGGAATACATAACCAAAATCTTGCTTGTTGTAGATATTGGTGTAATCGTCGCTGACAGACCAGTAATGTCTACAAATGTTGGAGCGGCGCTCGCGGCGCTAAAAGACGAAGTCTTGTTTGTTTGAACAACTTGCAGAATCGCGCCAGCGCCGAAATTGGCACGAGCTGCGCCAGCACCCATCTTTGCAGCCGTTACCGCTGCATCTAAAAGATCATTCGTGGTAATTGCGCCATCTTGAATGCTCTCTGTTTTAATTCTACTCAGTGCCATTTTTATTTTCCTGCCTGTTCAACTGCTTTCCAGCTAATTGTTTCTTCATCCCACGCATAGAATTTGTCATCATTTGGGTACGCAACGGGAGGAATCCAGAAGCATGTCTCCTCATCCAGAACCCAACTTGGAGCAAATTTTGGCGGTATGAAGGCGTCTCTTTGCCGGTCATACGTATAGCCAATACCTGCAAAGTTCTTTCGCAGAGGTGTGCCCCCATTTGCGTGAACGCCACCAAAGGTGTTGTACGAAGTCTGAATCCATTCCCCAGGCGAAGTGTCTATGAACCCATCGAAAAATTCAGGCTCCGCAACAATAACCTGCGTAACGACACCATCGACCACTTTTGCAAAATGTCCCATAAAATTCCTTACGCAGTTAATGTTCCAGACGATGTAAACGTGTGAATTGTGTATCCGTTTGCGGACGTAACTATTCCACCCACCGCTCGTTGAATACCAAGGTAGCGAATTACAACCACGCCGGAACCACCAGCGCCGCCGTTATACCAACCGCCAGCGGAATCTGAACCCGCCCCGCCGATGCCTCCGTTACCAGTGTTGGCAGAGGCAGACGATCCACCATACGAGCTTGAGCCGCTGTTGTACGCTCCGCCAGCTCCGCCAGCAGCGTATGTAACAGCCGACCCAGTGTAGGAGTTAGAAATTCCATTACCGCCAGCCGTACCAGAACCGTAATTAGCGTTAGCCGTGAAGTCGGCGCCTGCACTACTGGCGCCACCTCCGCCACAGCCAGATGCGCCACCGTAAGTTCGGTTTCCGCCTCGATAGCCCTGACCTGCGGTTCCAGCGCCGCCAAGAGGCAAACCATTACTTGCTCCGCCGTTGCCGCCGCCAGAGCCACCAGCAGAAGGTGTGGTATTCCATCCGCTACCTCCACCACCTCCGCCAACTGCCGCAGTTAAAGAGCCAATCTGACTGTTGCCACCATTACCACCACGGACGTTTGCTGATCCGGCGGAGCCACCCGCGCCAACAATTACGTTATAGGTCGTGCCAGGGACAAGGCTCAGTGTTTGCGTTAGTACGCCACCTCCGCCACCTCCGCCACCACCGTTACCGATGTTAGTTTGAACATAGCTGGAGCTGGCGCCGCTACCGCCGCCGCCTGCAACAACCAGCGCGTCTGCGGCGTAATAAGAGTCTTTTGCAAAAGGAACCCAATTTCCCGTCACTAGGTCGTACCACTCTGGCGCGCCACTAGTGCTGTTCAATCTATACATTCCCGATGCAGGCGAAGCTGGTCGCTGTGCTGTCGAGCCTACGGGCATCAGAGCTGCACCAGTGCCGTCTAAGTTTGCAACGTCCATTTTTGGGGCTGTTACAGAGCCTGAACTTAATTTAGCTGTCGTCACTGCCGCATCACTCAACTTGGCTGTCGATACAGAACTATCAACTGGCACCAATGAGCCAATTGGCATGTCGAGGTACGTAACGTAGATATTGCCTGTGCCGGCGCTAACTGTTTCAGAAAACGTCAAAGTTTTGCCGCTTACGGAATAGCTGCCGTCGAACGGAGACTGTTGGACGTTGTTAACCACAACCTCAATGTCGCTTGTCTTTGCCACTGAGCGTGACAGCGTGTATGTCGCAGAGCCGCCGTTGAACGGCTCAGATTGAACGCCCGCAAAGGCGACTGGCAGAGGGGCGGCAGATGAACCGATGTAGGCCATGATTACACCAAGTAGCTTGCAACTGCGTCGATAGACGATGCGGCGCTTGAGTAGGCGGTAATGGTGTCACCAGCTTCAAGCACGACCTTTTGATCGCCACCCACGATTACCAGCGCACCGCCGGCAGGGACGATCGCATCCTTAATCAGAAACGAACTCACGCCACTTTGCTTGTTCAGCTTTGCGGAGACTGTCACTGCGGACGTGACGACATTGCACAGCGACATGCCGATGACTGTCTGTGTTGCGCCTGCTGCGACTGTGTCTGTAACCACTGTTGGCGTAGCGGCTACGTTAATGCCAGGGGTTGCTTTTGATTTGAATGCCATTGTTTAGTCCTTATCCCAGGGCAATCGCCATTGCGGTTGCGAAGTCTGCTGAAGCCATAATGTCAACGCCATCAACCTTGTCGGCGTCTGGTGCTTTACCCACAGCACCGTTGAAATCCATCATCAGCTTCCATGTGTTCGGGCCTGTTGCGGTCAGAATGAAAAGCTGTTGCAAGTCGGAGCGAAAGCAAGGCATGCCAACCCACACGTTCGCGGTTGGGAAAGCTGTGCCAGAGTTTTGGGAAATGGCCGTTGCCAAGTTGTCCAAAATCAATTGGCGAGACTCGGTGAGAGTCTTTGTATCTGGAATGTCCTGATAGCCTTGCATTTGTTATCCTAAGTCAGTAGTGACTGATTGTATAGAGTTTTTGGAACGTCATCAATAGCCTTGTGCAGACCATGAAACGACGCCGGAAAGACGCGCACCTGTTTGGGGGTTTTCCAGAACAAGCGTGAATCCACCGTCATCTGGCGCAATGACTCTGGGAACCGCCAGTACCGTGCCGCCTTTGAGCGTAGCGGTAATTTCTGGCGTAACGTGGAAGCCACGAGTGAATGTGACACGAACTCCCGCAGCCGCCTGCGCAGCCGTGATCGTCACCGAACCAGTTTCAAACACATCGGGCACGTCCACAAAAACCTTCAACTCATTCAATTGAGCGCGGTCTTCGTTTACGGACTTCAAAACGGCGCGGAAAATGGCCTGTTGGTACTCGTGATCGCCAGGGATGAAGTCGCGGAACTCGGTGAAGCCAGGCGCTCTACCTGCTTCAATGACCTGAATGAACGAAGCCAATGTCAGAGGGTCAGTCGAGACGATCATGTCCGAGATTACCCCGTTGGCGTGGCGGCGATACTCATCAAAGATGGCGAGGGACTCGACCTTTGACAGTGTCGTTGCTTTCGCCAGCGCATCATGGACGCTGATGTTCTCTTCAAGGTAGACGTGGTAGCTAACGGCACGACCCATCAATTCCATGATGGCGACAATTTCGTTGACCGCTAGTGTGATTTCTTTCTGGAACAGAGTTTCAACAACACCTACCTGCTCTGCGAACGCCATATCCACGTTATTGCTGTTGGATTCGGCAACATTTACGCTCTCGAAGACGCCCTTTTCAACCATGCGCTGAAGCGCTTCCGAGACTTGCAGAACTTCGAACTGCGACTTTGTCAAATCCTTAGCTGCCAACTCAGCGACATGGAATTGCTCAGAGACTGGCTTTGTGAAGTTCTTTACTGGCGTCTCGGCGACGTTCAGCGACTCCGAGATGTTCGAAGTGAACTGGCGCTTGAGTGCATCGACTAGATGCAAAGCGTCGGCAAAGTTCTTTTGAGCATTGCGTGAGGCGACTTCTTTAATCTTGATTTGTTCGAGGCGTGGAAGCGTATAGTCTTTGACTAATGTTTCCTCAATGCCGATAGTTTCCATCACTCGCAGAATGAAGGAAATGTGATCGACGTAACACTCTGCAATTCCAATGGTCTCAAATGTGTTGAGAACCATATCGCGGAAATGACTGTCGGTCAGGTTAAATGCCTCAAATGCAGCTTTTGTGAAGTCGTTGTGGGCTTTGTCGGTCAAACTAAAGCTCTCGGCGCGCTGCATTGTCATGTCTCGTGACAGGCGATCTGACATAGAAACCGCTTCTGACAGCGCCATTGTTGCGTCGAACTTCAGTGCGTCAGACGTGTGAATGGCGTCTTTTAACGACAGCAGAGAATCGCGCTTGAGTGCGTCAGACAGACCGATAGACACATTCGTTACAACGGTTGCGTTCTTTGCGATGGCGTCGGACATGGCAAAGCTGTCCGCGAGCTGCTTAGTGGTGTTCTTCGACACATTGTCAGAAAGCGAGAAGCCATCTGCCAGAGCGATTTGCCCTGCTTTAGCGATTGCGTCGGAGGTGGAAATGGATTCGCCAACACTCTTGCTGGCATCTTTTCTCAACGCCTCAAGAATGTTGAGTGCGTCGTAAACATACTTGCCAATTTGCCTGTTCGAGCCATCGACAATGCCGAAGCTCTCAGAAAATGGTCTTGTGAAATTCTTTGCGGGAGTGTCAGACGTGACAAAACTCTCGCCAACGGCGAGGTTGAAGTTTACGGTGCTGATGTTCGCCCAAGTCGCTGTCGCTTTAGACAGCGACCAGGGGTAATCAGCGGACGCCCACTTTAGCGGCGTACCCGCAGACGAGCCGACGCTAACGGTGGTCATACCGCTTGTCCTTCAGTCAGGTTGACTTAGGACAGGGTGAAGGTGAAGACTGTCGTCAGAGAGTCGTCAACGCCTTTGTTCACCACTGGGAACACGACGCGATCCAGCATGGTGCCAACGGAAGCGGCATTGAAGATACCTGCTTCAGTCAAAGCGCCAGTTGCGTCACCAGCAGGGAAAGTAGACGTAAATGTGAACGCCTTTGTGCCAGAGGTGTGCGCGTACACGGCGACGTTACGCTTAATCTCTGTCACGAGTGCAGTTTGTGCTGTGGCTGCGGCGGTTGTACCTGTACCGACAGCGGTGTAACCCATCACGGATGGACGGCTAGACGACTTGCCAATTGCGTCGGCAATGAAGTCAAAGCCAACGTCAACGATGATGTTGTCTTTTTGGGTCACTTCAACAGTGCCATCTGCCTTGGTCAACATCAGCGTCAGGGCGCCGTGCAGTTTCAGGGTATCTTTGAGTTGCATTAAAAGCTCCTTGTTTAAGGTTGTGGGAATTCTAAGTCACTTGTGACTGATTTGCAAGCGTCAGTAAAGAGCCAATTTTGTGAATGGGCCGATTGGCGCATAGGGTTTCTCGTCAGCCCCAATGGATTTACCGTCCATTGAGCCAACCAGAAGACTTCGTTTACTTCCGTCCTGGGAAATGCCGATGCACAGCTTGTCCCCAGAGACGAAAGTGAATGGGACTGTATTTTGCTTTCCGAGGTTATCTTCCAGCTTGAAGGCGCCATCGTGAATGCTATAGAAGACCTTCAGCCAACCAGAGCCGCCCGAAATCGTGACGATATTGGCGTCTGTGACTTGAGCAGGTGTAACCCAGAAGGTCTTGCTAAACCATGTCGGAATGTCCACATTCCAATCCACGAAGGTTGTGTCTTGCACATTCAAGCCTTGACCGTAGCGCCCTTCCCCGTAGCTGACGCCCAAGTGAGTGGATGCGACACGGTTGCCGATACTATCCAAGTTACCATTCAGGCGCCAACCATCTACGTCCGTCGGCAGTAAGCCAACATCTGTAGCGATCTGGTATAGCGCCGAAATCGAGTTATCGTCAGCGGCTGGACGCCACTTGCGGTTCGACTTCAGACTTCCCCATGAGAAGTTCGCGTTATGCCAAACCAGCGTACTTTCGTAAGCGACCGAGTCCATTGCGGTGAACAGGGTGTTTTGCGCGCGGAAGCGAACCGGCAGCACTACGTCAAACAGGTATTCGGCGCGAGAGACGCCTTCGTCCATTACCAAGGTGTCGCTAACTACGCTTGCGCCATGTGTGACGCCTGCAAAGTTCAAAGTCTTACGATTAGATTCAACCAAGACGTTGGTGTTTTGCGGACGTGTTACGCCGACGTTGATGAAGACTGGAGTATCGCTGTAGACGCCTGGGGCGACGATAGCCTTGATCCAGAACGTGCGAGTACCGTCAGCGCCAGATGGCAGCGTGTAAGTGGTCGCCTTGACCTGCGTGACGAACTGGCTAGTGCGCCAAGCTGTGCCCTCGCGCAGCTCGTAACCAACAATGTTGTTTTCAGTGTTTGCCAGCCAACGGAATTCCAGGCGATTTCCAGACTGAATACAGTCGAACTGGCTTACCGCTGCTGGCGCGTCCAATGGCAACGTGAATGTTGTCACGTTGTCGGAATACAGACCGCCGGAGTCGAGTGAACGAATGTGATAGTGATACACGCCAGGATTGTCCTGATCGTGCGTAATCATCGTGCCTTTGAAATTGGCAATGACGATCGTACCTGAGTCCCAAGATGGGCCTACTCGAACTTCATAGCCGGACACGTCAACGTCCGTTACCGCATCCCAAGTCAATAGCAAGTCGGTTGTGCGGCGCGTCACTTGGAAGTTCAGCACGTCGCCTGGGGCCGTGGTCTTGCCCTTTGGCAGATAGCTACCCGTGACGTTCACTGAGCGCTTGCCAAAGGAGTTCATCGACACAAGTTGGAACTCGTGCATTGACTTGCGGACGTTGTCAATGTCAATCGAGGTGTTCGATGTAGTGATTGTCTGCCATGACGTAGCGTACTTACCAGTGCGGCGCCAACGAATCTCGTACTGCGGCATGGTGCAAGTCCATGACAGCGCCAACTTTGTACCGATCAGTCCAGGCGCCACCTCATAGGTATGCTCCTCGATGATGAAGTTAGTCGGCGTCGTAATGGCGTTTACGTCAATCACTGACGTTTTTGGCTCTTCTAGCTTCAGACCATTTTCAATGGCGCCAAACTTGGACGAGTTATGCTCGATTGCCGTCACGACAAACTGCTTGGTGTCCAGACCGTCTTGAGCTACCGAGATGACGCGCGCCAGCAGTGGCGTCAGTGATGCTTCTGCCATGATCCAGACAGCGTTTGCGACTGGCTGTGCCGGCAGTGGGCTTACCCACGTCAGCGTTGAGTGTGTGCCGGCGCCTTGAATGACGGGGCGATCTGTAAACGTACCATCCGGCAGGCGAATCGAGATAACTGCGCCAGGGCCAGTCAGGGTGACTGGAGCGTCCAGATTGGCAGTTGTCGTTGTGCAGCCTGTCAGTCGGCCACCCATACGCTTGCCGGCGCGGAAGGTGTCGTGAATCTTGATGACTTCGCCTGGCACAACCATCGCAGCATCAAGCCCCACCTTGAACTGAATCATGTCTGATTCAAGGCGCTCTGTGAACAGCAACCAGCGACCGGCGCGGTTTGCTTGACCACGGCTCGTACAGCCAAAAGCGACCATATCGGTCTTGCGGATACCGACCTTGGCGATCGCGTCTGTGTCTTCGACGTATTCGATCTTTTGACGGTACTTGTCATTTGGATCGTTCCAAGTGACGTTCACGACTGAGTGGCGATCTTTACGCGCGGAGCCTGTGTAGTTAAATACGCCATCAATGACGTTTGAAGGCGTAAATACGGCACTGGTGTCTGTTGGGCTATCTTGCGTAAAGCCAACAATGCCACCGTTCCAGTAAGCCATGCCACGGAATGCCGAGGTCAGGTCTGAAATCAGCTTGTAGGCTTCTGCTTGTGCCTGAACGACTGTGTTAACGACAAAGCGCGGCTCAACGCCGCCAAAGCCGTTCGGCACCATCTCGTCACAATACTTGCCGATTTGGTACAGCTTCGCTTTGTCAACTTGGGAAGGTGACAAGTAATTACCAAGACCGTAGCGTGTATTCGTCAGCAAGTCGTACAGCACCCACGCAGGGTTGTTCGAGATTGCCGTCTTCATGCTGCCGTTCCACACGCCGCTATAGGCTCGTGTGGTCGGGTTGTAGTTCGATGGCACTTGAATGTAGAGGCCGTCTACCAAGTACGAGCGTGAAGGAATGTGAGAGAACTGGGCCGAGTCGATACGAATGCCAACCAGCGCCGAGTTCGGGTAGCTCAACTTCGCGTTGACAATTTCGATGAAGGAGTCGAAGTACGTATCGTTCGAAATGGATGCTGACGATGCGTCACCTGTCAGACGAACCATCTGAATGTTCCAACTCACTGCGCCTGCTGGCTTTGGTAAGTTGATTACGTGCGCACGTTGATACTTTGAGTTTGTTTTGCCGGAGACTGTGATGCGCGGACTGTCGCTGACAACCGTGTTGTAGCCTGTGCGCGCTTCCTGCCATGTGCTTTCGCCGTCAGAAACGTCAACGTAATACGTGTATGACTGCACGTCCGAGCGCTGGAACAGAACATCCGTGTAGGGGCCATCATTGACCGAAACTCGGAATTTGTACTCGACTGTCGTGCCGTTAATATCGCCAGTTGTTGAATCTTGCGCACGTAGAGACGGAATTGTCACCAATACGCGAACAGAATCGGCGTTGGGGTTTGTTACCGTGACCGTATGCGGCGTGGTTGTCTTAACCTGCACACCAATGTTGTATGGCGTTTCAACGTCCGAATAGCCATCAATGGGCGTTTGTGATGAGCTGCCAGTACGCTGCTCCCAAGAGACACCGCTGAAGTTCAGCGAGCCATCAGTGTTCATTACTGGCGTGTCGTCAAAGTGAATCGACTGAGCGCCGCTAACCAGGCCGCCGATCAAACCTTCACCAATCAAGTCCAGCACGGAAATCATGGCGCGCGACTGCAAGCTATCTGCGGCTTCAACAGCGGCGCGACCACCGCCACCACCCTTACCGCCGCCACCACCTGCGCCAGCGATCACGGGATAAGTCTCTCTGTGACCGCCATTGTGAACGCGAATACCGTCAGCGATAAACGTGTGATGGGGTTCAACCGTTAGGTTGTAGACGGGTTCGTGACCGATCAATTCAGCACCAGTGACGGGGCGCAGATGACCCATGCCGTCCACCAGCGCATCATGCGTGGTCAGACTACCCATCTCCACAAAGCTGTTGTACTGGTTCAGAACCCAGTGGTTTGGGGTGATATGAGTTTCGCCGCGCCAGAAGGAAACCTTCAGAATTGGCTGTGGTTCAGCGTGATAGTGAACCTTTGTGACTTTTGCAAGGTGCAGCGAACCGTCTTCAGCAAATGCCAAGACCTCATCACCCTCGCGCAGCTCTTCAATGGCAATCGTTTTGCCATGCTCAAGCTGAATCTGGGTGCCTTTGCGAAAGCAACCACCGCCGCCACCAGCGCCGCTAATCTCGATCAAATTGTTTTCTTCGCTCATGGCGGCCTTACATCAGTTGATCCACCGTCACGGCGGCTGTAATTGCGTGAGAGCCTGTAAGAATTCGTCCGTAAATCAGAGGCACTGGAATGCCCTGCATTGACGTATTCACAGGCCCGTCAAAGTAGTACGAGGTTTGGTCTTTTCGTGTGGCTGCGTCATTGTTAAGCGACGGTTTTGGCGTCAGCATCTCAATCACTGAGCCAACCATCATCGACACACCAGCCATACCAATGGCTGTACCGACTGGGCCGGAGAACCATGAAGTGCCGAAGCCGATGATTGCTAAGGTTGCGCCAATTACAAACCGCACTCCGGCGCTTGCGCCCTCAATAATCGGAACAATGTGTACCGACTTGGGTTTGCGTTCAGCCCAAAAGGTGTCGTCATCCAGCTCTTCAGTTCGCTCGTCGTCGTACTGACAGATGACTTGGTAGCGCGGATACTCAGGCAGTGAACTCTTGATCCAATTGAACAGGCCAGGCTTGTTCGCGTCAATGATGCGAAGACCTTCAGCGATCGAAGTCGCCTCAATGTCCCACTCGCGCCCAAACTTCTTACCGAGCGCGCCTTCCAGAATGATTAGTGTAGACATTTCGTTTTGTGCCTCAAATGGTGCGTCGTGTGTTTTGCCCACATGCCGCCATAAACGTCACGGCGCGACAGTCGGTTCTGGCAGTGATGCAGAATCAAGTCGTCGCCGATATACGCCGCAATGTGGTTTGGAATGTCCGCCGCCACTTGCATGATGAACAGGTCGCCCACTTCAGGTTCTTGGTCAATCAAGAGTTCGAAGCCCTGCTCTGGGTAGCCTTCCGTGAAGAAGTCCAGACCTTTCTTCCAGAAGTTTTCAACTCGTGGGTATTCGCCTAGCGTGATGCCAAACTCGCGGCTGTAGTAGTCGCGAATCAGCGTGTAGCAGTCGTAAACGCCGAATAGGTATGGTCGCTCCAAGTAATCCACTTCAGCATCAGATGGCTGAAGCGTGTGAATTGGAGTGAATGTCATGCCCTCTTCTGTCTTGTATGCGCCGATGATGAACCATTCGACACCAGATGAATTGCAGCCTGCAACGTCTGCTGGCGAAGGGTTGGCTGGTAGCTCAACATGCGTATGCCAGATGCCGATAACCTCACCCTGATTCGCCGCCTTCACGTAGTCGTGCGGGTCGATTCGAAAGTAATTGCGAGGATCGCTGGCGATGTTTTTGCAAGGAATGATGATTGCTTTCTTGCCGGCAGACACGACTACCCCACACGATTCATTGGGGTAGTTCAGTTCCGCCTGCTGGCGCATCACCTCTTCAAGATCGTTGTGATTAACCATTGCGCACCGCCCCTGGGAAGCCACCGTAGGGCAGCGTTGCGTTTGAACCGTAACGGCAGCGGCAAGAAGACAGCCGCTTGGCGCATGAGTCTTGGCTCTTGTCTGTTGTCGCTACGTCATTGGTTGTGTAGTAGCCACCTGTCCAGCCGCATTCGGGGCCACGGTACTTCCACACACATGCGTTCTGAATGATTTGACGGTACGGCAGCATTACACCTTGAAGGTCAAATGCCGATGCCAGTTCCCACTCAACAACGTAGCGGTTTTCCGACAGCTTGCGCTCGACGAACCAAACGTCATCAATCAGGCTTTGATTAGGGTCTGCGTCTGGATTACCTTCGGGGAAGTTGACAGAATCCAGATAGCGAGTAAATGTGCGCTTGCGAATGACTTTGCAGCCAACCAAGTCGTCATAGGTTCGCAGCTCCGCCGAGAACATGCCATTGATGTTTGCAGCGCGCAGTTTTGGGCGAGGCAAAGAACCCTTCGTCGTGATTTCGAAACCTTCGCTCTCGATTGGCAACGGCATGTAGGTGACGCCCTGCCACACTACTGGCTGCTGTAGCTTATTGGTTCCAGCGTGGAAGTAAAGCGGACTGCCGCCAGCTACCGAACTCAGGTCGAGAACGAAAAGCTCGATGAGTGCGGTAGGCGATAGGGATTGAATCTCTGCGGCAATTGTCATCTTTAGTATTCAAATACTTGTTCAAACTTGCAGCTAACCTCAATCGTGCCGCCATTCTGAGACGTGCTGTATGAGCGACACACGAATGTGCCCTCTTCTGACAATGGGGTTGTCCAGGTGAAAGCCTCGGAAGCGCCACGCGCCTTCAGGAACGCGATGATTGCGCCGGCCTCCGTGTAGCTCCGCTCGAACTTCAAACTCCACTTTTGTGGCTGGTTGTTGATGCCGGCAGGAACACGCAATTCGTACCCGTCACCAAACTTGGTGACGTTTACTTTTGGCTCAACGTCTTGTTGGGAACCCCGATCAGGGAACCAAGTGAATACTGGCTTTGTCATGGCTGCGATTATAAGTCACTGGTTACTTATAAAGCAAACCGCCAGGACGGGTTTGAGTGACAAGCTCAGTGCGAACAACGTCCTTCACTTTGTTTGCCATCGAAGTCCAGTCTTGGGCGCTATCGCCGGAAGCTGACGCATTAGATGTGCCATCTTTGTTCACGACAATGTTGATGCTCACGTTTGTGCCAGTGGCGGCAGCGCTGTTTGCGATACCTTGAGGCGCGCTCATGGTCACGGGGATGGAGCGACCGTCCGGCAGCGGAACGTAGGCTTCATTCATGCTGCCCTCGCCGAACAACGCCAGTTGTGGGCTTGTTGCTACGCCACCATTAGCGTAAGCCTTCAGTGACAGTGGGCCGGACGAAGTCATGATGCCGCCGTCGGCAAACGCTGCACCTGCGGCTGACGTAGTGACCATTTCAGCCATTGCTGCGCTAACCACCGCCACCATTTCGCCCATCGAGCTTGTGGTGACGAGGCTCATTTCGCCCATCGCGGTAGTCAACCCAGTCATGCCAGTTGTCATTTCGGTCACAACGGTGGTCATGGCTGTAGTCGTTTCCGCAGTCATGGTTGTCATGGCTGTCGTCACGGCCGCCGTCTGAGCTGCGCCGGTAGTTGCGCCGGTTGCGGCTGTAGTAGCTGCACCTGTCGCGGCCGAGGTTGCGGCCGAAGTCGTTGCTGCTGCGGCAGCTTGTTGACCAGCGCCAGCCATCATCCCCTTGCCGATGCCCTTCACCAAACTACCAAGCATATCTGCCAGCGGTTCTGCAAATTGCTTCTGCAAGAAGATTTTGTAGACTTGGGTTGCCATGTCAGCAACCATTTTGCGCCACTCAACTTTGCCGCCAGTGGTCAGCGTAACCATCGTGTCGATGAAGCTATTAGCCCAGTTTGCAGACAGGCGGTTCATCTGATCCACGGTGTTCTGCCAACCGTTTGTCAGACGATCTAGTTCAGTCATTGAACCAGTACGCATCTGCACATTGGCGCGCTCTTGCGCGATTGTGCGAGCTTCTGTCGCACGAATCATCACATCGTTGAAGCGCTTGACAGCTTCTTCAGTATTGCCTGCCTTTTGCAGCTCATCCTGCGCCAGACGCTGACGCAAGTTGTATTGCTCGTTGATCCGAGCCATCTCATTTTCATGAGCGCGTTTCTTTTGATCTTCCAGACTTGCGGTGAGGTTGTACTCTTCCTCTTTAGCCTTGCGCAGCTTTTCGGCTTCGTCAGCGTAAGCGTTGTTTGCGGCCGTCATCATCGTGTCAGCCACGAGTTCGGCGCGCGCCTGCTGGTATACCTTCAGGTTCTCTTTAGCTGAGAGATACTTAGCCTCTTCTTTGTCCAGCGCTTTGATGAGCGACAGCGTTGCAGTCTCTTCTTTTGCCAGACCTTGAGTGGCATAGCGCTCTTCAGAAGCAGCCAGCGCATCCTTGGCAGCCGCAGCTTTGCCGCGAATGTCGGTGATGAGCTTTTGAGCCTCTGGGATTGAATTAAGTGTCGTTCTCTCTTCGATGATGCCCTTGAGCGACTTCTTGACCGCCGCATCCATCGTGTCGATGGAGTCGATGAACTTGCCAATATCGGTGTTGCCTTCGGCGAGATACTGACGCAGACGAGCGACGTATTGACCGCGATCGGCACCGCCGCGACGTTCAACTTGGGTCTTGCCATCTTCATTCTTGACGGTCTTGTCAAACTCGCCCTTGGCAACCTTACCCATCAATTCCAGGGCGGTCTCTTGACGAATCTGGTCGATGCCGCGAACACCGCGAACCGTTGCTTCCAGTTTGGCTTGAGCTGCGGCCACTTGACCTTCGAGGTCGAGCAGCATCTCGGCCAATGGGTCACGTTTGCGACCCTCGCCTTTACCACCCAGAACCGCCGTAAAGCCGATGCGAGACTGCTGGTACTTGGTCTCCAGCGAATCACGCATTTTGCCCATCTCAACGATACCGACTTCGAGGGCTTTCGCCTCTTCTTCGCTCATCTTCAATTGTCCGTCTTTGAACAATTGCAGGTTGCGGCGCTTTTCGCGTGTGAGGTTGTCGATCGCCACTTTTTCGGCGTCGATTTGTTCGCGGTTCAGTTGATCGCGGCGTTCGTTGTACTTTGTGATGACAGCCTTGCGTTTAGCTTGGTTGTCACCCATCAACTTCAGTTCTTCATCTTCCTGATTCTTCAGTTCGATGTAGCGCTGACGGAACACTGAGCCAGCGTCATCTTTGACGTTGTCCACTTCGGCGCGCAGACCCTGCACCAGCGAAGCGACGTTGTTGCGGCCGGCGATTTTCTTGGCGCGCTCAAGTTGCTCTTCCATCTGGTCAACTTGGGTGCGCAGCTCGTCAATCCACTGGCTCTTCTTCTTAGTTACATCCTTGCCGTCTTTGTCGGTGAAGGTGATTTCGCGGCTTGCGCTGCCACCTTGTGTGAGCAAAGATTCCAGGCGCGCTTTCTTCACACCCAGTTCAGCTTGGATATTGGCGACGCTGGCGTTGTCTGCGAAACCTTTGTTCAGGTCTTCAATCGCCTTGTACGCTTTGCGCATACGGTCAGCCGACTTCTCGGCCGCCTCACCGATCTTGTTCCAAATCCAGATTACGCCTTCTACGGCCGCTGTCACGAGGGCGAACTGCACACCCATCGCCACCAGCGACAGAGTGAAGCCTTTCAGTGAAGACCATAGACCCTCCAGAACAGCTTTCATGCCGCCCCAGACACCCGACAGAGTGCCGGCGCCCATGCTCAATTTAGTTTGTGCGGCTGCGGCCATCTCTGCGGCCGTCGCTTGTTGCGCGAGAGCGGCGTTCTGACCGTGAATGGCGTGAGTAGATTCGTCAATGAACTTGCTGTGACGCTGCTCCAGCGCAATGAGACGTTCTTTCTCTTTGATCGAGCGTTGGATTGCGGCAATTTCTGCATCAATCGTAGCTGCTGCACCGCCGGCCACGCCAGCGTTCGCGCGGAAGCGATCGGCTTCTGCTTGCATCTCACGAGCGAGTGCTGCCGTGCCAGCCTTCTTGCGACGCATCATTTCTTCAGCGGCAAGTTCTTTCGCCATCGTCTGCGCGAGGAACTGCTCTTGCAGCGCCATCATTTCGGCGTAGCGGTCGCGGCGCTCCAGAATCAGTTTGCGCGATTGCTCGATTTCCGATTCCATCTCACGCGCGTTCGCCAAGTGCTGTGCAGTCTTGGTCGAGTTCAGAGATTGGATTTGCTTTTCGTTTGCTTCGATACGGAAGCGCAGTTCGTTGGCTTTGATAGCCTCCATGCGCTTCACGTCTTCTTGTTCTTGAATCAGGTTGTCACGCGCCGCTGCACGGGCTGTTGCGAAGGCAGCGATGATGCCGTCAGCTCCTGATTTGAATGGGGCGACCATGCTGGCAACTTTGGATACCAGCAGCGCCGTGATTGCAGCCTGAATCTCGTCAGAGTATTTGACGATGAAGTCCTTGACGGTCGCGAAGATGCGAACCAAGTCTTCCAGCAGATTGCCGAGCTTGTTCGCCCACGATTCAGCCGTTGTGGTGTCGAAGGCGTCGATGATCTTCTTCAGTTCTTGACGTGCGGCTTCGAAGCCACCTGTCTTGCCGACTTCAACCTTAAACATTTCCCACTTGGTCTTGAGCTTTTCAATTTGCCCGTTCCAAGTGTCCATCATGTCTTTAGCGTAGCCAGCGTTCTGCATCTCCATCTGGAAGAACATCTTGGACAGACCTTGCTGTGCATCGACAACGCCCTGACCAACTTTCTTTGCCAGATCAGCGACAGACAAGCCAAGACCTTCAGACATTAACTGCATCGCATTAGGCATTGCTTCACCCAACTGCTGACGCAATTCTTCCATCGAGATTACGCCCTTACCTGCCATCTGTTGAATAGCGATGGAAGCGCGGTGCATAATGTCCGATGTGCCACCGAACTTAGCGATGGAGTTTGTGAGTGCCTGGAGCTTACCGTCCGTTGGGTCGAGACCGGCGGTCTTCAACTTGACGAACGAATCTGTCAGGGCTTTAACCTCAAATGGCGCATTCTGCGCCAGGTTGAAAACGAACTTGACGCCGGCAGCCGCTTCAGCTTTACGCTTGTAGTCGTCTGTCTCGGCGCTGAGACCTTCCATGAGTTTGGTGAGACGTTCAATCTCGCCAGAGGTCTTGAGAACGGCCTTGGGGAAGGCAAGGAATACGTCGTTCAGGTCAGCCATTGCGAAGCGCAACAGCGACATGGTGAAGACTGTATCGTGGAACTTTTTGCCGAGCGAGGTGAAGTGAGTTTCGAGGTTACGGGCAGACACTGCGGTCTGTTCCATACTCCGCTTCATTTCGGACAACACTTGATTATTCTTGACCGTTTTGATCGAGAAGTCTTTGTCGTCCAGCGTCATTACGACTTTGATTTCACCGCCTAGCATGAGCGTTCCTTTTTACATCATGGCCGCAGCCAACATCTTCAATTCCTTAAACCCCTCCTCGTCACGCACGGCGTCTGGGACGACCGGCTCCTTCACCACATCTCCAAGCTCGATGACAAGTCTTTCGTGATGTTCTTTGAACGCTTCACCGCCCTGCGAGGTTATCGCGACCGACATGGCGCGCATGTCGTTTTGGGCTTGAATGCGACGAACATTCTCACTCATCATCCAGAACGTCTTCATGGGCATCCGAAGAACATCCCAATAAGACATTGCGTAAAAGTGACTGACTCGACAAAACAGGAAGGCGAAATCGACTTCCTGCGCTGGCAAGCCCTTTAAGCGTTTCCCTCGTTCACCGCCGCTTGTTCAGCTTCGATGATCTTCTCTGGGTCGGCGCCGCGAATGAACGCAGTCAAGCCGCGCAGTTGTTCGAGCGATAGACCCATCAGGACAGTCTCTTCAATCTCAGGAATCGAACGCTTGATGAGGCGAATCGTTTCCTGAATTTGTTTTGCGTAGCTGCTTTCAGTCTCCATCTGTTCAGCAGTGCGCGTTGTTTCGATGAAATCTTCCACGGACATTTCTTTGATCGGATATGTCTTGCCACCGATTTGCACTTCGCGAGTTTCTTTTGCGCTCAGTGTGTCCAGGTTTAAGATTTTTGCCATGTTTACTCCTTGTGTTCCTCTAATGAAAAAGCCCCGCACGAGGCGAGGCTTCATTCTACAACAAAGTCAGTCAGTTGTGACAGACTTTATTGAGCGTGGTTTAGTAACCGCCGACTGCGAACAGACGACCGCCGTTGGCAGAGTCTGGGTAGCCGTTAAATTCCACGTTGTAGATACGCTCGTTTTCCAGCTTGTAAGCAAACTGGAGCGCACCGGAGGTAGCGGCCAGAGGAATGAAGAAGTCTTCAGACTTGTCATCAGCAGCTTTGCCAACTGGGTGCAGACGCAGCTCTTTGGCGATTGCCAACAGGTCAGTACCCACGCCGTTAGTCACGGTCACGTACTTGCTGGTTGGGTCGATACCGCCAGTCAGAGTAGCGCCAGACAGAGTCACCTTGGTGCCGGCAGTGCCTGCGCCCAGAGTGAAAGCGTTACCAGCGGCAGTCTTCTCACCAGTTGTGCCGAACACCAAGGCAGAGCCGTAGGTCACAGTCACGATGGCGCCAGATGCGCTGTATGTTGCGGCGGCCAAAGCAGGGCTTGTGGAGGCGCTCAGAACAGCAGCGAGGTTAGCGGCAGTAGCGGCCACAGAACCACCGATGGTCACTTCGTCGGCAGCGGTAGCTGTCGTTTTGAAAGTGATGGTCTTGCCGTTCACAACGATGGTGTCGTTCGCCACGACAGAACCCACAGTGATCGAACCACTAGCCACAGCACCGCCGACAGTTGTCAGGGTAGCGCCAGGCATAATGGCAACCATGTTTTCGAGAGTCGTTTCAGCCAGGGGAACCTTAGCCATAACGTCGCGACCCATGATGTATTCGTTGATCGTGGTCTTACCGAACTGATCGACGTTCACTTTGTGGGTGTCGGTTTTCACTTGAACTTCAACGCCGCCCTGGGTGTAGCCCAGATCAACGCCGTCGAAGAAAACTTGGCAAACGCCCAGTTTTACGTTTTTTGTACTAGATGACATTCAATGCTCCTTTGCAAAGGGTGTTAAATAAGTCGGTCGTGACTTACGCGCGTGGCCGCGACTATAGCACAAAAGCACCCAAAAGTCCAGCTTTACAGGTTGTCTTTGGCTACTTCAATCAAACGGTTCATCATGCGCTCACTGACTTTGTCGGCTGCGCGCTCCATAAAGCCACCCCCGACTACCTCACTTTGCGAATCTTGCTTGGCTTGAGACCAGATGCCGAGCTTCTTAAAACCGTATGGCGTGATGTGTTGATGCGCTTCCCAGGCGTAATCACCGACGAATTTGCCTGGTCGCTCTGGCACGGGCATATCGCCGTCGATGTAGACCTCAAGGCTTTTTCGCTCGAATTGTCCAAACTGCCCTCGCCCACCACCGATTTCACGCACCTTGATAGCTTGCTCTAGGTTTCCAAACTCCAGAGGAGCCATGTCTTGCGCAAGATTCTTGATGGATTCGGCCTCACGACGCATTTGCGCTAGAACGCCACGAACAGCTTTCTCGCCGCCCTGCGACAGCAAAATCTTCAGCTCTTCAACGCCCTGAACTTCAATACCCATTTTCGACCGTGTACGCGATTTCGTACTTCACCAACACCTCCACCAAATTGCCTTCGTTCACTGGGAACGTCACAGGTAGATGGTGTGGGCGAATGTATTTGACATTCATGTTGCCGATGACAAGCTCGTAGCCGCGCAACTTTGTCATGATGGTCTCGGCCAACGTATTGGCTTCTTCATGCTTTGGCGCGCGCACAATGACGCCGAACTCGGTTTTGTAGTAGCCAGGCAGTTCGTGGTCAATGTCTGTGCCTTGAAGTGGGCTGCGTAGCAGAATGCCCTTCTTGCACTCCAGCGGCATGGCATGGATGAAGATGGTCTTGCCTTTGGTGCCGAGATTCTCAGCCTGGAGTTTGTCTGCGATTGGTTGAAGGTTCATCTTAGTTCCAGATCATTGCGTCCACTTCATAGTGGTCGAGCTTCCCCTGCACATCGAGGCGCGGGAATTTGGAGATGATTTTCAGACTGTAGCCAGAGACGTGAATAATGTCGTCAATGTTGGCTGCTGTCTTTGGAGTCAATAGAAATTTTGAATCTGCGTGCAGTTCGCGTGCGGAGCCGCGCGACGCAGAGGTGTCCGCACGAACGGCAGACTTCACGTTGCGCAAATCCAGCTTAACCATAGCGCAGCGCTCACGAACTAATCGTGATGGCAATGGTTGGCCGTAAACGTCCGTCTCGCCGTTAGCGACTTCGATTGTGCAGTCGATATTAGGCTTGAACATACATCTCTACCTTTGCGCTTGCGTTGAAATGGAAGATCGAACGCTCTAACGACGCAAACGATGGATACTCGGTGCTGTCGCCAGAGATGGAGAAAACCAGTCCGTAATTAGCGTGAGTTGGATCGTCGTATGAAACCGTTGCGAGGTCGGTTGTCCATGAAATCTGCTCCATGCGAGCTGACAGCCACAGACGGTATGCGAAGTCTCGCGTCATGCCACGCACGTAGTCGGCTGCTTTGTACTTGCGTCCGCTAGAAGTCTCGACAGAGAACTCCGGTGTCGCCAGTTTCTTTTGCAGCAACAGACCGATGCCACCATGAGCGTTTTTCACGCTCTTGAGGGCGTCTTGGTGAACGCCCTTCATACGACCGATCAAGGTGCTGATATTTTGACTTGTGACCATAGCAAGCTCGTTCATGAGTGTCACAGACTGCTCTGTGCTGTCGCCATTCTCAAGCTGTGCTACGTATGCGGTAATTGACTTTGAGGCGCTACTTAAGTACGTATCTCGCACATCGGCAACATCAGCCTTCAAGTCGTTGACCATTTTGGGAGTGACTTCAGCGCCAGGCGCCATAGCACTCAAATAGCGTCCCGCAAGCGCAAAAAGGAACACATCGTATTCCTTCTTCATTTGCGCGCCGAAGTCGTCGTAAATCATCCTGAGCGTCCAATGCGTTTGTTGAATGTGACGAAGTAGCTCAAGTAGCCCAACGCGCGACGACAGATTGGCAGATGCAGCGCTTTGGTGCTTCGAAACATCTGGCGGCTCTCACCGATAGAGTCCAGAATCAGTCCAGCTTGTCGCTTCTCTTCGTAAGGGTCGCCACCCAGAATGTTGTTTGCTTCCACAACCTGAGCTTGGCGCAAAGCCTTCTTGAAGCGCTCTGGCAGATTGTTGAATTGAGCAGCGTTCAAGATTGCCAAGTTACCGTTGAAGATAAACAGGCTGTTGCGCGCCACGTAGGACGACTGGTACTGACCTTCCGGCACGTACTGCAAAGAGTCTTGGCCGAAGTTAACATTCGAGTTCAGCAGGTTGAAGTTGAGTTGGACGATATGCTCACGCGCATCAATCATCGCTGCCACTTGCTCCGCATCGCTTGCCGCATCCCAGGCACTGAGATTCGGAATGTCGAGCGCCGTCAATTGAGCTTGCGAGAAGGTTTGAAACGAGTTCACGCCAGTTTGCAGCGGCTGTGTCGATTCGAGACCATACGACTGAGACATGACCACCGTGTTGCCATCTGTGACGCAGTAGAGTTCGACGTTGCGAATCTCGCGCGTGGCCCCAGTGGCAATCACGTTAAGCGCGGCGGGAACCTGAATGGTTGCCTCGGTGTCGCCGTTAGCTACAGCCACGTCAGTCGGAGCCACCAGTTCGGTGTCAGCCTGATTGGTAACGCGATACTTCGCCGAGGTGACGGTGATAGCGTTGCCGGCGGCATCCGTGAACGGAATGACGACCGAAACGTCCGTGTTGTTCAGGTAAACCGCCGTCATTGCTTACTCCTTCGATGCCGTGTTGCCCTGAGCTTTCAGGATGGCTTCGATGATGCCGACAATAGAAGTGCCCTTCACGCCCATCGGTTCGCCAACTTCACGCAAGCCGTTGATACCTTTTGTGTCCGCAATGTCGGACAGCTCTTGGTACGTGTAGACTTTGACTTCAGTGGTGATGCCTTCGGTGGTTGGCTTCTCTTCTGTTTGCTTTGCCTCGGTCTTCTTTTGAGACTTTGCTTTGACAGGAGCTTCTTCGCCCTCTACAGGCATTGACATGCTGTTAATGTCGTCGCCGCCAACGAATGCTGGAGAGTGCATGTTATTGAGGTACATCTCGCCGACGTTAGCGGCGGTGCCGTCTTCCCACTCTGCGCCCAAGGCGGCAGAGATACGAATCGCGTCGATTGGGAGAACGTCACTTTCGGACAGGCCGTCCTTGAACATCACTACACCCATCTGTCCGGTGTAGGTCTCAAAGCCAGCTTGGGTCAGTCGTAATTTCATAGCGACTCCTTAGTCTGTCTCTGGCGTGTTGTTGGTTTGATCTACAACCTCTTTGCCGGCAGCTTCATCAGTCTTTTCGTCCGATGTTTCTTCGGTGACTTCTTTGCTGGACACTTCGGTGACTTCGCCGTCGTCGATTGTCTCGATCAGATACAGGCCACCAATGGTGTCTGCTTCCAGTTTGCTGACGTGGCCTTTAGAGATGCCATTCTCAAATTCGACGTTAGCGATCGAACCTGTGAAGGACTCGAAGCCCTGTTGAGTAATCATGATTTGCATATTTCTTCCTTCCAATGAAAAAGGGTGGGTCTTTTGAACCCACCCCATTCTAAGTCAGTTGTGACTTACCCGCAAGGCTTAGATGTTTGTCACACCTTTGAGACGAGCGATCGAACGGCTCGACTTCAATGCCAAACCTGTATACCACTTGAGGCGGATACGGGTTGCGTCTTTGTTTTGCACAGTGCCGATGTTCTCGACCACGATGCCAGCGTCATTGCCGCCGTACAGACCGTGCAAACCATCCAACTCGTTCAAGCGCAGTGCGTACACTGAGCAAGTGTCGGTGTTGGTGCCTTGGTCTTCGCCGCCATCCAGGAACTCGTTCATGATGACTGGGATGCCGTTGTGAGTCAGCATTGGGCGACCGAAGTTTTCCAACTGTTGCATCACAGCGTCAGTACCGTAAGTTGCGCGCAGCAAGCCACGGAATGCGCGGATTGTGCCGCGTCGCATCACGATCACGTCAGCACCGTTAGGCACTGCGTCGCACAACTGATCCAACATCGACAAAGTCAATGCGTTACCGTTAGTGCCGGCAGACACCAACTGAGTATTAGGAGCAGCGGCGGCCAGAGTTGGCAGACCGTCGAAGGCTTTAGGGTTCACGCTGGAATCACCAGTAGCCAGGGTTTGATGGAAAGCACGAGCCACAGCTTTGGCCTTCTTAGCGATTTGGATCGCCATTTGGTCATTGGTGTCGCCCATTGTGGTTTGCAGGAACTTGTCCACGTCCACATCGCCAGCCAGGATACGCAGCTTGGCAACAACTTCAGTGAAGGTTGCGGCGCTTTCGTTCACAGCGTCGTTAGGGTCGAGGAAGTCAGCAGAACCGAGAGTGTTTTCACGGTTGTAGACGTATGCTTTGCCGTTCACGCCGGTGAATGGGAGCACAGAGAACAGGTCATCGCGTTCGATGATCTGGTCGATCACGCCAGAGACGAGCTGGTTGTTACTCAGCTTCTCGGCTTCAGCTTTCAGAAGAGCCATTTAATGTCCTTTCAGTGGAGACGAATTGATAATTCGGTACTCAAGTCGCTCTAAGTCACCGATGGGGCATGACTGTAGCACAAAATGCCACAGAAAGCAAGTCACCCGTGACTTATTTTATTTAAGCGACTTTAAGACCCTTCAAACCGCTGGCAATTTTCGAAATGCCGTCGATATTTGTATCAGTTTTCACTGAGCCGACAGGTTTCTTGGATTCCGATGCGGCGCCCTGCTTCATTTTGCTCTTGAGCAAATGATCTTTCTCAGGGTCTGCTTCAACGATCTTCTTCAGCGCGTCTTCAAAGCCTACTGGCGAGCCGTACTGATCGACCATTGCGGTGCGGTTGGCGGCGCCGCGAGGCTTGTCAAAGCCCACTACTTTGCCGTCCACCAGATCGAAGTGATCGCCATAGATGACGCGCGCCTTTGCAGGTGTCAGCGTCAATTCATCGGCGATGAATGTCGATTGGCTAAATTGGCTTCCGATGCTCAGGTCGTTCATTGCGCTGGTCTTTTGATTCAACTCGCTCTTCAAGGCGTCGAGCTGTTCTTGCAGCGTTTTCACTTCCTTACCATGTTCCTCGGCCATGCGAGTCTTGAGGCGATCCCAATCACCAGCGGCTGCAAGAGCTTTCTCTTCGGCGGTCTTCTTCTCCGAGAGAAGTTTGCGCACTTCGTCGGCGTTCACGCCGTCAAATGCCTTGAGCAGTTCTTGAGCTTTGCTGAGTTCGGCGTTGGCTTTATCCAGCGCTTCCTTCTTCTTCATATTCTCTTTGAGAAGACGGGCCTCTTCATCACTTGGCTTTTTGCCCCCTTTGGCTGCTTCATCGGCTGCGGCTTTATCGGCTGCTGCCTTATCTGCGGCTGCTTTTGCGGCTTCTGCATCTGCGGCTGCTTTAGCTGCTGCTGCGGCTGCGGCTGCGGCGTCATCACCACCAGCGCTACCGCCACCACCTGCACCGCCATCATCTCCTTGGGGAGCCATGTATTTCAAAAATACGTTTCGAGTTACAAACATCTGTCACCTTTCTGACCGTTCGCTTGGTCATTGAGTTGTTAATGGAACGACAAGTCGCTATGTCGTTCCGAGGGTTTAAGGCTTATTGTTTTGGCCTTGCTTACTAGCCTTCGGATCGTTCTTGACTTGAAGGTTTCCCTTCGTGTTGCCGCCTTGACTTAGGGTCTCTTGAGACCCTGTAGTTGGGACAGCTTCAAGAGGATCGGTAGGCCAATCTTTGAGAGCTTTTTCCATCTTCGCTCGGGCCGATTTCTCGATCTGAGGGAAGAGCTTGTCCAGCACGGACTTCATCTGTTCCTGGCGCACGGTCTCTGGTGCGTCAATCAGCATGAGGCGAGCTGCAATATCGAACTCATCGTAGAGTCCACGAGTGTCGAAGTCATCTGGGTAGGACACGAGGTCTTCCGCAGATTCAGGCTTCTCACCGTGCCACAGAGCTACGATTTGCGCGATCTTGTTTTCAATGACTTCCAGGCTGTCCGCTTTGGCAGCCAGAAGTGCATTCACGCGCTCGAAGTCAAAAGCCTTCGCAACGCCTGAACTGTTGTCGATTCCCACTGCGTTGTCTTGCTTGGTGCGTTCGCCTGCCAAGCCGACAGTGTGGTAAATCTCGTTAATGATCTTGTTGATGGCGGCCAGAATCATCTGGGCCTGCTTTGGGTCTGGCGACAGGTAGAACGGAGCTGCGCCGCCCTCGCCGTCGTACAAGAAGATGCGCTTGGTGCCCATCTCTGTCAGTTTGGTGTAGTTGTCTTCGCCTGGCAGCACGTTCTGAGCTGGCATCGCCAGTTGCGAGAACGTCTGATCTTGAATGATGGCGTCCAGGTTTGACAGGTAGTTCGCTACCGCGCGGTCGAGGTAGGCAATGTCGTCAATCAACGATTGCGCACCGTACTCTTCGTCCGAAATCACGTTGTCGGCTAACACGACTGGCACGACGCCCAAGCCATGAACGCCGCTACCGATGAGCTTGACCACTTTCTTGCGGCCTTCTTTAACCTCTTCGTAGAGCGACCAGTCGTTCTTTGTCCACAGGCGGAATCGTTCGATTTCATCGCCAGATGACTCTAAGGGGTCAGCATCGTCGCGCTCACACTCTTGAATCAATGCCCACATCAGCTCGCCTTGATCGTCAAAAGCGTAGTCCAGCAATTGCTCTGGGCCGACGATGTAGGCGTAAGTGCGCGCGCCAGCCTTCTTCTCGTCTGCTTTTGAGACAATTGGCTGACCGCTGGTCTTGTTGTCGATCACGATACCGATGCGGCCGTAAATCGAAGTCTTCTTTGAAATCTGACGCGACAGGTCTTTGATACCCAAGCCATTGAGTGTGGCCTTCTTCCAGAAGCGCTTTAGCGCCTCGGGCGCGTCTTTCTCGTTGCGTTGGACGTTTTGCTTGAACAGGTACTTGTTCAGCAAGTCCACCACTTCACGCGAGTGGTTGAATCGGTAGGCGCGAGCCAAGCGATCTGCAAATTCGGTGTCACCTTCCTTGATGTAGCGGAAGATGTTCTCTTTGAACCACTCGCGGCCACCTTCGTAGGTGTCTTCGAGGAAGTCCCAGTGATCGACGTTCTCAGCGTACTCAGGATGGCGGCGCTCAATCAAGCGGCGCAATTTCTTTTGGTCGTCAGTCAGCGGTGCGGTTCCGGCAGACGCAAGCGCGTCCTTCGGGTCAACCGACATGCTTTGATTGGGTTTCAATTGAAATGACATGGGTGCCTATCTTATATGTCAGTGGTGACTTAGTCAAGCGATTAAATCGAGATGCCACCAATCTCGACCTTACGCACTGGGAATTCCAGCTCGATGCAGTAGCCGCCGGCGTCAGCAGAGTGTTCTGTGCCAGCGGATTTATCCACTTCGCGGGTTCCCTTTTTGTAGATGGTTTGCTCAAGTGCGCCAATGAAGTGTTTGCACTTCTCGTCGATACGCAGTCGAATCTTCCCATTGGCATCGCGCAACATGCGGTTTACAGCGTTTACACGGTCTGCAACCATCGGGTGCTTGCGACGGTATTTGATGCGCTTGAAACCCTTCTCGCGAAGAATGTCCATGTCAGTCTCGCCCCTAGCATGCTGGCGCTGGCCGCCGGCGGGGTCAGGGTAGATCGTGATTTGGTTCTGTTGACGCCAGTAGCGCTTTTCCAGCTCCTCACACACCTCTTCGGTGTTTGAGCCGAACAGCACAATCTCATCCACCGCCCACAACTCACCATTTTCTTGGGGCTGATAGATGACAGTGGACATTGGGTCGATGTTGAAGTCCATACCGACCCAGATGGGTAACTTTGGATTGTATGGGTATTTGCCGACGTGCGAGCCACGATCGAATGGGTAGTACACCCGTCCAGACATGGTCTCGAAGCTGGCTTCAAATTCCTGACGAAAGCTCTTTTCATCCATATCGGCACGAGCGGCCGCAATTTCCGACACTGGGATGAACGGAGATGTGATCGTGGGGAACTGCCAGGACTGCCACTGGTTAGCCTTAGTCAGCCTTGTTTCTTGGCCTTTTTTGTAAAGCTCGTACAGGTAGTTGTACGCTTTTGGGGTTCCAATGAAGATGGCATGGCCGCCGGTATCGGCCAAGGTTGGTCGCAGAACTAAAGTCCAGACCTCTTCTGCCATGTCTTGAAACTCGTCCAGCACAAGAAAGTGGATACCCACGCCACGCAGCGAATCTGGCTTGTCTGCGCCCTTCAGCTCGATGCGGGTGCCGTTGATTAACGTGATTGTTAGGCTAGTCTCATTGACCTTGCGAATCCACTTCTTCGGGATGGCATCCATCAAGTCCACCCACATAATCTGCTTCGCCATTTTGTAGGTTGGTGCCACGTACCAGATTTTCTGCTTCTTCTTCTGGGCTTTTTTGATAATCAACACGCGCGAAAGCGCCGTCTTTCCCCAACGCCGGCCGGCCACGACTACCCGATACCGACACTCTGATCGGTAGACTTCCATTTGCTTCGGGTGAAGCGATAGTCCCAGGCGCTCACGAGCCATTAGTCTTCCTCAACTACATCGTCGTCGCCTGGATTGACGCCATTGTCCTCGTCCAGATCGACTTCGATTTCTTCTATTTCGGAGAAGCTGCGTTTGCGCAGCGTCTCGATTTGGTCGGCCGTCAATTCAGAAATGACCAGTTCTGGCACTTCGTTTTCATCGACTGCGTCTTTGTCCAGACCCAGAACGGAGTAGCGCTCTTCGCGCGCCTTCTTCAATACCGTCATTGCGGTATCCAGGGCTTTCAGGTTGTTGATGGCCGTGCTGACGGGTACGCCGTCTTGCTTGGCTTTCAGAATCTCTGCCCAAGTCAGCTTGGCAAGACCAGAAGCCATTTTGTAATGCTCTTCTTTGGTCTCTTTGATCCTGGCGGCCAGAATCGTCGCTTCTTCGGAAACCGCTTTGGTCAAGTCTTCAGACACCACCTTTGCGATGTGTTCTTTTTTGGAGCCTTGAATGATGCCTTTGCTTTTGAAGTGGGTGCGCAAGCCCTGGCGCGATACGCCGAACTTCGCCACGAGGTCGTTGTAGGTTGCGTCGCCGGCTTCCCAGAGCGCGTCGATAACGGCCCATGTTCGCGCAGGCAGTCGCTTTGATTTGGCTTTGGCTTTAGTTTTAGTTTTTGCTTCAGTCATGGTCGGCCTTCCTCAGACAAAAAAAAGGGCGTTGGAGAAACGCCCAGAGGAGAAAGTCCTACTTGAGCGCAGTGTAGTCGAATTTATTAACATTTTCAAGTCACCCGTGACTTATCTTCCAGAAGTATCAAAAGCAACATCGCCAGGCAATCCAGCTCCGTCTTGAACAGGTTTGTCTCTGTGCTACCCTCACTGGATTCGAAGACGCAAGACCAGAGACCGCCGGCCGCATTGTTGTGCTTGATAGTCATGTAACGCGCTCCGAGTTCCTGGAGCAACTTGATCGTAGTGTCGCGATCCTGGGTGTACCGAACGCCAACAGTCCAGTTTGTCTCGTCGGGCGCAACACCCCACTCCCAGACCTTCAGAATACCGTCTTGGTATTCCGCGCGCAGGTTCCGCTTCCGAGCTATCAACTCATCTAGCTTCCCCGCATTTAAGGGAGATTTCATTCCCGCAACAATAGATTCTTTAATTACATTCATTGTTATGTATTTATTTAATATACGAGGGACGACTTTTTCCCGTGTCTCCCGTTACGGCTCCAGAAACTCTTCAATCTCTTGAAAAGCCGTGTCTTCTTCCTCGCTGACAACGAATGACGGGCCGGCAGTTTTTGCGCCCATGATGGTTGCGCCAGCGGGAGTGATCTTGATGATGGCTCGGACTCGTCCGCGACGTTTTTCACCCGTACCTTTCTCAATCAGCCCGTGAGCAATCAAAGCTCGGATTGAGAATTGAATTGACTGTTTCGTCGGCTTGTAAGAAACCCGCTCAATCACTTCGTCAAGATCGGTTGGTGAACCGTCCGTGTTGCCTTGATTGATAACTCGCAGGAGTTCGATTTGTTTCGCTGTCAGTTGCATGGTTGTGCGTATTGGTACTCGGGCGGCAGCTTTGAAACGTCGAGCGGCGCGTCCGTTGGTTGGTAATCGAAGGCCAAAACAGGCAGTCGAGGGGGAAGTGACGATTTGGCTTTTTCAGGGCTTGCATCGGGGTTGATATAGACACCGTACAGGGGACTCGCCAGGGTGAGTTGTTGCAGTGACTTGAGCAGATACCCTACGTCCATCGTTTCAGAGCGCTCTACGCCCCTAAAACGCGCGTTGCCGGTCTTTTCCAGGGCCGACGAAGCGTAGTAGAACTTGCGCATCTCATTGACGCACTTCTCACGCACCGCTTTTGGCATCTGGTCGATTTCCTTCATGATGCCCACGTAGTCCGATGGATTTGATTCGAACCAGCGACGGAAGAACTCTAGTCCCTTGTCGAACTTGGCAGCCCGTTTGGGCTTAGTGAACCGAATCCCCGCTTTCGCAGCGAACGGATTGAACTTGGACATGGATGATTGGAACTCAATCACGCCACAGCCTGTCATTCGCATCATCAGGTTCTGCATACGGTATGCAATGCCGGCGCCGCGATACATGGTGTCCAGAACCAGCCGGCTGTTAGTGCAGGCGTTGTCATTGATCCACATAGCGCGATGGCGGTTGATGAGGCGTGTGTCCATGCCTCCTGTGTTGGGCTTCAGATGCTCAAACACCTCATTGCGACCCGATAGCAGAATCTTCGGCACGGTCATGACACCGACGCCGATGGTCTGCCCTCGCAAGACGCAGCGATAAATGCGTGGCCCAATCCCCAAGTTTTCTGCCTTGTAGTGCAGCTCGTGGAGCAAGTTCCAATCATCAATGTCGCCGCGCTCGACGTAGATTTCGTCCAGCAGGGAGAGCGCATGGTTTGCCGGTGGCTGCCGGCGCTCCATGTAAATGTCTACGTTGTCGCAAACAACCATTGGCTTACTTATTCTTCTTGACGAGGGGTGGCAGTTGGGTGCCAGATTCGCGCAAAGGCGCCGCCTTGGAAATGTCCAAGGGAGCGTTGCCGATCTTCTTGATGATTTCGGTAGTGGACTGAGAGCCGTTGTTCAGCTTCTTGCCAATTTCTTTGGGGTCATTTTTTGCCATGATTTTTCCTTTCGATGACGTTTTGGTAGAACCAGATGGCTGAAGCGATGCCACAGCAGCCACCCAGGGTTGAGAGCGCGAGAACTAGCCCACCGCCACTTGCCGCGAACTTGACGAAGATGAAGTTGCTGACGTTGATGCCGGCCGAGACCAGTACGGCCGCGAAGTAACGACCAGCCATGACGTTGCGCGACTGGATGCCGAGCAAGAACACGACTGTGAAGTTGCCCAACACGATGAGCAGCATGTCGATGAGGCTAAGTTCGGTCATTTGAAGAGTGTGGAGATGAACGCGATGACGCCGATGGCTAGAACTAGCACCAGCGGAACGCTAAACGCCATGCTGATCGCTTCCATTACGCCTCCATGTAGTTGCGAATGTTGGCTTCGCCGTGGGCGCCAACCAGTCGCTTAGTCGTGGGAAAGCCGTCGATCAGCTCAAGCACTGTCGGTACGCTGCGGATATTGAACGCCACGGCCATGCCTTTGATTTCATCCACGTTGACGATAAAGAGCGCTTTGCCAGTCTCTTGCGCGACTTTCTCCAAGATGGGCTTCATAGACTTGCATGGGCCGCACCAAGGCGCCGTAAACGCCACAAACACGCTTGCGTGTGGGTTGGCATTCGACATGTGCGTCGCTTGCATCCACTTTTCTTCGCTGTAGTTTGGCGCTTTAGGTTCTTCGAGTTCGGCTGTCATGCTGCTTCCTTGTACTGCTCGCCCTCGGGCGTACGAACGATTTCGATCTTTTCCCGATAGCGCTTGTTAATGTAAAGATTGGGAGAAAGGTCATCGACCATGTCTGTGTGTGTGGTGGCGACCATCAGCGTGGCGCCAGTCTTACGGGCGATCTTCTGAAGGTTGAAGGCAATGACTTTCGCGGTAACGCGATCAAGCACAGCCAGAAATTCGTCAGCAACCCAGACCTTTGCGCCAGATTCGATGATCTTGGCAAGACGGAAGCGGTAGCGTTGACCGTCAGACAGCTCGGCCGGCTTGCGCACAAACAGGTAGGCGTCGTTCAAGCCAGCGATCGACAGTAGCGTCAGTGCCTCCGTCGTGTTCTTGCCGATCTGGTCGATTAGCGGTTTGTCCAGCAGCTCGACCTCATCTATGTCCGAAACTTGTATATCTTTTTCGGACATTTGCTTCTTCAGCTCGCGCAGTGCGAGCGACTTGCCAGAGCCTGACTGACCCGTGATGTAGACCACGTCGCCTTGCTTGACCTCAATTGGCTGGTTGTCGAAGATGACGAACTCTTTATCGTCCAGGCCCAGACCGAACGCTTCGGCAATCTCCAGCACTCGGTCGGTGCGCTCTACTTCGCAGACGAAGCGCTTGTCGATGGTGTATTGGGTCATTCGTCGTCCTTTGCAGCTTCGCGCTTGACCGCGCGGAGCGTTTTGGCAATCCAATTGAATACCTTTGGATTACTAACCCACAGTTCCACCAGTCCGTTGGTGTGCTGCGTGGTGATGTGTTCTTCCTGCGCGCCGTCGTCGATGCCATAGACCCAGTTGATTGCGTGGGTTAGTTCATGCTGCACGACATTGATGGCGCGTTGACGTGCCAGATGCTCATCAAGGTAGATGTGAAACTTGGAGAAGTCGGTGATGCCGTCGCATCCTTCCAAGACTTCGTTTTTCTCAGCCGTCGTGATGTGAATGCGGAATGTGTAAGCTCCGACTTTCACTTTGCGGGGTAAGCCCACGTATACGTCAGTCATGACTTACTCCCTGTCATCAATTTTTTGACAAAGTCCACAAAAGCGTCAGCGCCTTGAAGACCGGAGTCGGCTTCGATTTGCGCCATGAACGCAGCAACGTGACGCTCGTCTTTACCCTGGATGGCTTTAAAGCCCAGGGCTTTTTCAATCTTCACTTCACGCGCATCCACTTCTTCAACCTTGCGAACGCTTTCTTCGGCTTGCTTGGCGACTTCAATGTCAATGTCTGCCACGAAAGCGTCTGTGTTCACGCTGCCGAGGTCGGCCTCCATGAAGTCCAGCTCTTTCTTGTCAAAGATGCCCTCCAGATCGAAGTTCAGCGAGGCCAATTCGCGTTGCAGCAAGTCGCTGTCAATATCGGAGATGGCGACACGGTTGTCAGCCAGGCGGTAAGCGCGTTGAGCATCTTCTGACAGGTTTGCAATAACCTGCACGGGGACTTCTTTTAAGCCTAGCTTGATGGCGGCCAGGCGACGACCGTGGCCGGCAAGGATGACGCCGTCTTCGTTGACGACGATGGGATTGCCAACCCAACCGAACTCTTTGATGGACTTAGCGATCTTCTCGACCTGCTTGTCATCATGGTTCTTGGCGTTTAGCTCGTATGGGATGATCTTGTCGATTGTCCAAGGGGTTGTTACAGGCTTGGTCATGCAGCGTTTCTCCAAAATTCTTTAAATTGACCGATGGTCATGTCTTCGGTCTCCTCGTCGTAGAGGCTGTCCTCGTCGTCATAGGGTTCGAAATTGTCTGCTTCGTCGCAGTCCTCGCACATATCGGGGTCGTATTTCCGATTGATGCAGCTATCGCACTCTTCAAACTTGTCTTCAGCCTTCACGGTGTCCTCAGTCTTTCTTGGTAAGGAGGTGAACAAGGGCGTTACCCGCATTAGATAGAGAGTCTTCATCCGTAAACCTCTGTTCTTTCATGGTTTGCTCGATCATGTCTGTGATGGTGCCAACGTCATCCATTGGCACTTTGAAGCGCATGATTTGGTGTGTCTGTGCCGGTTTCTGCGCTGGCGTAACGGGAGATTCGTCTGCGTCGTCTAGATCAAGGTCGTCCAGCGATATATTCACGCTCGAAAAGATCGACGCAAAGTCGCTCTCGGAGTACGGCATGAATGAGGAGAGTTCGGTTGCGCCCAAACCTAGTTCGTCAAGCAGACCTGCCAGTTGCAGCGTGTCGTCGGCGCCGTAGCGACCGTTGTCCACCAGACCAATCTCTTTGGCTTTTTTGTCGGTGATGCGGCCCAGATTAACCACCGGAACTTCGTCGTACCCCAGTGCTTTTGCGGCATCCCAACGGTGTTCACCGCCGATGATTTCAAGGGCGCCGTCCGACTTCTCACGCACGACGA
>Ga0228701_1000100_pt1 | contig 105309 bp, 91 predicted proteins | sample McNCre117_Aug_MG_2_FD_178017 | JGI IMG/M metagenome (GOLD analysis project Ga0228701, IMG submission 178017) | Freshwater microbial communities from McNutts Creek, Athens, Georgia, United States - 11-17_Aug_MG | ecosystem: Environmental > Aquatic > Freshwater > Creek | place: USA: Georgia...
TGATCAGCGTGACAATGGCACCAATCGGAATACGATCACCTTCTTTGATGCGACGTCCCCTAAATAATTGATCTAATACGGATCCATTTGCTTCGCTTGTTGGTCGGTATTGAATACTGAATCGAAGTCCGCGCTGCTCTAAAATACTTTCTGCAAACTGCAATTGTTTGTGCACCAAACTTGGCATTTCCACCATTTGTGAACGCTTGGTTAATCTCAATCCGATGATTCGACCTGACTTTACATGTACCTTCGAAATGCTTGTTGGCTCAACTAATTGTTCAACCACTGTGCCTTCTGGAGATTTAGGGTCATAAATGCTATCGAGGATTTGGTATTGTAAATCCAACTCTTCGATTTTCTTTTTTGCTTCCTCTCCATTCATTCCAACCAAATTTGGAACGACAATTTTCTCGCCATGGTTGGTCGCCAAATCCAAATAGAGCACCGTGGCAAAAATGATTACTAAATAAAACAAAATGACCAAGCCAACATGCTTAGCAAAGTGTTTTGTCAGGACAAAATTTTTAATTTTTTGGAACACTATTTTTACTTTTTCGATAGTCAAAGTTAAGCTTTAGTTTTATTACTGAACACTAGAAATTTGGTGAAAGTACATTGGAACGATAGAAATCCTCAATGTGCTCTACCGCTTCTTCCGCTGTATCCACCAATTTATATAGGTTTAAATCGTTTGCTGATATGTTGTTTTCTTTCATCAACATGGTTTCCTCGATCCACTTCAACAGGCCACTCCAATAAGAAGTTCCGACTAAGACAACTGGACGTTTGGTGATTTTTTTGGTTTGAATGAGCGTCATGGCCTCAAAAAACTCATCCAAGGTACCAAATCCGCCTGGTAATATCACAAAAGCCTGAGAGTACTTTACAAAAATGACTTTTCTCACAAAGAAGTAATCGAACTCCAAGTTATGTTCTTGATCGATATATGGATTGTGATTTTGCTCAAATGGCAAGTCAATATTTAGTCCAACAGATTTGCCTTTCGCTTGTTTCGCGCCTTTGTTTGCAGCTTCCATTAGTCCAGGACCACCACCTGTGATGATGCCGTAGCCTGCTCGAGCCAATTGCTCTGCAATATCGACACCTAATTGGTAATAAGGGTTATCGGCTTTCGTACGCGCAGAACCAAAAATCGAGACACAAGGTCCAATTTTGGCCATTCGATCGTAACCTTCAACGAATTCGGACATGATTTTAAAAATCGACCAGCTATCGTTGCTTTTGAATTCATTCCAATCTTTTTGTGTGTGTTCCATAGCGTTAAGGTAAAGCTTTCAAACGATTGAACTTCAGAAAAATTGTGACTTTTTGGAAATTTTAGGAGATTGGCACTTATTTCAACACTTTTACCTCAAACATGGTCGGCCAAAACTTACCCGTCATGTACATTTTTTTGGTGGTGGGATGGTAGGCAATTCCGTTAAGAACTTCTCCATTTCCTTTTCCTTCATTGACCAAATTTGTTGCGTCTATGATGGCGATTACTTTACCTGAAGATGGGTCAATCACTGCGATTTCATTAGATGTCCAAACATTGGCATAGATCAAACCATCAACAAATTCTAATTCATTTAAACGAGCAATGGCTCCTTCATTGGTGTAGACTTCGATGGTTTTAACAATTTCGAAGTTTTTCGGGTCACGAATAAAAATGCGCTCTGAACCATCTGACATGTACAAAAATTTACCATCTGTACAGATTCCCCAACCTTCCGTGGTGTAATCAAATTCTTTTGTGTTTTTCAAAGATTCTTTATCGTAAACCAAGCATTTGTGGTTTAACCATGTCAATTGAAACAGTTGATCACCTAAAATGGTGATTCCCTCACCGAAATGACTGGCATCTAATCCAATTTTAGCTCCCTGTTCACCCGTTTTGATGTTCACCTTTGCCACAACGGAAGCTCCATTTTGATTCGGGTCGCCTGTACCTTCGTAAAGTTGATCACCCGAAAAGGCAAGTCCTTGCGTAAAACTTGTTTCTAGATGCGGAAAACGGTTCACGATTTCTACTTTCCATTTCTCAGGAACAATGTCTGAAAGTATGCGTACGTTTCGAATTTCCGTGAAATATTGACCTTCCAAATCAACGCCTTCAATTTCAATTTCGTATGCTCCTACTTGATAATCCTTCGAGTCTAGGGCGAACTGCTCTTTTTCTTTTGGAGCTGCCCATTTCTGGATGGTTTTTCCGTTAAAGGTTACCTTTAGGTTTTTCACTTCACCATTCGTTTCAATTGGAATGTTCACCACTTCGCCATAACGAATTGCCAAATTATCGGAAAAACCAAATTGGAAAGGAGATTCGGTGGAATCAGATTTGTTTAAAAATATGGGGACAAGGTAGCCTCCTAATAATCCAAGAACGAGTAAAATGACCAGTGTTTTTTTCATCTTGCCTATGCTAATTTTTTTAGAATGTCGTTGGCATCAATCATACCATGACTTTCGTGGTAAATCACTTCTCCATTTTTCAATACAATTGCTTGAGGAGATTGATGTGTGACGTGACATTGTTTTTCAATTTCCGACGAAATCGGACGAAAATCCAATAAATCTAAATACCAACAGTCTAATTCTTGATTGTCTAGAATTCCGGATTTCTCAAAACGTGATAGCGCCATCGTGGATATACTACAACGCGTGCTGTGTTTGAAGAATAATTGAGGTTTTACTTGGCTTGATTCCAAGATATGTTGAACTTGCGAAAGCTCGGTTAAGGTATTCCATCCCATATTAATTCCCCGGTGTAAATTGTTTAAGAAAGCGAATGTCGTTTTCTGAATATAAGCGTAGATCGGTTACACGATACTTTAATTGAGCAATTCGTTCCACTCCCATTCCAAATGCAAATCCGCTGTAAACAGTTGAATCAATTCCACAAGCATCTAGTACATTCGGATCAACCATACCACATCCAAGGATTTCCAACCAACCAGAATATTTACAGACGTTACACCCTTTACCATGACATAGTGTGCAAGAAACGTCCACTTCAGCACTTGGCTCTGTGAATGGAAAATAGGAAGGTCGTAACCTAATCGTTGCTTTCTCACCAAACAATTCTTTGGCAAAAAACAACAAGGTCTGTTTTAAATCAGCAAAGGAAACATTCTTATCTATGTACAATCCTTCAATTTGATGAAAGAAACAATGTGCTCTGGCAGAAATGGCTTCGTTACGGAATACACGTCCGGGTGAAATGGTTCTTATCGGAGGCTTGCTATTTTCCATTACACGTACCTGCACGCTACTTGTGTGTGTACGAAGCGCCATTTCTTGCTCTCCTTTTTCAACGAAGAACGTATCCTGCATGTCACGAGCTGGATGTTCTGGTGGAAAGTTAAGTGCCGAGAAATTATGCCAATCATCTTCGATTTCCGGTCCTTCTGACACAACATATCCAATGCGATTGAAAATTTCAATGATTTCCTTTCGAACCAATGATAGCGGATGATGACTTCCAATCATGCTGTCGGCACCTGGTCGACTCACATCGATTTTTTCTGACTGATGTTGAACCTGAGCCAAGGATATTTTAAAGGATTCGAATTTATCTTCTGCGATTTGTCGCAATTCGTTGATTTGTTGTCCAACCGCTCGTTTTTCTTCATTCGGAACACTCTTCAACTCACCATATAAGTCCTTGATTTGACCTTTCGCTCCCAAAAATTGAATGCGGAAGGATTCTAAATCACTCGCTGAATTGATTTCGAATGTTTGAACCGACGCTAAAATTTCCTTTAAATCCATTTTAATTCTAACAATGTGTAACTTTTAGGACCAAAAACTTGTTTAACTCATAGCTAAACAGCCTAAAACATGCAAATGTACAAGAATTTTATTGGTAAAATCAAGGCGAACGGAGGAATTATTCCAATGTTAGTTGTGTGTGTTTTCGTGTTGAATGCTTGTTACAAAAAAGACCCGACTAGCCTTGAAGTTGCTGTGCAATTCTCAAATGGTGAACTTGTAAAAAATGCACGTGTTAAACTAATCGCTGAACCAAGTACACCTTCGAGTCAAGTTCCGATAATCAATGATAGCACGTACACCAATTCAGGCGGATTAGCGTCTTTTGATTTGGATAAATATTACAAATCCGGACAAGTTGGAGTAGCTGTATTGAAAGTTCAAGCCTTTTATTATGGCTTATCGGGGTATGAAACCGTCCAAATTATTGAAGAAAAAAGAAATCGAACCGTGATTATGATTCAATAGTGGAAACATGGCACATTTGAACATTTAAAATAATTAATGTAAATTTGAAACTTTAGAAGTAATATGAAAACCTTTTTTAACCTACTTACACTGAGTCTAATTATTGTTCTTAGTGTTTCTTGTGAGTCAAAAGACCCTGCAGTATTGAAGGTCTTTGTTCGTTCTTCTTCCAATCAATTAATGGACGGAGCGAAAGTCATTGTAATCGGTGACCAACAATCAAATCCAGCTACCTTGCCGTTTGTAGACACCGTTTTCACAAACGCTTCTGGTTTCTCTATTACAGACATGGATCAATATTTTAATGTTTCTGGAGATGCCAATACAACTGGATATTTCGATATTATCGTGAAGTACAACAATAAAGTGGCATATGACTACGCTCGTTGTCGCGTTCACACCACGACTGTAAAAACAATTTACCTACCGAATTAATATAAAGTAAGATGAAAAATATTTTAGTTCTTGCCATTTTATCAGTGATCGTTACTACTTCGTGTAGAAAGAAATTAGATACCACTGCGAATATCTACGTGAAAGATGAAAACAACGCAAGCGTGAGCAATGCCATGGTTGTTTTATACGGAACAAATACACAAGGAACACCTCAGCAGGTTGCTGTTTTCGATACAGCATATACGAATTTGAACGGTATGGCTAGTTTCAATTTTAACGATTTATATCAATTGGGTCAAGCTGGAGTTGCTGTCCTTGATATCGATGCGAAAAAAGGAAACAAAGCAGGTGCTGGTATCATTAAGATTGAAGCGGAAAAATTAAACGAAGAAACCGTTTACATCCAGCCTTAATCAAGCGCGAATCTGCTTTAACGCTGTCTCTTCCTGTCCAAGCAAATCAGCTTGAGTAAAACAACGTTTTAATTCGGAAGGAAGTACCACATTGTATTCTGTTACAAATCCAAGGTTAAAGCTACACATGTGGTCGTAAAGATCAAAATGCTCGTTGTTCCTTTGTAGGAAATTAATGATTGCGTTTAAACGACTCATCGGAACTTTGACTTTCGTTTCGTATTGAAGGAATTCTTTATGCAACACACCTACTAGGATTACCTCAGTATCCGAGTTGTTAAACCACATTTCTTTTACATCAAATTTCTTTTCCATTGCCTTTAATTTTAAACAAAGTTCATGGAGTAGATCGTAATCAATTTACGTTCTTAATAATTGTATGTTAAAACCTATAAAATCACTACTTTTGTAGCATGTCAGACAACAAGCAAATGTCCTTTCTTGATCACCTCGAAGAACTTCGATGGAGGTTAATGCGTTCTGCCATCGCTGTGATTATTTTTGCGATTGTCATCTGGATTTACCAAAAAGAAATCATGGAAAATGTTTTCTTGATTATGGTGGACCCAGACTTCATCACCTTTCGTCTGCTTTGTGAATACCTTCATGTATGCATTGATAAAATTCCCGTGAATTTCCAAAGCATGACCTTGTCAGGACAATTTTCATATGCTCTGATGATGAGCATCATGGGGGGTGCCGTTTTAGCTTTTCCTTACATCTTCTACCAACTTTGGGCATTTGTGAAGCCAGGTTTAAAATTAAAGGAGCGAAACATGGCAAGAGGAATTGTTTTCTACGTGAGTGTTCTCTTTTTTACAGGAATTATTTTTGGGTACTTCGTCGTTGCACCATTGAGTGTTCAGTTTTTCGGTGCCTTCCAAATCACCGATCAAATTAAAAATGATTTTACGATCAGCTCTTACATGAGTACCATTCTATCCACCGTTTTTTATACAGGACTTTTCTTTTTATTACCTGTTGTTACATATCTCTTGGTGAAAATTGGATTATTCACACCGGAATTCCTCGTAAAATACCGTAAACATGCTGTGGTGGTGATTCTCATCCTTGCGGCAATTATTACGCCGCCGGATGTCATATCCCAGGTGATTGTTACCATACCGATTTACTTGTTGTTCGAATTGAGTGTATTGGTTGCCAAACGTGTAGCCAAAAATCAAAAAGACTAATCAGTCCGTATGAAGTTCTTCCTCTTTTTACTCCTTTTTGTGCCCGTTTTAAATTATGCACAAACAACGACAGTAAAAGGCACCGTAAAGGATGAAAGAGGTGAGCCTATCCCCTTTGCTCGCGTTCGATTTGTAGGGACAAAAATTGGAGACCTAACAGATTCTACTGGCGCCTATTTTCTTCAAAGCTACTATGCCACCGATTCAATCAGCGTTCAATTTATTGGCTTTCAAACTCAAACCATTAAAATTAAAAAAGACACTGAACAATCCATAAACATCACCATGCGCATTCAATCCACCGATTTCAAGGATGTGGTGGTCATGGTGTCAAGCGAGTCTCCCGCCGTAGCGTTACATAAAAAGGTCATCGCGAACAAGCCAATAAACAATAAAGAGAAATTAGATGCTTATCAATATAAACTCTACAATAAAATACAACTTGACCTAAATAATTTAGGAGATAAGTTCCAACAAAATGGACTTGTAAAACGCATGGACCTCGTCATGAATTACCTAGATTCAACTCATGATGGAAACACCTACCTTCCGGTTATCCTTACCGAATCTATCTCAGATTTTTACTTTAAAAATCAACCAAAGCAAAAAAAAGAAGTCGTTCAGGCCACCAAAATTACGGGAATTGAAAATGTACAAGTCAATCAATTTCTTGGCGACATGTACCTTGATCTCAATGTATACGATAACATCTACGATCTCTTCAATAAATCGTTCATCAGTCCACTTGCTCCTTTTGCACGCACGTATTATCAATTTGTTTTGGAAGATTCATCTTTTATTGGTTCGGATTGGTGCTACAAATTAAGATTCGAACCAAAACGAACCGGCGATCTTGCCTTCACAGGTGAAATGTGGATCAATGACACAACCTATGCGGTGAAACAAATCAAAGCATCCATTTCCCCCGATGCCAATTTGAACTACATCCAAAACTTGTATTTCGAGCACTTTTTTGACCAGGTACAAAATGAAGTTTGGATGTTAACAGAAGAACGCCTCATCCTAGAATTTCGTTTAACGGAAGAGTCCAAAATTTTGGGCATGTACGGAAGAAAATACAGTAAACGAAGTGACTTCGTGATTAATCAGGTTAAAGAAAATTCATTTTACACCTCCAACTCTGTTGAAATAAGTGACAGTGCCAAAATACGCTCGCAACAATATTGGCAAGATAATAGGCCTGTGGTTTTAAATGTCCAAGAAAAACACATCGAAGAAATGGTGGACTCACTCAGCAAAACGCCCATCTACAAGTCCATGAAAAAATTGGTGTATTTCGCGACCACGGGATACTACCAATTCAATAAAATTGAGCTTGGAAATGCTACTTCGCTGATAAGTACAAACCCCGTCGAAAACTATCGCGTTGCTATGGCACTTCGAACATCCAATGATTTTTCAAAGCGCCTAGAATTAGGTGGGCGGGTTGCCTACGGATTCGGTGACGACAAATGGAAATATGCAGCGAAAGTTCGCTATAACATTACACCGAAAAAAAGAGGGATGTTAACAGGGTTTTATTCCTATGACATTGAACAAATTGGACAATCACCAACCGCGGCGTCCATGGGTAGCACATTCGCAACCGTTTTCAATACAGCACCATTTGATAAATTGACATTCGTTAATAAAGTGGGAATTAACCTCGAAAAAGACATTAAAAAAGACCTCATCTTATATGGTGGATTCGAATGGAAAAGTTACACACCACTTGGATTAGCCAATTATCAACGTGTACTTAATTTCGATACAGTGAATGTCTCAAATATTAAAACCTTTGAGTTTATCGGTCGCGTACGTTGGACAAAGGGGGAAGAATTTCTGTCTGGTTATTTCGACCGAACGAGTTTGCGCTCCGTTTACCCCATCTTTTCTCTTCAAGCAATCATCGGAATGAAAAATGTATTCGGTAGTGAATACAATTACCAACGCCTTGAATTCCAAATGGAACACAACACGCAGCTTGGTGTTCTTGGACGCATGCGCTATGGTTTCACCGCAGGTTACATCTTCGGTACAACGGCTTATCCCTTCCTGAAAGTGCATGAAGGGAACCAATCACTTTGGTTGCTCACGAGTACCTTCAATAAATTAAACTTCATGGAGTTTATCAGTGATAAATACGTCACTGGATTTGTGGAGAATCATTGGGAAGGACTCTTCTTCGATCGCATTCCTTTGGTGAAAAAAGCAAACTTGCGCTTGGTCACCACTGGACGCATTTTATACGGCGACATCAGCCAAAAACACGAACAAGCGATGCTCATTCCTGATTTTGTGAAGCGATTTAATGGCGTTCCTTACATGGAGACATCCGTTGGAATTGAGAACATCCTGAAAGTTATTCGCGTCGATGTGGTTTGGCGTATGACCCACCCAATCCCTGGACAAAGTCCATTTGGAATTCGTGCACGATATGCCTTGAATTTTTAATACCTTCGTACTGTGAAATTACACACGCTCAATATTCGTAAAACGTACAAAGGCAGACCTGTTGTAAATGGCGTCACTGTTGAAGTACAACAAGGGGAGATTGTAGGACTCTTGGGGCCAAACGGCGCTGGAAAAACAACCTCCTTCTACATGATGGTTGGATTGGTTCGTCCCGATGAAGGAAACGTTTTTTTAGATGATTTGGAAATCACCAAGCTTCCTATGTACAAACGAGCACAAATGGGAATTGGATACCTGCCACAAGAAGTGTCTGTATTTCGAAAACTTAGTGTGGAAGACAATATCATGGCTATTTTGGAAATGACGACCCTATCTAAGGAAGAACGACAAGAAAAACTCGAACAATTGTTAGAGGAATTCAGCTTAACTCATGTTCGACATAATTTAGGGAACCGTCTATCAGGAGGAGAAAAACGCCGCACAGAAATTGCCCGAGCACTCGCTACTAATCCAAAATTTGTCCTATTAGATGAACCTTTTGCCGGTGTGGATCCGATTGCCGTAGAGGACATTCAAAGCATTATTTCTGAACTTAAAAAACGAAATATCGGAATTCTCATCACAGATCATAACGTTCAAGAAACCCTTTCCATCACGGACCGTGCTTATTTACTTTTCGAGGGAAGTATTTTAAAATCAGGAACGGCAGAAGAATTAGCTTCGGATGAACAAGTGCGCAAAGTGTATTTAGGACAAAATTTCGTGCTCAGGAAATAAGTTAACGGATTAAGTTAACGAATCCATCCACTTGTTGCCAAATATATGGCTTATCACAAGATCGAAATTTTAAGACATACGAGTAGTTTCCATCTTGACACATGACACCATTCAATTTTCCATCCCAAGCTTGAGCAGGATCATTGGTTTGGAAAATAATCTGTCCCCATCGATTATAAATGCTAAAGTCCCATGCTACAATCGCAAAATCAGTAACCGGTTTAAATAGTTCATTTCTTCCATTTTCATCCGGAATAAAGGTATTTGGAATGTAGATGGAGAATGGTTCCACAAAAACAGTTCTACGAGCCGTGTCACGACAACCATATTGATTGGAGACAATTTGAATCGGATAATCCGATCCTGCGTTCACGTAATCATGTGAGAAGTTCTGTAAATTAGAAGTGAATCCATGGTGGTCAAAAACGTATTGGTAGTTTTGTGCCCCTTGTGATTGATCAATAAATACCACCGTGTTATTGCACACATCCACTTTATCGGGATTAACACTGAACCCGGCTATTGGTGCGGGATGCACGGTTACCAAATCCTGCTTCATAAGATACAAGGTATCCATACATCCGTATAATTGATTCAATGTTAAACTCACGCTGTAATTTCCTGGCGTTAAATAAATGTGGTTTGGATTCACGGCATTGGACGTAATTCCATCTCCAAAATTCCATTGATACTGAATCGGAACATCTGATTGACTGAGATTGACAAACTGAGCAACCGAAGGAGCACATTGAAGCGTATTAATAAACATGAAATCAATGGTTGCATGTCCGAATATCTGAATGCTCGATTGAATGGTATCCGAACAGTTATCATATTGACCAATAAAATAAACTGGCTCTGAACCTGACTGTGTATATGTAACGCCCTGAACACTTAAATTAGAAGAGGTACTTGGATTCGCGTGACTTCCAAAATCCCAATGAAACGTTGCATTACTCGGACCGGAAACAGTTGCCAAGAAATCAAATGAATCATCAATGCACAACGAATCGGTATGAGTAAAAGACATGACAAGTGGTTGCTTAATCGTTACCAGTACTTCACTCGTATCGGCACAGTTTGGCGAAGAATTGGCAATTAATTGAACCGTATAGTTTCCTGGACTTGGAAAAGTAAAGGTAGGAGCTGTCAAACTACTCTGTCCCACACTCGAACCATTTAAACTAAAATTCCATTGATAATTGACAGAAGAGCTCGAATTATTGCCAAATGGAACCGTATATCCAATACATTCAACCAACGGAGGGACAGAAATCGCACTGACTGGAACATCAAAAATGAACACCGAATCGATGTAACTGAGTTGACAGAAACCATCATCAGCAATAATTTCCACTTCATGAAAGCCTGGTGTGGTGTAGGTTACATTCATCAAGGAATTGCCTGTTCCACTTGTTTGACTAGCTGTGGGATCAAGTACCCAAGCCAAGGTAGCAGAAGGATTCGATACATTCGCAATGAAATCAAACTCATTTCCCAGTATGCACAAGGAATCTTGAGATGACCATGAAACACTCAGTGGATTATTTACAATGATGTTCATGTATGCCGTATCTGTACAAGGCATTCCAGGATTAACAATTAATTGCACATTGTAGTTTCCAGGAGATGGGAAGGTATAATTTGGTGCAAATTGCGTAGAAACATCCGATGTAATATTCGGCACGCCAAAATTCCAAGCATAACTTGTTCCTCCATAGGAATTATTCACAAATTGCACATTCAATCCTTGACAATAGGAGACAAAAGTTGGTAATTGCGTTTGGGTTGGCAATAGTGCCTGCATGACAATGTTACAATCGAATACGCGAAATAAAAAATCACGGATGGTCTGTCCAACCAAGACACCATTTCGATATTCTTTCACGCAAACACCCACTACAAATAATCCAATCATGTTGGGATCTACGGTGAGTACACCCGTGACTGGATCTATCACCGTTGAAGAACCGGGTCCTAATGGTTGTTGCGCATTAAAATTGGTACCGTTCCATTGCACGGGAAAATAAGGTGGTGCAGGAGCTTGCGTTGGTTGTGGATTTGCTGAACTCGCACCAGACCATGGTGTCACTAATGAATAGGCCAAAAAGTCCCCATCTGGATCTGTCGCCACATGGTTGAAAACCAACTGATCGTTATTACACAAAAGCACCGGTGGGTAATTGGTAAACCTCGGACTACTATTTGCCGTAAATCCAGTATCTGAACCCGGAACATGTGTGGTTAACGTGATTCCCGTATCATCCGGGAAAAGCAAATTCGTGACGTTGGGTCCTCGGCAACAACGCTGATACGAAACATCGTATCCACCAGGAGAAGGTGGCAAAGTGACAACCGTGGTATAAATTGCGCGTTCAACACAAATGTTGTTGGGTGGAGTAGCACAAGGATTATTGAAGTTTATAGGTAAGATAACGCTGCCCGGAAACGGCACTAAAATATTTGCAAAAAAGACGTTGTTCGGTTTGTAAATAGTGAGCGCAAGTGGATCGTCATATTGTGCTCCCGAGGAGTTGCAATCACGGTATAGCGTAATAAAAAAACGGTACTGATTATTCCCCAAATAATCGTAGTAGATGTCCCCTCCAATAATATGCGAAGCATAGGAGTAAGTCATCATGAAAAAGGAAAGAATAAGGTAGAGTTTCTTCATGTAGTTACTTAGACGCAAAAATAGCTTAAATGTTGTCTTTTCTCAAATCTAAAAGGTTGATATTCTGAATAGATCCTTCATATTCGAACAATAAATCTTTGGTTATTTTGGAACCATCAATCTTCTTGCCAATATTTCCATCTTCGAATTCAAGAATTTCATCGGCAAATTCCTTCGCTAATTTCCCATAATAGTCCTTCTTTGATGGATGTTCCGGCCAGCAAATATTGTATGTTTTCCGTTGAACGTGTTGAGTGATACACGCAACTATTGCACGTATCATGTCACTTTGATGAATTAAATTCACCGGAGTGTTTCCATTTGAAATGATGGTTTGTTGCCTTAAAAAGTAACGCAAGGGATGTCGGTTTGGTCCAACATGGCCCGCAAGTCTTAAAATAACATACTTATCTGGGGCGAATTCTTTGATTTTTTCTTCCATCATTGACACTTTGTGCGAAGGATTCACTGTAGCATCTTCGTCCAAAAACGCATTCTTTTCCACGTAAACACCCGTTGAACTGGTAAAAATCAGTTGACTAAATGATAAGCCGTTAAAAAGCTTCACCATGGAATCAAGTGCTTCAAGGAATGGCGGTAAGGTGAAAATCACGGCATCAAAATGTATGTTTGGTTGGACTTTCCATTGTAACACACCCTGTTCTATTTCCAACAGTTCAGCAGAAATCATGTCTGCTTTCATTTCTGTTGCTTTGTTCAATTGACTTGTGGTGGCGTAAATCGTCATCCCTTTCTGCTGAAGTACCTTTGCCAATGGTTTTCCCAACCAACCGTATCCAATGATTAAACAATTCGCCATGACTTCAATAACGTAAAAATGAGAAAAGAGTTTGAATTTTATTTACGGATATCCTCCTTTCCATTTTCAACTTGTGAATTGTTGTGCTAACTTTGACAAAAATTTTGTGAGATGAATGCATTTGATGTAATTGTAGTAGGATCAGGTCCAGGTGGGTACGTTTCAGCACTTCGTTGTGCGCAACTTGGATTAAAAACGGCACTTGTAGAAAAATACAATACCCTTGGTGGAACTTGCCTGAACGTCGGATGTATCCCATCAAAGGCGTTGCTAGATTCTTCTGAACATTATCACAATGCGCAACATAATTTCAAAACTCATGGCATTGAAATCACCGGTCTCAAAGCGAATTTAAGTCAGATGATTAACCGCAAAAATGAAGTGGTAAGTCAGACTTGTGCTGGTGTTAAATTTCTAATGGATAAAAATAAAGTCGCTGTTTTTCACGGACACGGATCTTTTGCCGACGCACATACGATTTCAGTGAAAGCTTCCGATGGAACAGAAACTTCCTTGCAAGGGAAGCACATCATTATTGCCACGGGATCAAAACCGAATTATTTCCCAGGGATGGAGCCGGATAAAAAACGCATCATTACGTCCACTGAAGCATTAAACATGACCGAAATTCCAAAAAAAATGTTGGTGATTGGTGGTGGTGTGATCGGTTTGGAATTAGGTTCTGTCTATGCCAGACTTGGAGCTGAAGTTGAAGTGGTGGAATTCGCACCGACCATTCTTCCAACCATGGATGCAGGTATTGGGAAAGAATTTACGAAAATCTTGAAAAAAGAAGGCTTTAAGTTCCACATGGAGCATCAAGTAATGAAGGTGGAAAACCTAGGTAAAAAAGTTGTCCTTACAGCTGAAAACAAAAAAGGTGAAGTCGTTCAACTCGAAGCAGATTACTGTTTGGTGGCTGTTGGACGTAAACCATATACAGAAGGATTAAACCTCGAAAAAGCCGGGTTAACCGCGACAAATCGTGGACAAATCGACGTAAATGATCACTTGCAAACAAGTGTTTCACACATCTATGCAATCGGTGATGTGGTACGCGGAGCAATGCTCGCACACAAAGCGGAAGAAGAAGGCGTTTTTGTTGCGGAAATGATTGCCGGACAAAAACCACACATCAATTACAATTTGATTCCTGGTGTAGTGTATACTTGGCCAGAAATTGCCGCAGTTGGAAAAACGGAAGAAGAATTAAAAGCAGCTGGCATTGCCTTTAAAGTAGGGAATTTCCCAATCAAGGCATTAGGTCGCGCAAGAGCCAGTATGGACACCAGCGGGTTCATTAAAATTTTGGCGGACGAAAAAACGGATGAAGTTTTAGGCGTTCACATGATTGCACCTCGTGCCGCAGATTTAATCATGGAAGCAGTAACCGCGATGGAATACCGTGCTTCGGCAGAGGATATCGCACGAATCTGCCATGGACACCCAACGTATTCAGAAGCGATGAAAGAAGCAGCGTTAGCAGCTACGGACAATCGTGCCTTGCATGTATAAAGTTTAAGCCGAAAAAGCATCTGCAATGTGTTCAATCGTGGTTTGATACTGATTGTGCACGATGGAAACAATGTCAAATCGAACATTCTTGTCGATGTTATTTCCTTGTACATATTGATCAGCCACTCGAATGATTTGGCGTTGCTTTGTGCGGGTTACAGCGCGCCACGGCTCCCCTATTTGTCCCGTACATCTCGCTTTTACTTCAACAATGACCAAATCTTCTCCATCTTCAAGGATTAAATCCACTTCCCATTTCTTAAAGCGCACATTGCGATCGACTAAACAGAACCCTTTTTGATGTAAATAATCTAGTGCGGTATTCTCTCCCCAACTTCCTAACTCCTCTTTATTCATGATTTTTACTTTGTAACTAAATATACCAATTTCTTGTCGATTTTCCGAGTGAATCATCCAAGTACTTATCTTTATATCAAATTCATTGTATGTCTAAAATTCTGATAAAAAACATCAAAGGACTTGTTCAAGCGGGAGAGGAAATTCCGAACGTGAAGAAAGGAAGAGAAATGAGTAAGCTAGACATCATTGAAAACGCCTTTTTAGCACTTGAAAATGGAGAAGTCATTGCCTATGGCACCATGGAAGAATGGGAAGGAATTCTCGATTGGAGAGGGGTTGAAGTGATCGATGCAGATGGGTGTTTTGTCCTGCCAGCATTTATCGATTCCCACACGCATGCCGTATTCGCAAAAACACGAGAGGAAGAGTTTGTAGACCGCATTCATGGACTCACCTATGAAGAAATCGCCGCTAAAGGTGGAGGGATTTTGAATTCTGCTCGAAAATTGAGTGAAATGGCGGAAGATGATTTATTTGAAGCAGCAAAAAAGCGCATAAACAAGATCATTCAAAGCGGAACAGGTGCACTCGAAATAAAATCAGGTTATGGCTTATCACTAGAAGGGGAATTGAAAATGTTACGGGTGATTAAACGGCTCAAAGCATCTATGCCAATTACCATCAAAGCAACCTTTTTGGGAGCACATGCTTATCCTCAGGAATTTAAAGAAAATAAACGCGGATACATCGAATTAATCATTCACGAAATGTTGCCCATTATTGCGAAAGAAAACCTCGCAGATTACATCGATGTCTTCTGTGAGCGCAATTATTTTTCCGTGGAGGAAATGGAAGAAATTCTTCTTGCTGGCAAAGCACATGGATTAAAACCAAAAGTACACGTCAATCAGTTTTCCATTTTAGGTGGTGTTCAAAAAGCGGTTGAACTCGGCGCTGTTTCGGTAGACCATTTAGAAGAAATGGATGCACAAGATATTGCTGCCTTGATCGATTCGCATACCATGCCTACCTTGTTGCCTGGATGTTCCCATTTCTTGTCCATTCCTTTTGGAGATGCACGTCAAATGATCCAATCAGGACTCCCTGTGGCATTGGCGAGTGATTATAATCCGGGGTCATCTCCCAATTACGATTTATTTACCATTTTATCATTGGCCTGCGTTAAAATGCGCATGACACCGGAAGAAGCAATCAATGCCCTAACAATTCATGCCGCTGCCGCATTGGAACTATCAGAAACACATGGAAAAATCGCCATTGGACGCAAATCTCCAATTGTTTTAACACATGAAATTCCATCTTTGGCGTATTTGGCATATGCATTCGGTGAACAACATGTGCAACGAATTTTCCTATGATCCGTTGTAAAAATGTAACTTTGACCTTGACATGAAATACTTCCTTCTTCTTTTTTCCCTCTTCAACCTCGCCTATCATTTGTATGGTCAAGCCAACAATGCGGAAAAGGAACTCTTGTGGGAAATTTCAGGAAATGGATTAAAGCAGAAATCATACCTATTCGGATCACTTCATTCCAATGATAAACGCCTTTTTCAACTTGGTGATTCTGTCTATACGGCACTTGTCCAAACACAAAAAGTCATTCTCGAAACAGATATTTTTGGGCTTTTCAACGAATTAGACACACGTACAAATCTACCAAGTACATTGTACGATAAGAATGGGAATCCATATACCGCTCAAGTTGAAGCAGGAAAAACCTTTTACGGTGACGAGGACGGAATGCCCCAATTTTTAGATGCTTATTTTCAAATGTATTGTTTGAATGCTGGAAAGCCCTTTATTCAATTAGAATCGGTGCAAGAACAATACGACTTGCTAACCGATGAACTCAAGCTTTCCGAGCGTCAATTTATTGACAATGCCCTGAATGATTTCACGCATGAACACCTCCTTGATCTTTATTTGAAAGGTGAATTAATGGCCATCGATAAATTCATGAAAGCGAATATGTCCATTCAACCTGGCATGTACGATGAATTGATTTCGAAGCGAAATAACAGCATGACACAAAAATTGGATTCCATTCTACGAACCAAAACGAGCTTTTTCTGTGCTGTGGGAGCTGGACATCTCGGAGGATCCACCGGAATCATCAATTTATTGCGGTCTAAAGGATACAAAGTACGTATGGTGACTTGGACGCATTCCGAAAAACCCTCCAAGGATGAATTATTGGTGAAGTCTTTTAAAGACTATGTATTTAAAGACGAGAAGTCCGGCTTGATTGCACAACTTCCAAGTAAACCAATGATTTTGTCGGAAGAAGGGAATGTAACACGTATTGTATACCGCGAACTCGGTCAGGGAAATACCTACGAAATTTCCATTATTCCCATGGATACATCGTTGAGCCCCGATGAAATTGCGGCTATTTATATTGCAACACCACCAAATACACGGATTAAAAAAATGTTGGAAGATGACGGTCGCTTGGTATTTGAGGGCCTATCGAATACCTATCCAGAAGGATTAAATTTTGTTCAAATTCAATTTAATCCTACCTATTTCGCCGTAATAAAAACCTATGGAGGAAATAAATTCATGCACTCCAATCGTCCAAGTCAATTCTTTTTACGCGTTTGGTTTGAGTAGAATGCGTAACTTAGGATGATCGTAATCATCCCAATAGCCAACATGACTTTCATCGATAAACTCGCCAAAAAAATTCTCTCGGAATACTCCAATCTGGAGGAATTAGTGGTTGTTTTACCATCCGAAAGAGCCATAAAATATTTGGGGAACTCCCTCTACAAACAGAACCAAGGTCCACTCATCGCTCCAGAAATGATCACCATCGACAGATGGGTTCGTAGTCAATTTCCTGGGATAATTGATCCAACACGTTTGCTATTAGTGCTTTTTGAAAGTTACCTTGAAACGGAAGAAGGAAAAGACAGTACATTCGAGGCATTTCTAACCTGGGGAGCAACCTTGCTAAGTGATTTCAGTGACCTGGACCGCTATTTAGTCGATCAATCGCAACTATTTAAAAATTTGAAATCCATCAAAGAATTGGAAAGTTGGCAGATCGATGAGGAAGATTACAGTGAATCACAGCTTAAATTCATGGCTTTTTGGGAGCAGATTCCAAGGTTACATGAACAATTAATGTTACAATTAAACGAGCGAGGACAAATAACCCTATCTCAAGCATATCGCAAACTCGCTGAAGAAACAAACACACTCATTTCAACTGATAAAAAGTACATTTTTGCTGGATTTAATGCCCTTTCGAAAGCAGAACTTCAAATCATCAAACACTTACAAAAACGCGAACAAGCAACGTTTATCATAGATGCGGATGATTACTACCTCAACAACGAACATCACGAGGCCGGATCCTTTTTACGCAACGACCTTGCCTTTTTAGGGTTAAACCATGCCGATTTTGTCGTGGATGAACTTCGTCATAAGCATCTTGACATTACTGTAATCGAATGTGCACAGCACACCGGTCAAATCAAAGTGGCGGCTACTGAACTTTCCAAGTTGAGTCCGGCTGAATTGGACAAAACATTGGTGCTCCTGGCCGATGAATCTCTGATTCATTCCTTTGTGAAAAATATCCCTGTCCAAGTGGGAAAAGCGAACATCACACTTGGACTACCCCTCCAACAGACACCCATTAAATCTTGGATAGATCTGTTGTTTACCATCCAAGAAAACAAACGACGCTTTAAAACAAAAGCCCTTTATTTCAAAGATTTTCAGCGGATATTAAACCATGTTTTTTGCCTTGCTTCTTTACCAGAGGAAGAAAAAAAAGCACTGACAAAAATCGAACAAGAGAGCATACAAAAAAACAAAGTGTTTCAGTTAGTCGAACGCTTAAATTTACCGCATAAAGCGAAAGAAATCATCGAATTAAGCACGATGGATTGGCAAGAAGATTGGGGTATTGCCTTGCAACAAATTCGGAAATTGTGCGCCATTTTTATGAATTCATTCGGAAAAGAACACGAATTCGAAAAGACTTCGGTTCAAGTATTTGATCAATCCATGCGTGGATTCGAACGCATCATAAAGGACGGGATTCCAAAAATGGAAATGCGGAGTTTTAAGTTGTTGTTAAATCAACATTGGTCGAGTGTATCCATTGCATTTCACGGAAATCCAACCAACGGATTACAAATCATGGGACTCCTAGAAACCAGAATGCTCGATTTTAAAACCTTAGTTGTTTTAGGACTAAATGAAGGGAAATTACCGAATAACAATCCTATTCGCACCTTAATCCCCATGGATTTAAGATCGGCTTTTGATCTTCCATCAACACGCGAAAAACAGGGCTTGTTTGCACATCACTTCTACCGTTTGCTTCATCAAGCTGATCGCGTCATAGCAACCTATACAGCATCCGCAGAACAAATTGGCAGCAACGAGGCTAGTCGTTATTTGATGCAGCTCGAATTAGAGTTGACACAACAAAATAAGAAAGTCAACTGGAATAAACAGTTCTACCATATTCCTTTTTCCGAACAAGCGAGTATTCAAACCACGCGGATTGATAAGACACCTGATATCATCGATCGATTAAATGAGTTTTTAAAACGACCATTATCAGCTTCCGCTTTGAATAAATTCATGACTTGTCCACTCGATTATTACTACCGATATATCGTGGAATTCGGTGAGGATAAAGATGTGGAAGAAGAACTGGAAAATAACACCTTCGGGACGTTGATTCATGGAACCTTAGAGGAGCTATTCAAACCCTTTGCACAACGCGACAAGTTGGGTGCTTATGTTCAACCGCCACCATCACCCGTTCGAGAAAAAGATGTTGTGAAAATGCTCGCGACCTTTGAAGGCATTCTGCATAAGGCATTTATGAAACAATTCGACCAAGACGAATCGTTGTTCAAAACTGGTAAAAATCGCTTGAGTTATGAAATGGCTTTAGAAATTACTAGAAATGTGCTGGAAAAAGAACTACAATTTATTCAGTCATCAACAGAGCCCCTTTATATTGAACAAATTGAAGCGGAAATGCACGCAGAAATTGAGGTGCCCTTTCAGGGCGGAATACGTACCTTAACCTTTAAAGGATATATTGACCGAATCGATCGAGTTGGTGAAAAATACCGCGTAATTGACTACAAAACGGGGAAAGTAAAATCGGACGATGTCGTATTCAAATTAAACAAAAGTGAATTGATTCCTGCATTTACTTCCTGTAAACACGCCTTTCAATTAACCTTGTATTGCCTATTTTTTAAAGAAAAATACGGTTGTCTACCGGATGAAGCTAAAATTAGTTCTTTGATTAATATTCGAGATGAATTTAATTTGGAGTTTAAAAACGGGAAATTAGAAGACATGATTCCTTTGTTAACGGAATTACTCGGCGAAATCTTGGAATCCCTCTTTGATACAGCGTCGGCGTTTGAACATGATCCTGAATCCAAGTATTGTTTATATTGTTCATAGGACAAAAAAAAACCTGAAAAGAAAAAAAGGAATGAATTCGCTTTCTATCTTTTCAGGTTACTGCAAGTTAAATAAAACCAAAACTGAACAAACGTTTTTGTTCCGCTGTGATATAGACGGCAACAATTAAAAAAAGGTTGCCTTGGTTATATTAATATAATTCTGCTTTCAATGCAGTACGATAATCCTTCATTTCTTCACGATTAATTTTGTGATCTGCATTTTTCAATAAGTTCAATAAGTATAATAAATTCTCCTGGTCTTCGATTTCGATTGGGTATTCATTTCCTTCCTCGTCTTCGTCATATTGTGCTTGAACATCAAAACACTCGTTTTCAGTTAAAAACTCATATGTCAAACGCAATAATTTTACCACTAATGGATCCTGCTCCAACAAGGCCATTTCACGCAAAGCTTTCAAATCCTCCACTAAATTTGTGGCAGTCACACCATTCTTTTCAACATTTGCGATGATAGCATCTAATTTTTGATTCGCTAGTCCAGTTTTCATGTATTCGATTTTGATAGGCAAATTTAGTGGAAATCCTTGAAATATTCATGCATCCGTTCATACAATCTCCGAAAAGCCGTTTTCCGAGCAAAAAGAAATCCTATTTTTGTTGTATGGATTTCTTTATTCAAGCATTTAGTATTGGGTTTGTGTTGAGTGTAATGATTGGCCCCATTTTCTTTTTGTTACTTGAGACAAGTATTACAAAAGGATTTCGGTCGGCCTTGGCGCTTGATTTTGGTGTGTTAATTAGCGACATCGTTTATGTTTTAATTGCCGTCATGTTTGTGGAGCAAATCAAAGGACTTATTGCAGGCAACAAACTTATGTTTAGTGTAATCGGTGGAAGCATCTTTGTCATCTATGGTTTAGTCAGTTTGTTAAGAAAGGTGGCATTGGCAGATAGTCAATCGCTGGAGGGCATCGATGAAAAATTTCATTTACCTCCACCGGAAAAAAAAGGCAAGGATTATGTGTTTCTGGCCCTAAAGGGTTTCTTGCTAAATTTCGCCAATCCTATGGTTATTTTTTATTGGATTAGTGTTGCTTCTGTCGCAAATAACGCCGTTCCAGATGGACATAGCACGGCTTGGGCATTCATCTTTTTAGGCATCGTTCTTTTGACTTTTTTCAGCGTCGATGTTCTAAAAATTATCGCGGCAAAAAAGATTCGTCCACTTGTCAATCAAACGCTGTTGAATGGACTTAACCGTCTCATCGGAATTACATTCGTTTTATTTGGCGTGTTTTTAATCTTACAGTTCTTTTTGAAGAAATAAGCTATGAAAATCACCTATCTTTTTTTCTTGCTGATATTGACGCCAATGGTATTTGGACAAAAAGTGCTAAAGGAGAATTTAAGTCCAAAAGTTCGCGTTTATTGGGACGCAAATAATAAACATCTTCAAGGCACGGGATCGTATTTCACGAGTAATGCTAGTCCAAAGACCACGGAAAAACACGGGAAATGGGTGTTCTATTCGTACGATGGCGTTCTCGAAGAGGAAAGTAATTACTACCGTGATCGTTTGTTAGGCAAACGGGTATTTTATTATCCAAATAAACAGGTAAAAGAAGAATCTTATTTCAAGTTCAATGTTCCAGATAGCTTGTTCTTCCAATGGAATCAAGCAGGTAAATTAATTACAAAAGGCCAATTTGAATTGGGGAGTCCTGTTGGTGAATGGCATTATTACTACGACGATGGACGTGAAAAGTCCATTGAAAAAGTAGTCAATGACACCGTTTATTTAATGGCTAGTTGGGAGGCGGATTCTGCCCATAAACAAACCGTTTTTGACGGGAATGGATCGATTGATGAGCGATACATTAGCGGAGGAGTCAAAGCGCATTATACCTTTAAAAATGGACTGAAAAACGGTCCATTTGAAGAGCGGACAGCAAACGGTGTTTTATCCATTGGTGGTTCCTTTTTCAACGGTAAAAAAGATGGCACTTGGGAATTCTATGAATACCAAGGCATTCTCGAGAAAAGAATTTCCTACAAAGCCGATTCCCTCGACGGCGCATACCTTGTCTTTACTTTAAACGGAGATACATTAACCTCCGGCAATTATGCCAATGGGAAAAAGCAGGGATTTTGGTGTTGGAACACAGCGGAAAAGCGCATGGAAATGAATGGTTTTTTCCATGAGGATAAACAAGACAGCATTTGGCATTACTATTTTCCTACCGGAGAATTATCGTATATCGCACACTTCAAAGACGGATTAAAATCTGGCGAATGGAGCTATTTCTATCCAAATGGGGCAAACTACCGAAAAGGAAATTATCGAAACGATGAACGAGATGGAAATTGGCAGACTTGGTATGAAGACGGCGTCCTACTAATGAATGGAAATTATACCCATGGATTAGAACAAGGTACCTGGTATAATTACTGGGAGAATGGTGCCTTGAAAAATAAAGCAGCATTCAAAGATGGACTCATGAATGGACCATGGATCTCATACACACCCGAAAGTGTCATGTCTTTGTCGGGCAAATATAAAAAAGGCTTCAAAGTGGGTACTTGGGAAAGCTATTACAATAATGGTCGATTGAAAGAAAAAGCGAATTACAAAATATTCACTGAACAAAATGTCACGAGCGATATGGCGATCATGGGATTAAAGGAAACAGTGAGCGATTATCATGGAAAATTTGAAGCTTATTCTCAAAAGGACTTTTCGTTAAAATGCGAAGGAAAATATTACAAAGGAATGAAGCATGGTCAATGGATTGACTATTATCCAGGGGGTGTCGTTCCAACCATAATTTCTGAATACCGATATGGGAAGTTAGACGGTGTATTCAAACAATTAGATCCTCGTGGACGATTGGTGTATGAAATACATTATAAAAACGGATTAAAACATGGTCCATTCATCATCTATGGTGAAAATGGCAACATCGTTTCTCAAAAGGAATTTCGCTACGGCAAAGAAGTTTCCCGAGATGGATCAGGTGTTTTATTTACTCCCTAATCCTTCAATAAACAAGGTCAATTCAATAAAATCATCTACACTCAATCGCTCGGGTCTTTGCGTGACAAACTTCTCTGGAAGTTGCGCGTCTTGGGTCAAGGATTTAATTGAATTTCGCAAGGTTTTTCTTCGCTGTTGAAAAGCGGTCTTTACAACGCGCATGAACATAGCCTCATTGCACGGTAAAGATTGTCGTTCATTTCGCACACAACGAATCACCCCTGATTTAACTTTTGGAGGGGGGATAAATACATGCTCATCCACCGTGAAGCAATAGGTTATATCATAAAATGCTTGCATAAAAACACTGAGGATTCCATATTCTTTCGATCCTGGTTTTTCAGCGATGCGCACCGCTACCTCACGCTGGAACATGCCCATAATTTCAGGAATCTGATTCCGGTATTCCAAACATTTAAAGAGGATTTGAGAAGAGATATTGTATGGAAAATTCCCAGCAACAATAAAGGGTTCCTCTCCCATAATCTCTTTCAAGTCCTGACGTAAAAAATCCGCATAGATGATCCGGTCTCCCATCAAGGGATATTTTTGATGAAGGTATTCAATGGATTCTGCATCGATATCCACTAAATACAATTCAATGCCATCATGTGATTTTAAGAAATCCGTCAAGGCACCCATTCCCGGTCCGATTTCTAATACACGCTTACATCCGCGATGAAAACTAACTTGTTTGGCAATTTTCTCACACGTTTCAAGGTCCTTCAAGAAATGTTGTCCGAGGTGTTTTTTTGGTTTAACGTTCATCTTTTGAATTCTTCAATGACCGTTAGTAAGGTTCTGAAAGCGGCAAATTTCCCACCGTAACGTTGTGCATGGTCCTGTTGTAAAAAGGGTGCATGTTTCTCTTGGTATTCATCCATTTTTGCTTGATTTGGAGCAAGATACAAAAAGGAATAAGCTGACCCGCCATCTTCTTCTCCTTGAATTCTTGAAATGCGACACTCCTGAAAACAACCCGTTTCCATCACTTGAGGAATGTGAGTTTTCCGCATCCATTCTAGCCATTCTGTTTCGATTTCACGATCAATGCTAACTGTTACATTATATAATACCATACTACAAAATTAAAAAACTTGACTAGATACTTCCCCATCCACATACAATAATCGCATATTCCTTCGTTTTATGAAGTTAATTGCAAAAAGCTTATATTTGAACCAATTAATTAACAGAACTATGAAAAAACTTTTGATTCTATCGCTTTCAACTTTCTTGTTGACTGCTGCATCTTGGGCACAATCGTGTACACCAGGAGCAAACTACGTCGATTCAACTTACGGTGTTTGGCCAGATACGACACAAAATCTACCTCCAGCACTTGTGAACGTTGCTTATTCAACGGATGTAAATTTTAAAGTTCCAGCAACGGTAACTGCTGAATTAGATGCTACTGGACAATTTGTCGGTTCACCAATCCAAGGATTTACGGTAACGGGTCTTACAGGACTTCCTTCAGGATACAATTATGGATGTAACATTACCAGTTGTACTTATGCAGGTGGTGCTAATGGATGTGCAAACATTTACGGAACAACGGCAACTGCGGGAACGTATCCAATCACCATTGATGTTACTGCAACTGTTTTGGTAACGCTTTTCCCAGGATTGCCTCCAACTCCAGTTACGCAGTCTGTTTCATTCCCTGGATACAAAATCATCGTTGGTTCTGCTGGAGTAATTGAAGGCATTATCAATCCAATTTCAGTGAGTCCAAATCCGGCAAATTCAAGTATTACCGTAAATGGCATTACTTCTGCAATGAACGCATCAGAAATCGTTTTGACGAATGTTGAAGGTAAAACGATTGAGCGTAGAACAGTATCTGCCAATACGAATTTAACTTTTGATTTAAACGGATTGAATGCAGGCATTTATTTCATCCATGTTTCTCATGCTAATGGTGTAGAAACGGTGAAATTTATGAAAAACTAATTTCATTCTCAAACAATAATAAAAAAGGGGGCTTCGTTGAAGCCCCCTTTTTTATTTGTAAAAATGCATGTCCATGATGTATTTATAGACAGGTTCTGTCAATAAATACCTGACGTCTTTTCCTTCTTTTATGGATTGACGAATGAAGCTCGCAGAAACTTTCATAATTGGCGCATCGTCACAAAAGATTACTTTTTCCGAGTTTCGATATGGATGATCCATCGTTCCTTTTTGCGCAATCACCTCGGCTTCTTCAGAGCTTGTGAGTACACGCGGATACACATAAATCATGTGATTCGCTAAAATCACTTCATGGTTATACCATTTGTGAAAGGTGCGTAGGTTGTCTTCTCCCATAATTAAGGAAAAGGTATGTTGTGGGTATTTCTCTTGAAGATGTGTCAAGGTTGAAATGGTATAGTTTGGTTTTTGCAAATGAAACTCAATATCAGAAGCGCGCAATTTGTCATTGTCCTCTATGGCTTCTCGCACAATGTTTAAGCGATGTGCATCCTTTAAAAGCGTGGATTTATCCTTCAGTGGGTTTTGCGGTGTCACAACCATCCAAACTTGGTCTAAGTCTGTGTGGTCTGCCATGTAATTTGCAATGATTAAATGTCCGACGTGTATGGGATTAAATGTCCCGAAGTACAACCCTATATTCATGATTCAATGAACGTTAAAATGTGTTGTTTCACACGAGAAATTGCTTCATGCAACTCGTCGTTGACAATGACCAAATCAAATCCACTCGCTTGGTCGATTTCGAAGGATGCCTTTGCCAATCTCATTGCGATTTTCTCTTCACTGTCCGTATTTCTGGACACAAGCCTTCTTTCGAGTTCTTCCATTGAAGGCGGTTTGACAAAAATACTCAAGGCTTTTTCACCCATAATTTTCTTTAAATTCAATCCTCCAACAACATCGACATCAAAAATAACGACTTGATTTTGGCTCCAAATTCTTGTGAGTTCAGACTTTAACGTCCCATAGTACATTCCCTCATACACTTCCTCCCATTCCAAAAATGCCTCTTCTGCGATCTTTTGCTCAAATCCTTCCTTGCCTAAAAAGTAATAATCGATGCCATTCATTTCCTGTCCTCGCGGTTCTCTAGAACAAGCTGAAATGGAAAAAGCGAGTTGGGGTAAGTCCTGCAAGATGGCGCGAACAATGGTTGTTTTTCCTGCTCCCGAAGGCGCTGATATGATGATGCACTTTTCGTTCATGGATAGAAATTTACAAGGTATTAAGAACTTGCTCTTTCATTTTCTCTAGATTATCCTTCATGTCCACCACTCTTTTTTGAATTTCCGAATGATTGCATTTACTGCCTAAGGTATTGATTTCTCTTCCCATTTCCTGACAAATAAATCCAAGTTTTTTACCATTTCGTGGAATCATCATCGTTTTCAGAAAATAATCGAGGTGGTTCGTTAAACGCATTTTTTCTTCGGATACATCTAACTTCTCTAAGTAAAAAATCATTTCTTGTTCCAAGCGGTTTTCATCAATTCGGACATCAGATAAGTCGCTTAATGCTTTGGAAATGCGCTCGCGAATGATTTGAATACGCTCAGGTTCAAAAACGATAATCTCTTGAATTCCCTGACGTATGGATGCTATTTTTTCGGTAAAATCTACTTGCAATGCACGTCCCTCTTGTTCGCGGAATTGCGTTAATTTCTCACAGGCATTGATGCAAAGTTCCATAATAAACGCTTTTTCATCATCGCCAATTTCAGGAACTTGTTGATTTAAAACCTCCGGCATGCGCAATACCAAGGACATATAATCGACTGGGGCTTCAGACCAAGATTCATTGAGTCTTTTTAACTCATGATAGTAGGTTGTTGCCAATTCAACGTTGATTAATCCATTTGACACATCACCTTGGCTTTCCACGTAGATGCCCAAATCAATTTTACCACGATCCAGTTGTTCACCCACTAATTTTCGGATGTCAGATTCTAATTCGCGGTATACGGAAGGGATTCTAAGATTTAAATCCAAGCCTTTGCTATTTAGGGATCGTACTTCTACGGATACTTTTTTTGATTGGAAAATTCCATTGCTTTTTCCAAAGCCAGTCATTGATTGCAACATAGTGCTTGTTTTTACAAAGTTAGGGAATTGACTTGAACTAATCTTCAATCAATAAATCAGCATCGATACCGTCGTTTTGTTCTTTAATGAACCAAGCGATTTCACTCATGATTTGACGCTTTTGCTCGTCTTCGGATTTCGCTTCTTCGACGTATTCTTTCAATAGCAATTGAGCTTCCAATAATTCATGTTCCTCAAATGGACCCTGCATATTTTCAATGATGGTTAAGCATTCTAACGCTTGCATAAAATCTCCCGTTGATGCCAACATGACAAAGAAAGGCAAGTGATTATCGTAAGACAACTTTGAATTCCAAATAGTCGTGAGTAATTTTTGTCGCAGAACAGCATCTTTCTCTTCACCTAAAAAATCAATCATGACCTGAACTGATTCTGGTTTTTGAATGTCTGCTAAAAATCCAAGAATCGCCTTCTCTAATGCCAGATCACAAGACCGCAACTGATTGAAAACAATCGGTAAAATGGAAATGTCGCCATGCTGTTCGAACACTTTTAATGCCGCGAGTGCGTCGGTTGGAGATCCATTTTGAAACTGCTTAATGGCCTCGGAAAGCTTCACTTTTTTTTGTTGCATCCTAGAATTTTAGGCAAAGTTACAAAAACCATGTTACCTCATCGAATCTAGTTTCCATCCATCGAACATCAATTATGAAATTTTCATTGTTTAAAAGTAGTTCTACCCAAAGCAAAATGAACCTCGATCTTTTCGAAATTTGTATCAAATCGATTTATTATGAAAAAACGAACCCTTCTTTTTACCGGAATTCTATTTGTACTAGGCATGAGTGCTTGTGTAGCACCGAAGAAATACAAAGAACTGGAGGCACGCGAAAAAGTGTGTTCGGAAGAATTAGCGAAATACAAAAAAAGCGCTAGTGACTTTGAATCGCTTTCAAAGGATTTACAGTCGAAATATGACCTTGCGTCGCGTGATGTCAATAAATTAAAACAAGATACATCAGCAGCCGGAAATGCCATGCGTTTGTTGCAACGCGATTATGACCAACTTCAATCCCAACATGAATCCTTGGAAAGTTCATTCAACAAAATGAAAAATCTCAGCGCGAAAGAAACAGCTGAACTTCAAGCGGAATTGGAGAACACCAATAAAGAACTTCAACACAAAGCAGATGCGTTACTGAAATTGGACGAAGAGTTAAAAGCAAAACAGAAACTGCTAGAGGAGAGAGAAAAACGCGTGAATGAATTGGAAGAAGCCATTCGCAAAAAAGATGCGGGAATTCAATTGTTGAAAGCAAAAGTAGCGAATGCACTTCGTGGTTTTGAAAACAAAGGATTAACTGTAGTTCAAAAGAACGGTAAAATCTATGTCAGTCTGGAAGCGAAATTGTTGTTTAAATCAGGTTCCACCTTCGTAGAACCAGAAGGAAGAGATGCATTAATTCAATTGGGGCAAGTACTTGAAAGCGAAAAAGACTTGGAAATTGTGGTGGAAGGACACACAGATACTGATAAATTATCTAGTCCAAATTCACCAAAAAACAATTGGGAGCTTTCGGTATTGCGTGCGACTTCCGTAGTTGAGATCTTATTGGCAAATTCTACCATGTCTCCTGCACAAGTCATGGCAGCCGGACGCGGGGAATTTCATCCGGTCGATGTGAACGATAAAGCAAAAAATCGCCGCATCGAAGTCATCATTTCTCCGAACTTGAACGAACTATTCGAGATTATCTCAAACGACTAATTCATCTTGCTTTATGGGATCCAAAGAAAAGAAATTAACCCAAGATTCCGTCATTCCAGCAAATCCAACGTGGTTTGGCAAATCCACACATTGGCTGTTGATGTTAGGGATTGTAATCCTTAGTTACCTCACCTATTCGCCTGGTTTTTCTGATGAAAAAGAATTTACCAATTGGGATGACCCCGGATATGTGGTGAATCAGCCATTGATTAAAACACAAGACGCCGATAGTTCCGCATTGCTTTGGAAACCAAGTACGGAAGTGATGTTGAATTACCATCCAATTACCATGTGGACCTTGGCAAAAAACTATGACTCGGCAGAGTTGGACATTCAGGCCTATTTCAAAACGAACTTGTTCTTACACTGCCTGAACGCTCTTTTGGTTTTCATTTTACTGTTTTCCCTTGCCAATGGCTCTTTATTTATTTCCTTTTTTGGCGCACTCTTGTTTGCCATTCATCCCATGCATGTGGAAAGCGTCGCCTGGATTTCGGAACGCAAAGATGTTTTGTATACCTTCTTTTTCCTCTTAGCACTGCTCAGTTATGTGCGTTATATTCGTTTGGGAAATTACAGCTGGTTCATCCTTTGCCTCCTGTTTTTCGTTGGATCGTGTTTCTCCAAAGCGATGGCCGTTCCAATGCCGTTTGTCTTAATCTTACTCGATCTGCTAAAAGGAAGAACATTCACCTGGAAAACCATCGTAGAAAAAATTCCTTTCCTAGTCATTGCTATTTGGTTTGGATTAAATGCCTTAGAAATTCAATCCAAAGGAGCCATCACCGATTTTGACTTCTTTACTACATGGCAGCGCATCATGTTTGCTTCTTACGGATTTTGCATGTATTGGATCAAGTTTTTTGTTCCTTACGGATTGTCTGCTTTTTATCCCTATCCGAATTTGGACAAGCTGGATGAATTGCCCGTTTATTTTCAAATAGCGCCATTTGCTATAGTACTATTTGCACTTGGACTGCTGTTTTGGACATGGAAGAAAAACAAAGAATCCTTCAAAGTCACTTTGTTCTCTCTCGGATTCTTTACCCTCATGGTTGCCCTGGTTTTGCAATTTATTAGCGTCGGCGCTGCTATTACAGCGGATCGCTATACCTACATTCCTTATATCGGAAGTGCTTTTCTTGTGTTGTATTTCCTCGATAAATGGTCACTGAAAAACCGTTATCCATATGTGATTTCAGGTGTGCTTTTGGTTTATTCCATCCTATTAATGAACCAGGCGTATGAACGAACAAAAGTTTGGACGAATTCCGCCACACTTTGGACCGATGTCATTGAAAAATATCCATTTAAATTAACGGAAAACGGAGAAAAAGTACAGGTGCTTCAAACCGGTGCTGAAGTCGCCTATAAAAACCGAGGGAATTACTACCGAGAACATGGCGATTCCGTAGCTGCCATGCGCGATTATAGTGTGCTCGTAAAGGCGCGTGTAAAAGATCCACTCATTTATTCGAATGTTGGAAACATGTATGCACTGATGAACCAATATGATTCATCCTTATTTATGTACAATCTAGCCTTAGAGCGAAATCCAAATTCGTTTGACGTCCATTTAAATCGAGGAATCACTTTTGTAAAGATGTCGAATTTCAAGCAAGCTACAAGTGACTTTATTACCGCATTGAAAATGAAGCCAAACGATCTAAATGCGCTAGTGAATTTATGCGCAGCTACCCTGAATGGTAAAATGTATGAGGATTGTATCAAGTATAGCGAGCAACTGAAAAAAATCGCTCCACAGCGCTGGGAATCTTATTTTTATTTGGGAACGGCTTATGTGAATCAAGCTAAATATCAACTAGGTGCAACGATTTTGGAAAAGGCAGTGACCTTGAATCCAAACGATCCATATGCATGGTATAACGCTGGCATTGCCCAACAACAAATTGGCGCAAACGACAAGGCGAAAAGTTATTTATTGAAAGCTAAAGCGCTGAACTATCCAGTTTCAGATCAGCTGATCAATAGCCTTTAGCGAATGACATTTACGTGTCCGGTTAGGTCCTCGAAAATACCTTTGCCTATCTCATACACAAAGTACCAAGAATAGGTGCCAATTTGAACAGGTTCACCTTTGTAGGTTCCATCCCATTTGAACTTTAAGTCGGTGGACTCAAAAATGAGTTCTCCCCAACGGTCGTACAAGTAAAAATGCCCACTCATTAATCCGGTGAATTCGCCATAGAAAAATTCATTACATCCATCGTGATCAGGTGTGAAGGAATTTGGAATATAGATATATCGCTCAGGAATGACATGAATCCACTTACTGATACTATCTGTACACCCTTTTTGATCTGTCGCAACAAGTGTCACTAAATAATCGCCTGGATCCGTGAAAATATGCGTCGGATTCACCATAAAGGAATTGGCAGAGCCATCGCCAAAGTTCCAAACGTAAGCCCACGCATTTTGGGATTGATTTAAAAAGGAGGTGCTAAGGTTTTCGGTTGGATAATGTGTCATCACCCAGAAATCAGCCGTAGGTTTGACCACCTGAACTACTGCTACACCAGTTACGTAAAAGGTCTGGCATTCATCTGAAACCTGAACGAAGAAAGAAGTCGTTGAAACAGGATTGACCCAAATTCCGGTGGTTGTTTGACTTGTTTGTGTCCAGAGGTAATAGTAATTTCCGAATCCTCCACTTGCAGTTACAGATACAAAAGCGCTGTCACCGGGACAAATTTGTATCGGACCATTCGTTTGAACCGTCAAAGGAGGACTCGTAATGGTGTACAAAATTGAATCAATTGCGACATTTCCACAATTATCACTTACGGTAATCACGTAATTTGTGGTTATTCCAGGTGCAACAGAAATGGAATCTGTGGCATTGAATGGAAGCCCGTTTGCGGTCCATTGATAGGTATACGCGCCTGTTCCACCAGAAGCGATTACACCGAAATCTTGTGGTAAGTATGGACAAATTTCCGTCACGTCATTACTCACAGAAATGGCAATGGGTGGATATTGAGGCACCGTAATAACAATGGATGCAGTAGCTGGTGAACTGGAACATGCATCGCTCACTTGTACATTGATGGTTTGAGTCGCTGTTGGCGTAAAATTGATGGAACTTGTCGTTTCTCCGGTGCTCCATGTATATTGATATGGCGTAACACCACCAGAAACATTGGTAGATAAATTGATCGGATCTCCCGGACAGGCAATAGTTGCGCCATTGATCGTAACAGCTAAAGGCGGCACATCTTGTATGTAAAGGGTCACTATTAGGGGTGTAATGTTCCCGCACGGATCACTAATTGGAAAAGTCAGCACTACGTTTTCTAATCCTTCGGTTAAATTGTCAAAAAGCGCGTTTAACGTAAACGTGGCGGTTGATTGTCCGGCATTGAAAGTAATGCTTCCAGGCACACCTGTATAATCCTGTCCATTGGAAGCAGTGCCACTCACTTGAACGGGAATGGTTAATGAGGTATTTAAGTTGTTTTGACGTGTTAAGGTCACATCGGCAGAAACACATCCTTCTGCAAGCCAATCGGGATTGGAATAGACTTGTTGAGATAAGGTGTAATCGATTTCGATCGGTGTTTTCGTGGACAAGCTATTCGCTTCCAAGAACATTCCAGAGTCCCATTGTCCATCACCAGCATCTGCAATGGCGATGATCAAGTGATAGGTTTGTCCACATTGCACTTTCGAAACGGCTTCGAGTACGTGTGTAAATCCATCGTATTGAATATATTGTGGATTGGCGTTATAAGGAGGAGAATTCCCATCACCGTTAAAGTGAAAAAATTGTGGATTGGTAATCGCATTTACATTATTAATGGAAACGATTCCGCCTCCATTCGGTAAACGTGCGATGTTTTGCATGCCAACGATACCAGGACCAGAAATAAAGAAACCAAACACATCGTTGTAACCTGAGTTGTTAGGTGGCGCAAATTCTGGATACTCGTCCGAGCCGAAAACGTATTTAAATCGAACGGTGTCAGCATATGGAATGAAATCGAATTCCAAGGTTGCAGCATTATAGGTTTGCGTCCCTCCCAAAACCTGCGTCAATAGAGGCGATCCTGGCGCGTTGTTGTCCATTCCTGCGTTGCTTTGATTATTGGGGCCTTGTGGACCACTACTCGTCGCTTGGACGGTCCCCGTGGTCATGATGATTCCTTGAGTGATTCCTAAAGTCGTGTTGTTGGCGCTAAATTGTCCGATGGCACCTGGGCTTCCGTTGTACATGACATTGGAAACGGTCACACCACTTCCCAAAAGTACATTTTGAACGAGTCCTTGAGGCGATAAACTGGTATTCGTAATCAACTGACCTAAGGCCAATGAATGCATCGCAAGTGCGAGCAAAACCATGATTATTTTACCGCTCATAAATATCTACCAAGGATTAAACGTATAAAAGAATAAATCGTTGTGAAAAAGCGCGTTTTTTTTCAAAAAAAAAGGATGCCGAAGCATCCTTTCCATATTTCTTTACAAATTACTTGTTTTCAAACAATGGTTTGAGAGAATACCAAGCTAAGAAAGGGAAGAAATGCATCGGCATTGCATAGCAGTAGAAAATGTACTGATGCGCTTCCGTTGTCTCTCCTTTAAATACAAATCCAAGCACTCCAATTAAACTTGCCGTTGTTAATCCAGCAAATAAAATTCCGAAAATTACCTCACCAAATTTTGGAATAAACTTGGTAAATAACCAGTGTCCAACCGTTGCTAAAATGGTTCCAATTAAACACGAAATGAAAATAGCCATTGTAGGAACTTCTTTCGAATAATCCTCCACTAACTGCGTTTGAATCATATCTCCATAGAAATAGGAAACAACTCCTGCCAAAAGGCCTGAACTAACTGCAAAAATGATTTTTTTTACCATAACTTTTTATTTTTTCTGAACGGGTAAAGTGGCCGTGATTTTAATGGCATCAGCGACGTCATTTCCTTTTTTGCCGACGTTATAATCCGTTCTATTTACGCTAAATTTAGCAATAAAAGTTCCTTTATTTCCTTTTTTGGAAAAAGTAAATGGAATTACTACTTCTTTTGTTACACCATGCATCTCTAATTTCCCCGTTGCTTTAAAGCCTGTATCCGTCTTTTCAATCTTGGTCGAATTAAATTCAATGAATGGGTATTTTTCAGCGTTGAACCATTCATCACCTCTAGCATGTTTGTTCTGTAATCCATTTCCGGTGTTAATGGATTCCACTTTCAATTTGAAATTGAATTTCGAAGCAGATAGATTTTCTGTATCAAAGATGATGGTTCCTGAAATATCATCAAAGGTCCCACTCACATCTTTATTGGAAAATGCAACCTTGTGCGTTTCCAAGATTTTCCATCCTTGTCCAAAAGAGGACAAGGATAGAAACATAAGGATTATAAAACTGAAACTTTTCATGATGACGTAGGAATCAAGATTAGTTTTTAGAAACCTCTAAATCAGCGATTAATTTCACTTCGTCAGATAAACCTGGTCCTGCTTGACCAACACCATAATCTGAACGTTTCACTACACCTGTTACTTTCATTCCAGCAACATCGTTTCCAGCTCTATTTTTTGCAGAACCTGTATGTGTAGCCGTTAAGGTCACTGATTTTGTCACCCCGTGCATGGTGAAATCACCCACTACAGTGTAGTTATTTCCTTTTGCTTTTTTCACTGAAGTACTTTTGAATGTCAATGTTGGGAATTTTTCCGCATCAAAGAAATCAGCTGTTTTCAAGTGATTGTCACGCATTTCAAGACCTGTATTTACTGAATTAGCTTGCGCAGTCATTTCGATTGTTGCCCCTGTGAAATCTTCGGTTGGTGTACTGATTTTCACGTCAAAATTATTGAATTGACCGTTGATGTCTGTAATGCCCATGTGTGTAATGGAAAATCCTAAGCGTGAGTGAGCTCCGTCCATTGACCAATTAGCTACTTCTAATGTTGCGAAAGAAAACAATGCAAACGCTGCGAATAATGATAAAACTACTTTTTTCATACTTTTTAATTTTTTGATAATAAACAATTATTGAACTGCAAAGTTTGCACTTTTACTTGATTCTTTTCTTGACGTAGGTTAATAGATTTAAAAAATGTCGAATCGGCTATTCTCTCGGCAATTGTAATACGCTCAATTTTTCAAAGGCATCTTTAATGTGACGAATGGGTTCTATTACCAAACGCAATTTGTCGTTTTGTTGAACCAAACGATACCCAGATTGATGCTTCATAATAGCGTTCAGTGTAAAGGTAAATGCCTCTGTTTCGAAGAAGGTGGATTGTGGATTCGCAATGAAATATCCAACTAATTTCTCTGATTTTATCACGAGTCTCTCGAGACCTAATTCTTCGGCTAACCATCGTAATTCGAATGAGAATAGCAATTCTTTTACCGCCTTTGGCAAAGGTCCAAAGCGATCGATGAGTTCCTTCGAGAATTGTTCTAACTCCGTTTTATTTTTCAAATTATCTAAGGACTGATATAGGCTTAAACGTTCTGCGACATTGTTGACGTAATCGTCTGGTATGCGCACTTCCATATCCGTTTCGAAAATGCAGTCTTGTACATACGAGGACATAAACTGATCCGTATGACGGTCATCGAACAACTCTTTGAATTCACTTTCTTTCAGCTCTTGCATCGCTTCGTTGAGGATCTTTTGATACATCTCAAAGCCAATTTCCGAAATAAATCCACTTTGCTCGCCACCCAACATGTTTCCCGCACCGCGTATATCCAAATCTTTCATGGCAATATTGAACCCAGATCCTAGATCAGAGAATTGCACCAACGCTTCCAATCGTTTTCTAGCCTCACTCGTCAAGACGCTAAATTTTGGTGCCACAAGGTAACAGAATCCTTTTTTATTTGAGCGTCCTACCCTACCCCGCAATTGGTGTAAGTCACTCAGTCCAAATTGGTGCGCATCGTTGATAATGATGGTATTTGCGTTGGAAATATCAATTCCCGATTCAATGATTGTCGTTGCGAGGAGCACATCATATTTTCCTTCGATGAAATCCATCATGATTTTCTCGAGTTGCTTCCCGTCCATTTGACCATGTCCAATACCTACGCGAACACCTGGACACAAACGCGTAATCATGCCGGAGATTTCACGGATATTCGATAATCGGTTATTGACAAAGAATACTTGTCCACCACGAGAAACTTCATACGCAATGGCATCGCGCAATGTTTCTTCTTGAAACGAAATGATTTCCGTCAATACAGGTTGCCTGTTAGGTGGAGGGGTATTGATGATGCTTAAATCCCGCGCACCCATTAACGAAAATTGCAAGGTTCTAGGAATCGGAGTCGCAGTCAACGTTAAGGTATCTACGGTTGCACGAATCGTCTTTAATTTGTCTTTCACCGACACCCCAAATTTTTGTTCTTCATCGATGATCATGAGTCCCAAATCCTTGAATTTCACACGGTCTGCTACTACCGCATGTGTGCCGATTAGCATATCTATTTTTCCTTCTGCTAATTTCTTCAAGGTTTCCGTAATTTCCTTCGCTGATTTAAAGCGATTGATATAATCCACGGTACAAGGAAAAGCGGAAAGGCGTTCTTTGAAGCTTCGATAATGTTGCAAAGACAAAATCGTGGTTGGTACTAAAACGGCTACTTGTTTTGAATCGGTCACTGCTTTAAATGCCGCGCGAATGGCCACTTCCGTTTTGCCAAATCCTACATCTCCACAAACCAAGCGATCCATTGGCGTAGACGCTTCCATATCGCGTTTGATGTCCTGCGTCGCTTTATATTGATCCGGCGTATCTTCAAACATGAAAGATGCTTCCAATTCATTTTGCATGTAGCTATCCGGCGCAAATGCGAATCCGGGCTGACTTCTTCTGGTTGCGTATAATTTGATTAAATCGAAGGCCAGTTCCTTGATTTTCTTTTTCGTCTTGTTTTTTAGGGTTGACCAAGCTTGCGTTCCAAGCTTATTCATTTTTGGAATGGAGCCATCCTTTCCGGTAAACTTCGAAATTCGGTGCAAAGAGTGAATCCCAACATAAAGGACATCGCCATCCTTGTAAATCAAGCGAATTGCTTCCTGTGGTTTCCCGTTTACATCAATCGTTTCAAGTCCTGAGAATTGTCCAACACCGTGATCGATGTGCGTGACATAGTCCCCTTTTTGCAGGTTGTAAATTTCCTTCAATGTCAAGGCTTGTTTGGCTTGACGGAAACCTTCTTTTAACCTAAATCGATGGTAGCGTTCAAAAATTTGATGATCTGTGTAACACACCAACTTCATTTCTGGAGCGATGAATCCTTCATGAAGAGCAAAATTCATGGCTGTAAAATTCACTTCCCCTCCAATGTCCTCAAAAATCTGATAAAGGCGTTCAATTTGCCTTGGCTGATTGGAGAAGATTAGGTTTTCAAAGCGATTCGTTTGACGCGCCAATAAATCGCTTTTCAGCAATTCAAAGTTCTTGTTAAAGTTCGGTTGAGGGATGAAATCAAAGTCAAAACTTTTCGTGGATTTGAAATGATACACTGGTCCCCATTCGATGATTCGAGCATTGTCAATGCTGCGTTGTAATTCAACCGACGAAAGATAGAGCGAACTCGGTAAAGTGTGTCGCACCGTTTCGTTTAAACCGCTGTAAATTTCGACAGAGCGATCATATTCTTTGCGGAGGATACTTTCCATGCGTTCAAATGAACTAATCCAACACGTTAATTGTGCACCTAAGAAAGTGAAAATATCTTCTTGCGACTCAATGCTGAGTTGTCCTTGAATATTTGGGATGACATTGAAAAAAGCATGCGTATTTATCGAAAGTTGTGTCGCCGCATCGAAGGTTCTGATGGACTCGACTTCTTCGCCAAAAAATTCGATTCGAAATGGAAAATCATTCGCATAAGAAAAGACATCAACGATTCCACCTCGTATAGAAAACTGTCCGGGTTCGTAAACGAAATCCACGCGCTCAAATTGATATTCCAATAGCAATTCATTGATAAAATCGATGCTATAATTCTTCCCGATTTCAACTTTCAGGGTGTTTTTTACAAGGTTCTTTTGCGTGGGTACCTTTTCAAAAAGAGCTTCTGGATAGGTGACAATCCATGCATTGGATCCTCCAGAAATTCGTTCCAATACCTCCGCACGTGTAACGACATTGGCGTTATCTGTTTCCTCTAATTGATACGGAACGCGGTATGAAGCAGGGAAAAACAAGACCCGTTTATCGTCAGGGAATAATCCTTCCAAATCATTTAAAAAATAAGCTGCTTCCTCCTTGTCATTTAAGATGAATAAATGATTGCCCGGTACTTGTTGAGCTACACAAATGGAAGTCAATGACTTAGAAGATCCTACGAGGCCTTTCCAATGAACGCGCACGTTCCCCTGACTAAGAGCCGAAGCCGTTTCATCAATTTGCCGAAGCTTAGCGAAGGAACTCAGGAGTTTTTGTTGGTCCATGAATAGCGCGAAAATAGTGATTCTTATTTGAACGAAACGCGGAAAGTTGAATGATATTTGAATCAAAACACCATTTTAGAGAAAATGACCTGTACCAAAATGAACTTTGCGACGTTGTCCGTGTACAGGAAAAGTGAAATAACAATTTGATGTGAATATCTAATGAATAAGCATCAAATTAACTTTTAATCATTCTTTACTTTTATCCGACGAAAACTAATAAATCATATGAAAAAACAATTGAAATATCTATTTGCGATCTCTACGTTGATCTCGACAGGATTTATGTACGCTCAGGATCAAGCCGCTCCAGTTGCTACTACTGCAGCAGAAGAAACAGGTAAAATTGTAGAGGAAATATCTGCCTTAGAATTCTTGATGAAAGGTGGATTCTTTTTAATTCCAATCGCTATTCTATTGTTTTACACGTCATATGTGGCGGTGGAGCGTTACTTATACATTAAGCGCATGACCAAGCACAACAAACACATGTTGGCTGAGATTAAAAACAATTTGCAAAATGCAAATATTCAAGGTGCCATGGATACCTTGTCTCATGACCATACCGCTTTTGGAAATGTGGTACGTGAAGGTGTGCAATCGATGGGACGTCCCATTCCGCAAATTGAATCCAACATGGAGAAAGTAGCTAATATCGAGATTGGTAAAATGGAGAAAAACATTGGACATCTTGGATTGATTGCGGGTATTGCGCCAACACTTGGATTTATCGGTACGATTTCCGGGGTAATCAAAATTTTCTATAGCATTTCCGTTACGGAGAATGTATCCATTGGAAATATTTCTGGAGGTTTATATGAGAAAATGATTTCATCCGGATCGGGATTGGTTGTCGGTATTATTGCCTTCACAGCATACCATTTATTAAATGGAATGATTGACAACTATGCATTAGCAATTCAACGAGTAAACTTAGAATTCATCAAATTGAATCGACCTAGCGATGGCAATAAAGCGTAATAGAAGGTTCCATGCTGAGGTAGCTACTTCGGCATTGAGCGACATCATGTTCTTCTTGTTGTTGTTCTTTTTGATTATTTCGACGCTTGCGAATCCGAACGTGATTAAAGTTCCGCTTCCACAAGCTAAAAACAATGAAAAAACGAACAAAGCTCACGTGGCATTATCTGTGGAAATTGATCCTGTGACCAATGCAAAGCGCTATAGCGTAGACAACAAAGAAGTCACATACGATGAGATTGGTCCAGTTTTGGTAAAAGAAACGCAAAAGAAAGGCGATAGCACAGTTGTACTTCGCATTCCTTTCGATTCTAAAGTACAAGAATTAGTGGATCTTTTAGAAATTGGAATGGTGAATCAGTTAAAGATGATCATCGCTACGAAAGAACATAGTTAGAACGAGTCCGAAGACTCCAATTACAATTCGCAAGTTTTATGAGTGCTTACATAGACATATTTGAACAGGATTACAGAGAATCGCGCAGTGAAGTGAAACGCTCCATTGTGTATACGTCCATTTCTTTGCTGCTTCTTTTCATTTTGCTGATGATTACGCATTTTAATATTCTCCCTGCGATTCCAGAAGATGTGCCTCCACTCAAATCAGATGAAGTCATTGAGCTATTTGAAATGGAGCACGTAGAATTAATCACAGAAACGAGTGGTAGTCGAGGTGGTGGAACTCCATCTGATGCGCCAATTGACCAACCGCAAGAACAAACGGAGCGCATTGCAACAAGTCATTCGAGCGATTTCACTTCTACGAGTGGAAACTCGAATAATCACAACACCAATAATTCTTCGAATCCAACATCTACAACAGCTCGTGGAACGAACTACTTTGGAGGTGGAAGCGGTGGCGGAACTGGTTCAGGAAATGGGCCATTTGGAGGTGTAGGAAATGGAGATGAAAACGGAGGAGTTGGTCCAGGAAGAGGAGGCGGAAGTGGAAAGGCCCGAACGCGACAAAATAACGTCGTGTTGCCTCAGTATAACATTGATATCGATTGTCGCGTTGGATTGCGCTTAACCATTAACGATGACGGAACAGTTGTTTCTGCCCGAAGCATTAAATCAGTCACAACATGTACGGACCAGTCGATCATCAACGACGTCATTCGACTTGTAAAACAACAGGTGCGTTATAATAAAGACTCGGGTGCTCCTTTAGCGGAAGTCGATTATACCATTGGGATTAGAGCCCGTTAATCATCAACTTATTTTAGTGAAGTAAGCTCATTGCTTTTTCCACCATTAATTTCGATCCCACATAATACGGAATTCGTTGGTGTAATTGCGTTGGCTTAATATCCATGATGCGTTCGCGTCCGGTTGTTGCTAGTCCACCTGCCTGCTCAGCGATAAACGCCAATGGATTACATTCGTACAACAAACGCAATCTTCCTTCAGGTGCAGATGGTACTGCGGGATAAATATAGATTCCCCCTTTGATCATATGTCGGTGAAAATCCGCAACGAGGGATCCAATGTATCTTCCAGAATACGGTTTTCCAGTTTGATTTTCATTGCTTTGACAATAGCGAACATAGGATTTTAATCCATCCTCGAAATCATTGATGTTCCCTTCATTCACTGCATATATGCGTCCATTCTCTGGCATTTTCATATCCGGATGTGACAAATAGAACTCTCCAATGCTTGGGTCTAAGGTAAATCCATTGACCCCATTTCCTGTCGTATAGACAAGAATGGTAGAAGAACCATACAACACATATCCGGCAGCCACTTGCGCCGTTCCCGGCTGTAGCATGTCTTCCAGGGTTGCAGGACCTCCAACGGGTGAAACACGGCGATAAATCGAGAAGATGGTTCCAATGGAAACATTGACATCGATGTTACTTGAACCATCTAACGGATCGAAAAGAACGACGTATTTTCCATTGCGTGCTTGTTCGGATTCAAAGGCAAGAAAATCATCGTTTTCTTCAGAGGCGATTCCACATACTTCGCCGCCATTTGCAAATGCACGAATGAAGGCTTCGTCGGCAACGACATCCAATTTTTGTTGTTCTTCGCCTTGGATGTTTTGTCCTCCTTGTGCCCCTAAAATGTGTTCAACGAGTCCAGCTTTGCGCACGTCGTTGCTCACTACTTTTGAAGCAAGAACGATGTCATTTAACAATCTTGAAAGTTCACCAGTCGCGTAAGGAAAGTGACTTTGGTTGGTCACGATGAATTCGTGAAGGGTGATCAATCTCGACATGAAAGCTTAGATTGAGAACATGTTCCCGTGCTCGTTTCCAATTTGAATTGGATTGACGATTAAGGTTGGAATTAAGGCATCATTCGTGATGATGTATTGCTCATAATTTGAAGTCAACGCTGACAAGAAATTATTGCGATTTAAATTCATAATGGCAATTAAATCTGCGTCTACACTCACTGCATATTTGACTACTTCTTTATCGAATCCACTGCGAGAAACGATTGCGGAAGTCATTTCGATGTTACGATCCTTGAAGAATCCTTCAGAGAAGGTAATGTTGGAAATCACCTGGTGACGTAAGTATTCATCGCTTTCATCTGGAGTTACCACATGTACTTTGGAATTAAAATACTTCGCCAAGTTGGCAACAATCGATAGTTTTTGTTTGGTTTCTTTGTGAAGATCCATAGGAACTACGATGGAATCGTATCCAGTTGGTTTCACTGATTTTTCTTGAACGATGATAAATGGTACTTGAGAACTTGTCACAACTTTCAATGCGTGACTTCCGGTAATATGTTGCCATCCATGTGCACCATGTGTACCCATAAAAATCAACTCAGCAGTATGCTCTGCTGCAAAAGCACCAATATCTTCAAAAATACTTCCTATGCGAACATTTGGCAAAAGGGAAACACCCTCATTTGCGAAATTTTCAATGACCTTATTTAATTGGGTTAAGGCATCTTGAATTTGACTTTCTTTAGAAACAACATGGAGAAGTTGAACAACCGCGTTTAATGGTTTTGCAGTTGCAATCGCGTGTTGTAGAGCGATATCAGCAACTGTCGTAAAATCATGAGGTACGATAAAAGTTTTTTGTTGCATAGTTGTGTTTTTTACAAAATTAAGACAAAGTGACTAAAGAACGCACTAGTTTTATCTTTATTTTTGTAGGAACGTGATTTAGTTTTCACGACTAAAACCAGAATATGCCAATTATTGGGAAACTCATCCAAAAAACAACCGCTTTAAGCTTTAAGCGAAATGCGAAAAAAGGGATTGATTACCGACATCAATTAGAGGCATTGCGCGCCACCATTGAACGTGCGAAGAATACAAAATTCGGTTTTGTTTATTCGTTCCATGCTATTTTATCGAAAACAGACGTGGTCTCACAATACCAGAAAATGGTTCCCATTGTGGACTATGATGAATTTTATGAAAAATGGCTTAAAGAGTCCATTGCAGGAGTAAAAGACCATACGTGGAAAGGACGAATAAAATACTATGCACTTTCATCCGGAACGACTGGATCTCCAAGTAAACGCATTCCTGTTACTACAGAAATGATTCGTTCTTTTCAGCGGGTAAGTTTACGTCAATTTTCTATTTTACATGAACTGAATTTGCCCGATGCGTTTTACTCTGCGAGTATTCTCGCAGTAGGTGGGTCGACAAAATTGACGAAAAAGAGTACGCACATTGAAGGGGATTTAAGTGGGATTTTGAAAAAACACACGTCGATTATTGCGGCACCCTTTACCAAGCCATCGAAAAAAATCACGAATCTGAAGAATTGGAAGGAAAAACTTCCATTAATGATTGAACAGGCTCCCAATTGGAACATTGGTATAATTGCAGGTATTCCAAGTTGGTGTATTTTGTTGATGGAGGAAATCGTGAAACATTATCAATTAAAAAGCATCCACGACATTTGGCCGAATTTACATGTTTATGTGCATGGCGGAATCTACATGGAACCTTATCGAGAGCGTTTAGAGAAATTGTGTGCACACAAAGTTGAATTGCTCGATACATATCTAGCCAGTGAAGGTTACTTCGGATATCAAACAAGTCCGGCTAGAAAAGGAATGAAACTCCTAATGAACAATGGTATTTTCTTTGAGTTTGTGCCATTCAATTCTGACTATTTTGATGAAAATGGTGAGTTGATCAACGTGCACAAAGCATTTACCATCAGTGAAGTGAAAGAAGGTGTTGACTATGCGCTCATCATCACTACGAATGCAGGATTATGGCGCTATTTAATTGGTGATTTGGTGCGTTTTGTGGACTTAGAGGCTCATGAAATCATCATCTCTGGTCGGATTAAACAATTCTTGAGTTTATGTGGGGAACATTTATCCCTAGATAACATTAATCAAGCATTAATGAAGGTGGCTCATGAAAAGAAACTTCACTTTTCGGAATACACTTTATTTGCCGATGAAGAGCAGCAAAATCACCATTGGTTTATTGGTTCAGATGTAGCAATTGAAACAAGCAGTTTCTTGGAAGACTTGGATGTAGAACTGTCCAAATTAAATGACGATTATGCTTACGTTCGCAAGTACAACTTGGGGAACCCAACATTAACAGTCATACCGACGGAGCACTTTTATGGCTTTTTAGAATCGCTTGGAAAACTTGGTGCTCAAAACAAAATGCCACGCGTGTTGAACAAGTCACAAGCGGAAAAATGGCTAAAATACCTTAGCGAAGTCGGCTACCTTTAAAGACAGATTTTTTCGTGAAGGTATATGCTACATTGACTTCAATGGAGTGTTTGTAGGCGCTTCCAATTCTGCCGAAGTCGTAATCATAGGATAATCCTAGATCAATCGCACCAAAAGATATTGCGACATAAGGCGCAAGTGTCCCCATGGATCGCATGTAAAGTCCTGCGACAACAGATTGTGAATTGACCATATTGGTAACCTCTGAATTTCCGCGCAACTTTGAACGGTAAAACAAGCCCAAAATGGTTTCTTTGTGTGCGCCTTGCATCAATTCTGTGATGCTGACCTCCATACTGGAACGATCATCGAATGCATATTTGACCTGAGTGTTCAAGCAATATTTACGAAACAAGCGATCATCCGTCAGGCTATTGTAATTCAAGGTTGGACGATTGGCGTGAGCAATGGAGAATCCCCCTAGAAAAGAAAATTGTCCTGCGCTCAAATTCGGTTTGTTTCCCGGGATATAGCGATAGTTCATCCCCAGTCCAGCATCCAAATAGGAGAAAGAAGTAAAATCATTCACCTCACCGGAATAGACATTTGGATCCAAAGAAGTCCCATTCCATTGCGAATAATAGACTAAGCGCGAAAAATCTGCACTTCGATTACAAAATGCTGTTTGAATTCCAGCGGACAACCAATGTCCTTTGGCTAATGGCAAGTGTCCACTGAAAGAGGTGCCAAAGGATTTTTGTGACATTTTAGAATCTCCACCTACATCGTTGCTAAAAAACACCCCTATTCCGGTATATGCTTTATCGCTTTTTTTGGTTTTCCCGACAGAGAATTCCGCCATTCCGTAACTCGTCATAAATTGAGTTCCTGAACCTAGCCATTGATTTCGGTTTTGCAAGCTCATCTTTTCAAATCCTTGATGCATAGACACCGTAGAGGGATTTAAAATAGACATGGTCTTATCGATTTGTGTCAAATGATAATCTTGCGCCTGAACAAAGAAAAATCCAACAAGAAGGAAACCTAATAGTACAACTCTCATCCTTTCACTTATCGAATTAGGGTAATGTTACCTGTCAATCGTTTGGTAGTTCCTCCTTCGTATGTCACATCAACAATGTATGCATAAACACCCGTATTTAGTGGCTTTCCTTTGTACGTTCCATCCCATTTAAAGAGTTTATTTGTCGATTCGAACATCAAGTTACCCCAACGGTCGAACACTTTGAATCCAATAGATTCAATGTTTTTTCCAACAATGATTTGATAAACGTCATTGTCTTGATTCCCTACCCCATTCGGTGAGAAAGCCGTAGGAATATAGATTCCATCTGAACATTCCGGAGAACTTGCATCTGGATCACATGGATTCAATGGATCGGATCCTTGTGTCGTTTCCAATAGGTCATTATATCCATCTCCATCGGTATCAGGATTATTTGGGTTAGTCCCTAACACTGCTTCTTGCGCATCGGTCAATCCGTCGAAATCAGAGTCAATTTGGCAACCAGGCAAGGTATCGTCTGGGTCACAAGGATTTAATGGGTCAGATCCGTTGGTAACTTCAGCCGCATCATTTACTCCATCGCCATCTGTATCTGGATTTGTTGGATTCGTTCCTGCAGCACCTTCTTGTGTGTTGGTCAAGCCGTCTCCATCTTGGTCACATGGACCAGCATTTGCGTTCGGTATACACGGGTTTAAATTATCTGGATCTAATTCATCCATTACTCCATCCCCATCCGTATCAATAATGATTGACTCCAGTGCATCAATGATTCCATCTCCATCTGTATCCAACGGTGTTGCCGGATTCGGTCCAAGTTCAGCACAATCATTCTCGCCGTCACCGTCCGTATCCACAACATTTGGATCTGTACCTGCCGCTACCTCCACTGTATTTAAGCAGCCATCACCATCTAAATCTGGAATATCCGGAACAAAAACGGCAACGATGGTTTCTGGACCATTGATATTAATAAAATTAGTATCCTGTGTATTTGCTAATCCCATTGGTCCGGTTGTGTAAGTCCAATGATCAAAAATATAACCAGGATTCGCCTTTGCCGTCACATTTGTTTGAATTCCTCCAAAATAGGTGGTTGACCATGAATATGCCGGTGGATAAATGGAGTTCACTTTGATGATCCCAGCGTTGGCAGGAGAAACGTCAAATGTGACTGGGTAAGGACCAGACAATTGATAACAATCAATGAGTCCTTGGGTTAGGGCCGTACATCGTGTATTAATAAAGTTGTGCAAGGCTGTGACATTCGCCGTATACGTAGCCATTGACCCTCCCCATTTTGCAATCTGACCAGGCATTTCTGGTGCGATTTCTGCCAGCATCGAATCCAGCAATGGGATCATAAATGAGCACGACAACTTCGTATTTAAAAGGTCGATGTAGCGTGCGATGTAATATTGCTCAACGATTGGATTTTCATTGATGAGTTTTTGCAAAATGGATGTGTGTCCTTGTCCACCCGGATTCGGTAAATTTTCCACATTACAAGGGTCAGCATTGGGCTGAGTACTTGGAACCCCTGTGTAGTTGATGTAATGACCGAAGGTGGCATCCAAGTCCCACAAAGCGTAGCCCCACTTTCTATGTTCTCCTGTTGTATCTAATCCACGCCACCAAGCTGTATTCCAGTTTAACCAATCCGTTGTCACGGTAACTGAATTCAGCACGAAGTAATCTACAAGCGATTTCCAGTTAAATAAGCTATCGACATAGTTGAAATTAGCAGCAACACCCATGTTGTTTGTAGCAACATAATTTTTCAAACTGTTCCAAGCGGGAAGTGCGTTTGGCGAACCATATTCTTGCCAAGTTCCACCCCATGTTTTCAAATACTGTAAATCATATTTGTATTGGTCGTAATAATAATCAGTGTAATCGTGATCATCTGCTTTTTCTCTGATCTCATAAACGCCCCAATAAGCACCGTTAATGTATAAAATACATGGGCGCCAAGTCCTTTCATCCAATTTTAAATCAGCGCGAATAGAAAGTGTATGAACATACGCATCGCGAATGTGTGCACCCCCCGTTGAAAAAGGATAGTTATCATTTGCCGCTGGTTTCAATATTAACTTTTGAAATCCATCGCGTGTGCTTTCAGGGAAAATTTGGTGGTCAATGTCTCCATTATGGCCATATTGATCGCGACAAACAAAGTCGAATCCTCGTTGTTGATAGGCCCATGAATCGTTCCCATGTTTATTGAAATCCCCTTCTGATTCGTCGATAAACAAACCTGTTTCTTCAAATAATTCAAACGCTCCAATTCGATCGGGTGGATTCTGACTTCCTTGCGCTACAAGACTGTAAACACCTTGACTACAAATAGAAACTACTGGAATCGTATGCGTTACATTGATGAAATAGGTATTGGTTGCTATGAATGAGGTTAGTCCTGTTCCAAATGCCGCTGCACGAAGTACTTTTGTTGTAGCAATGGAAATCGGTCCAGTGTATTGCGTCGATGTGACTACTGGATCAGAACCATCTAACGTATATCTGATTGTTGCAGTTGGATCCGTGCAACTAATGGTAACAGTTTGTGCAGTTGGATAGAATCCAGCTTGCACACTAAAGGTCGGTGTCGGAATATAAAAATTCTGCGCACCTGTATTATTCGCATTGGGAGTTGGTGTGGTGAATAATTTGAAATCTACTGCTGCATTTGTCGAGCGTCCAACGGAATGGTTCGCTTTTGTCATGTGGACAATTTTAAATGAATCGACTACATTTCCGAAGGTGTTTGAAAGAATAATCCAATCTCCATCAGTTTGAGAAAGATTGAAATTTGGATGGTATTCATTTCCATTGACTAAATCGCGTTTTGTGCAAAAGACCATTTTAAATCCATTCGCCGCAATAGAACCGCTTGGAATCATCCATTTGGTTAGATTCGTAGCTTTGTCAGAAAGATACCAACCGGTCAAATCAATTGGCGCTGCGGTTACGTTATAGAGTTCCACCCAATCTTCTTTTTGACCAAAGGCATCAGAAGGACCTGTTACATTGGAACAAGAATATTCATTGATGACTACTTGTGCAAAGATTGTCTGTTGAACGACAAGCAGTATCAAGCTGAGTAAGAGTTGTTTCATAGTTTTTGGTTAAGAGCGACTAAAATTAACGAAAAGTGTTTCAACTTCCAATTTTGAAGACGCGTAAAGTGATGCCAAGTTGTTTTTTTTGTTAAAATTGCATGAATATAAAATCAACATCATGAAAAACGGACTAATTCTATTTTTTTCCATTCTAACATTAAGCTTGACCAATTCTTGTAAAAAAGTAGAAGGACCAGGCGGTGGCGCCGTGATTAAAGGGGTTATTCAAGAACAAAAATACAATGCCCTTGGAAACGTGATTGCAGAATATCCGGCAGCAAATCAAAGTGTATATTTGATTTATGGAACGACAGATCAGTTTTATGATGATGACGTTAAAACAAGTTATGATGGGTCATTTGTTTTTAATTACTTGCAAAAAGGAACCTATACCATATTCGTTTACGAGGACAATGCCAATGAACCAAGTGGGAAAAGTGTCGTAAAAGAAACGTTTGAGATTACCGACAAAGGTGAAGTGAAAGATTTAGGAACCATCAACATTAAAAAGCTTTAATGAAGTCTTTTTTTACCATCAGTTTTCTCCTGTTTTGTTCTTCCCTTCTACAGGGTCAAACTACCGTTTTTCAAGTGTGGAATGAACTTGGTACAAGTGGAAAAATTAACAAGGAATGGTCTTATGGAGTTGATTTAACAACGCGCATTGGAAATGTTGGGGTTGTCACCATTTTCCCTCAAGTTTCCTTGAAATATAAATTGAATAAGTACATTCGTCCATCCATTGATTACCGTATGATTTCAAACAGAGAGTTGAATGGGAATTATTTGCCAAGTCATCGTCTCAATGGCAACCTACAATTTTCGTATTTAGAGAAACGGCATGCATTCGGATTTCGTATTCGTTATCAATATTCATTTAATCGATTGATTGGGACCTATGAGCCTGAATTTGATAAAGCGTTTCGTTTTAAGCCAAGTTATAGCTATGATTTAAACAATAGCATCTTCACTCCAAAAGTGAGCTGCGAATTTTTCTATAATCCAACGAGGGGGATACAAGGACAACAGTTCACCCGTATTCGCTATTACGCAGGAGTTGCACTCGAATTAGAGGGTCCACATCATTTGGAAATCGGTTATTATTACGATCAAAAGATCAATGCTTCCAATCCAGTGAATCGAAGTATTTTAAATCTTTCCTACTCCTACACCCTTGAGGGCAAGAAAAAAGAGGGGGCGAAAAAACCGAGATTAGGCGTTCGTTACTTGTGAGTTTTCTGCTTCTTCGTATGCATCGGCCTCCAGTCGATCAATCACCAATTGCATGTTTTCATTCTTTTTCTCCTGGCGCATTTGAATCGCCGTTTGAGTAAAATACTGATGCTGTTTCAGGAATTTCACTTGGATTTCATCCCATTGTTTACGTGATTGGATTTTGCCCATTTCTGTTAATTCACGACGCAATCTGTCGGCAATCTCTTCAAAGTCATCTGTTCCGAGGTAATCTAAATCGGCATCACAAATGATTTCTTGAAGTTTATTGATTGGTTTATGTGGGAGTTCCGTGGCATGGATTAATTCAACAATTGTTTTCACGTGTTGTTCCGAGTACCCATATTTAGGAAGTATTTCCGTTGCCATACGCGCACCAATTTCTTCGTTATTGTCGTATCGTTCTGTAAATCCAGCATCATGAAGAATGGCAGCGGTTTTCAATAAGAAAAGTCCTTCGTCTGTCACGCCTTCTAATAGTGCAATCCGCTCAACGGATTTAACAACATCTTTGGTATGTTTCAAGGAATGGTAATACAATTTATCAGACAGGTTTTTCTCTAAATAAGAAAGCACATTGTGTTCTGTTTTGTAGTAACGAATGGAACTGTAGTGATGTAGTTTTTTAATTTCTTCAAAACGCGCATTCGGTACGAGTCCTTCCCCATTAACGGAAAGTTCTGGTTTAATTCGATTGACAACATAGGTGTCGACTTTTGCTCTAGACTTTGTTAGTGCTTTCCCTTTGTATTCACACTCGAAATACGGCTCAATAAATTGAAAGGTATGTCCGGTTATCGTGACTTTTCCTGGTTCACCCAACATTTCCATTCGTTGTGCAAGATTCACGGTAGAACCCCAAATATCATATGCCAAACGAATATTACCGATAATCCCTGCAATCACTGGACCCGTATTGATGCCCAAACGTATTTCCCAAAAATCTTCATGATCCGCGATGGCCTCATATTTCAACTTATCCATGAAAGCTTGGATTTGCAGGGCTGCCGTACACGCATCGATGGGATTTGTTGAGTTCTCGATTGGCACTCCTCCGGCACACATATAGGCGTCACCAATCGTTTTGATTTTTTCCAAATTATTCGCTTGGATGATTTCATCAAATTTTTGAAAAAGGATGTCCAATTTTGACACAATGCGACTCGGCTGCATTGTGTCGGATATTTTAGTGAATCCAACAACATCGGTGAACATGACTGAAACTTGCTTGAATCCTTGTGCCTTTACTTTTCCTGATCGTTTTAATTCGATTACTACTTCAGATGGAAGCGTATTATTGAGCCATTGTTCCGTTTTATCCTTTTCAATTTGGAGCAAAGCTTGTTGTTGCATTACCTTATTCTTTTCCTCTTCGATGAGTCTATTTTGCTCTTCGATTTTCGTTTTTTGAAGGCGTATTTCCCTTGTTCTTTCAGCGATTTTCACTTCAAGACGTACCTGATTTCTACGAGAGCGTTCAATTCTACTTCGAACGAAAATAAAAATGGCAAAAAACAATATAATCGTGGTAAGGACCCAAAACCACCAGGTTTGCCAAAAATGTATTTCACGGGATAATTCAATCATGAATGATGGATTTATTTTCCGTACATCGAACTGAAGTACGCTTTAAACAAATTTACAAAATACCCTGTCTAAATCATCTTTTAGTGCATAAAAAAAGGGGCCGAAGCCCCTTCTACTAGTAGTACCCTTTAGGGGGAACTGGTTTATTGATTGGTTGTTTGCTTTTCTGAACGTTAAACCCAACATTTACTCCTGCAAATCCACCACCTCTTTGTGAGGTATAGAATAGGTTGACAGGGACATTTAACGATCCAGCACGGAAAGTTCTACCGAAGGCGATGACAAAACTTGTGCTCAATTTTGTTGTGCCACGCATATCTAAGTTTTCTTCAAAAGAATAAGAACCATCTAAGGTAACATTATGATTTGACTGGTATTGTGTCCAATCCGACTGAGAAAAATACTGTGAATTTTGCCCGTAAATGTTTTTCGTGTCGAAGAAGCCTTGTGACGTATGTTTTACGCTTAAACGTGGACCGAAGGCAAATTCCCAACCACTTTTTCCAAAACGGAATCCATTCATCAACGTAAACGAAGGCAAAAATCTCCCCTGTTCTAATCCGGAGACATTCACAATTCCTTCAACTAAAGCAGAAAAGTTTTCTGTTCCTACATATTGTCCTTCAAATTGGTAGCCAATCATAGAAACAAATGGTGCAATGTTGAGTCCGCCTTGAGAAGTTGGACGCGTGGCAAACTCGTTCAATGAACCAACAAGAGCTGCCCCACCAATTCGGGGTCCAGAATTATTGATTTTCCCAATGTTATTTGAAGTAATCACTTCGTTTTTAAACGCCAAGCGATCAGATGTTACTTTATCAACAGCAAATCCATGCATTTCAGCAAGGATGATTTCAATCATGCGTTGGATTTCTGTTTCTTGGTTATCGAATTCTTTCACCGAAGATTTAAACAACGTTTGATTTTTTACATCCACAATCTTCATCGTCACGGCAATTTTATTCCCGAGTCCATCGATGCTTCCGCACATCACATAATCCACGTTTAATTCGGTCCCCAATTTAATTAAGCAATTTTGACCATAGCATTGGGTACGGAATTCTTCCTTTGTTTTCAATACATCTGCCATATCGTATTCGTCATAGACTTTATACTTTTGGAGTTTAATGGTTTCTAAGCGCATCATTTTCGCAACGGATTCAGGTTTGAATGTTAATCCATTGACATTCGGATTCGCAATAGCGATGGTAGGCATTTTATCCGTTTGTGCTTGACTGATTATCCCAAAAAGACAAGCGGTAAGAAGTAAAAGTGTTTTTTTCATCTCGTTTAAATTTATACTGCAAATATTTCTGCATTTTTCACGAAAACGAAAACTGAATTCAGCAAGGCCTCAGTAACTATTTGCGTTTTTCGCAACTATGAGTTAAACTCGATGTCCGCTTCGATTTTTTTACGGAACATATTGATGGTTTTTTCGAATTCAAAGAAATAATTATTTCGTTCCTTTTCGTTCACCACACTGATTAAACTTGAATTCGCGAGTTGTTTGTCAAGGACTTGTTTGGTATCTGACACATACTGTTCATCCGTCGTTTGCAAATAATTCATAATGTTATGCGTCACGTACAATCCCTTTTTTTCTTTGCTTTCATAATAGAATGCTGCATCAGAATTGATGGTTTCGTTCAAGTACATTTCGAATTGATTACCTTGTTCTGGGGGATGGGTTCCATAAATGAACTTCTTACCACAGTCCGCTTGTGCCTTTAAATGTTGGGAGAACATTATAGCGCGATCACACAGAAATAAGGCATACGATGGATCTTCAAACATATTCGATTTGAAGTAGTATAAGATTTGACGCATGAATCCACGCATTAATTCTGGATCAAAGATTTCAATCGAAGGAATGGAGTTATACATCGCAACAATGTTTTTTCCCAGCTCAAAAGCTCGTTCCGTTACCTTTTCATGTTTAAACAGCATGTTTTGGTATTCTGGAATTTGCAAGTGTGTTTTGGCCCAAAAAAACAAACGAAAACGAAGTAATTGAGGGACATTAATTAACTGAAAGAAATGGACATTATTGATGGTCAAAATGATACGTGGATCATCCAATGACTTTAAGCGTTGGAAGGACTCTAAAATTCCTTCCAAATAGGATTCTAAACTAAAGTCATATGCATTTAATGGTGTGTATCCAAAAACCACATTTCCAGCTTTTTGTTGGATGAGCGCGTCAAAAGAAATATCAAAGGCCTTACAAATGCGTTGGACCTCATCAATCGTCAGTGCTGTTTCACCGCGTAAGCGTCGGTATGCTGCATCTTGACTGACATGCAAAACATCGCTGAGTACATACCCCATGGAGTCTCCGCCATGAAGTTTAAGTCTTACTAAATTCAATAAATCTGATTGCAGGGTTTGCATGCCTTAAAATTTATAAAACCAGGTGCACATTGGGACTGGAAAAGAATAACGATTGACAGTCAACGAACCCACATTTTGTGTCACTGAGCGTCCGATAATTCCAGCTAAAGAAACCTGAAATGCCGTATGTTCTGATTTCTGGAAGCGCATTCCAGGCATGATCAAACAATTCACGGAATGAGTCGTTCGCTCAAAAGAACTAACGGGTCCTACCGTTGTTGCTGCGGGATAACCGGTTGATTGATCGTACGAATTAACGATACTTTGACTTCGGATAACATCCACCTTTTTGCCAAAAACAAACATCATGTCTACGACAAAACTTGCCTTCTTTCCAACCGTTGCAATTCCCGCAATTCCAATTACTGGAGCCTTAATTGTGGGCGTTTTGTAATTAATTGGTGTTAATTGAGGGAATTCCCAATAACCATATTTATTATCCGCCAGAAAGGTTCCCGGCTCGTACATTTGTTCACCCGTGTTCATCCCCGTATTAAGGTAAGAATATCCCAATGATACAGTCACGTTATTTTTACGGTCACCATAGGTCGCCATGGCCCAATGTAATCCTCCGTAACCTCTTCCTTTGTTTAAATAACCAACGCTTCCCATCAAGGTACCAAAACCAAAATTGAGCTTTTCATTTCTTGTTGGTATGGTGTATTTCAAAGCTAAAACGATCGGACTAGCAATCCATGTCGCCATTACACCCACGGAAAACTGCTTTGAAACAGAAAAGTGCACCTCTGGACCATATAAATTAATTAAGGCATAGTTATCGTGCTTTTCGATGGGGAAAGCATTCGTGCTAAATTGGTATCGCGTAGTAAAGACACCCGTCCCTCTGTATTCATTATCCACCATATCCCTTTCTGGGTGAATGATCGTGATGGATTGAATGTCGGATTTAGGAATGTATATTTTCCCCAATGTATTGGTTTCCAATAGCACTTCGCGTCCATCATCGCTCAGTATTTTCCCGATATACTCTTGTTTGTTTGATTTTACCACACGGTATACATTCGTATCAGCGGAAACAACTTGAGCCGACAAGGAATTCCATTGTGTTGCAAATACGAACAAAATGAATAGCATGAACGTTTTTTTCATCATCATAGATTTTAACAAAAATAAGCTTTATTCCTCTTCCGAATAACTACGGTGCACTCGAGGTGAGATGGATGTAAGTATTTCGTATCCAATTGTATCGCAGGACCTTGCGAAATCCGAAAGTGTTTGGTTTTCTCCGATGATTTCCACCTTTGATTTGACATTCACATTGCGTGCTCCAAGATCAACCATGATCATGTCCATGCAGACTCTTCCTAAGACCGGACAAGCAACATTTTCGATGAAAACACATCCCTTTCCGTTACTCAAACTACGTTTAAATCCATCTGCATAGCCAATCGGTATGGTCGCAATTTTCATGTCTCTCGGCGCAACAAATGTTTGTCCATAGCCAATGCTCTCCCCTTTCTGAATCTGTTTTATTTGCGAAATACTGCTGGTCCATTCGATGACAGGTTTCAAGCGTTTTTGAAAAGACGCATTCGAACTTAAGCCAAACAATCCTATTCCCAAACGCACCATGTCAAACTGTGCAGATGGATAATTCGCCATTCCTTCAGAATTCAGTATGTGTTTCATGAAGGGATAGGACAAAGACTGCGCTATTTGATTGCTCAGTGTTTCAAACAATTGAATTTGTTTCAAGGTAAAATCTGAGGAAGGATTATCGGCATCTGCCAGGTGACTATAAACACTTTTTACCCGGACTTCAGGTTGCGCAGATATTATTTCCATTAATTGTTGAACCTCTGAAGGATGAAATCCCAAACGTTTCATTCCCGTATCCAACTTAATGTGAATGGGATATGCCGTTTTCTCTTGTGCGATAAGGGTTTTTAGTAATTCATCCAATTGTTCAAAATCATAAATCGCTGGTTCCAATTGAAATTCAACACAAGATTCCATGCCTTCTTCCTCTGTATTCATGACGAGAATCGGCGTTTTTATTCCTGCTTTACGCAATTCAACTCCCTCATCTGCATAGGCTACACCAAAATAATCGACACCTTGTTTTTCCAAATAACTCGCTAAGGTTGTTAGTCCAGCGCCATATGACTGTGCTTTGACCATGACCAACATTTTAGTCATCGGACGTAAAGACGATTTGTATTGGTTCAAATTATGTTTGAGCGCAGACAAATCGTAGTTCAGTTGTGTTTTATGCTGTTTTAATTTCAATCGATTCGCGATGCGTTGCATGAATCGTGCACCTTTCACCAAAACAAGTGCATGAGAAATATCAACTGTTAATTCCTCGTCCTTTTTGCAAAAGTGAATTTCTTGAACTCCGAATTCCTGACACAATTCATTTAATTTGGATGTCAATCCTGCCTGTTCAGGTTCCAATCCGATTAAGGTGATGCGTTTTCTACCGTTGGCGATAGCGAGTTGGTAAGACAAGGAACTTTTGAATGCTTCCACATCCATGGTATAGGTATCATTTATGATCAATGAACCATTGATTCCTTCATAAGTCTCTAGGCGCATGGCCAAATGTGGTAAGGATTTGACACGTTCTTTATCCACCGCTAAAAACCTACTTGCTGCATGTATAGCCAAGCGCGCATTTTGATGGTTGTTTTCATCGGTAAACTGTATTTCTTCTTCAAAATCTGCTAATTCATTCGGTAGAATTGCCAGGTTTTTTACTTCAATTAATCCTTGTTCAACACAAGAAGTAAGGACCCAATGACAGTCACTAAATAACGAAGTGAGTTCATTTGCATACGCATGAATGCTCGTGAATTCTCGTGCATGACTTCGCAAAATATTGGTCAAGACCCCTGCGTCAGGTGCAAGCATTTCTCGCATGGCAGCCATTTCGCCCTGATGTGTCACGGCCACCTCAATGATTCCTAAATCCGCGACTTTGGGTAACTGCAAAATAGAGAGCGCAACTCCCAGTTGAGAATTGTAACTCTTAGGACTACGATAGACCTGGAGCTTTCCAGAAAGCAAATGGTACATCCATTCTTTTACTGTCGTTTTACCTAAACTTCCCGTAATCGCAACAATGGGATAAAGAATGCCTTTTCGATGGCTTGCAGCTAATTTTTGAAATGCCTTCAAACTGTTTTCCACCAGAATAAAACTAGCATCCTCCCACATGTAAGCTGGAAGACGCTCGACAACAAAAATGCGCACACCTTTATCGTAGGCATCCGCCAAAAACGATTGTCCATTTCGAAATGCTCCATTTAAAGCAAAAAAGACTAAACCGGGAGCTGAAATTATTTTTCTTGAATCATAAACGATTTCTCGAACAGGTCCTTGTGGAATGGTTCCAACACTTTCGCCACCGAGGTGGGACAAGAATTCCTGATATGTCCAATGTAAGTTCAATTTACTTTTGTTGGTAGCAGGTACGACAAAGTGGACGGTATTTCTCAACCGCACCGACCAAAACCTGTTCGGTTTGTTGAACCGTACGTTGCGAATAATGGGCTAAATTTCCACAGGATACACAAATCGCATGAACCTTTGTCACATATTCGGCAACTGCCATTAATTGGGGCATTGGACCGAAAGCCTTCCCTTGGTAGTCCATGTCTAGTCCTGCAACAATGACCCGAACTCCTTTATTTGCCAGTTCATTGCAAATAGAAATGATCTGTTCATCAAAAAACTGAGCTTCATCAATGGCTACGACCTTTTGTCCTTTCCAAGCTACAAGAATGTCCTGAGAATTCGCAACAATGACTGCTTCAAAGGAACTTCCTTTATGACTTACGACATGGTTATCACTATATCGATTATCGATTTGAGGTTTAAACAATAGAATGGGTTGGTTGGCAAATTCTGCTCTTCGTATGCGGCGAATGAGTTCTTCTGTTTTTCCAGAGAACATCGAGCCACAGATCACTTCGATCCATCCATTTGCCCTGCCCTCTACTGGAAATTGTTCTAAAAACATAGTTGTTCTGTTTGTTAACATTTATTTCAAAAGAATTCACCGCAAAACGTCGTACCAATCAGCATGTTTTCTAATTTTGGTACAGCAACGTTTCAATCAACTCGTTGAATTGATAACGAAGTTACTAACTTATATGTAAAGTCCGAAAAAAGCATGCCCTTATGATGACAACTATCTTATCAAATTTGAATCAAAAACTCGCACAATTAGAGGCTGGGAATTTGACACAAGACGAAATGGAGCTTTTAGTTGAAGATGCCAAAGAATTATATGAGCGCTTGGTTATCTTGCGATATAAAATATATGAAACAAATGTTCTAGGTCCGAGAAAGGTCGAAACACCAACATTCGCTATGCCTACTGAACAAGAATCAACGGAGGAAACCGTAGAAGCTCCATCGTTCGATTTATTCGAAATGGGAACGGAAGAACCGATAGAAGAGATTTCTTCCGAAATAATCATGGATTTCATACCTGAAGAGCCCCTCGCTGCAGTGGAAACAGATTTATTTGTGGACTTTCCGGAAGAGGAAGAAGAAGAACCTGTCCTAATAGCGGAAGAAGAAATCCATTCCCCAATTGTAGAGGAGAATTTGACAGAAGAAAGTGAAGAGGAGGAAGAAGAGGAAGAAGCGATGGAAAGTGAAATTCCAAACGAAGCAGCAATCGAAGAAACCTCTCCTATCGTAGAAGAAGAAGTGGCAATAGAAGCATTCGAATCAAATGATGTTCCTGCAGCTGCTCCACAAGACGATAGCATCAACAGTGCTTGGATTTTACAAATTGAACAAACCATCCGTGCTGACCGATCTGTATTTCCTTTGGAAACGTTAATCGGTTCCTTTTCCTTAAATGAAAAACTCCAATTCATCAATGAATTATTTGATGGTTCGAGTGACGCCTTTTCTTCGGCTACGAAAAAATTGGATGCTTGTGCTTCTATGTCGGAAGCAAGAACGATCATGACCGAATATTCTTCCAATTACGAATGGGATTTAGATTCCGAAATTGTCGAAGATTTCATTTTTAAAATTTGCCGAAGATATGCGTAATCTGTTGCTTTGTTTCCTGGTTTATTTTTGTTCTTATGCACAAAATGAAACGGGAAAAACAACCGTTGCAACGTTATGCTCTCCTGAATTACATGGACGCGGATATGTCAACCAAGGAGATTCCTTGGCTAGTGATTTTCTTGCCAAAAAATTTAAAACGCTTGGACTAAAACCCATTGGAAAAAGTTATTTTCAACCCTTTTCATTTCCGGTTCAAACGTTTCCAGGGTCATGCACAGTGCAGATGGATGGAGAAACGCTGATTCCGGGTGTTCATTACCTACTCTCTCCAAATTCTGGTCCCTCTTGTGAAACGAGTGACTGTCAACTTGGGAAAACGTACCGAATCATCACCTGTAATATTGAAAAACTTTACAAATCCACCTCCTCGTTTTACCCTTGTCCAGCGAACGTCATTCTAGCTGTACGAACCTTTGGAATAGGCTCTGATAGTTTGAAAGTCATTAAATCCCGATTGCAAGAGTTGAGCAAATTTGCACCTGTCATGCAAGTAACCAATGAAAAGTTTACTTGGTCTGTCAGTCAGAGTGCAAACAACTATCCATTTATTTCTGTACAAGACTCCATCTTTGGAAAGTTGGTGGAATCAACAGTGTTTCTTCACATTGAAACAAAATTCCAGGCACAGCACAGGGCGAATAACGTCATTGGTTATGTTCCGGCATTGAGGCAAGCAAAGAAAAAACCCTATTTATTCATTACCGCACATTACGATCATTTGGGGCGCATGGGTCAGCACACCTATTTTCCGGGAGGAAATGATAATGCCAGTGGCGTTGGCATGCTGGTTTCACTAGCGGAGGAACTTGTAAAAAATCCATTAGCGGATTACAATGTTGTTTTTGTTGCGTTTGCGGGAGAGGAAGTCGGATTACTTGGCTCTAGCTATATGGTTCAACATCCGATTGTTCCATTGTCCAAGATTCAATTCCTACTGAACCTCGATATCATGGGAAGTGGCGAAGAAGGCATCACCGTTGTGAACTCCACATTATTCAAACCAGCATTTGACCGTTTGTTGGCATTAAATGCGACTGGAAACTATGTTTCATTGATTAAACCACGTGGACCAGCTGCAAATTCGGACCATTATCCATTTACCGAAGCTGGCGTTCCCGCTTTTTTTATTTACACGATGGGACCTAACAAAAACTACCACGACATTTTCGATACCTACGAAGCCTTGAGTTTTCAGAAGTTTGACGATCTTGAGCGCTTATTCCTAGCGTTTATTCGTGGCTTTTAATCGATTTCACGAGAAAAACAGTTTGTACCACAATGTTGCTTAACGCGAGGGCTAATAAATGAAGGGCTAATGTATCCGGTTGATTGGTGTATATCAGGGCTAAACAAACAGACAAGTAAGAAAGTAGCTGAACTGTAATCAAAATAAGTAAACGAAAGGTATCCGCCTGTGAATCTGACTTCTTTTTCAGGTATAGAATCAACAATCCAATGAAGGAGATAAAAGCTGAGATTCCCAAACAAAAAAGAGTTTGAGTAGCATTTATTCCTTGCGAATTCCATTTAGAATAGGCGAAGAATCCCACCAGAATCAAAAAGTAGCGAAATGCCAAACGAAAAGCTGGATTACTCTTCATCGTTTTTATTAATTTCCATCACTTCTCGAATGATGAGGTACAATCCTAATCCAACACCCACCAATCCGAGTAAAATGGTGCACCAAGGAGTGTCGTTTTTAAAACGTTGATCCAAATAAAACCCTCCATACGTAGAAAGGGTAATGACACCAGCCATTTGAAGACCGGCACTTGTTAATCGCAAATAAGGGGAAGATGAAAAGGTTGGCTTTTTCTTTCGATTATTCATCGAAGTCAAAATCTGATTTCACGCTTGTATTTGAAACAGGTGATTTCATGACACAAGCACCTTCAAAGTAAGCGCCCTCTTCGATGTTTAATTTCAGGGTTTGAATGTCACCTTTGATGCGTGCAGTAGAACGAAGGACCAATAAATTCTCAATGGTTAATTCACCATCCATTGCTCCATCCACTTCCGCATTTACACAAACAAGGTTTCCTTTGATTTTACCTGAAGTTCCAATGAACACTTTTCCAGAGCAAGAGACGTTTCCAATGATTTCTCCTTCAATCAATAAATTTGAGTCAGAAACAATGTCACCGGTAATTTCCGTTCCGGATAAAATTTTATTTAAACGATCACTCTGATCGTGTGTTGCATTTCCACCAAATAACTCTTTTCTTAACATAGCGGGCTAATAATTATCGTCGTAAAAAACTTTATATTCATCAAATTTCGACGTTTCTATTAACTTTTTCAAATTTTCTTGATTAATTATATAAATTTTATTGTTTTGGAAGTCATCCAAGTACTCAAATCCAGCCTTGTAGGCATTGATATATTCACCAGCAATTTTCGCAGATTGGAATTCTTGCACCAAGACAAAGTTCTTTTCAGTTAAGGTCATTTTTTGTGAAACTTTCACTTTCGCCAACTTAAATCCTTTGTTCGAGAAATCCGCAACTGCATTTCGCGCTTCTTCAATGTCTTCATCATCATCCAAAAGGACAATTACGTATTGAACAGCATTAGGGACATCAACGAAGATGGATTTTTTCTCAAAATTCGCTGGCACGGATTTCGAATAACCGTTTTTGATCACAGCAAGCATTTCTTTTGCACGTGTTGCTTGATCCGATTTTGGTTTCTCTTCGATGATTCTCGTCAACTTTGGAACTAACAGTTGTTTGTCCTCATTTAATTGACCAAATGCTAATGCATTCAATAACATATATTCGGCACGATAGGCATTGGATAAATCATTATCGACAATTGCTTGCGTTTCTGTCAATACCTGAGTATAACTTTCCTGGTTATATTTCTCCAGCACTTTCAAATACGTTTGTTGATCTTTCAGTGCACTTTCCTTTTGTTTCACATAAAAGTCTGGGTCGCGGAAGAAATTCGCTGCATCAGAATTCGGATACTTCTTTAAAATGTACTTTTTGTACGTTTCCGCCTGCTCATTTCCTTCATTTAATTTATACAACTGAAAGGCTGCAGATAAATCTGTCAGATTGGTTTGATTCATATCAAGAATAGCCTGAAACTGTGCTGCCGCCAATTCCGTTTCTCCAAGTACTTCTTTGTACAAAACACCCGCTGTGTATCTTGCTTCTAACAAGCGCTCTTGAGATTGGGCGAAAGCAGTGTCACTTAACGGTAAATTCTTTCTAAGCTCATCGATGGTCAAAGAATCCTTTGCGCCCGTATTTTGCGCCTGAGTCGCAGAAGAATCGGTTTTACTGGTCGCATTCGCTGCCGTGTTTAAAACGATTTTCTCGCTTCTTCTCCAATCATCTTCATTTTCTCTTTGTCCCCACATTTTACGGAATTCGTTGTAACCGTCCTCACGCAACTTAGGATTATTAAAAATGAACTTATTTGAATTGTTAACGGCGCCTGTATTCGGCTGATTTTGTTGTAGGGCCAACAATTTCGCTGCTTCCTGTTCTTTACGGCGCTGTTGTTCACGCTTCATTTCTTTCAGCGTCTCCTTTAAAAAATCTTCTCGGTCTTTCTCGCTTAATTTCGCAATTCGTTGAACAGAATCCTCAAAATTTGCTGTCTCTATTGCCTTTACAAGATCTGCCAACTTCGTTGCTTTATTTTTGACAATATCTCCATTTGGATAGTCATCATTGATAAATCGTGTACACGAATCGTAATATTTTTGCGCTGCGACATAGTCCTTGGTGGCGAAAGAAAGATCACCAAGTTTCTCATAGGACATTGCTTTTTGTCTTTTGTTTGTCGTTGAATAGAAAGCCGATTCTGTTAAATAGGATTTGGCTTTTGCCTTTTGATTGCGGTTCAACTCCACCATGGCCATGGCATAATAAACCTGGTCTTTAAATCCGGCATTTTTAGCATCCTTTAACATGCGTTGTAAGTCCTTTGCCAATTTATCTCCCCCTCCTACAACGGCACGATTCAAGCGTGCATTAAAAGCAATGTCAAAGGGAGCCGCCGCTTTCATGGCTTTTGAAAAGTACTTTTCTGCTTCAGGCAATTGATTTGCTTGCTGATACAGTTGTGCTAAAATATAACTCAAGCGTGCTTTTTCTTTGCCATTCTTACATTTTTCGATGGCTAAAACGAGTCCATTTATTCCCTCTTCATAATCTTTTCTCTTGATGGATAAATCCGCATAGGTTTTATGAATATCGTATTGAAGTTCCGTTTTCATAATTGGAACATCACTTTTTTCTTTTTTCTTTAGGAATGGAATATAGTCCTTAACACTTTTCTTTTTTTGTTCTTGCGCAACTTCATTTAGTCCATCTAGGATTAACTTAGCATCCGCGAATTTTCGTTGTTCGATGTAAATTTTAGCGATCCATAGTTCAGCTGCGTAAGTGGATGGATCTTTTGCAAAGAAGCGTTTGATGAACTGAAAATTACTGAGTGCTCGGTCGTAATCTCTTCTGTAGAATAATGCTTGTCCGACCGTCAACCATGTTTCGTCCATCCAAGTATTATACTCCGCTTGTTTATAAAACATGTTTTCCGCACTCGGCATGCTATGATTTAAAATCACTTTTGTGCATTTCGAAACCGCCGTGTCGATGGCGGGATACATTCCTTTGACTTCTAGTTCATTCGGAAGTGGATTCACGGGTAGAATGCCGTAAAAATCATCTTTTCGACTGCCGTAATAGGTTTTCAACGAAACTCTTAGGAGTTCTTGTGCATTGAAATGTCCATTAAAACGAGCGGTTGTGTAATGATAAGTTCGATTGACAAACGTATTGCTTTCGGTTGAACAAGCTGCCAAGAGACAAATTGTCAAGAACGGATAAAAAATACGCGTGTAAAAGTTGAACATAATGTAGAATCAAACGAATATAACTAAAATCCAGCGGATTTATTGTGTTAGGCGATATTTGTAAAGACTTGTTGAATGTCGTCGTCGTCTTCAATCTTGTCTAACATTTTTTCAATATCCGTCAATTGTTCTTCCGTAAATTCAACTGGAGTTGTCGCAAGGCGCTTCAAGCTTGATTTTTGCACCTCAATTTGCATGTCCTCCAATGCTTTGGCGATCGTACCGAAAGAGGTATAATCTCCGTAAACGATGATTAACTCATCCTCTACTTCGATTTCTTCACAACCAGCATCAATCAATTCCAATTCTAGCATTTCGGGATCCATTTCAGGCGTTTTTAAAATTTCAAAAACACTTTTGCGAGCAAACATGAATTCCATTGATCCATTCGGAACAACCATTCCACCCGCTTTATTGAAATACGATTTAACATTGGCTACTGTACGAGTTGGATTGTCGGTTGCACATTCCACATAAACTAATACCCCATGAGGACCTTTTCCTTCGTAGTTTACTTCGGTAAATGAAGCGATGTCCTTTTGAGCAGCACGTTTAATTGCCGACTCAATGTTATCCTTTGGCATATTTTCCGACTTCGCATTTTGAATGGCAGTTCTCAATTTTGCATTGGTCGCTGGATCCATTCCCCCTTCTTTGGCTGCCATGGTGATGGCTTTCCCCAATTTCGGGAACATTTTAGACATTTTGTCCCAACGTTTTTCTTTTGCTGCTCGGCGGTATTCAAAGGCTCTTCCCATAATTTCAATAATTTAGGCAAAAATAGGGAATTCAGAAGGAATTTTCAAGTGTCCTGCATGGAGTTTTATTCCATAAACAAAGGTTTTTTGAAGTGTTGGAAAATAGTGGTACTTTTAACTTGACAAAACAAAATGAGCCGTATGAAAAAATGGTTGTTCAATCTGTTCGCGCTTTTCTCACTATCACTTAACGCACAAAATTGGTCTCCAACTGGAGCAAATTGGACGTATAGTTATTATGGTTTTTTTCCGGGCTATGTCGATGTTGCTTACAGCGGTGATACGATCATTGATGGTCAGGCGTCGAAAATTCTCAGTAAAACTTTCCATGGAATGGATTGGAGCATGAACGTTATTTCTAATCCCATCGGAAAAGAATATACATACGAAAATAATGGGGTGGTTTATTTACGTTATCAAAATCAATGGGATACGCTTTACTATTTTCATGCGCAACTCGGAGATCACTGGCGCATGGCGAAGCAGCCTTTTACGAGTGTTTGTCCAGAAAATAGTCGATTAAAAGTTTTGGCAACAGGAAACAAAACCATCAACAATGAAACTAGAAAATATGTTGTCGTCGATTTTTGCCAACCAGATTTAAGTTCGTTGGGCGTTCAAGATACCATCGTGGAAAATATTGGATTTATTGGATCGTATTTTCTACCCTATGATCAATTTGACGGGATGGTAGATGGAAATGAAGGAGGGCCATTTCGATGTTATTCTCACAACAATTTTGCAAATTATGCCCCGCATTTTTCTGAAGCATGTGATTACATTGTCGGAATTGAAGAAGTAGAAACCACTTCAAGCTTCACGATTTATCCAAATCCAGTTGGAAATGAAATTTATATTCCCGTTGAATATACAAAAGCATTTACCCACTACAACATCTATTCTTTGGATGGCGCCCTACAACAAACAGGATCTGTAATGGAATCCATTCCATTTGACAACTTAAGTCCAGGCAATTATATATTCGAGCTGGACAATTCAACCCAAAAGCGCTTTGCTAAACTTATGAAGGTTGACTAGTTAGGCTAAGATTTGACCAATGTAATTTAAAATCGGTTCTTTTCCGAATCCAGATGTAGCAGAGGTGGTGAAAACTGGAGGAAGTTCTTCCCAATATTTGAGCATTTCTTTTTTGTACTTAGCTAAATTCTTTTGAAGTGCTGTACTAGACAGTTTATCGATTTTTGTGAAGACCATGGAAAAAGGAAGGTTTTTCTCACCACACCAATTCATGAATTCTAGATCAATTTTTTGTGGTTCTAGTCTTGCGTCAAGTAGGACAAAAATATTCTCCAATTCTTTTCGCTTGGTTAAGTAATCGGAAATGAATTTCTCCCAATTATTTCGTTTGCTTTTGGACACTTTCGCGTATCCATATCCTGGTAAATCGACCAAGTACCATTTGTCATTGATCACAAAGTGGTTGATTAACTGGGTTTTTCCAGGCGTGGACGAGGTTTTAGCTAGGTTCTTTTTGCCAGTTAACATGTTGATTAAGGAAGATTTTCCGACGTTCGATCGTCCAATGAATGCAAATTCAGGTTTCCCATCCGTAGGGCATTTGGAAATTTCCGTATTGGAAATTAGGAATGTAGCTTCTTTAATAATCATGGGACAAAGGTACTTGAATAAAAATATTTTTAAGTACTTTGAACAAAGTTTGTCTATATGTGTTAGTAGTAACCGAACCAAGACATGGCAGACTACAAGATTAAAGATATTGAAATCCTCACTGGGATAAAAGCGCATACCATTCGCATATGGGAAAAACGCTATGGAATCCTTATTCCCGAGCGCACGGATACTCAAATTCGCACATACACAGATCAGGATTTATCCTACTTACTGAACATCAGTTTGCTGAATAAAAACGGACACAAAATCTCAAAAATTGCTGAATTGAGTGAGCAAGAAATTCATCAAATGGTTTGGGACATCAAAATGCAACGAACGGTAGATTTCACGGAAGAAAAGCTCATTCTTGCATTATTGCATTCGGATGAAACCTTGTTCACAGAAACACTGCAAGTACTAATTGATGAAAAAGGGTTGGCTAGGACATTTAGTGAAGACCTCATCCCCTTTTTAGATCGAATTGGGGTGATGTGGCTTGTGAACAGTATTAGCGCTGCACAAGAGCATTTCATTTCCAATTTAATCCGTCAAAAAATCATTTCAGAGATTGACAAACAGGTCATTCCAACAGATAAGTCATTTCCTATCATGCTTTATTTGCCTGAACACGATTGGCATGAAATCGGCTTATTGTTTTACCAATATTTATTGCGAAGTAAAGGATTTCACACTGTCTACCTTGGACAAAGTTTGCCTTATGATTCTTTGATTGATTGTATTCAACGCATCCAGCCGAAAGCGATTATTAGCAGTTGGTTAACGGCGATAGACAAGCCTTTTCTATTGAGTTATTTCAAGCGCTTGAAGAAAGACGCACCCGGTGTTGACCTTTATGCAGGCGGTGCTCAAATCAATTTGAATGCTCCAGATTTAAACGGATTGGTTACCGAAATAAAAAATGCAGAATCCCTGCTTGCTCATTTCGTTAAATAACGAAATTCACGATTCTTCCAGGAACAATAATCGTCTTTTTGGGCGTTTTTCCTTCCAGATATTTCTGAGCCTCTGGCATTGCTAGCACATGTGCTTCAATTTCCTTTGGATTCATATCTACACTTAGGCTTACTTTAAAACGCAGTTTTCCATTGAACGAAACTGGATATTCAAAATCAGATTCTTTCAAGTATTGTGATTCAAACACTGGATAGGTTTGATCAAAAATACTCGAGTTGTCTCCGCTTAATTTCGACCAAATCTCTTCGGTGATGTGCGGCGCATATGGTGCCATCAAAATGCTCAATTGAGTCAATACATGTCGGTTATTGCATTTTTGATCGGTTAACTCATTTACACAAATCATAAAGGAAGAAACGCCTGTATTAAAGGCATATCGATCCAAGTCATCTCTTAAGCGTTTGATGGTTTTATGCAAGGATTTCATCGCATCCTTCGACGCTTCACCCTCACTTACCTCAAACTGTCCATTTTGGTGAAATAAACGCCAATATTTTTTCAAGAATCCATGAACGCCTGTGATTCCTTTAGTGTCCCATGGTTTGCTTTGTTCCAAAGGACCTAAGAACATTTCATACATGCGCAAGGTGTCTGCCCCATATTTGTCACAAAGATCATCTGGTGTCACGACATTGTACCAACGTTTGGACATTTTATCTACCTCGCGTTTTACGATGATTTTACCTTGTTCATTCGTGACAAACTGCATGTCTTCGAATTGAGGTTGCCATTTTCGCAATGCCTCCAAATCGATGCTTTCATCGTCTTGAATCAAGTCAATTAAAATGCGTACTTCGCGGTAATTTGAGAGGTCATTTGCAATCTTATCAAAGGAATGCATGTTTCCTTCGGTATCAAGATAGGCCAAGGCCGATTTACCGAGAATCATCCCTTGATTAATCAGTTTCGCAAAAGGTTCATCAAACGGAATGTATCCTTGATCGAACAAGAATTTTGTCCAAAAACGGGAATACAATAAATGTCCTGTCGCATGCTCAGATCCACCGATGTACAAATCCACATTTTGCCAATAGTCCACCTTCTCCTTGCTCACGAATTCCCTTTCATTTTTAGGGTCCATATAGCGCAAAAAGTACCAAGAACTTCCCGCCCATCCCGGCATGGTATTATATTCCATGCGGTCGCCTTCAAAGTGATTCCAAGCTTCTTTTGTAGCACGAGCTAATGGTGGTTCACCATCTTCCGTTGGTAAATACTTGTCTACTTCCGGTAATTCAATCGGCAATAAATCGTCAGAAATCAAGGAAGGAATTTCATTTGTATAGGATACTGGGAATGGTTCACCCCAATAACGTTGTCTGGAAAATACCGCATCGCGCAAACGGAAGTTCGTTTTTCCTTTGCCAATCCCCTTTTCTTCAATGGCTTCGATGGCTTTTTTCATTGCTGCTTTCGCATCTAATCCGTTCAAGAAATCGGAATGTGCAATGACAGCATCTTTTTCAGTATATGCCTGTTCGCTGATGTCAACATCCGCGAAAATGTTCTTAATTTCTAATTGAAAATGTTTGGCAAAATCGTAATCCCGTTGATCGCCGCAAGGCACCGCCATAACTGCTCCTGTTCCGTAGGACGCCAAGACATAATCTCCAATCCAAATAGGAATGCGTTCTCCAGTAAATGGATGCAATGCATAAGCCCCTAATGCTTGTCCGGAAATGTTCTTCACATCGGCTTGACGGTCGCGTTCAGATTTTAAAGAGGCTTCTCGTTGGTAGGATTCTACCGCTTCTTTGCAATCTGCGCTTACCAGTTGATTCACCAATGGATGTTCTGGTGCCAATACCATGAAAGAAACACCGAAGATGGTATCGGGACGTGTCGTAAAAACCTCGATTGTTTCGGTTGAATTTTCAATGGCAAAGGTCACACTTGCTCCTTGTGATTTTCCAATCCAATTGCGTTGTTGTTCTTTGATGGAATCCGACCAGTCGATGCGGTCTAATCCTTCTAAAAGTCTTTCAGCATATGCTTTAATGCGCATGGACCACTGACGCATGCGTTTTTGTTCAACTGGATGTCCACCACGTTCTGAAACGCCATTGACAATTTCATCATTTGCTAATACTGTTCCGAGGGCTGGACACCAATTCACCCAGCTTTCTGCAAGGTAAGCGAGGCGATAGGCCTGGGTGATTTCTTCTTTTTGTTGCGCAGAAAATGTATTCCATTCCTGGGCTGAAAATTGTCCTTCATAATCCGTTACGGCTTGAACATTCGCGTTTCCTTCCGAAGCAAATTGTTGAATCAATGCCGAAATTCGTTCTGCTTTATTCGAAGTTAAGTCGTAATAACAATCAAATAATTGTTTAAAAATCCATTGTGTCCATTTGTAATATTCGGGAGCAGATGTACGCACTTCACGTGACCAATCGAAACTAAAGCCAATTTGATCCAATTGTTGACGGTAGCGCGCAATGTTCTCTTCTGTCGTTAATGCTGGATGTTGTCCTGTTTGAATCGCATATTGTTCTGCTGGAAGTCCGAAGGAATCATATCCCATTGGATGCAAAACATTAAATCCTTGTAAGCGTTTGTAGCGTGCGTAAATATCTGATGCGATGTAACCCAGTGGATGTCCCACATGGAGTCCAGCACCAGATGGATAAGGAAACATGTCCAAGACGTAAAACTTCGGTTTCGTAGCATCTTCTTTCACGTGGTATGTTCCACGATCTTGCCAATTTTTACGCCATTTACTCTCCAGATTTCTAAAATCGTATTCCATATCCTTAATTTCGAAGGACAAAGATAAAAAGGATTCAAGAGTTTACCTATTCTACACAAGTAAATGAAGCATTCCAATGAGTAAAAGGATAAAATCGAAATAACGGTGATTTATGTTCTCGCTTTTTTTCAAGTAAATGAAATAAATCAAGGGTGCGCTTGTGAGGACAATTGAAAGTATTTTGATGTCCAATCTTTCACTAAATAAGTCAATCCTATTGGACAATGCCAAATAACTGAACAACCAGAAGGCAATAAGTGCTTCCGTTTCCATTTTCGTCAGGTACATTGGGATTGTTTTAATGTGGCCTTCATCCACTGCCCTATCCTCCAAATCTTCTACAATGGCTAGAATCATGAATAGGAGGATGTGAGAAAAATCTTGAATTGGAATTTGGCCATACAAGGCAAACTTTGGAATGCCGATGCCCAGAGCAAACCAACACAAGGAAATAAATACTGGTTTTAAAAAAGGAATTTTACGCCATTTGATGCCTTTCTCATAGGAGTAAACTAATAATCCTAGGCAACAATACAGTACGAATCCTGCGGAAAATGGCGAGAGTAGGTACACATAAAAAACGCTTGTTACACCTGCAAGAAGGAGGTAAATCCAATGATTGCGTCGCTCTTCTAACCATTGATAGGCCATAAAGATACTTAGTCCAAACAGCAAGGCGAAGTCCCAGTGAGCTTTCCCTAAAATACCCAAGGAAAAGACACTCGCATACACTGCAAGTACCAGGTGTGATTTGGTGGATGTGCTCATTTAGCCAATGGCATTCATAACAGAATCAACACTGATATCCTCGATGCAACGACATTTTTCACCCTTTTTACAGGCTTTGCATTGTTCATCAAACACAAGAAATTGCGCTTTCGGTCCAATGGCTTTCCATCTTCCTGGATCAATTGGACGTCGCATGGAAAAAAGTCCGATGGCATTTACACCGCTCACACCTGCAATATGGTATGGACCCGTTGAGCAAGCCACTAAAGCTTTTGCGTTTCCAATGAGACTTATTAACTGTGTCAAGGATAGTTTTCCTGTCGAATCCATAATATTTGGATGAACGGGGAGCTTCATTCGGAACAGTTGTCCCTCCTCTTCCGTTCCGGTAAAACAGACTTTTGTTCCGCCATTTGCCAGTTGTTCAGCAAGCAACATGTATTTTTCAATTGGCCATTCCAGCGCACTTCCTTTCGATTTAGGATGTAACAGGACATACGTATCCTTTTCCCATTGAAAATCAAGAGGAATGGACTCTGTTGGCCTGTTTAATTTTAAATTGGAAGAAATATCGTCCAAATCTGGAATGGTCGTTATTCCGAGAGGAGCCAACAAATGAAAGTTCAATTGCGACTCGTGGTATGGAGAATTTTTGCGTGTAAAATTTGGACGGTAATTACACGTAAACAAATGAAATACGCGGTGAGAGGTGCCTATTCGCATCGGAATCTTCGCTCGTTTTGCTAAGCTAGCCAGGGCTTTATTTGGAAAGACATGAATGATGCAATCGGCTTTCATTTGATCGATTTGCATGGCAATCGGTTGATTCAGTAATGCATCAACATCCCAAAACTCATCGATGCAGTCAAAACAGTTTACGACGGATTCTGTGTATTTTTTTCCAATGTAAATCAAACGCGCTTCGGGAAATTGTTCTCTCAATGCTTGACACATGGGTAGCGTCAAAACGACATCTCCAATGCTATCGGTACGTGAAATTAAAATACGATTCATGCAGGAACTTTATAGCGTTTACGAAGGTTTGTATATTTCACGTAAGTGGCATAGGCACTGCGTAGCGAAATCAGCAATCCTGTTTTCCCATCCAACATACCGAGCTTCACGAGGTAGCTTTTTACGAATTGATTGATGACTTTCAGGTACAGCATGGGGATACTCACCCTTTTACCTTGCTGGAATAATTCGTTGGCCGCAATAGTTCCAAAAAAGTGAATTTGTTTATAATGATCTTCTTTGGTGTAATACGAATAGTGCAGTAGATCTCCAGATAAATGTAAAACTTGTCCAGCATGGATTATTTCCAAGCGATCATGGGGATTCACACCTTGCCATTCTGCTACCTCTTTGCGAACCAATCGTGTTTTCGTGTCCGGATACCAGCCACAGTATTTCACCCAATGTCCACAATAATTGGTGAGGCGATTGAATGAATACGCGTCTGCTAGTGGTTGCTTTTTCACTTGTAAAATGGATGCTGTTAATGCTGGTGTCAAGCATTCATCTGCGTCTAACGACAGCACCCAATCTGTTTGAGCAAGTTGCAAGGCTCTATTTTTTTGTTGGATATGCCCATCAAAAGCGTGTTGAACAAAAGTCACTTGTTGTTCCTTGCAGATTTCCTCGGTACCATCCGTGGAAAAGGAGTCCAATACAATGATTTCATCACATACCGTTTTCAGGGAACGCAAACATCGTTCAATGTTTCGTTCCTCGTTATAGGTGATGATGACTCCAGTTATTTTCATACGGACAGGAGGTGCTAGAACGGAAAACTATTTAATTCGGATTCGTTGTCCAACCGAGATGTTATTGATATTCACACCTGGATTTAATCGTTGCAGTTGACCTTGGGATAAATTATTTCGCTGTGCTATTTTCCCAAACGTGTCTCCTGGTTTCACATTGTAGTATTTTTTTGCCGGTGGCGTTGGTCTTGGTGCGGGAGTTGGTGTTGGTGTTGGTGCAGCTGATTGCGTACTGAATAATTTGAGTTTTTGTCCAGCGTAGATATTGGTTGTCTGCAGACCATTCCACTCCATGATTTGTTCAATGGTGACATTGTATCTGAGGGCAATGTTCCTCAGGTTCTCTCCTGCCTTAACTTTGTGGTACTGCAAGTTATCATTTGATGGAACCAAGCTGTCTTCTTCTACATTTGCCACTTGCACGGAATCAATCGATATGGTGCTATCTTGAGGCACGACCACAATCGGTTTGGGTGCGGGTGGTTTCGGTGCGTAAAGTGCTTTTTCGAGCGCGTACAATGAATCCTCCAAGCTCACCAATAAATTAATTTTTTCCATTGGTCCAGTTAAGCAACGAGCGGGATTCATTTTAGGAATGAAGGCCGTTTTATAAACTGGATTTAATGTTTTGATGTCTTCTATATCCCACAAGGCTAGTTGGGAGATGGTATTCATATGCACACCATCCTTCATGCACATGGTGTCTAATTGTGCATTGTGTACTTTTGCTTCCATTGGAACGATGTTGTGTTCTGCATGGTAAGTTATGAGGTAAGCCGCTGCGATAAAATTCGGAACGTATCCTTGTGTTTCTTGTGGTAAAAATGGGCGAACCTCCCAATAGGTCGTTTTTCCACCCGAGCGTTTAATGGCGTGATTGACGTTTCCTGGACCAGCATTGTATGCAGCTAGAGCTAGGTTCCAATCTCCATAAATTCCATACAGTTGTTTCAAGTAACGACAAGCAGCATCAGTGGCTTTCTCAGGGTCCATGCGTTCATCGATGTAGGAATTTTCTTCCAAACCAAAATACAACCCTGTTTTGTACATGAATTGCCAAAGTCCTAGTGCGCCTGCACGAGATTTTACTTGAGGACGCAAACCACTTTCAATGACTGATAAGTAACGTAATTCTTGTGGCAGGCCGTATTCCGCTAATTTCTCTCCGAACAGATCAAAATACAAGGCCGAACGACCCATGACAACGCGAATAAATCCACGACGTTGAGTGGCGAAAAACTTAATGGTTGATAAGGTAGCCGGATTACAGTCCATATGAAACGGGCTTCTTTTGCTCATTTCTTCCAATCGTTGACAGTACACTTCATCCGAGAAAGTCGGAACCTGATTTGGTTCATATTTCAAGGAATTAATGATGGAATCATAGTTATTTTGATTCGCATAGTCGGCATAGAACATAGTTAGACTTTGCTGAACCGTATTAAAAAAAGCATCTGGATTGAGCGTGTCAGCTGGTCGAACGAGGTGTGCCGGTTTTTGACTATACGAAAAACCACTGACCATCAAACAGACCAACCATACGAACCTCATAATAGCTCCTCCAATTTTTTTACCCCATGAAACAACAAGTCTTCTTGGAACGAATCGGCCATTAATTGAATACCAAATGGCAATCCATTTGAATGAACACCAAAAGGAACACTGATTGCTGGATTGCCCGTTAAATTGGCGTGTACCGTAAAGATATCTTGCAGATACATTTGAATCGGGTCCTTCACAGCATTTTTCTCAAAAGCGGTTCCCGGAGTAGTCGGCAACAACAACAAATCAACTTGCTGGAAAAATTCATCGGTGCGATTTTTCAATACACGACGAACTTTTTGCCCTTGTGTGTAATAAGCATCATAGTATCCATGAGAGAGCACGAAGGTTCCCGTCATGATGCGGCGCTTCACTTCTGGACCAAATCCTTCTGTTCGCGATTTAATGTAGGTTTGTTCAACGCCTTTCGCTTCTTGGCTTCTATAGCCAAAATGTACTCCATCGAAACGAGATAGATTTGAAGAAGCCTCGGCTGTTGTTAGGACATAATACGTCGGAACCATGTAATCCATAAAAGGAAAACTCACTTCCGTGATTTCGTGTCCAGCATCTTTCAATTTTTGAATCAGTTCAGCTAGTTTTTCACGCACTTCCGGATCTAATCCTTCGTGATGTACGCATTCACTAATTAAACCAATTTTCAGTTTTTGTGGGAAGTCGGTTCGTTCACTTTTCACTTCACGTGAAGAAGTCGTTGCATCCATTTCATCCTCACCAGCACTCAATTCATAAATTAATTGGGCATCTGCTGCAGAATTGGTGAAAGAACCAATTTGATCAAAGGAAGAGGCGTATGCGATGAGTCCATAACGGCTCATTCGACCGTAAGTTGGCTTTAATCCATAAGTTCCCGTCCAAGAAGCCGGTTGACGTACGGAACCACCTGTGTCGCTGCCCAACGTAATCGTGCACAATTGTGCACTTGCTGCTACGGCGCTTCCCCCAGATGATCCACCTGGAACATGGTTTGCTTTCCAATTATTTTCAACGGATCCAAATGCCGAATTTTCATTCGAACTTCCCATTGCGAATTCATCGCAATTTAAGCGTCCGATTACAATCGCATCTTGATCAATCAATCGTTGTAGAACAGTTGAAGTATACAAGGAAGTGAATCCTTCCAAGATTTTTGAAGAGGCGCTTACACGGTGATTTTTGTAACAAATATTGTCTTTGATTCCAACAACAACACCCGCAAGTGGTCCAGCTGTTCCAGCCTTCACTTTCTCATCAACCAGTTTTGCATTCTCAATTACGGATTCCGTAAAAACTTCCAAGAAGGCATTTAGGTGGGCATTTTCCTCAATTTTTTTCAGGTAAGCTTGAGCAATAGACAAAACAGATTCGCCTGAAAGCACAGCCTTCTGAACATCACCAATGGTACGATACATGAACTATTATTTATCGTCCGCTTTAATCTCTGTAGAAGAACTTGTTGTTTCTTCGCTTTCACCTTTGGAAGCATCCTTGAATTCTTTCACGCCTTTTCCAAGTCCACGCATTAATTCAGGAATTTTCTTACCTCCGAAAAACAAAAGGATGATAATTAAAATAAGGATGATTTCTGTTGGTCCTAACTTGCCCATAAGATTTCTTTTATTGGATGAATACACAAAGCTACGAAAAAAGCGAGTAGCAATGTCTCTTCCTCCGATTTAGACTATAATTTTCTTGCGACTTCGACTTCTTCGTAAGCTTCTACGATATCACCGATTTTAATGTCGTTGTATTTATCGATGTTCAAACCACATTCGTAGTTGTTTTTCACCTCGCGCACATCGTCTTTAAATCGTTTCAAAGATCCAAGAAGTCCTGTGTGAACCACAATTCCATCGCGGATCACGCGGATTTTCGAAGAACGTTTGATGATACCATCCATGACGTAACATCCTGCAATGGTTCCAACCTTCGTAATTTCAAATGTCTCACGGATTTCAGCAGAACCAATGATTTGTTCTTCGATATCTGGCGATAACATTCCTTCCATCGCAGCTTTGATTTCCTCGATTGCTTTGTAGATGACAGAGTAAAGACGGATATCGATTTGCTCGTTTTCAGCCAATTTGCGTGCTGTCAATGATGGACGAACTTGGAATCCAATAATAATCGCGTCAGACGCAGATGCTAAATTCACATCAGCCTCTGTAATGGCACCAACTCCTTTAAGGATGATGTTCACTTGAATTTCTTCCGTTGACAAGTTTAACAAGGCATCAGAAAGGGCTTCAATCGAACCATCCACATCACCTTTCACGATGATGTTCAATTCTTTAAAGTCACCGATAGCCAAACGACGACCGATTTCATCCAATGTAATATGTTTCGTTGTACGTAATCCTTGCTCACGGTACAATTGTTCGCGTTTCAATGCGATTGATTTCGCTTCTTTTTCATCGTCTAGGATGTGGAATTTATCACCGGCATTTGGTGCACCACCAATTCCAAGAACAGATACTGGACAAGAAGGGCCTGCTTCTTTCAGCGCCACTCCGTGTTCATCATGCATGGCACGAACCTTACCGAAATAACGTCCAACCAGAACCACATCTCCGATGCGCATAGTTCCAGCTTCAACCAACATGTTTGTCACGTATCCTTTTCCTTTATCCAATGAGGACTCGATTACGGTACCAACCGCATTCTTGTTTGGATTCGCTTTCAATTCCAATAGTTCTGCCTCTAAAAGCACTTTGTCTAAGAGGGCATCTATGTTTAAATTCTGTTTGGCAGAAATTTCTTGCACTTGGTATTTCCCACCCCAATCTTCCACTAGGATATTCATAGCAGATAATTGTTCACGGATTCGGTCTGGGTTTGCTCCTGGTTTATCGATTTTATTGATCGCGAAAATCATTGGAACATTCGCCGCTTGGGCATGTGAAATCGCTTCTTTTGTTTGAGGCATGACATCATCATCCGCTGCCACAATGATAATCGCCACATCGGTTACTTGAGCACCACGAGCACGCATAGCGGTAAAGGCTTCGTGACCTGGTGTATCCAAGAATGTCATTTTACGTCCATCCTTCAAGGTAACGGAATATGCACCAATGTGTTGTGTGATTCCACCTGCTTCACCTTCAGTAACGTTGGCGTTACGAATTCTATCCAATAAGGATGTTTTACCGTGGTCAACGTGACCCATTACAGTGATGATTGGCGGACGACTAATTAAATCTTCAGGTTTGTCTTCAACTGCCTGAATGGCATCTTGCACTTCAGCGCTGACAAATTCTGTTTCGTAACCGAATTCATCGGCCACAATTTGAATTGTTTCAGCGTCCAAGCGTTGATTTATCGATGCAAAAATCCCTAAGGACATACATACCGAGATTACTTGAGTTGGTTGAACACTCATCATTGAGGCCAATTCCGAAACCGTCACGAACTCGGTTAATTTCAAGATTTTTTCTTCCAATTCCGCTGCAGCCATTTCCTCTTGGCGGCGTTGTTGGAAGCTATCACGTTTCAAACGTCTATTTTTAGACGCTTTCGATTTTCCACCTTGGTTGGATAATCTCGCCAAGGTATCTTTGATTTCTTTTTGAATATCAGATGCCGAAATTTCCGGTTTATCTGTTTTCGCTCCTTTGTTTCCAGCGTTGCCAGGACGATTTGTGTTATTTCCACCAGCTGCGTTTGGCGCAGGAGTTTCCACTTTTTTGATGCGTTTGCGTTTGCGTTTTGCATCGTCGTTTGAAGAAGCAACAGGATTTCTAGGGCGCTCAACCGGTAATTCGATTTTACCCAAAACGGTTGGTCCACTTAAAACTTGGCGCTCAAAGCGAATCATTTCGATTTCTGCTGGCACGGCCTTTTCTTCCGGCTTAACCTCTACAACAGGAGCTGCTTTCGGCTCTTCTTTTTTCGGTTCAGGCTTTGCTTTTGGAGCTGGCTCTTCTTTTTTCTTGTCCGGACGTGTGCGTTGGTTGATTGCCGAAAGGTCAATTTTACCAATGACATTTACATGGCTACTTTCTACAGGAGTGATTTCTGGAGCATTGGAAGTTTCTTTCGGCTCTTCAGGAGCAACTACTGGTTTTTCAACGGCAAATACTTGACGTTTGATTTCTTCCAAGTTGATTGCATCCCCTTCGTCTTCATCCTCCGATGAATCCGTCACTCTTGGTGTGTCTGCCGGCTTGTCGCTTAATGTCACAGACTCACGTTTTTCTCTACGAGTAGAGGCCTTAGACTGCTCTTTCATAGATTGATCAGCAGCGAATTCTTGGCACAAAAGGTCAAAATGTTCCTGCTCCAAACGCGTGTTTGGATTGGAATCAATTTTAATTCCTTTAGACTCTAAGAACTCTACTAATGTTGGTAATCCAACATTCAGTTCTCCTGCTGCTTTTCCTAATCGAATCGGTTTTCCCGCCATATTTATCCTTTTACGCTTCTGTAAGGGAGATTAAATTTATTCAAATTCTGCTTGCAAAATACGGAATACTTCCTCGATCGTTTCTTTCTCAAGGTCCGTACGTGAAACTAATTCGTCCACGCTAATTTCCAATACAGATTTTGCTGTATCGCAGCCAATCGCTTTTAGCTCATCGATAATCCAGCTATCGATTTCGTCTGCGAATTCTTCTAAATCAACATCTTCTACATCCACTTCTCCATCACGGTATACATCAATTTCGTATCCGCTTAATTTTCCAGCCAATTTAATATTGTTACCACCTTTTCCGATGGCTAAAGACACTTGGTCTGGTTTCAAGTATACTTTCACTCGTTTTTCCTCTTCCAAAATTTCCATGGAAGTCACTTTTGCAGGAGAAAGTGCGCGTTGAATCAACAACTGATTATTCGTTGTGTAATTAATGACATCAATGTTTTCGTTTCTCAATTCACGAACAATTCCATGAATACGAGATCCTTTCATTCCCACACATGCTCCAACTGGATCAATGCGATCGTCGTAAGATTCTACTGCTACTTTTGCACGCTCACCTGGTTCACGAACAATTTTCTTAATGGTAATTAGTCCGTCAAATACCTCAGGAACCTCCAGTTCGAACAATCGCTCAAGGAATTCCGGTGCGGTACGTGAAAGAATAATGACAGGTGTGCTGTTGCGCATGTCAACTTTAGCCACAACTGCACGAACAGATTCTCCTTTTTTGAAGAAATCAGATGGAATTTGCTCCGATTTTGGAAGAATCAATTCATTGTTGTCATCATCCATGACAAGAATTTCTTTTTTCCAAACTTGGTAAACTTCACCGGTAACAATTTCTCCAATGCGTTCTTTGTATTTTTTGTATAGATGATCTTTCTCTAATTCTAAAATGCGAGAGATCAAGTTTTGACGCAAGGAAAGTACATTTCTACGTCCAAAGTCAATGAATTTGAACTCCTCGGTTACTTCTTCACCGATTTCGAAATCCGGCTCAATTTTGATCGCGTCAGAATACGCAATTTCCGTATTTGGATCTTCTACTTCACCATCATCCACAATTTCTTTATTCAAGAAAATCTGAACGTCACCTTTGTCGATGTTAACGATAATGTCGATGTGTTCGTCGGTATTGAACTTTTTCTTAAACATCGCTCGGAAGACATCTTCCAAGACATGTTGCATTGTTTGTTTGTCAATGTTTTTTAATTCCTTAAACTCCGAGAACGAGTCAACTAGTTCCGTACTATTCATAGCGTTTATTTAAAAGATATAACAATTTTAGACTCTTTTATTTCAGTAAAGGGAAGCTCTAGTATTTCTTCCACTTGTATTTTTCTTCTTTTTTCCACTGATTTTTGCAGTGAAATTTGTTTAATCACAATTCCAACCTCATTTAATTTCATCAACTCGCCTTCAAACTTATCTCCATTGTTCATCACCACTTTGAAGCTTCGTCCAATATTCTTTGCATATTGATTGATGTGACGAATGGGTTTATCCAGTCCTGCAGAAGAAACATGTAATTCAAAATCTTGTTTTTCTCGGTCTAAATTGTGTTCAATGTTTCTTGAAACTGAAACACAATCGTTGACAGATACACCTCCTTTTATTTTGTCCAATTCCACGTTAATCACGTTACTGGATGAGATGTTTAATTCCACGACATATAAGCCATTGTCTAATTCAGCAATGCGCTCGTCGATTAATTCTAATATGAGTTTTCTATCTAACATTTCTTGTAATAAAAGAGGGGACTTTCGTCCCCTCTCACTGCATTCGTTCATAAATGTAATACAAATATACAGTCTTTTTATGGAATTTCAAAATCAAATGACGTTATCTTTGTTTTATGTTAATAGAAATTGAAGATAAAATCATCTCTACTGAGCTATTCGAGCGAAAATTCGTGTGTGATTTAAATGCCTGTAAAGGGGCTTGTTGCGTAGAAGGAGACGGTGGTGCCCCACTCACTTTAGAAGAAGTAGAGATCATTGAAAAAAACTATGATGTCATATCCAAACACATGCGTCCGGAAGGAATTGCGAATGTCAAGGAAAAAGGCATTTATTACATCGATGAAGAGGATCATCCAGCGACAACATTAGTGAATGGACAAGAATGTTCCTTTGTCTACTTTGATGAGGCTGGAATAACGAAATGTGCCATTGAAAAAGCCTATTTAGAAAAAGAAATTGATTTCAAAAAACCGATTTCATGTCATCTCTATCCAATTCGTGTCAAGCAATTTAATGAGTTAACCGCCTTGAATTACGAAGAATGGCATATTTGCAAACCTGCCTGTTCATGTGGTGAACAATTCAATGTTCCCGTATATAAATTTCTACGGGAACCGATTATCCGAGCATTTGGTGAATCATTTTACCATGAACTAGAGCACATCGAAAAAGAACTCTAACGTAGTAAATGTGACTAGTTGACTATTCCTAAATAAAAAAGCCCCGACGTTTCTGTCAGGGCTTTTTTTATGTCGTTGAACGATTAATGCTCTTCTTCTCCTTCAGCTAATGGAACATCCTGAGGAATAAAGTCCGTATCAGCTCCTGGTTTAGAGTAATCATAAGGCCATCTGTGCACTTCTGGTAAAGCTCCAGGCCAGTTACCATGAACGTGCTCGACAGGCGTTGTCCATTCCAATGTGTTCGAATTCCAAGGATTTTGAGGCGCTTTTGGACCTCTGAAAATACTGTAGAAGAAATTGAACAAGAATAAAAGTTGACCTAAAGCTGCAATGATGGCAAACATTGTGATCACGATATTCAAATCCATCATCATGTCACCACTTACAGAGTCAAAGTCAGCATATACAGAATAATCATAGTAGCGACGTGGCGCTCCTGCCAATCCTACAAAGTGCATTGGGAAGAAAACGCCGTAGGCACCCACCAAGGTAATCCAGAAGTGCGCATACCCTAATCTTGTGTTCATCATGCGTCCGAACATTTTAGGGAACCAATGATAAACTCCGGCAAACATTCCAAATACCGCTGACATTCCCATTACAATGTGGAAGTGAGCTACAACGAAGTATGTATCGTGAAGTGCGATATCCAAAGCAGAATCCGCCAAGATAATTCCAGTTACACCACCCGTAATGAAGGTCGAAACCAATCCAATGGCAAATAACATTGCTGGAGTTAAAATAAGAGATCCTTTCCAAAGCGTAGTTAAGTAGTTAAACACTTTCACTGCAGATGGAATCGCAATTAAAAGCGTTGTAAATACGAATACACTTCCTAAGAATGGATTCATTCCCGTTACGAACATATGGTGACCCCACACAATAAAGGAGAGGAATCCGATTGCTAGTATTGATCCAATCATCGCTTTGTAACCAAAAATTGGTTTACGTGCGTTGGTTGCAATAATTTCTGATGACAATCCTAAGGCCGGTAATAATACGATGTATACCTCAGGGTGACCTAAGAACCAGAATAAGTGTTGGTACAATAGTGGAGAACCACCATGATTTGCTAACATCTCTCCTCCTACAATGATATCAGAAAGATAGAAGCTTGTTCCAGCCAATCTATCCATAACCAACAACAGGGCCGCTGATAAAAGAACAGGGAACGAAAGAACACCCAAAATTGCCGTCACAAAAAACGCCCAAATTGTCAAAGGCATTCTTGTCATTGTCATTCCTTGCGTACGTAAGTTGATTACAGTAACAATGTAGTTCAAAGAACCAATCAATGAAGAAGCGATGAAAATCGTCATGGAGAACAACCATAAAGTCATTCCCAATCCAGAACCTGAAACCGCTTGTGGTAATGCAGATAATGGTGGATAAATTGTCCATCCCGCCATTGCTGGCCCTGATTCAACGAACAATGAAACCAACATCAAAATAGACGAAAGGAAGAAGAACCAATAGGATAACATGTTCAAGAATCCTGACGCCATATCACGTGCTCCTAACTGCAACGGAATTAACATATTAGAGAAGGTTCCAGATAATCCTCCCGTTAATAAGAAGAATACCATGATTGTACCGTGAATGGTAACCAAACCGAGGTACATGTCTTCTTTCAACACGCCATTTGGAGCCCATTTTTCACCAAGGAAAAATGATAAGAAATCTGAACTCTCACCTGGCCAAGCCAATTGAATACGGAACAAGATAGACAAGATCATTGCCACGATGCCCATAAATACAGCAGTCATTAAGAACTGCTTACCAATCATTTTGTGATCCTGAGAGAAGATGTATTTTGAGATAAAATTCTCTTCATGGTGATGGTGATCTCCATGATGATCGTGTCCGTGTCCTTCGTGTGCTACTGAAGCCATTTTATTTCTTTTAAAATATTATACGAATTTTAATTTGCCATTGTTGTGTCAGCCATTGCTGCTACTGGAGCTGCCGGTGCTGCTGTAGGAAAATACTTATCCTTGAACGTTTCCTTTTTCTTAGAAGCCATCCAAGCTTTGTAAGCCGCTTTGTCTTTCACAACAACCACCATTTTCATTTTGTAGTGAGCTCCACCACAAATTTTATTACACATTAAAATGTAATTAAAAGATGGGTTATTTTTCACTTTACGCATTTCCTCTGTGGTCATAGAAGGCGTAAATTTCAATCGTGTTGGCATTCCAGGAACCGCATTCATTTGAGCGCGCATGTGTAAGAAATACGCTGAGTGAATTACATCTTTTGCTCGCAATGAAATCTCGTATTGCACTCCTTTACATAACACTAACGTATCTTTTTGAATAATGTCATCCCAAGCTGAAGCATCCAATTTCGCATTATGGTTCGCTTTCATTTGAGCTAACAAACGATACAATCTTTCTTTTCTTGATAAATCTTGACGCAATGCATTTGATGTTGAGTCATTCAAAATTGTATCACGGTTATTCAATAATTTTTGAATTTTACTGATTCCGTTCGATCCATTCATCATGTTATTGATCGCTGAATCGATGGTATTCGTCGTTAACAAGGCTAACTCGTTGTTGTCCGTTGTTAATTTGTAATCGTATTTACCCAAAGTATTGTCTTGTCCAGCGTAACGAGCCGTCCAATCGAATTGTTTTGAGAATAATTCCACGCGAATTGCTTCTTTTCCTGTTGGAGCGACAAGATCATTCCAAGTTTTCAATCCAAGAATGATAATCACTGCCAATACGATTGCAGGAACCACTGTCCATAACATCTCTAGTTTGTTATTGTGTGGATAATAGAACGCTTTAACACCTGGTTTTCTTACATATTTATATGTGAAGAAGAACAACAAGAAGTTTGTAAAGAAGAAAATCATAATAATGATTACGAAATTCAAATTCAACAACCAATCTGTTTCTTTACCTTCAACAGAAGCAGCAATACCACGTCCTGTCCAACCGTAAGTTGCCATTAAATAGATGAAGCTTATAAATAACGCAAACATAAATCCAAGCATCATTTTAGCATTGAGATTATTATCTCTGCTTGTAATTTCGTGCTCTCCTGTTTTTCTCAGTTTAGCGGAAATCTCATACACACGAACTAATTGAGCAATTGCTATAGCTCCGAGGATGACAACGATTAATATGATTAATTTTTCCATGATTCTTTAACGATTGTTCTTAATTAAATTTCGTGGTGAATACTTTCATCCAAGAATGGATGGTTAATTGGTGTTAATGGTTGTTTTGTCAAGTTTCTCAACACCATAAATGCAAAGAATCCTAACATCAACAACGCCATTCCAATTTCCAATGCACCAATACTTGCATTTGCACCTAATGTTCCAGCTGATACCATGATGTACACATCTAACCAGTGTCCAGTTAAAATCACCAATCCAACGAATGTCAAAATTCCAGCATTACGTTTTGCATCTCTAGACATTAAAATCAACATTGGGAATGCAAAATTGATAATGAACATGGAGAAATACAACACTTTAAAGTTCGCAATTCGCGTCATATAGTAAGCCACCTCTTCACCGATGTTTGCATACCAAATCAACATGAACTGTGAGAACCACAAATAAGACCACAAGAATGACGTAGCAAAAGTCCATTTACCTAAGTCGTGGATGTGAGAGTCGTTTACTTTTTGCAAATAACCCAATTTTTTCAAGTACAAGGTAGTCAATACTAATACGACCATTGTAGAACACCACATTCCAGCAAATGTATACCATCCGTATAATGTAGAGAACCAGTGAACGTCGATTGACATTAACCAATCCCAAGCTGAAGTCGAACTAAATACTGCAAAGAACACTAGGAACATTGCTCCTTTTTTGTAGTTCTGGAAGTGAAGGTCAGTTCCACCGATGCGATCTTCTTCCACTGATCTTTTTTGGAATCCACGAAGGAAGATAATATAAGTCGCAAAATATACTAAGGTTCTAATCCAAAAGAAAACTGGATTTAAATAAGCTGCTTTGTTCGCAATGATTTCATCATGTTCTACCACTTTAGCATCCATCCAAAGGTAGATATGAGCACCATCGTTTAATGTAATTGCTAACAATACCAATCCTAATACTCCCATTCCGTAAGGTAAGAATCCAGCCACACCTTCAATCACTCTTTTCACTGATGCGTACCATCCTGTTTCAGTTGCGTATTGCAATGACAAGAAAAATAATGCACCCAATCCAAGAGCGAAGAAGAAAAATCCGCTGATCAATCCACTTGCTAAGAAACGTGTTTTGAAATGGTGGTCGCCCATGGTAGTAGCGATACCCACGATTGTCAGTAACAATCCAACTGCCATCAGTCCGAAAGTTACATTTTTTGCTTTTTTAGTAATTTGAAATTCCATTTCTTACTCTTGTTTATGGTTTAACCGCAGTTGTATCGGATACAACAGCAGAAGCTACTGCTTTTCCTGATGCATCAAATTTTCCGTAGTCTTTATTTTGGAATTGACGTACGTAGTGTACGAGGGTCCAAATTTCCTTTTTAGAAAGAATCATACCATGTGAACCCATGTTTCCTTTACCGTAGTAAATGGAGTAGAACATTTGTCCATCTGATAAATTCGCTAAAGTTGCATAATTCGGAACACCTTGATAAGCCCCACTAACAACCATTGGTCCTTGTCCATCACCTTTTTCACCGTGACAGTGCTGACACATTGCCGTAAACAATTCTTTACCTTTTGCCATTACGCTTTCCGCATTTTTAGCCGTTAAGGTCAACATGTTTCCGTCTGCTGCAGCCAATGCATATTCATCTGCTGTTGACATATCCCAACCGTATAAACCATGCGATTCTCTGAATGCTACATTTGGTTTTCTGAAGTAAGGCAACATCATTTTCACTTCAGCTGAATCCGTTCCATAATAAGGAATGGTATTTCTTGCTGGAATTCTAGCTGATAAAAGCACTTTTTTCGATTCGTCAATGCGACCTCTTACTTCTCCATAGTCCACATAAGGCTCAATGGATGGCGTACGGTACATATCTGGTGCGTATTCAAAACCTGGGCTATCCACATCAGATTTACATGAATTGAGCAATAACAACGATAACGTTAACGCAGACGTACCTATAATTGCAAATACATTTCTTTTCATCTTACGTTCGTTTCTTAATTAATTTCTTTTTTGTCTAATTCAAAGAATCCTGTCTCTTTCAACATTTCATCTAAATCTGCTTCAGAAATACCGTGATTTTCGTTCAAACGGATTTCCATCACAAATTTATCATCTGTTGTACGCGGATCAGGATTTTGAGCCGGCATTCCAGGCAATGTTTTGTTGCGCAATAAATACGTAATTGCCATACCATGTGCCGCACACAAAACGGTAAACTCAAAACTAATTGGAACAAATGCTAGCATGTTATCCAAATAAGTGAAATTCGGTTTACCACCAATGTTCATTGGCCAATCCGTTACCATGAAGAAGCGCATTCCTAATGTAGCAACTGTTAATCCAGTTAAACCATATAAAAATGCCATAATTCCTAGACGCGTATTTTTTACACCAATAATCGGATCAATACCGTGAATTGGAAATGGAGAAAACACTTCAGAAATTTTGACGCCTTTCGAAACGAGTTTTTTCGCACTGTCTTTCAATGCCTCGTCGTCGTCATACATTACATAAATTACTTTATCTGACATACCCTAGGGATTAATGGTGTTTGTGATAATCTGGTGATTCTTTGTATGATTGTCCTGATCCTTTCAAGATTGTTTTTACTTCGTTCAAAGCCAATACTGGGAAGAAACGAGCAAACAATAAGAAGAATACAAAGAACAATCCAATTGTTCCTACATACACAGCGATATCGATGTGACTTGGGAAGTGCATGCTCCATGCTGCTGGAATGTAATCGCGGTGAATAGATGTTACGATGATTACATAACGCTCGAACCACATACCGATGTTTACAACGATCGAAATGAAGAACGTGAACAATAAGCTTCTTCTCAATTTAGGGATCCACATCAACTGCGGAGAAATTACGTTACATGTCATCATTGACCAATATGCCCACCAGTAAGGACCAGTTGCACGGTTGATGAAAGCATACGATTCATATTCTACTCCCGAATACCAAGAAATAAATAACTCAGTGATATAGGCCGTTCCAACAATCGATCCTGTCACCATGATGACAATGTTCATGTATTCCACGTGTTTTGTGTGAATATATGCTTCTAGACCCATTGCTTTTCTCATGACCAACAAAAGTGTTTGTACCATTGCGAATCCAGAGAATACCGCTCCTGCTACGAAGTATGGAGGGAAGATGGTCGTATGCCATCCTGGGATTACCGATGTGGCAAAGTCAAAAGATACAATCGAGTGAACCGAGAATACCAATGGAGTTGCTAAGCCGGCTAAAACCAAAGAAACCAATTCAAAACGATTCCAATGTTTTGCGCGTCCAGACCAACCAAAAGACAAGATCGAATACATCTTTTTAGCCAATGGTTTTTTAGCGCGGTCACGAATAGTTGCGAAATCTGGAATCAAACCAATGTACCAGAAAACCAAGGATACAGATAAATACGTAGAAATCGCGAATACGTCCCAAAGCAATGGTGAGTTAAAATTCACCCACAACGAACCGAATTGGTTAGGTAAAGGTAAAACCCAGTATCCTACCCATAAACGTCCCATGTGAATCAACGGGAACATTCCGGCCATGAATACCGCAAAAATGGTCATCGCTTCTGCTGAACGGTTAATCGCCATTCTCCATTTTTGGCGGAACAATAATAGTACCGCGGAGATTAAGGTTCCGGCGTGACCAATACCTACCCACCATACGAAGTTGGTGATATCCCAAGCCCATCCAATGGTCTTGTTTAATCCCCAAACACCGATACCAGTTCCTAATAGGTAACAAATACTACCAACACCATACAAACCGATGATGAGTGCGATTCCAAAAAGTGTATACCACATTTTTGGTGCTTTGTCCTCAATTGGTCGACAAACATCCTCTGTAATGTCATGGTAGGTCTTATGACCTAATATGAGGGGTTCTCTGATTGCTGCTTCCTTTTGCATTTCAGTTATTTAAATTGATTAATGATGTTTTTTGTTTGATGCGTGATCAGCTTCACTTTGGATGGCAGTTAATAAACTGTTTTCCTCGTTACGCACTTTCACTTGATACCAAACGTTCGGTTTAACACCTACTTCTTCCAATGCTTGATAAGCGCGGTTATTTTCAGATTTTGAACGAATCATTGATTTCAAGTCATTCCAATCTCCAACAGTGATTGCATGTGTTGGACAAGCGTCAGAACATGCTGTTGCAAATTCACCGTCAATGATTTCTCTTGCTTCTTTCTTAGCCGTCAATTTCGTTGCTTGGATTCTTTGAACACACAATGAACATTTCTCCATGACACCACGTGTACGCACAGTAACGTCTGGATTCAACACCATACGACCTAAATCATCTTGTGCTGGATTCACCTCTGTAAATTTCTTATAAGCTGGGTAGTTGAACCAGTTGAATCGACGAACTTTGTAAGGACAGTTGTTCGCACAATATCTTGTACCAATACAACGGTTATACGCCATTTGATTCAATCCTTCATTGCTATGTGTTGTTGCTGCAACTGGACAAACCGTTTCACACGGTGCGTGGTTACAGTGGTGACACATTAACGGCATATGAACCACTTTTGGATTCTCTGCTGCTAATTCAGCTTTATCGTAAGAGAACGTTTCTTTGTCCTTTCTTGTACCTACTGCAGCCTCTTCGTCTGAAGCAAAGTAACGATCGATACGCAACCAATGCATTTCACGACCTCTTCTAACTTCATCCTTACCAACTACTGGTACGTTGTTTTCAGATTGACAAGCAATCAAACAAGTTCCACAACCAATACAAGACGATAGGTCAATGCTGATTCCCCAACGGTGACCAATTTTCTCTACTGGATGTGCATCCCACAAGTCAAACTCTGAAACTGGAGCCTCCACGTGATTCCCGTGAGCATCCAATTTTTGCAAGGTATGAGCAGGATTGTACGCCTCTTTATCGTTGTTTTGGTAAATTCCTAAGGTTGTTTCACGAACGATGGAATGACGTCCCATTACCGTGTGGTGAATTTGTGTTGCCGCGATTGGATAAAGTCCTTCAGCAGCACCAACTGTTGCCGCCGCTGAATATTCAAAGGTTGCACCTGTAGTTACCATGGCATAAACATTTGCTCCAATCGGCTTGCGATTTCCAGCATCATTTAATTCATGTCCACCATATTCTTTTGTTTGGAAAGCAGCTTTACCAATTTTCTCGCCATTTGCACCACGTCCGTATCCTAATGCGATACCAATCGTGTTTAATGCTTGTCCTGGCAATGGATAAACTGGAAGTGTTACGCTTTTTCCATTTACTTTAACTGTTGTTAAATTCAAACCATGTTCTTGATCATACGTTGTCACAAAACCTTTCGCTTTCATTTCAACTGGATTCATTGTTACATAGTTGTCCCAAGTCACTTTCGTGATTGGATCTGGCAACTCTTGTAACCATGGATTATTTGCATGAGCACCGGTTCCAATACCCGCTTTTTGATAGAAGGAAACTTCTACATCAGCTGCTTTAGGAAGTGCGGCAATTTTAGCGTCTGCGTATACCAATGTACTTGGTACAATTGCTTGAGGCATCACACTGTTGTGAACGGTCATAGCGAAATCAGCTGTAGGGAATTTCGCTGCAAACGTTGCTTTGATATAGTCATAAGCAACAGAAGAATCTTTTCCACCACGAACAGCTGAACCGTTCCATACCAATAAAGATTCTAATGCTGAAGCTGTGTCCTCACCTAATGGACGAATGGTTGGTTGAGAAACCGCATATTCGCTTGCTTTTGCTTCAAAATCAGACCAAGATTCCAATGCGTGGAAACCTGGACATACATAAGAACAAAGAGCTGCTGTTTCATCTGCGTATGCTGAGATCGCAACAGATGTTTTGATTTTTTTCAATCCTTTTGCAAATGCATCACCATTTGGCAATGTATATACTGGATTAACATCCATCATTAACAAAACATCTGGACCATTTCCAGCAACCACGTCTTTCACGAACTTCGCTACTTTCGCATCTTCAGATTGGAAAAGATTGATTGGATTAGAAAGGTCGATCGTTGTTCCGTATGCTTGCAATAAGTTATTCAACTTATTTGTCAATTGTTGAACACCAATGTTATTCGAACCAGAAACCACCAAGGATTCTTTTTTCGATTTTTTCAAGGCTTTGATTGCTACATCCGCTGCTGCTTTTGTAGATGGATCTGCCTTGCTTAAGTCTGCAGAAACACCTGGATTACCTCCAAGTCCTTTAATGATATAAGCAAGTACTGTTGCTTGTTCGGATGGTTTAATCATTCCGCGGTAATCGGCGTTTGATCCAGTAATAGACATCACTGTTTCAAATTGAATGTGTTTTGACATCCAAGCTGCGTCTGGATTACGTGTTGCTGCGTATTGACCAGTAAATTCTGTAGCTAACAACCAAGAATTTAAGAAGTCTGCATCAACAGAAACGATTGTTTTTGCTTTAGAGAAATCGTAACTAGGAATGATTCTAGCTCCGAAGTTCGACATGTTTGCCTCACGCATACCAGCGTAAGAAACTGCATCGTATTGAATGTGTTGGAATTTACTTCCAGCCTCACCATTCATTGCCACTGACATTTCAGCAATTGCACGCTTCATCGAAGGGCTAATTACCGTGTTTGTCAATAAGGTCACTGATTTGGCAGATTTTAGCGCTGAAGAAACCGCTTTATCAATGGATGACCAAGAAGCAACTGTTCCACCAGCTGTCGGTTTAGTCAAACGTTCGCCATCATACAATCCAAGAACGGAAGCGACAATTTGTGGATTCACTCCACCTTTTGTAAATCCAAAGTCCTTGTTTCCTTTGATGAAAATTGGTCGTGCTTCACGGGTTTTCACCAAGATGCTCGCGTATGAATTACCATCATAATACGTACTTGTATACCAAGTTGGCATACCAGGAGTTACGTCTTCAGGTTTGTTCACGTAAGGAACAACTTTCGTTACAGGAGCTTCACAAGCAGCCAACGTTGCCGCAGCTACTGAAAATCCTAAAAACTTAAGGAAATCTCTTCTTGCTGTAGATGTTTCACTTAGTTTATCATCAGATAAGAATTCCTCAATCGTTTGTTGATTCGGAAACTCTTGTTCTTTGTGCTTAATGAATTCAGGAGTCTCCTTTAATTCTTCAAGTCCTTTCCAATATTTTCTAGTCATTCCCATAGTCTTTTCTTCGACAAGAATATTATTAATTTATTAATAGTGGCATTTCGCACATTCCCAACCGCCTAGTTCACTTACCGACACTTTACCGTCTTTGTAATATTTTTTATAAAGTGCTGGATCTTTTTTCAAGCGACGGTGAATTTCGTCGTAGTATGCATTTTTACCGTTTCCGATTGTCACATCTTTTTTACCGTGACATTCGATACACCATCCCATTGTAAGAGTTGGTTTTGTCAATTGAACGTTTCCTTCGATTTTGTTCAATTCTGAAACTGGTTGAACTTTCGCTGTTTCATTCATGGTTTTCATATCACCGTGACATTGTTTACAATCTACCCCACCTACAACAACGTGTTGGGAGTGGTTGAAATAAACGTGATCAGGAAGGACGTGAACTTTGTTCCAAACGATTGGTTTCGTGTGTCCGGTATATTTACCAGCTCCTGATGATAAATCCCATCCTGCTGCTGCGTAAATTTTCTTAATCTCACCAGCAAATGGTTTTCCTGTTCCATCAATTTGTTTGTGACAATTCATACAAACGTTTACAGAAGGAATTCCAGCTGACTTGGATTTTGTTACAGAGTTGTGACAGTATTTACAGTCGATGCCATTTACCCCAGCGTGACGGTCATGCGGGAAAGCAATTGGTTGAGATGGTTGATATTCTTCCATCACGTTAATACGGTATAAGGACTGGAACAATGTTACTACGATCGCAATCACTGTCACCAATGAACCTAATCCAACCCACAATCTGTATTTCCAAGCAATGCTACGTAACTCTTCAGCATACGTTAATTTCTCTTGCGCTTCTGGATTATCCGAAGTTGCGATTTTTAATTGACGACGAACACCACCAACTGCGAGAATCACAACGATGAATATGACACCCATTACAATCCAAATCCACCCAACGGAACCTTCTTCCTCTGCAGGATCCATTTCTGTTTTACTCGGGTCCATTGGTCCACCAGTGTTCGTTACTGTAGCCGGATCTGGCTGCGCGTCAATCCAATCGAAAATGGCTGTAATGTCCTCTTTTTTCAAATCTGGGAAAGCCGCCATTGCTGTCGGAGACCATTTGGAAACTTCAGCAGCATAAGGATCTGCCGCAACTGCGTTTTGCCAGTTGTTCACCCACATGAAGATGCTACCTTCCTTAGCGCCACCAGCAGCCCATTTATCACGAACTTGGAACAACTTTGGTCCAGTACTGTTCTTGTGGGTTTGGTGACAAGTTGCACATTTTGATTTGAAAAGTGCCTCTCCTTGAGCTTTCGTAAAGTTGGTTAAACCAACAAAGCCAAACGTTAACGTGACGAATGCCAATGATTTTAAACGCTTAAGCAATTGAATTCTAGATATTTCCATGTAAAAACTACTAATTCACTCTTAAAAATAGTGCGGTCAAACCGCTTTTTATCGGGAACAAAATTAGGAGAATCAAGGCATTTTATGACACTTTCATGACAAAAAAAGAGAAAAATGTGCTAATTTAAAATCATTCTAAATAGTCTCTGAATGTGGATGCTTGAAAATCACTAATTTTGACTCATGAAATGTTCAATTGGCCTATTTATTTTATTTATTGCGCTACTCTTTAATTCCTCAACAGTAGTTGCCCAAATAACCATTGACGCAGATCCAAGATTAGAAGAAAACATAGCAAAAAAAGCAAGCAAACAAATTGGTGGCTACCGCATTCAAATTTGCTTTGATTCTGATAAGAGCATCATTGACGAAGCGCGAAATCGATTTATTTCGATGTATCCAAAAATTGATACCTATGTCACGTTTGAAGCGCCGAATTTCAATCTAATGGTTGGTGACTTTCGCACACTCATCGATGCTGAAAAAATTCAAGAAGAAATTGCAGGGAAATTTACGGTGGTGATTATCCACAAAACACAAATCAATTTACCTAGAATCGATTAAAAGTGTTTCCAGCCTTGTGCTTTAAGTGTCACAGCTGAACCATTTTTATCAACGAAATATGTCCCATCTGCCGCATTGGTCATATGTCCAATGATTGAGAAATTCGGATTGGATTGAATGATTTCAAAATCACTTTGCTTAATGGTAAAAAGTAATTCATAATCTTCTCCCCCGTTCAAGGCACAGGTACTCGGATCTAAGTTAAAATCGATGGCTGTCATAGATGTCTTTGCATCAATTGGGATTTTCTCATCGTAAACATGGCACCCTACTTGACTTGCTTTACATAGGTGTAATACTTCACTCGCTAATCCATCGGAAATATCAATCATCGAAGTCGGTTTTACTCCTAATTCTTTGAGGTATTTAACGACATCCACACGTGCTTCTGGTTTTAGTTGTCTTTGCATGATATAGTCGTGTCCATCTAAATCCGGCTGAATCGCTGGATTCGATTTGAACACATCCTTTTCACGTTCCAACAATTGAAGGCCCATGTATGCACCACCCAAATCACCTGAAACCACCAACAAATCAAATTCTTTAGCGCCAGAACGATAAACAACCTCTTCTTTTTTAACACGTCCGATTGCTGTAATGCTTATCATCAGTCCTGAAATAGAACTCGTTGTGTCACCACCAACTAAATCTACTTCATATTCCGTACAAGCCAATTTAATCCCAGCATACAACTCCTCCAAAGCTTCCAAGCTAAATCGATTAGAGACCGCAATAGAAACGGTAATTTGCTCCGCTTTTCCATTCATGGCACAGATATCCGAAACATTCACTGCAACCGCTTTGTACCCCAAATGTTTCAAAGGCATGTACATCAAATTAAAATGAACACCTTCTATTAATGTGTCCGTAGAAACCAGTAAAAACTCATCATTCCCGGCATCGATTACTGCCGCATCATCCCCTACTCCTAAAATAGAGGACGCATTTCGAAGTTCAATTCCTTTTGTCAGTTGATCAATAATGCCAAATTCGCCTAATTCTGAAATGTCCGTCCGTGTTTCACTCATGTTTCTTTGATTTGTGCAAAGATACATTTTATCGCAGGAATCTAGCTTGAAAAATGGCACGGTTATTATGGCCCACATTGGACAAATATGTAACTTTGGAAAAACCTTAAAACATGAATCGTTTTTTATTCTCCATCTTCCTTTTCGCACAAGCGTTGGTATATTCACAAGGAACAACAAGTCAAGCGGGCATCTACAGGGTAAGGCTGTATGTCGATAAGGAACTGACCAATCAATTTTTAGTGTCAAATGTCAATCAATCCAACATCTATTCTGGATTTCGATTTTCAACGATTCAACGAGATTCCATCATGGCCTTAATTCAGGAAACGGTAAAACGGCAACTTTTTAAGGATGCTACTTTTATTTACGATATGAAAGGAGATGGCACTCCGCGTAAAACGATTGAAACGGGAACGTATGCCGGTGGATACCCGAAAATGACCAAGAGAAGAGCCATTTATTCGTATGAAGAAGAAGTTTACGTGAAAGTACGCATTTTGGTGGAGGCCTTTAAAGGTCCAGGAATTGGTGTTGCAGGCGTTCAATATTCGAATATTCATCCAAGTGTGAAACTAAAAATCAAAGCGTATGATGCCAGTAGAAAGAAAATTTACTCTCGAAAAATCAGGCTTTGGGACTTTGACAAGATTAGTAGTCTACAGTTCTCTAACGCGATTACCACTGTTACACAAACGAATGCATTAACCTCGGAACAAATTTATCAAATGATCAAGCATACCATTCGTGTTTTCAATGATGAGGAAGAACGCAACAGGTAAAAAGTAGGAAGAAATCGAAAATAAAAAACCCTTGATGACGAATGTGATCAAGGGTTTTTACTTTTTTTTGTTGACCCACTAGGGCTCGAACCTAGACTCTTCTGAACCAAAATCAGACGTGTTGCCAGTTACACCATGGGTCAGTCAACATTTTCTCAAATGCGGAGGCAAATTTAACAACATTTTTTCTTGTTATCAACTAGATTTGAAAAATAATTTCAATGTTCTCACGTAATTGCTCTGCATGAGTGCTTTTTCAATGCGAATATTCTTAAATTCGCGTTACAAAAACAGAACCAATTCGCATACCTATGAATTATACTAAATGGAACACCCTACTTGGATGGCTTGTTTTTCTTATTGCAAGCACGGTGTATTTAATGACGATTGAATCCACGGCAAGTTTGTGGGATTGTGGGGAATATATTACCGCAGCATATAAGTTAGAAGTTGGACACCCTCCAGGCGCACCATTATTTATGGTTCTTGGGCGCTTGTTCTCCTTCTTTGCAGCGCCAGAATCAGTAGCAGTTTGGATCAATGCGTTATCTGCGATATCGAGTTCACTGACGATTTTGTTTATGTTTTGGTCTTTGACTTTATTGATCAAAAAAATCATTTTATCTCAACAAAAAGAACTAAGTGGTGGTAATCAAGTGGCGATTTTCTCTGCCGCTGCCATTGGGTCTTTGGCTTACACGTTCTCGGATTCATTCTGGTTTTCAGCGGTTGAAGGTGAGGTTTACGCCATGGCATCCTTATTCACGGCTGTTATTTTTTGGGCTATTTTGAAATGGGATGAGGAAATGGGCTTGTTAGCTTCCGGACAACTAGCAGATAACTATCGTCCGAATCGATGGATTTTGTTGATTTTCTTTATGCTTGGACTAGCGATTGGCGTCCACCTTCTTGGAATTCTTGTCGTACCTGCCATTGGATACATGATTTACTTCCGTGTGAAAGAAGAAACCAACCTAAAAGGTATTATCCTTACTGGAATCATTTCTATCGTTGCCTTAGGATTTATCCAAGAAGGTATTATCCCTGGATCTATTGCCATGGCATCGAACTTTGAGGTGGCTTTTGTCAACAGTCTTGGTCTACCCTTCTTCTCCGGTACTGTTTTCTTTTTCATTCTCTTGATTGCTGTTTGTGTATACCTTGTTCGATGGGCAAGAAAAAAAGGAAATGCGCTATTGTATAATGCGATGATGGGCTTGGTGTTCTTGTTAATTGGGTATAGCTCTTTCGCTGTCATTGTAATTCGTTCAAATGCCAACACGCCTTTAGATGAAAACGATCCTGAAAATTTAGTGACACTCCACTCTTACTTGAAACGTGAACAATACGGTTCAGCTCCGATTTTCTTCGGAAATTATTGGAACTCTTTCCGAAACGGGGAAGAAATGACAGAAAATGGAGCAAGAGTATTAAGTAACGATGCTTGGAAAGATCTTTCTCCTTATTATTTGCGCCGTTTTGTGATCACTGAAGGAGATGTAGAAGTAAAAGCATTCACCAAAGAAGTAGATGCGAACAAATGGATCGCAGAACACAAAGGAGCCTATTCCGTTGAAGAAAAATATTACGAGAGTAACGCTTCCATTCGTCACGGTGCGGTTGCTACCTATGCACAGTCAACTATTTTTCCTCGTATGTATTCCGCCGATAGTCCTGTTCACCAACAAGGATACGCGAAATGGTCAGGATATGATGCAAATGACGGCACTAATACTGAAATTGGACGCGATGGCAAACGTTTGCCAAGCTTTGGAGAGAATTTGACATACTTCTTCCGTTACCAAGTAAATTGGATGTATTTACGTTATTTCATGTGGAATTTTGCTGGACGTCAAAATGACATTCAAGGACACGGTGATAATTTACATGGAAACTGGATTTCGGGAATTTCCTTCTTGGATGAAGCACGACTAGGTAGTCAAGAATACCAACCTCATTATACAACGAATAATCCAGCACACAACAAGTTCTTTTTGTTGCCATTGATACTTGCTATCATCGGATTGGTTTTCCATTATCGAAAAGCGCCGAAAGATGCGTTCGTTCTGACATTAGCATTCATTTTTACAGGATTAGCTATTGTCGTTTACTTGAATCAAAAACCAATGGAGCCTAGAGAGCGTGATTACGCGTATGCAGGATCCTTCTACTTCTTTGCCATGTGGATTGGTGTTGGTGTCTATGCCATTTACGACTTTATTCAGCGAAAAATCAGTTCACAAGTCAATAGTGCAGTAATCGCAAGTGCACTTGGTGTTATTGTCCCTGTTCTTATGGGTGCACAAGGATGGGACGACCACGACCGCAGTGGAAAAACGTCAGCTCGTGACTTGGCTACAAATTACCTCGAATCTTGTGGTAAGAATAGTATCCTCTTTACAAATGGTGACAACGATACCTTCCCACTTTGGTACTTGCAAGAAGTTGAGGGTAAAAGAACAGATGTTCGCGTATGTAACTTATCTCTCATGGGAACCGATTGGTATACAAATCAGATGAAAATGAAATCATACGATTCTGATCCATTGCCAATTAAATTCCGTGAGGATCAAATCCTTATGTATGCTGGGAATACCGATCAAGTGTATTTCATGCCGTTAATTCAATTATTCTCGATGAATGCAAGTGAAGAAATCTTGAATAAAGTACTTTCCATGCGCTTGAAAAACAATCCAAAAGAAGCAGTGACAGCAGCGCGCTATTTCGATCAAGAGGTGCAGAAGATTTTTGCCAATGTGAGCATCACTGCCCCTGAATTTGAAGCAACACGGGCAGCAATTGCCACTACCGATACGACCAATTTAATTGAGGCAACGGTACAAAAATACCTGGGTGTATTTAAATTATTTGAAGGAGCAAGAAGTGGATCTGTTGAATTTAAAAACGGTTCAGCGGAACAGCTACAGGATTTGTTAGAGAAGTATGAAAACATTTGGTCTGCTGTTGATTTAACAGAAGCGATGGCCTTTGTTCGTGATGACAACAATATGTTAGTTGACGAAGGGAAACGTTATAGTTTCTTCCCTTCCAATCGATTTACGCTGAAAGTCAATAAAGAGAATGCATTGAAATCAGGAACAATTACTCAAAAAGAAATGAGTAAATGTCCAGAGAAAATTCAGTTTGAATTCAGTACGGACCGCGATCCAGCATTAGCTAGGGATGAAGTAATGATGATGGATGTTGTCGCAAACAACGATTGGAAAAGAGGAATTTTCTTCTCAAGTAGTCGTGGGTCATCATTCTCTGTTGCTTTACTCTCCGGAGGAAATGTAAAACAAGTTGGGATGGCGTACGAGCTAAGTCCAGTGAAAGAAGAACCAATGTTCTACAACGTTGCGAAAATGGTGAAAAACATGATGGACGTATATGAATACGGTGACATGGCGAATCCACATGTCTTAACCGATTACTATGCGCGTCGTCACACTGTTCAATACCGTTCCAATTTCCTTTTATTGGCAGAACAATTGTTGAACCGCAAACAAACAGCGAAAGCGATCCAAGTGTTGGATTATTCGCTTAAATTGATGCCGTTGGAGAATGTGATCGATTTTGGCGAAGTGAATTCATGTGATCCTTTTATGTCCTTGAAGTATAATGAGCCTGACATTGAATATGATTACCAAGGTCAATCATTGCGCGCAAAATGCAGTGGTTCCTTGCATGAATACGTTCAATTGTATTACCTGGCAGGACAAAAAGCCAAAGCAGAAGCATTGGGTAATAAGTTATTGGAAAACTTCCACAGCGTATTTGCTTATTTTGATCACAGTGATGCAGAATTTGCGGGAAATACTGAAAATGCAGAAGACTTAATTGCAGCGATGGATGCCTGTTTAAAAATGAATGAACTTGCTCAAGATGCGCGTTATGGGAATCCGAAATCAGCATTTGCGAAACGTTTAAAAGCTGAAATTAATCATGTTTACAAAGTAATGATGCCAAGAATTTACCGTGAACTCGAGCAGTTAGCTGCAGAAAATGGTGAAGGAATGGGTAGCGAAGGAGCATATACTTCGATGTTAATGAACCTTCAAGTATACATGGGCGCCATGGCTGAACATTACGGCTTGATCAAACCAAGTGTTAGAAACGCTACACCGGCAGCGCCAACAACATCGACGATAGATCCAAGCGCGTTACTTCAAGGAACGAAACCTACGGATACGATTCGTTGATGCGCATCTATCGTAGCCCTTTACTTTTGCGCTGGCTTTTTCCAAGTGCCATTTGGAAAGGGGATGATAAACATGCCGTATACTTAACTTTCGATGATGGTCCAAGTGAGTCTTTAACACCCTGGATCCTGCAAATATTGAAGGACGCAAATGTACAAGCTACCTTTTTCTGCGTTGGAAATAACGTAAAAAAACATCCTGATTTATTTCGTCAGATCATAGCGGATGGACATCTCGTAGGGAATCACACCATGCATCACGAAAATGGACTGAAAACGGCTGCATTTGACTATTTGCACTCCGTAGATCAGGCCAACACGCTGATTCAAAGCAACTTGTTCCGTCCACCCTACGGGAAACTGACAATGAAACAGTATTTTCAATTAAAAAAACGCAATTTGCAAGTTGTTTTTTGGAGTTGGCTATCGTATGACTTCGATCCAAAACAATGTTCGGATAAATTGAAAACGAAAGCTCAATCCATTAAAGGTGGAGATATTCTCGTTTTTCATGATAATCCCAAAGCGGCAGAAACCTTAACCGAATCACTTCAAGAAGTCATTCGTTTATTAAAACACAAACAACTTACTTTTAAAACGATTTGACATGATTGATCTTCCAAAATTTGAATTGCCCTTTTTTGCCGCACTTCTTCTTTTATTGGTTCTAGCACGTTTTTTTGGGGAGATCTTTGAACGCATGAAACAACCTGCCATGATTGGCGAAATCATTGCTGGTATTATCTTAGGCCCAACCCTTTTGAACTTCATTCACCGCACGGAAGAATTGAAAGTAATCTCAGACCTAGGGGTCTTTTTATTAGTCATTCTTGCCGGCCTTGAAATCAACTTCGACGACATCTTAAAATCTATGAAAGGTCGTAATATTGTCATATCCATGTTGGCCTTTGTTCTTCCGATTATAAGTGGCTTTTTAATTGGAAAATTGTTTGGTCAGAGTGTCATGACCACAGTATTCATTGGTCTCTGCGTTGCCATCACTGCCTTGCCCGTCAGTGTTCGAATCCTCATGGACCTTGGAAAATTAAACACAGAGGTTGGACAGAAAATCATTTCAGTAGCCATATTCGATGACGTACTTGCGTTGACGATTCTTGGAATTTTATTGGACATGAAACACATTGACAAGTCCTTTTCCGCTGTAACCACTGCGACAATCATCACAGGTGTTAAATTAATCGCATTTATCATTGTTGCTTACATTTCTTATCGCGTCATCAAACATTTTTCCCAAAAGGAGAACTTTGTTGAAAATCAAATCGACAAACTTCTCGGTGTTCTTAAAGGAAAAGAATCGTTGTTTGCCTTGTTATTTATGTTCATCTTGCTTTTCGCCACGATGACAGAAAGCATTGGCTTGCACTTTATCATTGGCTCTTTCTTCGCGTCGATGCTGTTGAATAAAAAACTCATTGGAGAGAAGAACCTTGATTTATTCCAAAAAACAACAAGCAGCATGGCGATGGGCTTTCTTGCACCTATCTTCTTTGCGGGTATCGGACTCGAATTCAAGTTCTCCGCCATCGAAAATTACCCCTTGCTTTTTTCCATTATTGCCGTTTCATTCCTGTCTAAAATACTCGGTGGATATATCGGTGGGCGCTTTGCACACTTAAGCCATCGTCAGTCGGTTACCCTTGCCTATGGACTAAACGCACGTGGAATCATGGAGCTTGTAATTGCTAACATTGCTTTTCGTGAAGGATTCATCAATGTAGAGATTTTCTCTATGCTGGTCATTATGGGATTGGTAACCACCCTTTCCACTCCTTTCCTTTTGAAATACTCTTTTCAACGCCTAAAAGCATAATCACATAATGAAAAAACAAGCGAATTTTTTTCTCATTGTTCTCATTATTTACGTTTTCCTTCAATTCATCTGGTGGGGTAATTTACTCATACGCCTCAGTGGAAAGTTGGCCATTTCAGATTCAGATTATCAACGAAGAGTTTGGATGATTATTGGTGAAGGTTCCGTGTTCATGATTTTACTGTTTCTCGGGATTTTAAAAATGCGAAAAGTCATTCTAAAAGAAATAGGTCTTACCCAACGTCAATCCAACTTCTTGTTGTCTGTTACCCATGAATTAAAAACGCCCATATCATCGGTGAAACTCTTTCTTCAAACCTTATTGAAGCACGACTTGCCGGAGGATAAAAAAACGGACTTACTCAAAAAGGCGATGGATGAAAACGAGCGTTTGAGCTTACTCATCGATAACATCTTGCACGCTTCACGCGTGGAGAATAAGTCACTCCAAGCGGTGAAGAGTGAAATCGATTTTAGTGCATTGGTCCAATCCGTTGTGGACCGATTCCACAAACGCTATTTACAAGAGTTTATTTCGCTAGACATGCCTCCAATGATTCAAATCCATGGTGATGCCTTTATCCTCGAAATGATTTTAGTAAATCTATTGGAAAATGCATGCAAATACGCTGGAATTGATGCACACATTGGAATTTATGTCCGTCAAGAACAACAAAAACTCATTTTTGGGGTGAAAGATGAAGGTCCAGGAATCCCCGTTTCTGAAAGAGAAGCCATTTTCTATAAATTTTACCGAGTGGGGAACGAAGAGACTCGCCAAAAGCAAGGAAGTGGACTCGGTTTATTCATTGCGGCAGAATTCGCACAATTACAAGGAGCACAAATTACTTGTAAAGAAAATAATCCAAGAGGAACAATATTTGAGGTAACTTTGTCATTATGACAAATCAATTTGGACTCATCATTCTAGATGGTTGGGGGATTGGAGACAAATCCGCCTCTGATGCTATTTCAGCCGCACACACACCGTTTATGGATTCCTTATGGACAAAGTATCCACATGCCACATTGAAAACCAGTGGTGAAGATGTTGGATTACCTGATGGACAAATGGGGAATTCAGAAGTTGGGCATTTAAATATTGGCGCTGGACGCATTGTCTACCAAGAATTAACACGAATCAATAAATCGATACGCGATGGGGAATTCCAAAAGAATCCCATCTTGATCGACGCATTCCGCATAGCAAAAGAGCGAAATTCGAAAATTCACTTTATTGGCCTTGTTTCGGAGGGCGGTGTTCACAGTTCCCAAGCACATTTACACACCCTTTGCGAAATGGCGAAGGCGCAACAATTAGAACGCGTGTTTATTCACGCATTCACAGATGGACGTGATTGTGACCCTAAAAGTGGACTCGGATTTATTCAAAAGCTAGAGGAACAACTCACCTTGAGCACTGGAAAAATTGCCACGATTATCGGACGTTATTTTGCCATGGACCGAGATAAACGTTGGGAACGTGTTCAAAAAGCATATCACTTACTGACGCAAGGGGTCGGTGAAAAAGCACATTCTGCAGCAGAGGCCTTGATCCAGTCATACCAAGCTAACATCACGGATGAATTCATTGAACCACATGTCATCGATTCAGATGGACGCATTGAAAATGGAGATGTTGTGATCTGCTTCAACTTCCGAACTGATCGTCCAAGAGAAATAACAACTGTGTTAACGCAGGAAGCATTTCCTGAATTTAACATGTCTCCGCTTGATTTGCATTATTGTACAATGACGAATTATGATGCAACATATAAAGGAATGCATGTCATTTTCGAAAAGGACAACCTAGTCAATACATTAGGTGAGGTCATATCCAATATGGATCGCACACAGGTGCGCATTGCAGAGACGGAAAAGTACCCACATGTTACGTTCTTTTTCAGTGGTGGACGTGAAACGGAATTCCAAGGAGAAAGTCGTCTTTTAGTCAATTCACCCAAGGTTGCTACATATGATTTACAGCCGGAAATGAGTGCCCCTGAAGTGCGAGATCGCATCATTGCGAGTATTCAATCGGACAAACCAAATTTCATTTGCCTGAACTTTGCGAATCCAGATATGGTCGGACATACCGGCGTTTTTTCTGCCATCGTTAAAGCGGTTGAAACAGTGGATTCCTGTCTACAAGCAGTGGTTGAAGCAGGAAAAGCTTTGGGGTATGAATTTTTGATCATTGCCGATCACGGGAATGCAGATTACGCCGTGAATCCGGATGGTTCGCCAAATACCGCACATAGCTTAAATCCAGTTCCCGTTATTCTAGTAACAGATGATGAAGGCATTGAATTAAACGATGGAATTTTAGCGGACGTAGCACCAACTATTCTCAATCGTATGCGCTTAGCTGCACCGATTGAAATGACCGGTAAATCGTTACTGAGAACGAACTCTTAAGATCAAACATATTAGGATTCGAGGATCACTCCTTTGTAACCAAGGCGATCAATCATTTTAAATTCTTTTTCATTGATGCTTCCCGGCACGAACACGAATCGTTTGTCGTACATCACGTCATTGACCCAAAAACTCACCCAAAATTCATTCGTTAAATCGAATAAATCCGGCATGATTGGCTCAATTCGCGCCGCTTCATTAGGCAACATAAGTTCGATTCCCTTGCGAAGAGTTGATGTTTTCACTTGCTCTCCAGTCGTTGGATTTTCACCGTATCCAGTGGAGGCAACAATGATTCCTTCCATAATGTCATCACGCAAGTTCAAGAGGTAAACGATATACTCTTTCTCATTATTTTCTAGCGGAATCTCCACCAAAGCGATGGCAACATTCTCCACTTTAGGACCTTTTAATTCTTCTCTCATTTCAACGTATATTTTCCAATTCGAATCCAAATACCACCGACATATGGTGCATTAACTTTTGTTTTACTTCTTCCATAGGGATTTTTCTGCCGAGTTCTTGTTCTAAAGAAGTAACGGCTTTGTCATCAATGCCACACGGTACAATATTCTTAAAATAATTAAGATCTGAATTGATGTTAAATCCTATGCCGTGCATGGTGATCCATCTAGAACACTTCACGCCCATAGCGCATATTTTTCGCGCTTTTTCTGTTGTTGGATCAATCCAGACTCCTGTGAGTCCATCATACCTTCCCGCTTGCACACCGTAATCATTCAAGGTATGAATCACCGCTTCTTCCAAATAGCGCATGTATTTATGGATATCGGTAAAAAACTGCTCCAAATCTAAAATGGGATACATGACTAATTGCCCAGGTCCATGATACGTGATGTCACCTCCACGATTAATTTTATAATAGGTTGCGGATACTTCTGCTAATTGCGCATCATCCAATAATAAGTGCTCCTGTTTTCCACTTTTCCCCAAAGTATAAACATGCGGATGCTCGCACATTAAAATATAATTAATGGGAAGAAAGGCCGTCTCATTCGTTCGATTCGCCACCTTAAGATCGACACCTTCTTTTAGCAAAGATTCTTGTAAATCCCAGGCTTCTTTGTAATCGATGATTCCAAGATCTTGTACTTGAACGCGCGGAGTTTCCATTAACATTGAGCCAATTGGTCTTTTAGGTAATCGACTATTTTCATATCATTGATATCCGTCCCATTTAAATCACTTAAGTAATAAGAAGCCCAATCCACAACATGAATGAGGTATAACGATCGTTCAATCAGTGAATCCCCTTTTGCGTGTACTGTAAAGATAGACCCACATTTTTTTTCAACGGCATCCATGGTGATTTCCAATCGTTTTTGATTTCTAGGATGCAAATCTCCTGTACTGAAGAAAACAGGGGCAAAACGAGCATCTCCTCCACTCCATCCAACGAGTTCGTTATGATTCATTTCAGGAATGGTGTGATGCCATCCAAGGTACTTGGAATTTTCATTGAATTGTTGTCGTGCTCGAACAATTACGCCTTCGTATTTTGTCTCTGCGTAATAAACACCGACTTTACCAAATAAATGCGCCGCCAATTCTTTTGCTAACGCTTGAATTTCAGCTAACTCATTTGTTAAAACACTCGAGGCTTTATTCATGGTGGACATATGCGCTGAAGAAATGAACCCAAGTTTAGCCAACATGTGTACCAATTGAACAATTGAATAAGCCAATCCACTACGAGGCGCATTTCCTCCTGGTACCAGCACACAATCATAGCTATTTTCACGACAGAATGAAGCTAAATTCCCACCACTAGTAATTCCAATGATGTGACAACCTTTGGCATGAGCTTCCTTGATACTGCTCGCTGACTCCTCCGTATTTCCAGAATAAGATATGCCAATGACCAACGTATTTTTCCCTACAAATGCAGGCAGTACGTAATCATTACAAACGACAAGCGGCACTTGAATCTCATCTTGAATCCAATTTGAAACGATCTTCGCACCGATTCCTGAACCACCTAAACCACAAATAACAATCTGATGAATCTGATTTTGAGGTTTTTGAAAATGACATGCATTGGCAATTGCTGTAGCATCAACGATATTCTGTGGAAATAACTCAATTAACTCCTTCATTCACTTTTTTTTCTTCCAGTGCAAAGTTATAAGAATGATCTAATAACCGAGTCGCATTCACTTACCTTAATACGGTAACATGTCCGACCAAGGTCCTCGCTTCACCTTTGTTATCCACATATCTAATCTTCCAAGTGTAGACTCCGAGTTGTACATCTTTGTTATCCTTGTATCTTCCATTCCAGCCCTCTGCGATTTGATCGGTCTCAAAGACTAACTGACCCCAGCGGTTGTATATCCATAAATCATAGTCCTTCACTGCATCTACATTCGAGAAGACCGGTAAGAACACTTCATTCAATCCATCATTGGTCACTGTGATGGCATTCGGCACATACACAT